>Ga0066388_100000701_pt1 | contig 16828 bp, 12 predicted proteins | sample PanSoiMetaGPlot6_FD_64539 | JGI IMG/M metagenome (GOLD analysis project Ga0066388, IMG submission 64539) | Tropical forest soil microbial communities from Panama analyzed to predict greenhouse gas emissions - Panama Soil - Plot 6 (Hybrid Assembly) | ecosystem: Environmental > Terrestrial >... | reverse complement strand
GTGCGCGAGATGGCGAAAGATGTTCTCCACCATGATGACGGTGGAGTCGACGATGATGCCGAGATCGATCGCCCCGACCGATAGAAGATTGGCGGATTCGCCGCGCAGCACCGTGATGATCACCGCCAGGAACAGCGCGACCGGAATGGTGGCGGACACGATCAGCGCGCAGCGCAGATTGCCCAGGAACACCCATTGGATGAGAAAGATCAGCGCGATCCCGAAGGCCATGTTGTGCAGCACGGTGCGCACCGTGATGGCGACGAGGTCGCCGCGGTCGTAGAACGGCTCGACCTTGACGCCGGGCGGCAGCGTGCCGTCGCTGTTCATGCGCTCGACCGCCGCACGCACGCGCGTCACCACGTCCATGGTGCGCTCGAGCTTCTGCATGAGCACGACGCCGAAGATGATGTCGGTCACATCGTCGCGTCCGGCGATGCCGAGCCGCGGCGTGAACCCGACCTGCGCCTTGGCCACGTCGGACAGCAGCACCGGCACCCCGCCCTGCTGGGAGAGCACGATGTTGCCGATGTCGCCGAGCGAGCCCACCACGCCGATGCCGCGCACCGTGGTCGATTGCTCGCCGATGGCGATGGTCCGGCCGCCGACGTTGGAGTTGCCGGCCGAGATCGCGGTGATGATCTGCGGCAGGGTGAGGCCGTGGGCGATCATGCGGTTGAGATCGATCTCGGCCTGGAACTCCTTGGTCTTGCCGCCGAGCACCACCACGTCGGAGACACCCGGCACGGTGCGCAGTTTGCGCTCGACCACCCAATCCTGCAGCGTCTTGAGCTGGATCAGGTCCATGTCCGGCGGACCCTTGAGCTGGTAGCGGAAGATCTCGCTGATGCCGCCGGCGGGCGAGATCACCGGCTGCACGCCCGCCGGCAGGGCGGCGTCCTTCAGCCGGTTGATCGTTTGCTGGCGCACGAAATAGTAGTCGCGGCCGTATTCGAACTGCAGGCGGATGAAGCCCAGCGCATAGACCGTGTTGGAACGGATGTATCTGAGACCGGGCGTGCTCGAGATCGCGATCTCGAGCGGGATCGTCACGTAGCGCTCGACCTCCTCCGGCGACTGCCCCGGCCATTGGGCGATGATCTCGACGATCGGCGGGGCGGGGTCGGGATAGGCCTCGATGTTGAGGGTCGTGAAGGCGGCAAAGCCGATCCCCAGGAAGGCCGCGAAGCTGATCAGCACCAGCGGCCGGCGCGACAGGCAAAATGAAATCAGGCCAGGCAGCATGGGGAGACCGATGCTTGTCCTGGCCGCGGCACAGCATCAAGCGCAACGGAACGATGCGCCGCGGACCTGCGCCCCGCGTGCGCTCGGCACCCGTGCTCAGGTTGCCGGGTCATTGCTGCAGCCACTCATTGTCCACGAAGATCGCACCGCGCCCGACGATGGAGGCGCCGACCTGCAGCCCATCGCGGATCTGCACGCGGCCATCCTGCTCTATGCCGATCTTGACCGGACTTCGGCGGAACAGCATGGGACCCTCCTCCACCCACACGACGGCGAAATTCCCCTCGCGGATGACCGCCTCGACCGGGACCGAGGGGCTGTGCTCGTCAGCGCCGGTCACGATCTTGAAGTTCGCGAACATCTCGGCCTTGAGTGCGCCGTCGGGATTGGCGACCTCGGAACGCACCACGGTGCGGCGCGTGGTCAGGTCGGTCGAGGCGCTGATGGTCGTGATGTGCGCCCGGAATACGCGGCCGGGCAGCGCGCCAACCTTGACTTCCACCTCCTGGCCGACGCGGATGTACGGGAGTTCATTCTCCGGCACCTGCGCCTTGAGCCACATGGTGGAAAGATCGGCGATGGTATAGAGCGCGTCGCCGCTGTCGTTGCGCACGAACTGACCCGGCCCGACCTTGCGGGCGACCACGGTGCCGTCGATCGGCGCAACCACCGGCGTCGCCCGCCGGATCCGGCCTTTGTCCTTGAGATCGGCGATCTCATCGTCGCTGAAGCCGACGATGCGCAGCCGGGCGCGCGCCGCTTCGAGCGCGATCTCGGCCGAGCGCATGTCGTTCTCGGCGGCAACGAGCTGGGCCTCGGCCTGCTGCAATTCCTTCAGCGGCGCGGCCTTGCCTTCATAGAGGTCCTTGAGTCGCTGCTCGACGATCTGCGCGAGATTGAGCGCCGAGCGCGCCTTGTTGGCGGTGGTGGCGGCGGCGATGAAGTCGTTCTGCGGCTGCACCACCTCCGGGCTGTCGACTTCGAACAGCGGCTCGCCGCGCTTGACCGTTTGGCCGATCTTGGCGATCAGGCGGGTCACGCGGCCGGTGAACGGGCTGAGGACGGCGGTGCTGGTATCCTCGTTGTAGCCGATCTGGCCGATTGCATGCTTGCGCACGCGGAACGGATGGAGCTCCACCTTGGTGAGGCTGAGCTGATGCATCTGGTCGGCGGTCACCTGCACGCGGTCGCGGCTCTTCGATCCATTCGGCGCGGCCGGCTCGGCGACGGCCGAGAGGCTGGCGCTGATCGAAAACAATAGGACGAGGAGCATCCAGCACGAACGGATCGCGCGGCTGCGTGGCCGACGGGCGTCTCGGGCGTAGTCGGCTACCGGCGACGTTTCCGGCCGGGACGCGGGCGCAAAGGCGGTGAGCGCCGTCATCGCGTCGCTCCCGGTCTCCGTTCGAATTTCCATCCGCGTCCCCAGCCGGCCGACGACGACGCTGTCGCGATAGCCCGGCCATCGCGGAGCGGCATTCGGCGCGCTCCCGGCAGGACTCTCAACGGTCAGAATCGCCTCTCATCGCCTGTATATCAGTCGGATTCCTGGCGGCACAGTCCGCGCCGCGCAGCGCCCCTCCCCGCCAGGAAGGGGTCGGCAGTCATCTATCGATGATTCAAGACGGCTGCGTGGTCGCCGCGAGCGCGTCCGGCACCGCCGCCCGCGGAGAGCGGCGCGAGAACAGCAGGATAAGCACCGGCAGCGTGACGAGAATAACGAAGGGCGCCAGCGCCATTCCGCCGACGACGACCACCGCCAGCGGCTTCTGCACCTGCGACCCAATGCCGCTGGAAATCGCGGCCGGCAGGAGGCCGACGCCGGCGATGACGCAGGTCATCAGCACCGGGCGCATCTGCAGCTCGCCGGCCCGCAGGATCGCGCTGGTGCGATCCATGCCCAGTTCGACCAGCTGGTTGAATTGTGAAAGAATGATGATCCCGTCCATGACGGAAATTCCGAACAGCGCGATGAATCCGATCGCCGCCGACACGCTGAATGGAATTTCGACCAGGAACAGCGCGAATACCCCGCCGAGGACCGCCATCGGGATCACGCTCATCGCCAGCAATGTATCCGTGACCGAGCCGAAGTTGACCCACAGCAGCAGGGCGATGAGACCGAGCGTGATCGGCACGACCACCTGCAGGCGCCTGATCGCATCCTGCAGATTGCCGAATTCGCCGACCCACTCCAGCCGCGATCCCGGCGGCAACTTTACCTGCTCGGAAATCTTCTTTTGCGCCTCCTTGATCGCGCCGCCGAGGTCACGGTCGCGCACGCTGAACTTGATGGGCAGGTAGCGCTGTTGTCCTTCGCGATAGATGTACGACGGCCCGGTGACGAGCTTGACGTCCGCAACCTGGCTGAGCGGGATTTGCGCGATGCCGTTGGGCCCCTGCGCAACGATCCGCAGATTCTTGATCGCTTCGACGTCCTGCCGGAATTGCGGCGCCAATCGCACCACGATGGGGAAATGGCGGTCGCTGCCCGGCTCGTAGAGATCGCCGGCGCTCTGCCCGCCGATTGCCGCCTGGATCGTGGCATTGATGTCGCCGGGCGTGAGGCCGACGCGGGCGGCGCGCGCTCGATCGATGTCGATTTGTATCGTCGGCTGGCCGAGCGAGGTGAAGACCGCAAGATCGGTGATGCCGGGCACCGTGGCCAGCACGCTCTTGATCTTGCTGGCGGTGTCGGTCAGCGCCTGGAGATCGTTGCCGAACAGCTTGATCGAGTTCTCGCCTTTGACGCCGGATACCGCTTCGGCGACGTTGTCCTGCAGATACTGCGAGAAGTTGAACTCCACCCCGGGGAAGGCAGCCTGCAGCTTGTCGAGCATTTGCGCCGTCAGCTTGTCCTTGTCTCCGCCCAGATCGGCGGGCCATTCGCTCACCGGTTTCAGCGGCGCAAAGAACTCGGCGTTGAACGCGCCCGCCGCGTCGGTGCCGTCGTCGGGACGGCCATGTTGCGAGACGACCGATTCCACCTCGGGAAAGCTGCGGATCAACGCGCGCATGCGGTTGACGTATTCATTGCCCGCGTCGAGCGAGATGGTCGACGGCAGGGTCGCGCGAATCCAGAGATTGCCTTCCTCGAGCTTGGGAAGAAACTCGAGGCCGAGCGAGCGTACCGTCACCAGCGCCAGCGTGAGCAGGCAGAGGGCAAGCGCTATCACCACGGTCTTGTTCACGACCGCAAGCTGCAGGACGGGCATGTAGGCGCGGCGCGCCCACCGCACGACGAATGTCTCGGTCTCGTGCACGTGCTCGGGAAGGATCACGGCACTCAGCGCCGGCGTGACGGTGAACGTGGCCAGGAGCCCGCCCGCAAGCGCATAGGCGTAGGTCTTCGCCATCGGCCCGAAGATGTGGCCTTCGACGCCACTCAGCGTGAACAGCGGTATGAACGCCGCGATGATGATGCCGGCGGCGAACAGGATGGAGCGATTCACGGTCTCGGCCGCCTCGAAGATGGCCAGCATCTTGCCGCGCAGCCCCAGCACGACGCCTTCATTCGCCGCCAACGAGCTTCGCGGCGTTCCCGCTCCGCGCACCAGGCGCTGGAAGATGCTTTCCACCATGATCACGGTGGCGTCGACGATGAGCCCGAAATCGATCGCTCCCACGCTCAGGAGATTGGCGGATTCTCCCCTGATGACCATGATGCCGACGGCAAAGAACAGCGCGAATGGAATGGTGGCCCCCACGACCACGGCGCTGCGAAGATTTCCGAGGAAGACCCATTGCAGTAGGAATATGAGCGCGATCCCGAACGCCATGTTGTGCAGCACGGTCCGGGTGGTGATGTCGATCAGGTCCTTGCGGTCATAGATGCGCTCGATCCGCACGCCGGCGGGCAGAATGTTGGAGCTGTTGATCCTGGCGACTTCCTCCTCGACCGCTGCGATCGTGGGCGTACTCTTCTCGCCGCGCCGCATCAACACGATGCCCTGGACGATGTCGTCCTCGTTGTCCTTGCCGGCGATGCCGAGCCTGGGCTGATGCCCGACGATGACGGTCGCGACGTCCCGCACCAGCACGGGATTGCCGTTGCTCTGGGTCAGCATCGTGTTTTCGATCTGCTCGAGCGAGCGAATAAGCCCCACGCCGCGCACCACCGCCGACTGCGCGCCGAGATTGACGGTATTGCCGCCGACGTTGATGTTGCTGTTCGTGAGCGTCTGCAGGACCTGCGGCAGCGTCAGGCCGTAGGCGATCAGCTTGTTCAGGTCGATCTGCAGCTCGAACGTCTTGGTCTTGCCGCCCCAGCCGGTGACATCGACGACCCCGGGCACCGCACGGAACCGCCGCTGCAGCACCCAATCCTGCAGCGTCTTGAGATCGAGCACGCTGTAGCCGGGCGGGCCGACCAGCTGATAGCGGTAGATCTCTCCGATCGGGCTGACCGGAGAAATCTGCGGCTGGGCGTTGTTCAAGAGCGGCGGCAACTGCGCAAGGCGGTTGAGAACCTGCTGCAGAGCTTCTTCGTAGGTGAAATCGAACGAGAACTGCAGCTTGACGTCGGACAGGCCGTAAAGCGAGATCGTCCGGATCGACCGGAGATTCTTCACCGCCGCCGTCTGCGTCTCGATCGGTATCGTGATGTAGCGCTCGATCTCCTCGGCCGACAAACCGGGAACCTGCGTGATCACGTCGACCATGGGCGGGGTCGGATCGGGGTAAGCCTCGATGTTGAGCTGCCGGAAGGCGATCAGTCCGCCGACCAGCACCATGACGAACAGCACGACCATGAGGACGCGCTGCTTCAATGCGAAGGCGATGATTGCGTTCATGGCATTGCTTTCGGTCGCGGACCGAAGGTCACCAGATATCTACGTGCCCGCCGCCACCCGGTCGATGAACAGGCTGCCCTTGGTGACGACGCGATCGCCGGGGGCAAGACCTTGCATCACTTCGACCATATTGCCGCTGACCAAGCCGACTTTGACCCGCCGCAGTTCGATCGCCTTGTCGCCGTTGCGGACCACCCATACGCGGGCGGTGTCACCCTCATAGATGACGGCCTCGCGCGGAACGGCGACCGCGCTGTCGCCCTCGCCGGTCAACACCCGCACGCTGGCGAACATCTCCGGCTTGAGCAGCCCTTCGGTATTGTCGACGGTCGCGCGCACCAGGAGTCGGCGCGTGGTCGGATCGAGCGCAGCCGCCACATAGGAGATATTGGCGGGGAAGGGCCGGTCGGGATAGGCGAGCACCGTGAAGTACATTGCCTGGCCGACATGCACCGCCGGCGCTTCGCTTTCGCGGATAAAGGCCACCACCCAGACCGTGGTCAGATCACCGATGACGAAGACCGGATCGCTGGCGCCGGTGCCGACATATTGGCCCGGTCCGACCTTGCGTTGCACGATCGTGCCTGCGATCGGAGCGTAGATCGGGGTCGCCGGATTGATCGTGCCCTTCTCCTGGAACTCGGTGATCTCCTGGTCGGTCTTGCCGAGGATGCGCAGCCGGTTGCGCGTCGCTTCGAGCGCCACCTCGTTGGAGCGCACGTCGTTCTCGGCGGCATCGAGCGCGGCGCGGGCGTTTTGCACTTCCTTGAGCGGAACCGCCTTGCCTTCGTACAGAAGCTGCTGACGCTTATCGACGATCTGCGCAAGGTTGAGCGCGGAGCGGGACTTGTTCAGAGCGGTCACGGCGGCGATGAAGTCGTTCTGCGCCTGCACCATGTCGGCGGCTTCGACGGTGAACAGCGGCTGGCCGATCGTGACGGTGTCGCCCGGCTTGACGAACAGCTTGGTGACGCGACCGGCATAAGGAGAGAAGATCGGCGTCGAACGATCCTCGTCGACCGCGATCTTGCCTTCGGTCACCAGCTCGGAGCGGAACACGCGTTGCTGCACCGGCTCGACCGTCAACGACGCCCACTGCGCGGCGGTCGGATAGAACTCGCCGTTCACCCGCTTAGACTGGCTCGAGATCGCGGTGTCGGTGACGTCGGACTTGCCGTTCGGGTGCGATTTGGCGGCCCAGAGGATGCCGACGCCGGCAACGAAGACCAGCAGAATGATCAGCAGTTGCACGCGAGCAGGCAAGGCACGCGCCCAACGCTGCGGGCTGGGGTCGCTCGACACTTGGCTTCCACCCTCGGGAACGTTGCCTCTGCGGGCCGTATATATGTCGCCTCTGCGGGCCTATATATCAGCCGCGTTATCCTTATCACAATCGTGCAAAAATTGGGTGAACCGCGATCCCGGGCGCCCGTCGGCGCGGCCCAAGCCGGCAACGCGCCCGCCTGCCCGTGCACAACAAAGAGGCGGCGCGGGCCCGGTCGAATACCGCGGGAAATCGCCTCCCGACCGGGCGGCGGCGCCGATTTTTGCTAGGATTTCAGTCCTTTACGGCGTTGCCGGCGGGCGTCCCCGAGGCAAGATTTGTTGAGAGTCACTTGCAACCTACCGCCAATAGGCGAATGCCATCCCGCTGCCGGTTCCGGCCGACGAACGGTAGAGCGGCTGGTAGTCGATCAGGGTCATTTTCAGCCCGACCTCGTTCATCGCGCCGGCGACCGGGATCCAGTTCTTCAGCTCGGAGGTGCCGGAGCGGAAGTTGTAGGGTGGGATGGCGATCAGGGCATCGGCGTCCTTGCGCTGCATGGCGGCAAGGAAGCCGCGGTCGAGCTCCTCATCCACCACGAAATGCGACATGCCGCCGGAGCCGATGACGGCGACGCGCAGGTCGGCATCCCAGGCGTCGATGGCATCGGCCAGCGCCTGGCCCAGCGCGAAGCAGCGCCGCACGCTCGGCTGGTTGGGCGGATAGAACGTGTTGATGAAGAACGGAACCGCGGGGACGTAGTTCTCCTGCATGATGCGGCGGTAGATGAAGCCGTAAGCGTGCGGCAGCCCCGAGATGTTGGAGGACTGCGACTGCGGCAGCCGTGCTGACGCCGCGACGTCGAAATCGCGCTGCACCAGTTTCTCGATCAGATGGCGGCCGAGCTTGGGATGGCCGGGATAGGTTTGCGCGCTCTTGCCGTGATGGTTCGGCTCGGCGATCTCGATGCCGGGCGGCAGGCGTTTCTTCTGCTCCTCCGAGAACGGAATGTTGTCGACGGTCTCGCCGAAGCACACCATGAAAGCGGGGATGTTGGCGTCCTCGAACACCTCCATCTGATCGTTGCCGACCAGCACGGCGACGTCGGGCTTCACCTCCTTGAAGACCTTCGACATCTCCGCCATGGCGCGCTGGCAAGCATCGTAGCGCTGCTGCTTGACGGGCAACCGGATCTGATCTTCCAGGTTCTCGTTGGCGCGCAGCTTCGCGAGCTCATCGAACTTGAAAGTGCCATCGCGGTAGACCAGCGCCGGATTGCGGCGGTCGGCCTCGACGCGCCCGCTCCACAATTCCGGCGGGGTCGCCAGCAGCGGGCCGTGCGAGGCCGCCATCCCGAGTACGATCTTCGCCATGGCTCAACTCTCCAGTTCTTTTCCCGCGGCAGTCCTCTTCAGCAGCCGCTGCGCGCGGCCTCGAGCCAGTCGAGGATAATGCCGGCAATCTCGTCGCTGTTCTCTTCCAGCATCAGCATGTGGCCATTACCCACAATACCGCGATCGGCGAGAAAGCAGAAGTCGGCCTTTGCCCCCCTGCTCGTTGAGCCACGTCACGATGGCGCCGTCGGTCGCCCGTGGGTGATCGAGATCTTCCGTGCCAGTGATGACGAGAATGCGCTTGCCCGCGAGCTTGCGCGGATCGTCGACACGGATCTCGCGGCCGTGAACATTCTGACGCTCGAGAAGAATGTTGGGCGGAATCGGGCGCAGGCTCGCGGCATAGGCGGCGAGCCGGTCGCGGGGAAAATAACGGCTGTCGCCGACGAGCTTTCGTTCCACGAAATCCCGGCTGGCGACGACCGGCGCGGTCTTGTCGACCGACACCCGCCGCCCCGACGCCTCGGTCTCGATATGGGTCGCGGTTTCCGCATAGACCGGGGCGGCTTTCTGGATGTTGCCGGGCGGCCCGGGCGCGACGCCGACGAGCACGTCGATGACGTCGCCATGCAGTTCGAGCAGCCGCCAGCCGTAGCAGCCCGACATCGAATGGGTCAGCAACACCACCGGCGGTCCGAGGGACCGAATGAGGTGACCGAGACCGTCGACCACGGTGGCGCCATCGAGTTTGTCGAGCGCGACATATCCGCTGCGGCCGGTGCCGGGCCAGTCCGGCACCACCACGCGGTGGCCGCGCTCGGCGAAGCGGTAGGCCCAGCCCGGGCGGCCGTCGGCGGTGCGCTGATAGCAGGCGCCCGAATGGGCGCCGCCGTGCACCATCACCACCGTCGGCCTGCCGGTTGCCGCCGCGGGCGCAAAGGTCTCGAAATAGACCGGCACTGGCGCAGCGACGAGCCCGGTCTCGTGCGTCGGCGTCACGTCAGGCAACCACGCGCGCGCTGGCGGCATCGTCGCGCATTCCCGAGATCGCGGTGTCGGGGAACGCGTCGTTGAGCCGCGGATAGACCTCGCGCGCGAAGCACTTGATGCCGCGCACGGTCTCGTCGTGCTCCAGGAACCCGGCCTGCCCCATGATCAGGAGATGGCCGAACCCGCCGACGTGGTCGTACATCCGCTTGATCTGGCGAAAGACCTGGTCGGGAGTGCCGGCGAACATGATGCCGGCTTCGATCGCCTTCTCCACGGTGGCGTTGGCGCGGTTGGCGGCGTGCTGGTCGATGGCGGCGCCGCGCAGGATCTGCGCATGCACCGCGGTCGGCACGTAACCCGGCGGATAGCAGAAATGCAGCGGCACCTTGTTCGCGGTCATGTACCAGAGCAGCTTCTCCGCGCCGGCGTGGGCTTCGGCTTCGCTGTCTGCGGCATAGACCAACGCCGCGTAGGCGAGCCGGTTGACCGGAACTTGCGCGCCGCGGCCGGCATCGCGCCAGCCCTTGCGGTAGGAATCGTAGATCGCCGGCGTGCCGTTGAAGCCGGTCAGGAAGGTGGCCTGCACATAGCCGCGCGCGCCGACCCGGCCGGCGCCGCCGGGCGTGGTCGTGGACACCCAGATCGGCGGGTGCGGCTGCTGATAGGGACGCGGCCAGATGTTGATGTTGCGGTGGTGGAAGAAGCGGCCCTCATGGCTCACCGGCCCGTCGTGGCTGGTCCAGGCCTTCACGATCAGGTCCATCGCTTCCCATTGCCGCTCGTTCATGCGCACGGGATTGCTGTTCGCGGGCAGCACCTCGTAGGGCACCCCGCGAACGAAGCCGCATTCGAGCCGGCCTTTGGAAAGCACGTCCACCATCGCCATCTCTTCGGCAACGCGCACGGGCTGGCGGCGGTTGGCGACCGGATTGCCCAGGATCAGGAGCCGCGCCGTCTTGGTCAGCCGCGCCAGCGCCGCGAGCACCAGCGGCGCCGCAGGGTCGACGCAGGTCGCGGTCTGGTGGTGCTCGTTGAGCATGATCTCCATGCCCTCGTCTTCGGCCACCAGCCACTCGTCGATGTAGCGGTCGTACAGCGCGGCGCCCTTGGCCGGATCGTAGATCCGGTTGGGCAGGGAGACGCGGATCGATTCGTATTCGTCCGCCGGCGGTAGATAGGGATAGGCGTTCTCGCTGAAATGCCACGCTTTCATGATCGTGCTCCCGGCGCGTTCGCCGCCTGTGGCTGTTGCAGGAATTTCAGGATCTTCGCGGCCGTCGCCGCGGGCTGCTCGACGTGGGGAAGATGGCCCGCCGCGGCGATGGTTTCGAGCGTCGCGTTCGGCAGCAGCGCCGCGAACCGCTCGAGATATTCCGCCGACACGAGGCCGTCGCTGGCACCGCGCAGAAACAGCGTCGGTGCCTCCACCCGGTGGAGGCGGTGCCTGAGCTTGGGATTGTGCATGTACGGCTCCCAGGTCAGCAGCGCCAGCGTCTCGCTGTTGCGGGCGACGAGCTGGAGTTCGTCGTCGCCGAGCTTCGCCAGATCGACCGGGTTCTTGCCGGGATCGTGGAAGCGCAGACGATCGAGCTTCTCCCGCGGCATCGCGAAGATGTCGGGAATGTCGAGCTTGTCCGGCTTGCCGGTCTTGACCCCGACCGGACCGATCAGCACCAGGCGCTCGATTCGCTCCGGCACCTTGGTCGCAACCTCGGCCGCGATCCAGCCGCCGATCGAGAAACCGACGACATCCGCTCGTGCGAGCTCGAGGCGATCCATCAGTTCGAGATAGATGTGGGCGATGTCGTCCATGCTGTCGAGCCAGTCCGGCAACGACGATTTGCCGAAGCCGGGATGCGACGGAGCGATGACGCGCCGCCCCTGCGCGATCAGCTCGAGAAAAGGAACGTCGAGACCGATGCCGGCGCCGCCGTGCAGGTAGAGGATCGGCGCGCCGCGGCCGCGCTCGAACATTTCGAGCTCGACGCCGGCGATCGAGATCATGTCACTGCAACTTCCGCTGATAGGGGCCAAGCTTGTTGATTGCCGCCTGCGCGAACGACATGTCGATCACGTCGCTCGCCTTGATCTGGCCGGTCACCCAGCCCTGCTGGAGAAAGAAGTCGAGATCCTTCTGGATGCCGACGGCGTTCACCGCGCCGTCGACGTGAACCGCCTGGGAATACATGTCGCGGACGAGCGTCGGGTTCATGTTGAAGCTTCTCGCGATGGTCTGCACCACCTCGGCGGCGCCGACGCCGGCGATCTTGCCGTCCTTGATCGCATCGTTATAGGTCCGCACCCCGCGCAGCCAGGCGCGCATGAACCTGTCGGCGACCTCCCTACGCTGGGTCGCGAACTTGTCGCTGTAGAAGATCACCGAGATCTGCTGGTAGGGATAGAACTCGTTGGTATCCATGAAGCGCACGCCGTAGCCGGCATTGACGGCAACCGTTGCCTGCGGCTCGATCAGCAGGGTGCCATCGAGCGCCTTGTTCTGCAGTGCCGCGATCTGCTGCGGGAACGAAAGATAGACCGGCGTGACGTCGTCGAACTTGATGCCGGCGAACTTGGCCGCTTCGTTGAGCAGCGACAGCGAGGTGACGCCCTGGGCGGCGAAGCCCATCCGCATGCCCTTGAGGTCCTTCAGGCTCTTGAACTGTCCGCCGTCGATCAAATCCTTGCGCATGAACACGGTCTGATAGAGGTAGCCGGGCTCGGCGTGTCCGCGGTCGGCGACGATGCGAAACTTGACGCCGCGCACGAGCGCGTTCCAGAAGCCGACCGACAACGCGCCGCTGCCGACGTCGAGCTCGCCGGTACCGAGCGGCGCAATAACCTTCGCACCGGAATCGAGCACGATCAGATCGACATCGAGGCCCTCGTCCCTGAAGAAGCCCCTGTCGTAGGCAATGTAGAACGGCGCGTCGCTGGCCGATCCGCCGGTACCGACCGCAACCTTGTCGGCTGCCGGCGCGCTCGTCGCCAGCGCGCTCGCGATCGCAGCCAGCATCAGCAGCGGTAAGGCGCGAGCCATCGGCGTTTCTCCCTTGTTTTCTTCGTTGCCGGAGAGCTTAGCCGATACCGCAAACAAGGGTAAAGCCGCGCACGGTCTACAGCTGGAATAGCGCCTGCGCGTTCCGGTAGCAGATCTTCTCCTTGTCTGCCTGCGAGATATCCAGCGACGCGATGACTTTCATGGTCTCGCGGATGTAGCTCGCGCCGCCTTCGGCGCCGAACGGCGCGTCGGAGGCGAAAAGCACATGATCGGCGCCGTAGAATTCAAGCCCGCAGACCGTGCCGATGCGTCCGCCGCAGAGCGCGGTGTCGGCGTAGAAATCCTTGAAGCATTCCATCAGCGGCTTGCCCAGCATCTTGAGCACGCCGCTGTAATCCTCGTCCGAGGTGCGGCTGCCGAGCGTGGCCCAGCCGGTGTCGAGCCGCGCATCGAAAAACGGGATCATCGCACCGAGATGGTGAATGAGAATTTTCAGATTCGGCAGACGCGTGGTCACACCGGAGAAGATCAGACGGGCCATGGTGCAGCTGGTCTCGTAGGGCCAGCCCAGGATCGCCCAGATCTCGTACTTCGATTTGGTCTCGGCCGGGAAGTCCGGAACGTTGGGCGTGCGCGCCGGATGCAGCAGGATCGGCTTGCCGGACTTTGCCGCGATCTCGAAGATCGGAAAAAACCGCGGCTCGTCGAGACAGGCGCCGTTGACGTTGGTATGGAGCTGCAGCCCGTTCGCGTTGCCGCGAACGAGAATGCGCTCGGCCTCCTTCGCCGCCGCCTCGGGTGCATTCATCGGCAACGCGCCGACGTAGCCGGCAAAACGCTCGGGATATTTGGCGCACAGCGCGGCAAGGCCGTCATTGGCGACACGGGCCAGCTCGGGGGTCTGGTCGGGGCGCGCGATGGCATCGAGCGGCGGCAGCCCGAGCGACAGAATCTCTGAATAGTCCTGGAACTCGTCCATCATCTTGAGGCGCGCGTCGAGATCGTAGATGGTGCGCACGCCCTGCATGCGCTTGCCGATGTCCTTGGTGCCGCCGGCGGTCTGCGAGATTTTCGTGAACAGCTCTGCCGGGAAGAAATGGCAGAAGGCATCGATGTGGCGCATGGAATTCCCCTGCGATTTTGCGCGCTAGATCACCGCCGCGGCGCGCAGCGCGGCGATTTCGGCCTCGGCGTGCTCGACGACGCGCACGCCTTGAGAACATCGGTCACCGAGGGCGACTCCGCATCCACCCCGTCATTGATCGAGCCCCCGCTCCCCTGTCGCGTCGGTTGCCCTACTCCGCGGCCTGCGTCTGCATGCCGCCATACTCCTTGTCGGTCAGCGGCTGCAGCGCCGGGAGCACCTCGCGCGCGAACATGCGGATGTTCTTCTCGGTGAGATCGCGCGGCAGTGTGGCGAACTGCAGCAGCGCGAGGAAATTCTGGAAACCGAGCAGGCGATGGCTGTCAGTGAGCTGCCTGCGGACGGTGTCGGGGCTACCGCACAGCAGGATACCCTGCTCGATCAGGCTGTCGATGGTGTGCTCCTGTCCCGAGACCGAGCGCTTGTGGGTGAGCATGTTCTTCAGCGACTTGGCGCTGAGATAGCCGGGCGGGAACAGCATCTGGAACGGCAGCCGCAGGAGCTTGTTGAACAGCGTCTCGATGTGGCGTCCGGCTTCCGCGCGCGCCTTGGCATCGCTGTCGGACACGTAGACCGGCGCCGCCCAGCCGATCTGCTGCGAGCTTGCGGTATAGCCGTGCACGCGCTCCGCCGCCTCGCGATAATAATTGAGAAACCGGGCCACCGACTGGATCGGGCTGTAGGTCTGCAGATAGACGTATCGGCGCGAGGGATGCGCCGCCCATTCGATCGTCTCGGTCGAGCCGGTCGACGGCGCCCAGATCGGCGGATGCGGCTGCTGGTAGGGTCGCGGCCACACATTGACGTATTCGAAATGGTAGTACCGGCCTTCGAACGCGAATGGTCCCGGCCGCGTCCAGCTTTGCACCACGAGATCGTGCGCCTCCTGGAAGCGGGCATGGGAGAACGCGGGATTGGCGCCGAACGAGTAGTATTCGGCGCCGATGCCGCGCACCATGCCGCTGATCAGCCGCCCGCCGGTGATGCAATCGAGCATGGCGTGCTCCTCGGCCAGCGTGAGCGGATGCTCGCGCAGGCAGAACGCGTTGCCGAGGATCGCGATCTTGGCCGTCCTGGTGCGACGCGAGAGCGCCGCCGCCATCACCACCGGCGACGGCATCAAGCCGTAGGCGTTCTGGTGATGCTCGTTGACCGAAATGCCGTCGAAGCCGAGCTCGGCGGCGAGCTCGAGCTCGTCCAGATAGCGGTTGTAAAGCTCATGACCTTTGATTGGATCGAAATAGCTGTTCGGCAGCACGACCCAGGCTGCGCGGTGTTTGTCGGTATAGCCCATGTCGAGATCGGCATAGGGCATCAGATGAAACATGAAGACTTTCACGGCGCGTCCCGCATTTTCCCGTGCTCGCGACCGATGATTGTACGCACCGCGCCGTCATTTACCAGCGGCCGGATGACGGCGAGCCGCGAAGGCCCAGCGCCGGAATCACATTCCCAGATAGGAGCGCGCCACCGCGCTGTCGCGCGCCAGCGTCTTCGCCTCGCCCTCGCCGACGATGCGCCCGAGCGCCAGGAGATACGCGCGGCTTGCGATCGCCAGCGCGCGGCGCGCGTTCTGCTCGACCATCAGCAGGCTGACTTCGTGCGTGATCCGCGCCAGCACGGCGAACAGCTCGGCGGAGAGCCGCGGCGACAGCCCGAGCGAAGGCTCGTCGAGCAGCAAGAGCCTGGGCTTGCTCATCAGCGCGCGGCCGATTGCCACCATCTGCCGCTCGCCGCCGCTCATGGTGCGCACGGTCTGCCGGCGGCGCTCGGCAAGCCGGGGGAAGAGATCGAACACGCGATCGAGCGTCGCCGCGGCGGCGGGGCGCGCGCGAGCGGCATAGGCGCCGAGACCGAGATTCTCCATCACCGACATCGGCTCGAACAGGTGCCGGTTCTCCGGCACGGTGGCGATGCCCAATTCGACGATGCGATGAGGCGAGAGTCCGACCAGCTCCTGGCCTTCGAAACGGATCGAGCCGGCCGCGGGGCGCACCAGGCCCGCGATCGCATTGAGCAGCGTGGTCTTGCCCGCGCCGTTGGCGCCGAGAATGGCAACGGCTTCACCGGCCTGCAGGCGGATGCTGACGCCGTCGAGCGCCTTGTGTCGGCCGTAGGCGTGACTCAGTCCGTCAACTTCGAGCATCGTCGTCCCCGAGATAGGCGCGGACGACTTCCGCGTTGCGCAGCACCTCGGCCGGCGGACCCTCGGCGATCTTGCTGCCCGCATTCATGACGACCACGCGCGAGCAGAGCGCGCGCACCGCCGTCATCACATGCTCCACCAGGATGATGCCCATGCCCTGCGCGGCGAGGCTCCAGACCACCGACATGCCGCCTTCGAGCTCGCCGGGGCTCAGCCCGGAGAGCCACTCGTCGAGCAGCAGCACGCGCGGCCGGGTGGCGAGCGCGCGCGCCAGCTCGACCCGCTTCTGCTCGATATAGGTGAGCTGATCGAGGCGATGGCCGGCCTTGAGCAGCAGATTGAGCTCGCCGAGAATGCCGGCGGCCTCGTACTCGGCGTCCTTGTAGCGCTTGGGCTCGGCGCCGTACATCACGCCCGCCATCACGCCGACGATGGCCGGCAGGTTGGGCGGCATGCGCACGAGCTGGAAGGTGCGGTTGATGCGCTTGCGCACGCGCAGGTGATTGGGCAGCCCGGTCACGTCCTCGCCGTCGATGCGGATCGTCCCGGCATCCGCTCCGAAGGCACCGGCGATCAGGTTGAGCAAAGTAGTCTTGCCGGAGCCGTTGGGGCCGATCAGCCCGAGGACCTCGCCGGATGAAACCGCGAGCGACATATTGCTGACGGCGACGAGACCGCCGAACGCCTTGGTCAGCCCGTCGACTTCGAGCAATGCGGCCATCATCGCCCTCCGACCGGCTGTCGTCGCAAGCGCTTCGCCCGCAGCCGTGCGATGAGGTCGGCGATGCGGGGCCGGCGCAACGCTTCCCAGCCATCCTCGATCAAGCCGGTAATGCCGCGCGGAAGAAAATAGACGATCACCATGAACACGAGGCCGAGCAGCACGCTGTACCAGAACGGAAACCGCACCTGCA
>Ga0066388_100000700_pt1 | contig 16842 bp, 17 predicted proteins | sample PanSoiMetaGPlot6_FD_64539 | JGI IMG/M metagenome (GOLD analysis project Ga0066388, IMG submission 64539) | Tropical forest soil microbial communities from Panama analyzed to predict greenhouse gas emissions - Panama Soil - Plot 6 (Hybrid Assembly) | ecosystem: Environmental > Terrestrial >... | reverse complement strand
TCGCGCGGGTAGATGTTGAAGCCGCCCGAAATGATCAGATCGGTCCGGCGGCCCCGCAGCGTGATGTAACCGTCCGCCGACCGTTCGGCCAGGTCGCCTGTCCGGAACCATCTACCGACCGCGTCTTCGACAAACGCCTCCGCCGTCGCTTCGGGCCGCCGCCAATAGCCGTCGCAGACATTCGGCCCGCGGACATAAACTTCGCCGACCTCGCCTTCGGGGACCGGCCGCATCCCGTCGTCGAGAATCCTGACAGAGACGCCGGGCATCGGAAAGCCGACAGATCCTGCGCGCCGCTCGCCTTGATACGGATTGGTGGCGTTCATCAGCGTCTCGCTCATTCCGTATCGTTCGAGGATCGTGTGTCCGAACTTCGCGTGGAAGGCTTCCAGCACGCTCGCCGGAAGTGGCGCCGAGCCAGAAACGAACAACCGCATCCGCTCGCCGATGCGCCGCGCATGATCAGGGGAGAGCTCCAGCAATCGCACATAGATCGTCGGGACGCCGAAAAACAACGTCGGCCTAAAAGATTCAAAGAGCGATCCGGCGCGGTTGATGTCGAAGCGCTCGGCCAGACGCATGCGGCATCCGCTCGCCAGCCACGCGTGGACGCCGTTGCCGAGGCCATGGACGTGAAACAGCGGCAGGACGGCCAGGTAACGGTCCTCGCTCGTGATCTGCCAGCAGGTGAGCAGATTGACCGTGTTGGCCGCGAAGTTGTTGTGAGTGAGAACCGCGCCTTTCGAGCGTCCCGTCGTCCCCGATGTATAGACGATCGCCGCCGGGTCGTCGCCGTCCAGATCCGTTCGCGCGCGCTCGCAATCCCCTGAACGGGCGGCGCCGGCGAATTCATCGATATCCCATACCATCGCGCCTGACGGGACGGACGGCGCAAGCTCAGGGGTTGTTACGACCGCTTTCGGTTCGGCGTCAGCGACGATGTGTCCGACTTCGCGTTCGCGGTAAAGCGCGTTCACCGGAACTACGATTACGCCGGTTTTGACGCAGGCCAGGAAGAGGTCAATAAATTCGACTCGGTTCGGTATGAAAAAGCAGAGCCGGTCGCCTCGCGCAAGGCCTCGCGATGTGATGAGGCGTGCGATCCGGTCGCTCCGCGCGTCGAGTTCGCCGAAGGTGATAGTCGCGACAGAGCCGTCGGCGCGGTCGTATTCAAGCGCTTCAGCCGATTCGCGTCCCTTAAGTGAGAGATTGAAGAGATCGAGCAGTTGCATGGAATTGAGGATACGTAATAGATCGAAATAACAGAATGGGAAGAACGACCTCGAGTGAGATTTTTCCGTACCGTTGACAAGCGAGGTGTTTGGCGCCAAAACACTTATGTAGCCAGATGACTCGAGGGAGTTTCTGATCATGAACTCTTCTGACCGACCCGGGTTCATTCCGCCTCACGGCCACTATCAAAAGCTGATGTCTTACCAGAAAGCCGAAGTGGTTTATGACCTGACGTTACATTTTTGCGAGCGTTTTCTCAAACGTAGCGACCGTACCATTGATCAGATGGTACAAGCCGCCCGCTCCGGAAAACAAAACATCGCAGAGGGCAGCAAAGCTTCGGGTACTTCAAGGGAAATGGAAATCAAACTCGTCAATGTGGCCAGGGACAGCCTGGAAGAGCTCCTGGTTGATTATCAGGATTTTTGCGAGTGAGAAATTTGCCCATTTGGTCAAAAGACTCCAAAGAAGCTCAATACGTCCGCAAACTCGGCAGGCAAACGCCCATCAGCTATGAGACTTACCGCGAGTTCTGCGAAACCCGCTCAGCCGATGTGGTAGCCAATATCGCCCTCTGTCTTATCCATCAGACGAACTACCTGCTCGATCAGCAGATCCGGCGACTGGAACAGGATTTCATCAAAGAAGGCGGAATTCGTGAGCGAATGACCCGCGCGAGATTAAAGCATAGGGACAAGAAGTCCTAGGAGGAGATGTGACAGATGTGACAGATGTGACAGATGTGACAGATGTGACTTATAAGACTTATAAGTCCCATAAGTCCCATCTGTCCCATAAATCCCATATTTTCCATCTCTTCATCTCCACTGTCTTCTGATTATCGGAGGCAGAAATTGAGGCGCCAGTTGATACTGATCTGTCATGGGGCGAAACACCTTATTGATGGGTGGCGCGGAATTGGGAACCGGGCTGGGTCTTCTTAGCGATCGTCGCCGCGTCGCGCCGGCCAAGGATGGATCGCCCTTTCGGCGGGCTGACCTGTTTTGATCGGCCTGATAAGTCAGATAAGGTGAACGTTTTGAGCAATGCGGCGCCTTCGAAGTGTTCGGCGCCGCGCGCTTGCCCGGGGGGCAGTTTTCGTCGCCGAGCGTTTCAGTTTGCGGAACACCTCCGACTTGTTCCATTCCGGAGGGCGGCGTGAATTTTTCGGCTTGTAAATCGGGGCGCAGGGCCAGCGCGCGTTTAACGAAATCGGTCCAGATCGGGGCCGCCGCGTCATTGCCGGTCATTCTCAGGTTACGATTATCGTCGAATCCGACCCAGACGACCGCCAGCAGGTTCGGGGTATAACCGGCGAACCAGGAGTCGCGTGAAGTGCCCGTCTTACCCGCCGCAGGCCCACGATAGCCGTTCGCGCGAACGTGTGTCGCCGTTCCGCGGTTGACCGCTTCGGCCAGTGTGTCGGTGACTATGTAAGCCGCTGAGGCGCGGAGCACGGCGGTCTTGGTCGCGGCTATTTCGTCGACCTCATCGCCATTCCTGATCGATTTGATTCCGAAGGGGGTCACACTTACGCCGCCGTTGGCGAATGTTGAGTATGCTTTCGCGATCTCAAACGGAGTCGCTTCGAAGGCGCCGAGAGCCATCGAAGGATAAGGCTCAGGCCGCGGCAAACCCATTTTCTCCGCCAGATCGGCCACTTTGCGCAATCCGACCATAATTGCCGCGTCCACCGCCACCACGTTCAATGACCGCACTATCCCGTCCCGTAAAGTCACCGGCTGATTCGAGAACCTGCCGCCGTAATTCTGCGGGCTGTAGACCTCGTGACCGAAAACGATCTCGCGCGGCGCGTCGATAAAAATTGTCTCCGGCGAGATGCCATTCGCGAGCGCGGTGGCGTAGACGATCGGTTTGAAGACCGACCCCGGCTGGCGGCGCGCGTCGGTGACCCGGTTGAGCTGGCTCGACGCGTAATCCCGCCCGCCGACCATCGCCAGGATCTCTCCGGTGTGCGGATTAATTGCTATCAGAGCGGCTTCGGGCAGAGCGGACTCTTTGGGATGGCCCTTGGTTTTGGCGCCTGTCGGGCGGCGGTTGAAAATTCGGTCCAGCCTCGACAGATAATTTTTCACTGCGATGTTGGCGGCCTGTTGAAGGTCGAGGTCGAGCGTCGTACGGATTTCCAGGTTCGGCTCATCTTTCTCATTGACGTTCCGGCTGGCCAATTCCCGGTTCACGTAATCGATGAAATGTTGGGCGGCCGATTCATCCGCTTTCACGGGCGGCTTGATCAGCAGTGGTTCCGATTTAGCAGCCTCGGCCTGATCGGCGCTGATCCCGCCTATCTCGACCATCGCGTCGAGCACGACGTTGCGCCGCGCGACGGCCACGTCTGGATGCAGATAAGGCGAATAACGGTTGGGGGCCTGCGCCAGGCCGGCGATCAGCGCCGATTCCGCGAGCGAAAGTTCGCGCAGGTCCTTGCCAAAAAAGACGCGCGCCGCCTGTTTAAATCCGTAAACCGTCGTAAACCCGCTCTGCCCAAGATAGACGCGATTGGCGTAGAGGGCGAAGATCTTCTCTTTGCTCAACCGCCGTTCGAGAGCCATCGCCATCATCGCTTCCGCGAATTTGCGCTGATACGTGCGCTCCGGCGTCAGGAAGTTTGTCTTGATTAACTGCTGCGTGATGGTCGAACCACCCTCGCGGATTTTGCCGTGGCGCCAGTTCTCCCACATCGCGCGGAGGACGGCTTTCACATCCACTCCACCGTGCATGAAGAAGTTTCTGTCTTCGATGGCGATCAGGGCGTTGATGAGCGAAGGCGGGAATTCGTCGAATCGCGCCTGGCTCCTGGGATGCATTCTTGTGGCGCCGTCCACGGTCAGCAACTCCGGCGGCAAAGCGGCGCTCTCGAGTCCCTGGCCCGTGTCGGCGTTCTCGATCTTCACGATCCGTCCTTCATTACTACCATCGAATTTGATGTTGACGCTTTCCGGAAGTCCTCCGGCGCGGGCAAATTCGTTCGTCCTCAATTTCAACTCATCGCCGTCAAAAAAGAAGCTGCCTGAAGAGAGCTGATCGTCCGAGGTCCCGTCCCCCTCCTGCTGATAACCTGCGCGCATCAACCTATCTCTCAACTCGTCACGGGAAATTCGTTGTTCGACGCTCACATGCCGCGGCGCCGCGTACACTCCGCCGTGACGTTGCAGTAACCGGTGTTCGATTTGCGTGTCAATTATCGTGGCGTAGTAGGTATAGTTCTTATAGAACTTAATGGCGCCGACAGCCAGGACCGCGAGGAGAATCGCCGCGATGCCCAATAAAATATGGTGTGGGCGAACGCGGGAGAAAATGTGACCCGGGTAAGAATGAATAGAATCGGACGCCCTCCGCAGGTTCCTGACTTTTTCCTCAAAAGACTGCTGTCCTCTTTTCTTTATTCTCCCCTCTATCATCGCCCCTCCATCCCATCAAAGGTCGCCGCCAAACGCCATTTTCGATCGCCATCGCCAAACTTGATCGACTGTCGCTAAGGATTGACCACTATCAGGTTGTTGACGTTCTTGACGCCGCTAGCGCTTCTGGCGATGCTTTCCGCACGGACCTTACTCTGAGCGTCTTCGACATTGCCCCTAAGCGTAACCACGCCGTCTTTCACTTCGACGTTCGCCCCGACAATGCCTTCGGCGACATACCGCGATCTGATCTTGGAGAGGATCATCAAGTCTTCCGCCGATATGCCTGCGCCGCTTGCGCCAGTCGTGTTCGGCGTGACCGTTATGTTATTGATGACGCGTGTTACGCCTTCTGTATTATTGGCGATCTGCTCGGCCTGCGACTTCTCGGCTTGAGTCGGAACGGTTCCAGTCAGTGTAACCACGCCGTTATTCGTTTCCACGTTGATCTTGAGCGCGCTGGTCTCGGTGTCCGCCGCCAGTTTGCTCTTCACATTGGTGGTGATGGCGGAGTCCGCGACGCTCCGCCTCTCACAACTCAAACTTGCCAACAGAACCAGCGCCGCCAGCGCAATCAACAAGATTCTCATTTCAGCTTTCTCCTGAGGGAATTCAACAATTCTGTGGAACGGAGGGCGACTTGCGCGCCCTCCGCGCCGTTTGACCGATACTCGCGTAATCACGCTCGATTTCGATCGAGCAAGGTACGTGCCAATGCAAATCAATGGACAAAATTTCATTGCCGGCGGACAATTGTCGGCTATGCGAATGAAACCCATCGAACCTGTTTTTGTCACCGAACTCTTTTGCCAGATCCACGGCGAGCTTTTGTCACTGCTCAGGAGCTTATCCGGCGACGATTGGAGTAAACCCACTGCGGTGCCGCAGTGGGTTGTGAAAGACATCGCCGCGCATCTACTCGACAGTGACATCAGACGAATCTCGTATCAGCGTGATAAAGCGCCGATGGTTCGCCCTGAAACGCCGATTACCCTTTCTTCATCCGCCCCTACTCCATCTGACGAATACCGCAACCTGGTCGACTTCCTGAATCAGCTAAACGCCGATTGGGTCAGAGCGGCGAAGCGAATCAGCCCCAGGCTGTTGATCGAATTTCTCGAAGTCACCGGCGCGCGGGTCTGCGAACTTTTCAGATCGCTCGATCCTTTCGGTCCGGCTCTGTTCGGCGTCGCGTGGGCGGGCGAGCAGGAATCGCAGAATTGGTTCGACATCGCGCGCGAATACACCGAGAAGTGGCATCATCAGCAGCAGATTCGCGACGCCGTCGGCGCCCCCCCGTTGACAAGCCGCAAATGGCTCTTTCCCGTCCTCGATACATTCCTCAGAGGACTGCCGCACACTTACCGAGACACACAAGCTGAGGAGGGGTCGAGTATCGTCTTCATGATCGCGGGCGAAGCGGGCGGAGAGTGGACGTTGAAGCGCGAAGGCGGAGCGTGGGAGCTTTATGCGGGCGAGAGCGATACGGCCGTTTGCCGGGTTCGAATGGACCAGGACGCGACGTGGCGTTTGTTGACGAAAGGATTGTCGCGGGAAGACGCCGCGACCCGAATCGAAATTATCGGCGACCACCGCCTCGGCGAGCCGATTCTGAGTATGCTCGCGGTGATAGCCTGAACTGGCTTACAATGCCGCTATGGCATCAACAAAAGGACCACGCACAGTTTACGCCTGCCAGAGTTGTGGCTATCAATCACGCAAATGGCTCGGCAAATGTCCCGACTGCGGCGGGTGGAATACGTTCGTCGAAGAACGCGAACGCGCCGCTCCGAAAGAGGGCGCCGGCGCAGCCCGCAGCGGGCTTCGTTTGCGCGAAAGCAAACCGGTCCCGTACAACGAGATCGAAGCGCAGGACGATTCGCGTGAGGTCACCGGCATTGATGAGTTCGACCGTGTGCTCGGCGGCGGCATCGTGCCCGGCTCGCTCGTGCTGATCGGTGGCGAACCAGGCGTGGGTAAATCCACTTTGCTCTCGATGGTCGCTGATCGTTTGTGCTCGCTCTATGGGAGCGTGCTTTACGTCTCTGGCGAGGAGAGCGAGCGCCAGATCAAACTTCGCGGCGAACGCCTTGGCATTAACCCACAGGGACTTTTTCTGCTTTCGGAAACCAACCTCGAACGCGTCTTCGACGAGATCAATAAACTGCAGCCGCAGGCGATCATCATTGATTCGGTTCAAACCATCTCCTCCGAGAAACTGGAGAGCGCGCCAGGATCGGTTTCGCAAGTCCGTGAGGTCGCGGGACAGTTCCTGCTGCTGGCTAAAAATCTGACCGTGCCTGTTTTTCTGATCGGCCATGTGACGAAGGAGGGGATGATCGCGGGGCCGAAGGCGCTGGAACACATCGTTGACACGGTTCTCTATTTCGAAGGCGAACGCCATCACAACCACCGGATTCTCCGCGCGGCCAAGAACCGTTTCGGAGCGGCGAATGAACTCGGCATTTTTGAGATGACCGGAGCGGGGCTGGTCGGAGTGCCCAACCCCTCAGAGGTCTTTTTGAGCGAGCGTCCGATCGGCGCGTCAGGCTCGGCTGTAATCGCGGCGATGGAAGGCACACGGCCGATGCTGGTGGAAATCCAGGCGCTGGTCAGTTCATCGAAATTCGGCACGGGCAGGCGCACGACTCAAGGAGTCGAGATCAATCGGGTGGCGCTGCTGGTGGCGATGCTCGAAAAACGGGCCGGGTTTCATCTCTCCGGAGACGACATCTTCGTCAACCTGGTCGGAGGTATTTCTCTGGATGAGCCGGCGGTTGATCTGGGAATTGTCGCGGCTGTGACTTCAAGCTTTCGCAATATCCCGATCAACGAGCGCACGGTCGTGTTCGGCGAGGTCGGACTGGCCGGTGAAATTCGCGCGACCAGCCACGCCGCGGTGCGTTTGCGCGAGGCCGCTCGAATGGGGTTCAAGCGCGTTGTGATGCCGAAGAACAACCTGAGCGGGCTGGCGGAAGACGATCGCCTGGAAGTCATCGGTGTGCGATCGGTGAGTGACGCTCTGGATGCGCTCTTTTGACCTTCAGGCGGGAAACCCATCGACCGCTTTCAATCTCTCGATCTGACCACGATGGCGGTTTTCGTGCTCGCCCAGCAAAACCATCCATTGATAAGCGTTGAAGGGCCCTAGAGCGGGATGCGGGAACATCTGCTCCGACAGATCCACGGCTTCGAGTCGGGATCGGATCTCGGCGAAACCAGTAAGCGTCACGCGCATCTTAGCCAGCGAATCCTCGACGCTCACACCTCCCTTCGGATGAACCCGCTCCGGCGCCTGAAACGCCCCTCGCTGGCGCCCGTTTTCATCGAGCGACGTGTGGCCTAGATTCAAATCGTCTTTAGGCGGCCGGGACGCCGATTCGGCCTCCTTCAACAGTTTGTGCGTGAGCCGCAGGAAACCGTCGTTGACGATACTGACGTGTTCGACGATTTCCGTGATCGTCCATTGATTTTGATCGGGGCGAAAATTCGCCTGCGCTTCTGTCAGGTTTGAGACGGCGGCGATGAACCGCTCCTGCGCCTGTTCGTTCGCAGCCATAATGTCGGCGATATTGTGATAGAGCATTGTTAATCTTCCTGATGGGATTTGAATCGGCGCCGCTTGCGGCGCCGAACGAAAGCTGCGTAGTCTAAACAGCGCGGCGCGCGTAAGCAAGCGGGAGCCCGTCTGCTTACGCGCGCTGCGGCGCGGCGCGGCCCTGATCGCGCGTAATCATTCCGCCCTCATACCCGCCCCGGGCGCGCCTTCGACTGTCTTCAAGCTGGCGATCATTGTCGGCGACGCCGCGCCGATCATCTGCCTGCATCGCGTGAGGTTTTGACTGGCCTCGGCGAATTTACCGCGCGAACGCTTGAGCGCGAGCTCAAACTCTAGCGTCGCATCTTCCAACCTCCCCGCCTTCGCCAGGATCACTCCCAGGTTATTGTGGCAGGCGGGGATGTGGTCGTTCGACTGCTTGATGGCTTCCCGGTAATGATCGAAAGCCGCGCGGTCGTCCCCCTCGCGCTGCGATTCCAGCGCCAGCTCGAATAGGGCGTCGGCGTGTTTCCCCCCTGAGCTCTTCACCGCCTGCTCGAAGGCCTCGCGGGCTTCCCGGTACAGCCGCAAGTCCTGGAGCGCGACGCCCAGCGCGTAAGAGGCCGATGGATATTGGCCTTTGCGCAATTTGATCGCCGCGCGGTAATCGGCGACGGCTTCGCGCGGACGGCCGAGCTTGTGGTTGCAGATGCCGACATTGAAATGGGCGCGCGCCTGATGGCCGCCGGGCCAATTCAATGCGTTTCGGTACTCAAAAATCGCCAGCTCGTACTGCCCGCGATTGAAATACTCATTGCCCCGTTCTATCGCCTCGCCGGCGTCGTTGATCTGGGCCCCGACGCCCGAGGCGGGCGTCAACAGGGCGAAGAAAAGCAATGTAATGAAGATTCGATTTCGCATGCTCCCTCCTTCTCGCTCTTGGTCGGCGAGTTCGGTTTGATCTGTTGGTTCGGTGTTAACGGTCCGTCTGTTTATTCTTCGACCAGCGCTCGAAGAGTTTGCGCCGATTGGCCATGACCTCCCTGGCGTTGGGGATTTTCATGACGAGCCGTTCGAGATGGATCAGGTAATCGGCTTCGCCGAACGCTTCACGCGCTTCGGCGATGAATGGCTCGATCCTGGCGAAGATGCCGATGTGTTCGGTGTTGGCTTCGAGGAACAGTTTTTCGTCAATCCCGCCGTTGTTGACGAGCGACGCGGCCATATCCCAGTAGGATGTGACCATTCGATAATACGAGCTCTGTTCCTGTCCGCTGAGCATCAGCCTGATGACGTCTTTGGCGCTTTCAGGCTGGAATTCAGTCACGTACCAGTTGCGGGCGCGGCGCATCGTTTCATCGCGCCGCAACTCGTACAGTTTGAGAATGAGTCCGACATCCTGCTGCTTTGCGCTCATCAGGTTCTCCTCGAGTGAGTTCGTTAGAGTCGGATTCTATGAAAAAAGCGGCAATCAATCTTTCGGTTGATTGCCGCTTTTTTTCTGTGATTGCTGAAAATTTGTATCGCGCCGGCTCAGCGCAGATGTTCGTTGCGGTAAGCCTTCGGCGTCATCGCCGTCAGCTTTCGAAATAGCGTTGTGAAGTGGCTTTGATTCTTAAATCCGGCGCGCAGCCCGATTTCGACAATCGGCAGCTCGCTTTCGACCAGCAGCTGTTTGGCGAGATCGACTCTTCGATGCATCAGGAATTGAATCGGCGTCGAGCCGGTGGACTGTTTGAAAGAGCGGGCGAAATGGAACGGACTCAATTCCGCGATCTCGGCGATTTCCAGCAGCGTCAGATCGCGGTCGAGGTTTTCGTCAATGAATTCGGTCACGCGGCGCAATTTATGTTTCGGCAGTCCGCCGAGGTAATTTTGGAATTTTTCGCCGGCCGACGAGTGATGTCTGAGCAAATGGGCCACCAGCGTGTTGACCAGCGACTCGGCGTAAATTGACCCGGCCGGCGCCCCCGCGTCAACTTCGGCGGCCAGCGACCGTCCGATTTGATGAACCAACGGATCGCTGATCTCACAGGCGGCGATTAAATCGACGTTGTCGGTTTGAACGAGCTCGCTCGCCTGCCGCGCAATGAATTCAGGATCGAGGTGGATCGCGAGGTCCTCCAATTCTTCTTTCCAGTTCGCGGAATATTGGTGGCCCGCGGGGACTATGCTCGCCTGACCGACGGTTCGTCTGCTGTAAGCGGTGTTTCCGCCAACAGTTATCATCGACGCCTCATATGATCCGAACAAGGGGATGAAGATGTGATGCTTGTCGAGTTGTTTGTTGGTCGCGGCGCCTGGGAGCAGGCGACCGTGTCCGATTTTTACCCCCGGCCAGTACAAATACTTCGAGAAGATGTACGGAGACCGATTTTGAGCATAGTTCGATTCGATCAATCTTTTCGGTGTAGACATTACTCCCTCCTGCTTATAGATCAGTAATTTTGTCTCAGAGTCTAATCACGATTGCGGTCTGAAATAAAGCACCATGCTCGCGCCCAGCACGACCAGCAGAAATCCGACGAAAAGCAACGGATTCGGCGAGTTCTTCGGCGGGTGAATCACCATCGTGACCAACACGTTGATCACCGGCGCGCCGCCGAACACCAACGGCATTACGTAAGTCGGCAGGCCTTTGTTCTTGAACGCCAGGATGATGCACACGGCCCCGATGGCGCCCAGCGCGCCGGCGACCGTCGCCGTCGTCGCGCCGGAAGTGTTCCACCCCTGCGCGTTCAACTCTCCCTGCGAGGCCAGCATGACGACCGGGACTATGACGCCGATCAAAAAATACGCGACGCCGACGCAGAGCAGTGAGCGAAGCGGACTGCCCAGTTTGACTTGCCCCTGATGCAGCATCGCGCCGTAAATCCCCCACGAGAGGGCGGCGCCGATGGCGAACATAACCCAAAGCATAGAGCCTTTATTCTCCTTGTTCATTATTTGATCCCGAAAAGTTGTTGGTATGAGGCGATCGGATTTTCGCGCAAGACCGCCGCGCCTTTCAGCCGGCTCACATCATAAGCCGAAAAACCCAATTAATAATAGCCGACATTCTCACCGGCGCTGCGCAGAAGGTTTGTCCCGCGCCTTTTCGCCGAAGCAGTAGAGTGTGTTGCGAGTCCGCAGATAAATCTTTCCGCCTGCGATGGCCGGCGTGGCGTGGCAGATGTCGTTCAGATCGTTTGTCGCCAACACCTCCCAATCTCCGCCCGCCTTGAGCACGGTCAGCTTTCCTTCCTGGCTGACGATGAAGATTTTGCCGTCGGCCGCGACCGGGGAAGAATAATAGTCGCCGGGGGCTTCGCGCAATCGGCCCTGTTTGAGGACCGCGCCGGTCGCCGGGTCGAGCGACGTCAGGACGCCGCCCTCTTTCATCAAGTAGAGCGCATCCTGGTAGAACAGCGGTGAAGGGGTGTTGGGCAGCGATTTCTGATAGCGCCACATGAAATGCGACTCGGTCACATCGCCGCGCATTTCTTTCCGCCGGTCAATCCGGTAAGCCAGCACGCCGTTCTGAACATTACGTTTCGTGCGATACATCTGCCAGTCGCGCTGGTTCATAAAACCATCGCGATCCAGATCGAGTTCCTTCCAGCCCTGCTTCATTCGCGGATCGGGCGCTTCATCGGGCGAAAGTTTGTTGTCTTTGTTCGCGTCATATCTCTTCAGCGCCTCTTCGAACGGGATGACGTCTTCCTGCTGCCCGGGATCAGCGCCACCGGCCCACCCCAGGATATAGAGCGCGTCGCGCCCGAAGACCGGGGTAGGTTTGATCTGCCACGTCAATCCGCGGATAAACCAGACCTCCTTGCCGGTCGCCACTTCGTAAGCCGACAGACGCAACGATCCGGCGACCAGAACCTGCAACCCGCCTTTCTCCGGTTGAAACAGAATCGGTGTAGAAAAACCCCGAGTCGCATCGGGTCGTTCGACACGCCACCTGACCTTGCCGGTGTCCTTATCAACCGCGATGAAAAAAGAATCGGTCTCGGAATCGCAATTGAGCAACACTTTGTCATCGGCCAGGACCGGGGACGACCCCATCCCGAACGGGTTGTTGAACGGGCCGAGCGGCAATCGCCATCGCTCCTTCCCCTCGCGGTCGAACGAGATCAGGCCGAAATCGGTGAAGAACGCATAAACGTTACGCCCGTCTGTGACCGGGCTGGGCGACGCGGGGCTGTTATTCGTGTGCAACTCCTGCGCGCGCGGTTTCGGAACTTCGCGCTGCCACAGGACCTTTCCGTCGGCCCGATCCAGGCAGAGCACGAGAAGCTTGTCGGTTTTGTAGGCCGTGATGAAGATGCGGTCGTTCGACAACACCGGCGATGAATGTCCGGGCGGTAGAGGTGTTTTCCAAACGACATTCTGGTCGGGGCCGAAGTTGACCGGCAAATTTGTGTCGTTCGATATGCCGGACGCGTTCGGCCCGCGAAATTGAGACCATTCATCCGACGCCGATGATGACCACCCGCAGAGAGTCAGCGCGGTGAATGCGACGGCGCCGATTGTAAATTTACTTTTCAGCACAGGGTTCCCTCAATAATCCATGGGAGCGCCGCATGGGCCACACAACGGAGCGAATCAATTCGTTTTGCCGAAGCAATACAGCGCGCTCTTCGTTCGCATGTAAATCTTCCCGTCGGTGATCGCCGGCGTAGCGAAGACTTCGTCGCCGAGCGTGTTGACCGCCAGTACTTCCCATTCGCCCGAGGCCTTTACCACCGAAACGGTCCCGTCCTGGCTGATCAAATAGACCTTGCCGTCGGCGCCGACCGGCGAGGCGAAGTACTTGTCAATCGCGCCTTTCAACCGCCCCTGCTTGACGACATTGCCGGTCGCCGGATCGAAAGAGATCAAAATTCCGCTGTCGTTGACCATAAACAACGATCCCTGGTAGAGCAGCGTTGACGGCACCTGCGGCACGGGTCGCTGATACTTCCAGCGGATCGCCTTCTCGGTCATGTCGCCCTCGCCGCCGAGCTTGATGGCGAGCAGCCCGTTCTCCGAAGCCATCATCGCGCGGAAGATTTCCCAGTCTTTCGCGTCGAGCTTCTGGTCGCGGTTCAAATCGAAAGCGTCGAAACCGTAGTTCGGGGCGAGCACGCGGTCGATCGGGTCGGCGCCGCTGATTTCGTCTCTGCCGACGAAGCCGTCATTGTTCTTGTCGTAGCGTTTAAGACCCTCTTCAAACGATATGGTGGGAATCTGTTTGCCGGGCTGATTCAACGGAAAGCCCCAGCCGTTAATGTACAGGTATTCGCTGTCGTAGCTGCCGACCGACTTCATCTCGCAAGCGAGCCCGCGCACCCACCAGACGCGTTTGCCGTCGGCGACCGAGTAGGCCGAGAGCCGGAACGCTTCGGGAATGAGCAGCTGCTTAGCGCCGGATTTCGGCTGATAGACAGTCGGCGTCGAATAACCCGATATGACTTCGGGACGATCGACTTTCCACTTCACCTTGCCCGTGTTCTTGTCCACCGCGAGCAGGTACGCCCCGAGGTCCTGATCAACCGGAACGATGACCTTGTCATCAACCAGGATGGGTGACGCGCCGTAGCCGTAAAACATATTGAACGGCCCCAGCGGCATTCGCCATTTCTCCTTGCCGTCGGCGTCGAATGCGATCAGTCCGAAATCCTGAAAGAACGCGTAGACGTTTTCGCCGTCCGTGACAGGGCTGGCTGACGCCGGGCCGTTGACGTTCTCGAGCCGGCCTTTGTTGACACGTGAAATCTCGCGCCTCCAGAGCTCCTTGCCCGTCTCGCGGTCGAGCGCGATGACGAAGAGCTGGTAGACAGTCTTGTTCTTCGCGTCGATCGGCGTGTGAGCGGTGACGTAGATGCGCGCGCGCGCGAGCACCGGCGATGAATGGCCGGGCGGCAACGCGGTTTTCCAGACGACGCTCTTCTCCGGGCCGAATTCGACAGGAAGGTTGGTCGCGTCGGACACGCCCGTGCCGTTGGGGCCGCGAAAGCGCGCCCAGTCGTCGCCGGTCGCGGTCGCTTGAACGCCGCATAACAGGGCAAGGATAAGCGCAGGGACGAAACGAGCTGACATAATTGTTCTCCGTGATTGAAGTGAAGGTGGACGACCAGGGGCATTGTGCGGCGCCACGAACCGACAGGCAAGTAGAGTGAATAAAATCCGGTACGCAATCAGCGCGCGTTTTCCCATCTATTGAGATAAAGGTAAATTGGTTTACAAACTTCGAGCCGGATCTGAAGTGGTTGAACCGATGTTTATCGGGCGCGGACTTTACCCCGCGGCCGGAGGCTGGCAAACTCTCCGGCGCTATGTCACACAATCCCATCACCCAAGCGCGAATTGATCTGGCCGCCGCTCTGCGATGGGCGGCTCGGCTGGGTTTGAACGAAGGCGTCTGTAACCACTTCAGTCTCGCGGTTCCTGGCGCGCAGGATCGCTTCCTGATCAACCCGCAGGGGCTACATTGGTCTGAGATCACGCCGGCCGACCTGGTCATGACCGATTCAGAAGGCGCCGTGATCGAAGGCGGGCATCAGGTGGAGGCCACCGCGTTCTTCATCCATGGGCGCATCCATCGAGGCAAAGCGAACGCCGCCTGCGTGCTGCATACTCACATGCCTTATGCGACGGCGATCGCCGTCAGCGACGGCGGGCGGCTGGAATGGGCCAGCCAGAACGCGTTGCGTTTTTACGGGCGCGTGGCTTACGACGAGTTTTACAACGGTCTTGTGCTCGACGCCGAAGAAGGCGACCGCATCTGCGCGCAGATTGAGAACGCCGACGTGCTGTTCCTGGCCAACCACGGCGTGATCGTTTGTGGAGACAGCGTCGCTCAAGCGTTCGATGACCTTTATTACCTCGAACGCGCCTGCATGGTTCAGGTGTTGGCCGAAAGCGCCGGCAGGAAATTGAAACTCGTGCCCGAATCAATCGCGGCGATGACCGGACGGCAGATCGTTTCGGACAAGATTCAACCGAGACTGCATTTCGAAGCTTTGAAACGAATTCTTGATCGTGAAGAGCCGAAGTGGCGTGACGCCGGTGGGCGCGACATCGAGTAGGCGCGCCGCCGTTTGCGGCGCCGACCTCAGAACCCTGGATTCAGGGATGCGCGCCCTTGGACGCGAATATCCGTGAATCAATTCCGAGAGGCGCCGCGACGGTCAGCCGAAGCGGGAATTTCATCTGCCGCTCAAGACCTTAACGCGCGCCACGAATGCGCCCGCGTTATCTTTGAGATTGCCCTCGTTGACGCTCAGAAAGAGGATGCCATTGTGCGACGCCGTGAATTCGGTCGCCTTCCCCACAAAGACGAAATCGTCATTGTCATCGCCGACGACCGCGATCAGGGCCCCGGTCGGTTTGGCGGCGATCAGTTTACGTGTGTCAGAGATGGAGAGGCCATCGGGGCCGGAGCGCTGGTTGTCGCCGAGGTCAACCTCTCCGGAGGCGCTGATTATTATGCGCTGCCCCTTCTGGACGCGGATTTCGGTGCTGGTCCAATCGGCCGCGCCCGCGACGCTGACAGTCTTTTCCGCGATCGCGGCGACCGCCCCCGTGTTGGATTCGTTCGGCTGAGCTTCCGGCTCGGGCGAAGTTCTAGTCTCGTCCCTGGGCGTCGATGTCTCGAGCGGAAGTGACGCCGTAATGTTATCGCGCGGAGTTTCAGCGCGTGAAGGCGCGGTCACTGACGGCCCGCCGGGTTCGGCGCGACTTACTGTTCCCGCATCGCTCGAATCGAACTCGACACTCTCGATCTCTTCAACCGGAATGACGTACTGTGAAGTCGCGCCTCCGATGTTTACCACGATGGTGAATTTTCGCTGGCCGTATGAAACGACTTTGCCTTTCAGCACGCTTCCGTCTCTGAGCCGGATCGTGTCCGCAAAGGCGGCGGCGTTCGTCAACAACACAACTGCGAGACAGATGACCAAATGGAGAAATGGTTTTCTGATCTTCACGCATACCTCCTATGATGATAAAGCCTGGCTGCGCTGAGCCGGGGGCTACTCGCTTTCGGTACAAAGGGGTTGACGCCGACCGTAGCTTAGCACAAAACAGGCGCGTTGACATCGATCCAGATCAGACCGGGCCAGATCAGACCGGGCCAGATCAGACCGGGCCAGATCAGACCGGGCCAGATCAGACCGGGCCAGATCAGACCGGGCCAGATCAGACCAGGCCAGATCAGACCGGTATGGCGGCTGGCGTTCGGCGAAAGTGGATACGGACCCGCCTCCATAAAGAGAAAAATTAGACCAGCCCCTTTCGAAAAGATTCGTAAAAACACCATGAAGAAAAGCTAAAGCATTCTTGACTCGCGAGGGGTGAGTGAATATACTCCACCTGCCTGTTGGGGTTAGATTGAAGGAGTGACTTTTACCAACAGCGTGAACCCTGCATAAATCGAATTCTCCAAAGGCTGCGTTCGGCAGCCGGGCATGTCATTATCAATTTGTTTCGTCTGTATTTGGTTCCTGCGTCGAGTATAGTCCGCGTCAAATATAGACAGATAATATAGACAGAGTTTTCATTATTTTGCTGGCTCCTTTCGGTTTCTGACGTTTACCTCCCTCCTTCTCCTGCTTGATTCCCACGATGCGGAATACGCGTCGTGGGATTTTTTTTGCATTCATAAACAGAGGCGCGAGCGAG
>Ga0066388_100000699_pt1 | contig 16850 bp, 28 predicted proteins | sample PanSoiMetaGPlot6_FD_64539 | JGI IMG/M metagenome (GOLD analysis project Ga0066388, IMG submission 64539) | Tropical forest soil microbial communities from Panama analyzed to predict greenhouse gas emissions - Panama Soil - Plot 6 (Hybrid Assembly) | ecosystem: Environmental > Terrestrial >... | reverse complement strand
TTGCGAGCCGATGTCGGCCCGAGCCCGTAGATATACCTCAAGGCAATCTCTACTCTTTTGTGTCTGGGCAGATCGACGCCTGCTATGCGAGCCATTTTTCTCCTCTCACGCGCTCGGCAGTCACTGCTTTGCGCCTCAACACGCTAGGCTTGGGATTCCTCGCCGGAACCCTTCGCTTCGCTATGACCGATACCTGATTTGCACTGAGATCAATTTTCGTTAACCCTGGCGCTGTTTGTGCTTAGGATTTTCACAAATGATTGCAACCCGCCCTTTGCGACGGATTACCTTGCACTTCTCACAGATCTTCTTGACCGACGCTCTAACCTTCATAACTGCCTTCTCGACTGCGTTTTACTGCTTGTCAATGAATACACGACAGAGCAGCCTGCTGCCCAAACCAATACGGCTGCAGACAAACAGCTAATTATACTTCAATTTTTTATTCTATATGTGATTCTTCCACGCGTTAAGTCATACGGAGTGAGCTCTACGCGCACTCGGTCGCCTGGAAGTATCTTAATGAAATTTTTGCGAATTTTCCCGGAAATATGCGCCAGGACTTTGTGCCCATTGTCGAGCTCGACGCGGAACATCGCGTTGGGGAGCGATTCTTTTATAGTTCCCTCGAACTCGATTACACCTTGTTTGGTCACGGAATCACCTCATTTGGGCGCCTGGTCAGGATTTCCGGCTCAGCGTCGGTCACTAGCAAGGAATGCTCGAAGTGAGCAGACGGCTTGTAGTCTTGGGTGACAACCGTCCAACCATCCTGCTTAACCCGCACCCGATCTCCTCCAAGGTTAAACATGGGCTCAATCGCTATAACCATACCAGGTTTAAGCCTGGTTCTGCTACCGGAGCGGAAGTTGAGGATGAATGGATCCTCGTGGTAATTGAAGCCAATTCCGTGGCCTCCATATTCTCTGACAATGCCGTATCCAGACTCTTTGGCGATGTCTTCGATGGCGCCGCCGACGTCATCAAGCGTGGCGCCGGCGCGACAAGCCTTGCAGCCCGCATAGAGCGCCCGTCGAGTGTCATCGAGCAGCTTTTCCAGGCGGCTTGAGATCTTGCCGACAGCGATCGTCACCGCCGTGTCACCGATGAAGTCTTCTTGCTCGCCGTTGTTTTTCCTGCGAATGGTAGCGCCGAGGTCGAGGCTGATGATGTCGCCTTCCTTGAGCACCCTGTTTTTGCTGGGAATGCCATGGACCACCTCTTCATTCACCGACACGCAAATCGAATTGGGAAAGTTTCGGTAGCCCTTGAACGTCGGTATGGCACCACGCTCCCTTATAGCCTTCTCAGCAAACTCATCGAGCTCCCAGGTCGTTACTCCAGGAGCAACGATGTTGCATACAGCCTCGAGGACCTCGGCATCAATCTGTCCGGCCAGCCTGATCAGGTCAATGTCTTCAGGGACAGTCAGGATCATGCAGGCACCTTGAGCGTTCTCAAAATATCAGCAAAGATCTCGTCTGGATCGCCGTCTCCATCAATAGTTCGCAAAAGCAGCCGACTGTCGTAGTACTCGATGAGCGGCGCAGTCTGATCGTTGTACGTCTTCAATCGTGGCGCAAGCACTTCTTCCTTATCGTCGGAGCGCGTCATGAGAGGCGAGCCGCAAAGGTCGCAGACATCAGCCTTTTTCGGCGGGGCGAACTTGACGTGATACGGCGCGTTGCACTCTTTGTTGGTGCAAACCCGCCGCCCGGTGATTCGTTCGACAATGAGGCTCTCGTCGACCTGCAAGTCGATGACGACTGTGAGATTGCGATTGAGCTCTTCGAGCAAGGTATCGAGACTGCGCGCCTGTGCAACGTTGCGCGGAAAACCGTCGAGAATGAAGCCCTTCTCACACTCAGGCGCATAGAGCTTTTCCCGAAACATCGCAATCAATACATCATCAGGCACCAGGACACCCCTATCCATATAGGATTTCGCCGACAGACCGGCCGGAGTCCCGGCTTTGACGGCTTCTCTCAACAGATCGCCGGACGACAGGTGCGGAAGATCGAGGTGCTTCGCCAGGCGCTTGCACTGCGTACCTTTGCCGGCGCCGGGAGGCCCGAGAAACAGTATTTGCATACGACTAAATTTCCTTCTTTTCGGGGGACCTGAACAGCCCGCGTGCTTGATAGCGAGCCGACAGGGCATGAGTGATGATCTGGCGTTGCGTGTCGATCGCCACGCCCACCAGGATGATAAGCGAGGTGCTGCCTAGACCTTGCAGGGTCTGAACGTAGGTGGCCTGCTCCACGTGAATGGGCATGATGGCGATGATGCCGATTGCGCAAGCGCCGATGAAGATGAGCCGGTTGAGTGTCTTCTCGAGAAACTCGGCGGTTGGACGTCCTGGTCTTATGCCCTGAATCGCACGACCGCTCCGTCTCAGGTTTTCAGCCATGTCACGGACGGGCAGGACGATCGATGCATAGAAGAACGCGAAGAAGAGAATTAGCGCGAAATACAGCAGTGAGTGCTCCCAGTGGTAGTAGGAGAACGTGTTGGCAAACTCCTGGACCACAAGTGACCAGGCATTCTGCGCCCAGTCCGCTTTTGACATCTGATCGAACGCAGGACCGACGCCCGGGATCTTGTCCATGAAATCCTTAAAGACGTCGGCCGGATTTCCTTTCTGCCGGCCGACAAAAGACATGACAGTGCTCGGAAACATGAGCAGCGACGAGGCGAAGATAATGGCCATGACGCCGGAAGGATTGACCGGCAAGTACATGTAGTCATCGGGGGCGGCAAAAACCTGCCTGCCGACGTTGCGTCTGGCGCCCAGCACCATGATCTTGCGCACGCCTTGCTGCAAGGAAACAATCAAAGCCACAAGTCCGAGGAAAACGAGGCAAAGAATGACCACACCCCACACCGGAGACTGTCCGGTTTGCACGGCTTCGTAGGTGTTTCTGATCATGACCGGTAAGCGTGAGGCTATGCCGAGGAAGATCAATAGCGACGCGCCATTGCCCACACCGCGATCGGTAATCTGCTCGCCAATCCACATGATGAAGACGGCTGAGGCAGTAAGGATGAGCGTGGTGTTGAGCAGGAAGAAGATGCCGGGGGTGACGACCACGTCGGGGGCGTGGATCTGCGTAAGCAGCTTGGCGAGCATGAATGATTGAAATCCGCCCAGGAAGACAGTGGCATAGCGCGTATATTGCTGAATCTGGCGGCGTCCCTGTTCGCCCGAGTGCTTTTGCAACTCTTCGAGCTTCGGTATGACGACAGTCATCAGCTGCATGATGATCGAGGCTGTGATGTAGGGTCCGATACCCATGGAGAAGATGGACATCTTATTGAGAGCGCCGCCGGTAAAGAGGTCGATCATGCCCAAGAGGTTCTGAGCGAGTTCCGGGTGCTTGGTGAAAGCAACCGGGTCTACACCCGGAATCGGAATGTGCACGCCTATCCGATAAACCGCAATCATGCACAACGTGAAAATGATTCGCTCCTTGAGACCGGCTGCCGACAGCAGCTTGAGCATGTCTTCCGGAGACCCGATTTTTCCGCCGCGCTTCGCAACACCTTGTGTCATGTTCTATCCTCATTTCGCAGCGCCGGAATCAGGCCCGCCCCTGCGTCAATTTCGATTTGTGCGATGCAACGAGGCAATGTCGCCCTGCGATTACCATTTTTACAGGTAATTCGCTCGAGCTGCATCGCCTGCATCTGACTTACTTGCTCTCTTTGGCCTTGGCAGGGCCGATAATCTCTACGCTGCCGCCGGCTGCTTCGATTTTGCTCTTGGCACCAGCCGAGACGTGGTGGGCCTTCACGGTGAGCGATACTTTCAGCTCACCGTTGCCGAGGATCCTCAGGCTGTTGGTGACCTTGCGCAAGAGCTTGTGCTCGACCAGGCTCTCCGGAGTTACTTCCGTGCCTGCCGGCAGCACGTTCAACGCGCCGACGTTGACTTCGATCCACTCGCGAATGACTATTTGATCGAAATTGTGGATCTTGGGCAGTCTGCGGAACAAGGGAGTCTGTCCGCCTTCAAAACCGAAACGCCGGCTTTCACCAGAACGCTGTCCCTGGCCGTTATGCCCACGCGTACTGGTTTTGCCGTGTCCGGAAGCCCGCCCACGCCCAACGCGCTTGCGATTCTTCCGTGCCCCTTCGGCGGGCTGCACATCCGTAAGTCTCATTTTTCCTCCTTGCCTTGCGCCGGAATTCCGACTCGGCTTGCTTTTTTCGCATTCACGGGCGCATACGATGCGCCCCTACACTGTCTCTTTTTTGGCCTTTCTTCGCGTTAAGGGCGGCGCATGGCGCCGCCCCTACGAAGTTTTGTCAGTGGCTTTACGCCTTTACCTTCTTGAGCTTGGCGACCGGCACCTCTTCGAGCGGGGTGACGGTTACCAGATGGCAGACCTTGTCGATCATGCCGCGGATCGTCGGCGAGTCAGGGCGGACCACCGAGCTGCCGTACTTGCCCAATCCGAGCCCGCGTACGACTCGCTTGTGGATTTCCTTTTTTCCAACCAGTCCGCTGGTGAGCGTAATCTTCAACATGGTCTGCATCTTTCGTTCCCTTACAAGTTGCACGGGCGCTTGGCGAAGCGCCCCTACTATGCCAGCATCTGGCGCAGGCTGATACCGCGCAGTCGCGACGCTTCTTCGAACGTACGCAGATGGCTGAGACCATCTATGGTGGCACGAGAAACGTTTAGCGGAGCGCGTGAGCCCAGGTTCTTAGCCAACACGTCGCTGACCCCGGCCAACTCGAGAATGGCGCGCGTTGCGCCACCGGCGATAATGCCGGTCCCTTTGGCGGCAGGCTTGAGCATGACGCGACTGGAGCCCTGGCAGCCGACAATTTGATGAGGAATCGTCGGTCCGACCAGGGGCACGTTGATCAGATGCTTTTTGGCATCGACAACGCCCTTTTGAATAGCACCGATCACCTCGGCTGCCTTGCCGATGCCTACCCCGACCTGTCCCTTGCCGTTGCCGACAACGACCACTGCCCGGAAGCTCAGTTTCTTTCCGCCTTTAACCACTTTGGTCACGCGGCGAACTTGAATGATCTTCTCTTCCCAATCACTTTCGACTCGTTGACGCGAGTCTTCCGCCCCGCGGCGATTGGATTCGCGAGACGAGGAACGACGACCACGGCGTTGGCTCTCGCCACCACCAGCCTCTTCGCCGCCAGTCGGTACTTTTTCTTCTTTGTCCATCGAAAGCGATATCTCCTTATCCGATTTCGTCGTCTCGTGCAGGCGCGGTCAATCCCCGCCTCCCATTAGAATTTCAATCCCGCCTGGCGGGCAGCCTCTGCCACTGCGGCAATACGGCCGTGGTAGATATTGCCACCACGATCGAACACCACATCCTCGATACCAGCGGCTTTGGCGCGCTCGGCCACCAGAGCGCCGACCGACTTGGCACCTTCTTTATTCCATGACTTCTCTACCTTGCCTCTTAGCTCTTTGTCGAGCGTGCTGGCCGCGACGAGCGTTCTGGCGGTGGTGTCGTCGATGATTTGCACATAGATGTGCTTGTTGGACCTGTAGACACACAGACGCGGCCGCTCGGGCGTGCCTGACAGGCGCCTGCGAATTCTCATGTGGCGCTTGGCGCGAGTTAACTTTCTACTTTCCTTCTGGATCATGGCTGTTGTCCTGATTGCGTTCCCGATGTCTTGGGCGAGCGGCGCCCCTGTGTACGAGGATTACTTCTTCTTACCGGCGGCCTTACCAGCTTTACGTCTGATCACTTCGCCTGCATACTTGACACCTTTGCCTTTGTAGACCTCTGGCGGACGGCGGGCACGTATGAAGGCTGCCAGGTCTCCGACTGCTTGTTTGTCTATGCCGGTGACGGAAAGTTTGGTGTTGCCGGTGACGTTGACTTCCAGTCCGGCCGGCGGATCGATTTCAACCGGATGAGAATAGCCAAGCTGCATGATCATCTTGCGGCCGTCCATAGCAGCGCGGTAGCCGACGCCGACGATCTCCAATTTCCGCTCGAAGCCCTCGGTCACGCCCTTGACCATGTTGGCCAGAAGCGTGCGGGTCAAGCCGTGGAGGCATCTGGAGTTGCGGTCACCCTGCTTGGGAGTGACAAGGACCTGATCACCTTCTTGCTTGATAGTGATCTCCGGACGGAACTCGCGCTTGAGTTCGCCCTTCGGTCCCTTGACCGCCACGGCGTTGCCGTTGATGGTGACAGTCACACCATTTGGAATTGGAATCGGTTTCTTGCCGATGCGAGACATTTGTTGCTACTCCGTCCTTGGTTACTCTCTCCGAGTCACTGGCGACGCATGGCGTCGCCCCTACGATTGTGTGGTGCTTACCAGACTTGGCCGATGATCTCGCCACCAAGGTTGCTCTTGCGAGCCTGGCGGTCAGTGATCAGACCGGAGCTGGTGCTGATGATGGCAATTCCCAGTCCACCATACACTCGCGGCACTTTCTTGGCGGCGCGGTAAATCCGGAGCCCCGGGCGCGACACGCGCTTGATTCCCTGGATGACGTGCTCGCCTTTGGGTCCGTACTTGAGCACTATGCGCATTTTTTGCTGCGGAGTACCGAGAGCCTTGGTCTCGAAGGAGGAAATGAAGCCTTCATTCCGCAAGAGCTCGGCAAGCGCGACTTTCTGCTTGGATGCCGGCATCTCGACCGTCGGCGCCTGTACCCTCACCGCGTTCCTTATGCGGGTGAACATGTCGGAAATAGGATCTGTAACGGGCATTTCTCTCTCCTACCAACTAGACTTGGTGACGCCAGGGATAAGACCTTCGTGAGCCATTTTGCGCAGGCAGCATCGGCAAAGGCCGAAGTCTCGACAGTAGCCGCGCGGACGCCCGCAAATTCGGCAACGGTTGTGCAGCCGCACAACCGGGTACTTGCCCCTTGCGGCACGCATCCTGCGTTTAGCTTCCTTGTCGATCATCGATGTTTTGGCCACGTTTGTTTTTTCCTCTTTTTGTATCGCGGGCTCAGCCCGCCGCAACGATTTGGTTTTCGCGGGCTGGGCCCGCCGCAACGAGGTTATCTCCTGAAGGGCATTCCCAGCTTCTCGAGTAGAGCGCGCCCTTCCTGATCCGTACGAGCAGTGGTGACGACCACGATATCCATACCGCGGATCATGTCGACCTGCTCATAGTTGATTTCCGGAAAGATGAGTTGCTCTTTGACGCCGAGGGCGAAGTTGCCGCGGCCGTCAAAAGACTTCGGCGAGACTCCACGGAAGTCCCTGATGCGGGGAAGGGCAATGTTAACCAGCTTGGCCAGGAAGTCGTACATGCGCTGGCCACGCAGGGTGACCGAGACACCGACCGGCATCCCCTGGCGAACCTTAAAGCTGGCAATCGACTTGCGCGCGCGGTTGACCACGGGCTTCTGCCCGGTGACGGTCTGGATTTCTTTGACACCACCTTCAATCGCTTTCGCGTTCGAGGTCGCTTCTCCAACACCCATGTTGACCACAATCTTCTCGAGACGGGGCACCTGCAGATCGTTGGTGTACCCGAACTGCTTTTTGAGAGCGGGGCAAACTTCTTTGAGATAGTATTCCTTCAGTTTCATGGTGATTTCCGGTTGGGAGAATTTGTCTTTCAGATTCCTTATTTAACCGCTCCGTCGCTCTCGTCGCTCGGCTCCTCCGCAAGCTCGGTCAGCACCGTCGGCCGATGAGAGTCTTTCATTAAGAGTCGAAGCCCTCTTTGCAGTGTGTGCAGATGCGGGTTTTCTTGCCGCTGTCCAACACCTTGTGGCGGATACGAGTCGCCTTCTTGCAGGCCGTGCAATAGAGCATGACGCGCGACGCAAAGATCGGGGCTTCTTTCTTGATCAGCCCGCTCTTGCCCATGGGCGTGCGCTGCTTGGTGGCGCGCGTGACGATGTTGATGCCTTCCACTATGACCTTGCCCTGTTCAGGCAGGACATTGAGGACCTTGCCGATCTTGCCTCGACCGACCTTCTCAGAGCCGCGAATGAGAATGACCGTATCACCGCGCTTGACGTGGATCTTCGGCACGAGGTTGGTTGAGCCCGGTTTGACCAGGGCTTTGGACACGACCGTGCGGCTGCCCATCTTCACCTTCTTGGAGATGGGTGCCTTGGCGTATCGAATCTGCTGTTCTGCAGCCGCTGCCATTTTTACAGTACCTCCGGAGCCAAAGAAATGATCTTGGTGAACCCTTTGTCGCGCAGTTCGCGAGCAATCGGTCCGAACACGCGCGTGCCTTTAGGATTGTTGTCCTTCTGAATGATGACGGCTGCGTTGTCGTCGAAGCGGATCGTTGAGCCATCAGCGCGGCGCACGTGATTGCGAACGCGGACAACGACGGCTTTTACAATTTCGGACTTCTTGACGGGCATGTTGGGGAGCGCATCTTTGACGACGCCGACGATGACATCGCCGATGCTGGCATACTTCCGGTTGGAGCCACCGAGCACTCTTATGCACATGAGCTCGCGCGCGCCGGTATTGTCGGCACAGGTAAGTCGTGTTTGTGGCTGAATCATGCGCTCGTCTCCTCTGACACGTTACGCTGCTGTGTACCGCTTGTGATTTCCGTCACCAACCAGCGCTTCTCTCTCGACAAAGGCCGGCACTCCTGGATGCGCACGACATCACCGATGCGGCACTTGTTCTCGGCATCGTGCGCCTTGAACTTCCTTGTCTTGTGAATGTGCTTTTCGTACTTAGGATGCGGAACGCGGCTCTCGACGGCGACGACGACCGTCTTGTCCATCTTGTTGGACACGACCTTTCCTACGATTTCCTTCCTTGGCATTTTGATGATCCGTTCCTTCGAGTTTCGATTATCGTTGACACTCTCTTATGAGGCTTTTTGTCCCTGGACGGTCAGTAGCTGGGCCAGGCGCTTGCGAGCCAGACGCAGTTTGGCCGTATTCTCAAGCTTGCGGGCTGCAAGTTGAAAGCGCAGCTCGACTATCTCGCGGCGAGCGTCGTCGATGCGCGACTTCAATTCGTCGGCCGAGAGTTCTCTCATTTCCCTGACTTTCATTTAGACGCCTCCTACGTGTCGCTTGATGACACGGCACTTGATCGGCAGCTTTTGGGCGGCCAACCGCAGAGCTTCTTGAGCATCGGCTTCAGGGATACCGGCCATCTCGAAGAGAACACGACCTGGCTTGATGACGGCCACCCAGAATTCCGGAGCGCCTTTGCCGGAGCCCATACGGGTTTCAGCAGGCTTCTTGCTCACGGGTTTGTCTGGAAAGACTCGAATCCATAGCTGTCCGCCACGGCGAACGCTGCGCGTCATCGCCTTACGAGCAGCCTCGATCTGCCGCGAGGTAATCCAAGCGGGCTCGAGTGTTTGCAGACCATATTCGCCGAAGTGGCACTCCACGCCGCGCGACTCCGTGCCTTTCATCCGGCCGCGCTGCTGTTTTCTATACTTGGTGCGCTTAGGCAACAGCATCGTTAACCTGCCTTCCTGGCACGTCGGCCAGACTTAACCGGGCCGCGCTCCTGGCGTTCCCCGCCTTGACCGCGCTCGGTCGAGACCTTGATGTTCGGGGGAGACCATTGACCGGGCTCCAATTCCCCTCTGAAGATCCAAACCTTGACGCCAATCAAACCCATAACTGTGTGAGCTTCGGCATGCCCGAAATCGATGTCGGCGCGAAGAGTTTGCAGCGGAATGCGTCCTTCTTTGGACCACTCAGTGCGAGCGATTTCAGCACCGCCCAGCCTGCCACCGACCATGACCTTTACGCCGACGGCGCCGGCGCGCATGCAGCGTTGGATTGCTTGCTTCATAGCGCGACGGAAAGCGACACGCTTCTCGAGCTGCTGAGCAATCGACTCGGCAACGAGTTGAGACTCGAGGTCGACTCGGTTGATTTCCAAGATGTTGATGCGGATATCTATGCCGGGACGGTTGAGCAGGGTGCGAACCTTCTGTTGGAGGTTCTCTATTCCTTGCCCACCCTTGCCGACGACGACTCCAGGTCTGGCCGTGTAAATATCGATCTGCAGTTGGTCGCCGACCTTGCGATCGATCTCCACCTTGGAGACGCCGGCGTTCTGCAGCTCGCGCTTCAAGAAGCGACGGATCAAGTAGTCTTCTTCGAGATAGATCGGCCACGCCTTTTTGGGGAACAACCAGTTAGACATCCATCCTTTGTGGATGCCCAGACGAAACCCTACGGGGTGTACTTTCTGACCCAAGTTCGTTGCTCCTTCCTTACTTAACTGCTTTCTCCGATTACCGGGCGACGCATGGCGTCACCCCTACAATCCCTTTATACGTCCGACAGTACGATAGTGATGTGGCTCGACCTCTTGAGGATCGGGAACGCTCTACCTCGGGCGTGAGGTTGGAAGCGCTTCAAGGTAGGACCTTGATCGGCGAATGCTTCGACGACTCTGAATTCGTCGACTTCCCTCTCCGAGACTTCGAACTTCTCGTGGTTGATGAGGTTGAATCTGGCAGAGTTCAAAACCTTCTCCACCTCACGAGCGGCCGTGTAGGGCATGAACCTGAGGAGGACTCTGGCTTCCCCGGCGGTCTTGCCGCGAATCTCGTTGATTACACGACGCACCTTCCTCGGTGACATTCTGATCCATTTAGCTTGCGCTTTACTCTGCATGGCTCTATTACGCTCTCTTAGCAGTCTTGTCGCCGCCGGCATGGCCTTTGAAAAGCCGCGTCGGTGCGAATTCACCCAACCTGTGACCGATCATTTGCTCGGTTATGTACACCGGCACGTGCTTGCGGCCGTTGTAGATTGCGATCGTGTGCCCAATCATGTCGGGGACAATCATGGACGCCCGAGCCCAACACTTAACAACTCTTTTCTCACCCTTCCTGTTCATGTCCTCGACCTTTTTCATCAGGCTGGGATGCACGTAGGGTCCTTTTTTCAGCGAGCGAGACACTTGTTTTTTCCTCGTTTCTTAACTGCTCTGTTCGTAATGGCGGGCGACGCGTAACGTCGTCCCTGATGGGCGGTGGTCCTATTTGGTTCTCCGCTTCACGATGTATTTGGATGAGATCTTGTGCTTGCCGCGCCGGGTCTTGTAACCCATCGCCGGCTTGCCCCAAGGAGTTTGCGGCTTGCCGCCGATCGGTGACTTGCCTTCGCCACCACCGTGCGGGTGATCTACAGCATTCATGACCACACCGCGGTTGGCAGGCTTGATTCCCAGCCAGCGGCTGCGACCAGCTTTACCAAGGCGGATGTTTTTCGCGTCGGTGTTTCCGAGTTGACCGATGGTGGCCATACACTCGATGTGCACCATGCGCATCTCACCGGAAGGCAGGCGCAAAGTGCACATCTTGCCTTCTTTTGCCAGAACCTGAATCTGCACGCCGGCTGACCTTCCCAGCTGCCCACCCCTGCCCGGGGTAAGCTCGACGTTGTGCACCATGGTGCCAAGCGGGATCGACTTCAACGGCAGCGCATTGCCGACGTTGATTTCAGCCAGCGGACCGGACATCACCTTGTCGCCAACCTTCATGCCGAGCGGAGCCAAGATGTAGCGCTTCTCTCCATCGGCGTATTGGACGAGACAGATTCTCGTGTTGCGGTTGGGATCGTATTCGATTGTCTTGATCAGCCCGGGGATATTGTGCTTGTCCCGCTTGAAATCGATGATGCGGTACTTCTGCTTGTGGCCGCCGCCCTTGTGGCGAACGGTGAGCCGGCCCTGGTTGTTGCGGCCGCCGCTCTGCTTCTGCGACTTCAGCAGAGTCTTTTCAGGACGGTCGGTTGTGATGTCGGAGAAGTCCGGCAGGGACATATTCCGACGTCCTGGCGATGTTGGGTTGACTTTCCGGGGAGGCATAGTTGTGTTCCTTAAGTTCCGAATTACGCGGTGAAGAAATCGAGCGGGTCGCCGGTGATGGTGACAATCGCCTTTTTGCTGTCTTTGGGGAATTTCGCGTGACGCTTGGAGCGCCGAATGCGACCGCGAATAGGCAGCGTGTTCACGTCGACTATCGTGGATTTGCTCTTCGGGTAGAGCTCTTTGATCAATTGAGCGAGCGCGCGAGCGATCTCGATCTTGTTGGCGTCTTTCGCCACTTCGAACGTGTACTTGTTGAGCGCCACCAACGAGGTGGTCTTCTCGTTGATTATCGGCCGAATAATGATGTTGGACTGGCGGCTATCCATTTTTCAATTCCCGTTCTCTGTTTTCAATCCCTGTTGCGCTGCTGCGCCGGCTTGTTGGTCAAGCCTACGACTCAGCACTGTCCTTCTTCTTACGCGCTGGCGCCTCGGGCGCAGCTTCTGCTTCCGATTCTTCCGCTTTCTTCTTAGCGGGGGTCTTCGGGGCTTTGGCTACTTTCTCTTCTTTGTTTTCGGCCGCTTCGTCAGACTTTTCGGCCTTCGCTTTGCTCTTCTTGGCAGGAGCCTTTGCCGGAGCGCTTTCGTCAGCAGGCGTTTGTTTGAACCGGTTGTTGATCAGATCGAGCGCTTGCTCGCTGGTCAACACCGCATCGCTTTCCAAAAGGTCTTTCACGTTCAAGTTGTTGACTTCGAGCACTTTGACGCCGGCGATGTTGCGGGCGGCACGCTCGAGCTGCTCGAACTGGGCAGAGGCTCGATCGAGCACGAGAAGGACCTTCTTACCGGCCAGCTCGAGCGCCTTGAGCACGGCAGCCATGGCCTTTGTCTTGGCTTCTTTGAGATCGCTGAAGTCCTTGACGACGACGAGATCATTCGCTCTTGCTGCCAGGGCCGACTTCAAGGCGAGCTGCCGCATCTTCTTGGGCATGGAGCTGTAGTAGTCTCTGGGTCTCGGTCCGAAGATCACGCCGCCGCCTGCCCACAGCGGTGAGCGGATCGAGCCGGCGCGCGCCCGCCCCGTTCCCTTTTGACGCCAGGGCTTGCGACCGCCACCGCGCACTTCGCTTCTGGTCTTGCTGCAGGCCGTACCGGCCCGGGCGTTAGCAAGCTGGCGCACCAGCGCGGTGTGCAGCACATGGGTGTTGGGCTCGCCACCAAATACGCTGTCATCCAGCGTCACTTCGCCGAGCTTTTTACCTTTTAGATCTACCAGTTGTGCGGATGGCATGTTCGTTATTTCCCTGGTTTCTTCGTTTCGTTTGTCTTGGTCTTCTGGTCGTCAGCGCAGTGCGCCTCTACATGATTGGTTGCTTAGCCGTTCCATTTCGTCTTGGACGGGGTGATTACAAGCAATCCTCCCTCGACACCAGGGACAGATCCCTTGACGAGGAGGATTCCTTTCTCGGCATCCACGCGCACCACCGTTAGATGGCGTGCGCAGACATTCTCATTACCCATTTGGCCGGGCATGCCGATGCCCTTAAAGACGCGACCGGGCGTCGTGCCGGGTCCGATCGAGCCCATGCTCCGGTGAAACTTCGAGCCGTGGCTCATCGGTCCGCGTCCGGCATGGTAGCGCTTGACCGTTCCCTGGAAACCCTTACCAATGGAGCGTCCACGCACATCGACCAGCGTCCCTTCTTGCAGAATCGCATCCACCTTGACGGGCTCGCCTACGTTGAATTCGGCAGAATCAGCGACGCGAAATTCTTTGAGCGGCTTCATGGGCGCCATGTTGTTTTTCTTGAAGAGCCCAAGTTGCGGCTTGTTGAGCCTGTTTTGCTTGACCTGGAATCCGCCGACCTGCACGGCTGCATAGCCATCGGACTCTTTGCTCTTCTTGGCGGTGACGATATTCTCGCCCAGTTCAACGACAGTAACCGGGACGGCCAGTCCTTCCTTATCAAAGACCGTCGTCATTCCTACTTTTCGTCCAATCACGCCCAACGTCATGGTGTTTAGTTCCTTAGTTCGTTCCGATTGCTCTTTCGTTACTCTCGGGCGCAGCGCGGCGCCCCTGCAATATTCTGTTTTGGCTTTTCTCGTTACCCCGGCGATGCAGTCATCGCCCTATATATGAATTGCTGTTGTCTGTCCGGTCCTTGTTAAAGCTTGACTTCGATTTCCACGCCCGCCGGCAGGTCCAAGCGCATCAAGGCATCGGCTGTGGTGGGGGTGGGGTCGTTGATGTCTACCAGGCGCTTGTGCACTCTGATCTCGAAATGCTCGCGCGATTTCTTGTCGACGTGGGGAGAACGAAGCACGCAGTAAACGCGCTTCTTTGTCGGCAGCGGCACCGGACCGCATACTGTTGCGCCGGTGCGCTTGGCGGTATCGACAATCTGCTCGGCAGACTTATCGAGCAAACGATGGTCATAAGACTTCAGGCGAATGCGAATTCGCTGAACTTTTGCTCCACCTACGGCACCTTCGCTTCTCTGTGCTTTCGCCCGCGCCATCTTGCTTTCCTTCTCCTTTTTAACCGCTCCGTCGCCTTCGTTGCTCGGCGGTCACCAACTCTTGTCGCTGTTGCCTCGCTCCACCTGATTTGGCGACCACGGCGGCAACTTGCCAGATCACCTGTTCGTCAGGTCCGCGCAGAGGTCCACCGACTGGCTCTCGTGAGCCGTCTTCGCTGGCATGCTTCGGAGCTTTGCTCCTCCGCACCCTCCAATGCTCCGGCGGCTAGTCCCTAGCCTCCTTCGCTGTAGGAGCCTTCGTTTCGCCTAGATTAGACCGCTCTTATATTTGAATCGGTCAGAGGATAAGCGATTGCGGACAGACGAACTTCTCATTCTATCTAATTTATAGGGGGTGTTTTGAAAATTTATCTCAAAATAAGGTTCTGGACTGAGATTAAGACCTTTTAACCGGGCCTGAGGCAAAGGCTTGTCCGGTGGACGCCCACAGCATGCGGCTTTTTGGAAGCAACCGCCAGGCGCAGGCAGGGCCCGGAACCTGCTATCCAAATGGCAACGCATCTTTACGGAACAGGGACTTCGCCTCCAGTTAGGCGGGCGCCTCGGAAGGCGCAAATTGCTTGAGCCTGGCCACGAAGGAAGGATCAACCATGCAGACACCATCGACGCAATTGCTCTGCGCGACTTCGGTCAAAAGGTCCTTTTCTTCCGGCAACAGAGGAATGCGCAGCAATCCCGTCGGTAAGACCCGGGTGGTCGGCAGGGGCGTTGTTGTCGATGTCATCACATCCAGCACTTGTGTGGCGATGCCCGGGTCGAGCCAGACCGCGCCCAACTTTATGCTCCTGATCGCCACTTCGAGACCACTGCGATTGCCGTGCAGCACATAGCCATCGGCACCGGCGTCCATGGCCGCGAAAATATGTTTAGGCGCCGTGCTCGCCGTAGCCACCACCACGCGGACGCTCGGATGTAATTGGCGGATCTGTCGCGTGACTTGAATACCGTCAACCTCGTGGGATCCCAGATCGACCAGAGCCACATCTATCTGGTTATCCCGCAGGAGTTCCATCACTTCCGGCTCCTGGGTGACTGCGCCAACGAGCGATATTCCAGGAATCGCAGACAAGATACCCTTCAGAGTCAGAGCGCTCTGCCTGGCAACCAAAGCTACAAGTTGAATGGGCGCGGCATTTGCCATAGGGTTTTACCTGTCAGTCATTGGACGCTGACTTTCCTGGGAGGATTCTGCCGGTCTGTCATTCTAACAATCATTTGCTCGTGACAGCACTAAGGATCACGGGCGGCGACAAACCTGATACAACAAGGGCGGCTGGTGCCGCCCTTGCCTTCGCGTTCATTGAGATACCGGTTACTCGATGATGTCCGAGACAACACCGGCGCCGACCGTACGGCCGCCTTCGCGGATGGCGAATCGCATTCCTTGCTCGACGGCGACCGGCTGAATGAGCTCGACATCCATGGCCACGTTGTCGCCCGGCATGACCATTTCAACGCCCGCGGGCAGTTGGATGGAGCCGGTCACATCGGTGGTGCGGATGTAGAACTGCGGTCTGTAGCCCGGGAAAAACGGAGTGTGACGTCCGCCTTCTTCCTTGCTCAAAACGTAGACTTCCGCTTTGAACTTGGTGTGGGGCTTGATGGAGCCTGGCTTGGCGATAACCTGACCGCGCTCGATCATGTTCTTGTCAATACCGCGAAGAAGGAGACCAACGTTATCGCCGGCGATACCTTCGTCGAGTGTCTTCTGATACATTTCGACGCCGGTTACGACCGTCTTGCGGGTTTCTTGTAGTCCGACGATTTCGACTTCCTCGCCGACCTTGATCTTGCCGCGCTCGATACGACCAGTGGCTACGGTGCCGCGGCCGGTAATTGTGAAGACGTCTTCAACGGCGCACAAGAACGGTTTGTCGATTTCGCGCTCGGGCGTCGGAATTGACTCATCGACGGCCTTCATGAGGTCCATCACGCACTTGCAATCAGCAGAATCAGGATCGCCTGATTCGAGAGCCTTCAGGGCGCTACCGCGAATGAATGGCAGATCATCGCCGGGGAATTGATACTTGCTGAGCAATTCTCTGGCTTCCATTTCGACCAGGTCGAGCAATTCGGGATCGTCCACCATGTCGCACTTGTTCATGAAGACGACGATGTAGGGGACGCCTACTTGACGAGCAAGGAGGATGTGCTCGCGGGTTTGCGGCATCGGGCCATCGGAAGCGGAGATGACAAGGATTGCTCCATCCATCTGAGCGGCGCCGGTGATCATGTTCTTGATGTAGTCGGCGTGTCCCGGACAGTCAACGTGGCTGTAGTGGCGGGCGTCTGTCTCGTACTCGACGTGAGCTGTGTTGATCGTGATGCCGCGTGCCTTTTCCTCGGGCGCCGCGTCGATCTCATCGTACTTCTTGTACTTGGCTTTTCCGAGCTTTGACAGAGCCAACGTGATCGCGGCTGTCAACGTCGTCTTACCATGGTCGACGTGTCCAATGGTGCCAATGTTCACGTTGGGCTTCGTTCTTTCAAATTTTTGGCGGGCCATCCTCGTTTCCTCTCCTTAAGTTATGTCGCGGTTCCTACCCCTTCTACATCAAGCGCCTGTCAGGCGGGG
>Ga0066388_100000698_pt1 | contig 16860 bp, 12 predicted proteins | sample PanSoiMetaGPlot6_FD_64539 | JGI IMG/M metagenome (GOLD analysis project Ga0066388, IMG submission 64539) | Tropical forest soil microbial communities from Panama analyzed to predict greenhouse gas emissions - Panama Soil - Plot 6 (Hybrid Assembly) | ecosystem: Environmental > Terrestrial >... | reverse complement strand
CGGCTGTCCATCTGAGGAGTGGCTGTGCTTCCGGCATCAGAGAGACTGCGCAGAGAAAGCCTGTTTCAGCGAGTTTATGCCGGAAGGAAGAGCGTTTCGAGTCCGCTTTTCACACTCTATGTTCTGCCACGCCAGCCGCACAGCGCGCCGAAGGCTCCGCTTGTCGGTTTCGTGGTCGGAAAGAAAGTAGACAACAGAGCGACCTCGAGAAATCGTGCCAAACGGCGCGTTCGTGAGGCTTACCGCCAAGCGAAGCTTCTACACCCGGACGTCAGGCAATGGTACGCCATGGTCTGGGTGGTGCACAATAAGATACTGAGCGCGAGCTGGGAAGAGATTTTACAAGCGGTATCCGATTGCATGACAAAAACGGCCGAGCGTTACGGGAAGCAGCCAGGCAAGAGCGATTCTCCTGGCTCCGCCGGCCGAACGCACACCAGGCCCAGGCGTGAGCGCAGGGAGGACTGAGCCATGCGAGATGTCCTGCTTTATGCCATCAAGCTTTACCGGGCGACAAGCGTGATTAGGCGCCCATGCTGCCGCTTTTATCCCAGTTGCTCCGCGTACATGGCAGGCTGCCTTGAAAGGCACGGGGTTTTTAAGGGCGTCGTGCTCGGCGTCCTGCGTTTGCTGCGTTGTCATCCTCTTTGCCGTGGCGGTATAGACGACGTGCCTGAGAGGTTGCATTGGACATAACGTATTCATTCATGATCCCGATTATGGAGGCGATTTATAAAGCCTGCCATAGCTATGGTTGGGCGATCATCCTTCTCACCGTGCTCGTGCGCATTCTCGTTTATCCGCTGGTTGCGAGCTCTACGCGGTCGATGCAGAGAATGTCTCAGATGCAGCCGCAGTTGAAGATTATTCAGGAGCGCTACAAAAACGAGCCCGAAGTCTTTCAGCGCAAAGCCATGGAGTTCTACCAGAAGAACAAAATCAATCCCATGGGAGGCTGCTTGCCCACGCTGGTGCAGCTGCCCATACTCTTTGCCCTGTTTGCCACCTTTACCGGGCCACCATTTGGCGACAAAGCGATTCCCGTAAAGGTCAAAGTCGAAGCGAAGGCAACAACAGCAAATCTTCATCGCAACGAAGTCTCGAGCGGAAACAGCCCTTATGTCGGTAAGGACGGCAAGCTCTGCAAGATCGTCGTCTTTCCGGGCGACTCCACTGTTGCGGCCGGCGACTCCATCGACTTGGGCATCAGGGCGGTCGATGGCAGCTTGCCGCCCGAGCTCAAGCCCCAGTGGAAGATTCAAGGCAAGGCGCACGGTGCGACAGTGGACGAAAACGGTCATGCGGTGTTCGCGGAGCCAGGGGAAGTAGTGGTCAATGCAGTAATTCCAGGCATTGCCAAGCACGACAGCTTTTACTTCATAAACAGTCTGGGCAAAGTGGCCACGGGTCTGGACCTGTTCAAGCCTGACAACTGGGACGTACTTGGCATGATCATTCTTTTCGGAGTGACGATGTTTCTTTCTCAAAAGCTGATGGTACAGCCGCCGGCGCCGAACGCCGATCCAGAGCAGCTCTTAATTCAGCAGCAGACCCAGCGAACGATGCCGATAGCGGTCACGGGAATGTTCTTCTTTATTCCCCTGCCGGCTGGAGTGTTCCTTTACATGGTCGTTTCGAATGTAATTCAATCGCTGCAAACTTGGTTTATTATGCGCACACCAGCGGCGACCCTCATCGATGTGCTTGCTGAAAGTCTCCCGGCCGCTGGTGGTGGTACTCATAAGGGGCCAGAGAAAGAATCCTCCGCCAACGGCGGCTCCGAAACTAAGAAACCCGAAGACGGTTCGCCGAAGAAATCCTCAGGCAAGCGAAAATCCAAGAAAAAGAAGTAGTGATTATGACCTCAGCTGAAACCGCAACCAATGCCAAGGCACATCTCGAGAAGATGCTGTCGCTGCTGGAGATACAAGCGACTGTAGTCGAAGAGCACTTTGACGAATCGACCGTTTGTTATCGCATAGAATGCAGCGAAGAAGACGCGAAGTTTCTCATCGGTCGCAAGGGGCAAACCCTGGAGTCGCTCCAGTTCCTCGTGCGCCAGATGTGCAAAGGAGCCACGGGTGAGGAGGAGCACTTTATAGTCGATGTCCTCGATTACCGGCAGCGCCGCAAGGACAGCATTATCGACAGAGCCAAGCGAGCAGCCGTCGCCGTTCTCAATGGAGAGGTTGAAGACTATGCTCTCAATCCGATGAACGCCTTCGAGCGAAGAATCGTGCACAATTATTTGCAGGAGAATTTTCCGGAGCTGTCGTCGCAAAGCAACGGTCTCGGACCCGACAGGCACATCGTCATTAGCTATAGCGGCGAGCCGGAGTCCGATAACGAAGAAGCGTCAGCAGCCGACAGCGGCTCGGAAGCATAGCCTAAACTCCCTACTGTTCTTCTTCACACCAGTCAAGACATGTGGCTTTGCCGAAGCGCCTGGCCAGATAGTCTTTCAAACCCAGGTACTCAGCGCGTAGTTGATTGCGCCCTGACTCGCCTCTAAACGGCAGTGCCAAAGCGTGGCGTACCAGGTGACCGCTGATGAAAAACAAGGCAGGCAGGCAGGCCGGTCCCTTGAGAGCCTTCATGAAAAACAGCAAGCGGTTGCGTGTGTAGTAATAGGCGCGCCAATAGCTGCGCTTGCCTTCAGTCGATGCTCCCCCCACATGTTCTACGGAAGCGGCCGGCACGAGCAGGCATTTCCACTTGCGTTTGCCGAGCCGATGGCAAAGATCAGTGTCTTCGAAGTAGAGGAAGTAGTCTTCGTCGAAGGCGCCCGTTTGCTTGATGGCATCGACGCGAAGCAGGAGGTTGCTTCCGGATAGCCATTGACACTGGAGTGCCGCCGCCGAGTCAGGAAACTCGCTTCTCAAATATGTCTTTGCTTTGATGAAGTCGATCTGGCCGGGCCCGGAACTGACAAAATGCTCGCCGTGACCGGTGCGAACGACCGCTCCCAGCGCGCCGGCGTCGGTATGTTCGCTCGCCCGATCGACCAGCAAACTCAGACTGTCGGGAGCGACTTTCGTGTCGTTGTTGAGCAGCCAGACCCACTCGGCGCCTTGCTCGATGCTGTAACTGAGGGCAGCATTACAGCCGCCGGCGAAGCCGCGGTTGTTCTCGAGGCTCAGCAAGGTGATGCCGGGAAAATGCCTGGCAATGGCGGCACCGGAGCCATCGGGCGAGCCGTTGTCGACAAGTAGTATCTCGAAATTGGCATAGCGTAGGCTCCTGATCGAAGCGAGACAGGCGCGGGTGTAGTGGGATCCGCGCCAATGCAGCACAACAACCATCACCCGTGGAAGCCTCTGAGCTTGCTTGCCGCCGCCACCGGCACTTTCCAGGGTTTGGTCGCTGGCGCCATTGGCATGGCCGGAATTGTCACGACTCGGGCTATTCTTGCGAAGTGTCACTTGATTTCCCTGGTGGGACTGCCGCTTGGAAGGGAGGCTTGATAATATTAAAAGGTCCAAGCCGAGGTTGCCTCATGACTGACTCAGACATCAGCAAACCGGACAGCCCGGGTTCCAGCGGTGGTGCTGTCACCCCGGAGGGCGCTGGCCACCCGGCACGTCGGGCTGGCTTCAAGAATTTTCCTGCGGCTCTCAAGCACATCTACTCAGCGTCGGTCGCTGACAGCGTCAAACAGCGATTTTCTGACTATGTCTCGATCCTGCTTGTTGTGGTTTGCATCTTCAGTCTGGTTGCGGCAGTGGCACTACCGGCCCCACCGGGCCTGCGACTGTTGCCGCTTCTGTTTACGGTGGGTGCGGTCATCTTTTATATCATCAACCGCCTGGGCATCATCCTCAGCCTCAGTTCACGTCAGGCCTTGATCGTGTGGCAGATTCTCAGCGCCTCGTTTTGGCTGGGAGTTACGAGCGCCATGCTGGTGATGATGACCTGCTTCTATTTCTTCACCAAGGGTGCTGCCCAGTATTAGACACAATATCCGTCCTCCTGGCTGGCCAGGTTGGTGGACGGGCGCCATGGCGGTGGCAGCGGCCATGTTGGTGCTTGCCGGCTGCACAGCGGCGGCCACCGCTGTTCCGGGTAAACAGGTAGTTTTCGGTATGACCTGGGAGCCGATAAGCTTTTATCCCCTGAGAGCACTGGACTCGGCTTCCTACTATGGTCAAAGTCTGGTCTACGAGGGGTTGGTCCGCTATGACTCGAGCATTCGCGTGGTCCCGGCTATCGCCGACCGATTTTCCGTATCCGCCGATGGGCTGAGGTATCGATTCCGTTTGCGTCCCGGCCTCAAGTTCTCATCGGGCGAAACCGTAACGGCAGATGACGTGGTGGCGTCCGTGCGTTGGGCGGCCGCGCCTACATCGCCCTACCATGCCGATTACGAGGACATCGACCACATCCGGATTACGAATCAGTTGACTCTGGACCTGATCTTGAAAAGGCCCTGCTCGCCGTTATTGAGCCGATTGATCGAACTGAGAATCGTGCCGGCGCGGCTGCTCAATCTTCAGGACCACGGCAAGAATGTCCTGAGCCGCAATCCCATTGGTTGCGGGCCCTTCCGGCTGAGGCGCTGGGAAAGCGGTTCCGAGCTCGTATTCGAGCGGAATCCCTACTATTGGGGAGAGGAGCCCCATGTCGACTCAATCGTCTGGCAGGTGATTCCGGACCCCACCTTGCTGGCTCTGGCGCTGCTGAAAGGAGAGATCGATGTCGCTCAGCTCGATGCCCGAACTCTCCATGCGCTGCCCGGCAAAGAGGTCGGTAAACGCCTGCTTGTCAATCGGTTTCCTGGCTCCCGCACCATTTACCTCGGCTTCAACGTCAGGCGGAGCCCACTTAACGAGAACGCCGTGCGCCACTCGGTCGGGCTGGCAATCGATCGGGCGGCACTGGTTCGCGATCTTTATGGGGGGTATGCAGCTGAGGCAGCCTGCGACTTCGCCACGACTGGTTGGGCATACAATCCGCGCACTGCCATCTGGCCGTTCGATCGTCAAGCTGCCGAGCAGACGCTCAGGCAGGCCGGCTTCTCCTGGACCGGCACAGGCTGGCGCAGGGCGGATTGCGGACTGCTGGCCTTCTCAATCCTGACGGTCAGGGATTATCAGGATGTCGCTCAGTGCGTCTCGGCAGATCTTGCGAAGATCGGCATATCGACCGAGGTACAGATCGTCGAGTTTTCCACGCTCAGACAACGGTATTTGAAAACAGGGCAGTACCAGACTGTGGTTTGGAGTCGCTCAGTCGGTCCGGATCCAGAGTGCCTGCTTACCTGGCACTCGACAGGTCCGCTCAACTTTTCCGGCTTTCACACTGATCGCCTGGACGCTTTGCTCGAAGCGGGGCGCCGGCAGATCGACCAGGCGAAACGGGCGGCCATTTATCACGAAATTCAAGACATTCTCGCCACCAGTCTGCCCTCGGTTTTCTTATTGCATCCGGACCTGCTGGTCGCTCATACCACACGGGTAGAGCATGTGAAAGAAAAAGGGCAGGAGCAAACAGGATTACCCTGGGACAATCCCCTGTTCAACGCATCGCGCTGGACGGTCACCCACTCGAGGCAAGCCAGCGGCTTGCCACCGTGAGTGGTGCAAAAAATTGCCGGTAGGCTCGACCTGCCGGCAGGAAAAGAAGAGCGCCATGAGCGCAACTCTAGTTGGCCACGGATACGCCGCTTACGCTCAGGTTAGGGAACCGGTCTGCCCTGGGCATCGCACAAGGGCTTGTTGCCGTTGTGCTCTTTGTACCAGCGAATGGCCTTGGCCATCCGGTGAATAGCCTTTCTTCTGTGGCTGGGAATCGAGTAATCAGGTGGGGTCAGGTGGAAATACCGCCCTTCATCACCGCAGGCCTGTGCAAATGCGGGTAAGGAAACGGTCGACAACGCGGCAAGAACAAGAAGTGCCTGTCTCATGAGACGTTCTCTCCTACTTTGGGACCATTTGCGTCCCTTTACCGACGAGCCCGTTACCAAACAGTACAAGGAGCTCAAATGTATTGTACTACCCGGAATTCGGGCTCGGCATTGTCAAGAAAACCATTGTAAATGTGCGTTCCAGTTGAGCGGCTGGCCCGGCGGCAGAAAGCTCGATTCAAGTAACATTAAAGGGGAAGGCTAGTAGCCCAAAAATTAGTTTTCAAGTAGAATCTTGAAGCAGCTTGTCAACCTGTGGTTCTCTTGTTAATAAGGGCGGTACCTTGGAGTAAGCCCTCGGGAAAACAAGCCGGGTTTAGGCGCGGGGTGGGACCAACAGCTTGGGCAAAAGTCACAAAGCAAATTCCGGATCTGGCAATCTGCCACAGGTGCCTGCCGATTGCCGCGACGCGCTCGAATGGTTTGTGACCACTTACGGGCTGTACGAGGGCTCGGCCAGAGGGTTGTTTCTATCCGACTTCAACGACGAGCATGAGGCGAACCTGGAGTCGGCGATTATCAACTTGAAGTCTCGAGGGTTCACCCCCCTGGTGCTCACAGGCGAGATGCTTTACAAGCAGGCTGAGTACCTGTGGGATCAGTCCAGGGAAAAGGCAACGTTCGGGCGCCCGCTGGCCAGCAAGCTCGAGCTGGATCTGACCGGTTCCGATGTGGTTGTTCTCAAGGACCTCAATGCTCCCGAGACTGAAAAGCAGCTCTGGTATCTGCACAATCACGTCATCTATCCGCGCGCGCTCTCGGGCAAAGCAACAATTGCCACCACCTCGCTGGCTTACGAAGAGTTCCTCCGCTACGGGGCCGGTTGTCCTGACGTCGATTTTGGCGGGCGTACGATCACCTGGGAGAAACTCTTCTGGCTGCTCGAGGGCTGCACGATTAATCTGGAGCTGTTCCGGCTCATGCGCGAGCAAGGGCTGCCGCCCATGCTCAAAGCGGAGTATTACCTGTGGATGTCTCTGAGAGAGCGTGGGCTGGAGGCCGTTCTTCAGCATGTGCTCGGCGACTACATGCTCGATGTTGTTCTGCTGGACAAAGAGCAACGTCTGGACATCGAGGTGGACGGATTGGCTGCTGTCCGAGGACAAGAGCGGCAGGCCGAAGAGGCTAAACGCAATCTCGTCTTGCTCACGGACGGCTGGCAGATTCTACGCTTTACCACTGCAGAAATACTGAACAGTCATGCCGCTTGTGCCGAGGCCGTCGAAGAGGTCTGGCGCACAGGTAGAAAGCGGCTGCCGGTCGGCAGGCTAATCACGGGGCAGAGCGTCGCCGAGATTCCCGAGCTGCCTGTCGACGATGACGCTCAAGTAGCTGCCATCACCCATGGTGGCGGACCGGCAGCCGTCGTCGGTGGTGCAGGCACTGGCAAGACAACTTGCTTGATTTACAGGGTCGCATATCTGATCTCGCAGGGGATAAGCCCTGAAAGCATTCTCGTTCTTTCTCACAGTCCGGAGACGCTGCAGGCGATTCGCACGGGACTGGAGGCGGCCATCGAGCGGCAGGTTGTTCAGCGCTTGAACCTCTGGGTGTGGCACGACCTCGGGTTGAAGCTCCTGAAGGAGAACTTGAGTGCCATCAAGCGTAAGCCGCCGCTCAAGGTCGAGCCCAACCCACAGAAGATCATGCAGCGATTGTTGTCGAAGCTGAAAAAGGAGCTCGATCCGATCACGCTGGAGCTTTCTACCGGCCTGGATGAATTTACGATTGCCGCCGCAGTCTCGATCTATAAAGCCAACATGGTGTCGGCCAAAGAGGTTAAAGAACGAGCAAAAGACGAAGTCGACGAGATGATCGCCAAGATCTATCAGAGTTACGAAGAGCAGTTGCAACGCGCGAATCGTATCGACAGAGATGACATGGTGGCACAGGCCGTGCAGTTACTGGTGGAGCGCCCGGAGGTTCGGGCCAAGTACCAGTGCCGGTTCGACTTTGTGCTTGTAGACGAGTACCAGGACGTCAGCTTGGCCGAAGACATGATGGCCAGGCTTCTGGCGTCGCCTCAAGACAACTTGTATGTGGCCGGCTCGGAAGAAGAGTGTATCTATGAGAGCAAGGGCGCGTCTCCGAGGCTGCTGACGGAGATTTCGCACCGGGTACCGCAAACACGTTGTTATTACCTGGAGCGCAACTGGCGCTCGCATCCGGCGATCGTCGACCACGCCAGACAACTGGCCACCGGTCTGACCAGAGGGCGCATTCACAAGGACATGGCCTCAGCCTGGACCAATGCTACAGGCACAGCCATTATCGGACCGCAGCAACTGGCAAACGAAAAGGACGAGGCCGACTGGGTCGCCAACGAGATACAAATTCTCGTCGACAGCGGCAGGAGCGGTGGGGAGATAGCCGTCCTCTATCGGTATCACCGATACGGAGCTGTTCTGGAAGAGAGTCTTGCTCGGCGTGGCGTCAGCTGTGTGGCCTCGCATCCGGACGCCGGTCTGATTCCGGATGAGGGCGAGGACATGATGGCTTTCTTGAAGCTGGTCATGGATCCTGACGGGCCGCGAGCGAAGGAATCCTTCGAGAGAGTCTGCCAACTGAGAGCGAGAGAAGTCGATCCGAAATTGTCGTCTACAATCGCCAGTTTCGCCGAGGCCAACAATCTCTCGTATCTGAAGGCGGTCGAGATTTACTCAGAAGCAACAGCCGACCAGTCCTGCCGGGAACTCGAGCAGCTCGTGCGCATAATCCGCACCATGCATCAGGAGAATCTGCCACCGGCCGAGACCGTTTCGCTGATCAGACGCACGCAACGCTTGAATGACTACTACCGGTCCGTGAGCGTACCCCCTGGCGTCAATTACGAGCCTCTGCGCAAGTTGACGGTGCTCGAGGAAGAAGCGCGCAAGTTTCAGTCAGTGGCAGAGTTTGTCAAACACCAGACCTGGTTGAAGCAACAACAATCGGCCGGGCCATCGCAGGGTGGCGGCGGCGTTCATGTGCTCAGCCTGCACGAAGCCAAGGGACGGGAGTTTCCGATTGTATTCATGGTCGGGCTGGCAGAAGGGCTATTCCCGGTCGAGAACGCCCACGATCCTGAAGAAGAGCGCCGTTTGTGCTACGTCGGATTCACCCGCGCCAGGGAGATGCTCTACCTCTCGCTGCCCGGCACGTTTGGTGGGGTGAACCTGAATGCTTCCTCATTCCTGGTCGATGCCAGACTGATTCCGGCTCAGGCCCTGCAGGCAACCGGTCTGACCGCCGTGCCGGCCGTGCAACTTCAGGCAGCGGCGCCCCAGCAGAATGCACCGCCGGCTCAAGTGCCCGCACCGGCCCCTGTCCCCGCACCAGTCCAGCCTTCCACGCCTGTGCCGCCTCCAGCACCACAAGCTCCTGCACCAGGACCAGCTCCACCTCCGGCAGCGGCGCCGGTGCGGACGCCCGCACAGCCGCCGATTCCATTTGCAGCCCCGACGCCAATTCCTCAGCCTGCGCCCATACCCGTTCCGCAACCGCGTCCCCGCCCTCAGCCGCTGCCACCGGCAGTGGTGCCAATCCCACCAGTGACGTCTCCTCCTCAAGCCCCTGTGCCGACGGCTGCTCGTGGACCGGCTGCGCCCGTGCCGGCCAGGCCGGCAGTCGTTCATCCCGAACCGGCGCCGGTGCCCGTAGCTGTACCCGCTCAGCAGTTGGATCTCGGTGAGGCCGCGCCGGTCAGCACGGCGCCCTTGCTCTTGCAGGCTACTACGTATGAGATTCCCGTGCCGGTGTCCGCTCAACCGGCGGCGCCTCTTGTCCCGCAGTACTCCGCTTTAGCGGAGAGCGTGCCCGCTGCCCACGGCGCACCGCCGCCTGCGCCGGGAGGAACGCAACCGTTTTGCCCCGGTTGCGGCAGGCCGCTGGAAGCCGGCGCCCGGTTCTGCGGTGAATGCGGCTATCAGCTGCCCAGACGAATTCCAGCCTGCCCTCTCTGCAGCTCCCCGGTCGAGCCGTCCGCGAAATTCTGTGGCGAATGTGGCGCGCGATTGTACCCGCAGCATCTCGACCGGCCGCTCAGTCCAGGCGGACTTCCGACCGGCAAGGATAAGCGCGATCAACATGGCTGGTTGGTCAAACTGATCAGATTCATCGAACCTTCGTGAATGGGCCGGACCTTCACCATTAGGCATTTTTGCCGTGTAGAATTTCGACAAGCACGGTACTAGACGGGCGTGCTGCCGGTCTCAGTCCTCAGGACTTGGTGGGCACTCGGAAGTGATTTGTGCGGATGCTTCACTGTCGGAAGGGTCGGGAACTCTGTTGAGCGAGGCTAGCATGCCTTCCATTTGGTCGGTGCGGTAAGTAGCAAAAGGATTGACTGTGGAAGGGAGATCACTGCGGGACGCCTCCCAGGCTAGAAGCTCTTGTTCTGCTTCTTCGATTTTCTGCGAGTACTCGAAGACAACAACGTCTGAGCCGGCGATCTGCTCCAAAAACGAGCGCGTCTCCTCATAAGTCGGCAGGCTAAGCCGGGTTCCTGGCTTGAGCTCGATGATAATCAAGCCGTATAGATAGGCTGAAGGGATGGCATCCTTGTTGATTTCGTGGATCAGTGCCCCGATCCGCTCGTCTGCGTACAGTTGATGAGCGATTGACTCCAGGGTGTCTCCTTCTTGAACGATGTAGACTTGCCTTTCTTGCTCGAGTCTGCTCCTGGCGCTGCGCTCGCTGTGGCGCAGCTCCCTGTGGATTATTGCGGCATCGGCTGCAACTGTCCCTTCGTCGGAATCGGCAGCCAGCTTGTGCTCCCCTAATTCGCCGACCTTTTCAACCGCAGCGCCCGACTCGAGCTCCTGTATGATCTGTGCCAAATCCTGAAGCGTCGGGTTCAACTCTTGTGCAAGTATTGCCCGCTGGAGTGCTCGCCGGTTGGTCTTGATGAACTCCAATAGCCTGTCATCCGTCGATTTCTCAGGTGAAGGCAGGCGGCCAACTGTTTCGTCCGCAGACGCGGCATCGCCGCCAGCGAACCTGGGTCTGATAGCCTGTTCACCAGGCGTGGTGCCATCATCAATTCTGTCGACGAACCGACTGCGTGCTTCAGGGGAAAGTTGCAGGCGAAAATCCTGCACAAGGCCGGCGCCCGGCACAAGCCCGATATCCTGCGGTGCCGGCGATCGGCTTATGCCCCCTTCAATGCCCCTGGCCTTGCCTTGCTCGTAGGCGATCAGGGCGCGTGTGATTAACGAACGGACCTCCGGATTCTGCCAGTGTGCACCCAGGCGTTGCACCTGCTCGTATGCTGTCCGCCTGTCGATCGGGCCGGCGTCGGTCTTGTCGCGGGTGTCCTTCGCCGATGCCACCTCACCAAGTTGACCGGACTGCACGTGCTTGTTGGCTGCTCGTCCTGGTTCCAGACTCTTGGGCCATTCCCTCTGCCCGGAATCCAGCTTCCCGCCGAGCTCCATACCCGGCAAGCTGGATGGACTGCGACCAGAGATTTGCCCTGGCTTTGCATCAATTGCTTTGTCTGTTACTGTTCCATCCTTCGCAGCATCTTTTCCTCGGTGCGCTCCTTTGTCGCCCGGCTGTCTTGCCGGTGGAGGTCCGGAGGTACTTTTGTCGCCTGATGACTGGCCCGTCGTGAGCGAGCTGTCTGCGGGCATTCCCTGCCCGGCAATCGACCTGTCAGCGGCCGCCCTTGCAGCGGTGCCCGGTGCCTGGCCTGCGGACTTGTCCGCTGGCTGCGCAACCGGGACAGTACGTTTCTCTCCACTGGCCGAGAGGCTGGCTGCATCCGGCCGAGCCGGCGTTAGAGGGCCTGTCCGTGCGCTGTCGGCGCCGGGCACGCGCGAGCTGCCCTTTCCGGTTTGATCGAATCCGTACCCGGGCGGAATGGCAACCGGAATAAACGGTGGGCGACCGCCACGGCCTTCAGGCACTTGCCCATCCCTGGGACCGCCTTTCACGCTCTCTGTTCCAGCTTTGCCACCAGCTTCTACGCCTTGCTTGCCCGTTGGTATCGCTGAACCGCCCTTGTCGCCAGGCTGTGTTGTGCCGGGCACCCGCGAGCTGCCCTTGCCGGTTTGATCGAATCCGTACCCGGGCGGAATGACAACCGGAACAAACGGTGCGCGATCGCCACGCCCCTCAGGCGGCACTTGCCCGTCCCTGGGACCGCCTTTCACGCTTTCTGTTCCAGCTTTGCCACCAGCTTCTACGCCTGGCTTCCCCGGCGCAGCGACTGAGCCGCCCTTATCACCAGGCTTCACAGCACCGGCACCTGACTTGTCGGCTGGCACCGTGCCACCGGGAGGCTTCAGACCGCCCCTGCCGCCAATGTCGATGCCCGGCACCCCCGGCGGAAGAACGATTGGGACTCCGTGGCCATCTGCCCCGACCCTGGTGCCGGCCTCACCGGCAGCGAATCCCGCCTTAGTGCCCGCCGGGCCGGCTGGCCCGCTGCCGTCAGCTGCCTTGTCACCGGCTGCTCCGCCCGGGCCGACCTTTTCACCACGGATGCCGGCAACAGCTGCTGAGGAGGAGTCGCCGCCACCTTTCGCTGTTCCTTTCTGTCCTGCTTCCGGTCCCTGCTTGCTGCCGGCTATGCCAGCGAAATCGGTCCCAGGGAGCCGGGGCGGAAGTACGAACGGTATATCAATGCCGCGTGTACCCGATTTACCACCGGCGGTGCCCGCGCCTTCAATTGTTGCCTGTCCGTGTCCACCCTTGATCGCTCCGCCAACCTCCTTGGAGCCAGCACCGATCTTGCCGCTGTCAGCACCAGAGCGACCTGCCGCATCGCCCGAAATTTTTACGTCGCCGCCGACCTTCGTCCCATCGCTGCCTGTTCTGCCCGCTCCGGGTCCACTGTCCCTGGCGCCGCCCAAACCTTTGGAGCCAACGTCCGTGCCCTTACTGGAGGCAGGCGCTGGCTCACCAGTCGCCAGTGCGGACTTATCGGGCTTGGCGCCCGACGGTTCAGGCCGGCTGCCGGCTCCGCCACTCTTGTCGACCTTGCCGGCACCGCCCCGTTCAGCGGCCGCAGCTGCAGAGCCTTCAGCGCCGCCCGTTGTCGTCCCCTTGCCCGAGCTGGAATCGCCCTCCCTGATCTGCTTGACGCCTGGCGCCCCACCGTCTGCACTGGCAGGTTGCTGCTTCGCGCCCCGGCCACCGAATTGGTTACCGGGCACCACCGGAAGCGGTACGACGGGAATATCACCACCGGTCTTTCGGGGCTTGCTCTCGGCTCCAGTGATAGGCCTGCTTGCGACTGCCTGGCCCTCCTCCTTGGGCGGAACGCTAGCGACCTTGGCGATTGGCTGGTCGCCTCGCTGAGAACCTTTGCTGTGCTCTGCAGGTTTGTCGCCAATGTCCTCTCGCACTTGCCCGCGGGCGTAAACCGGCGGGGTCGCCCCCCGATCTTCTGCCTGGCTGGCTCGAACTGCCGAGTCGGGCGCACCTGTTCCCCGGTCTCCCGCCTGGCTGGTTCCCACTGTCGAGTCGTGCGTGCCTGCACCCCGATCCCCCACAACTGGAGCTGGTGGCTGCGCTCGCTCCTGGCCGGGAGCTGTGGACGGGCGCTCCCAGCTTGGCGGCGCGCCTGGTTGCCTCTGCCCGGCGTCGCTCTGAGACTGGGCGGCTGGCTCTTGCCTGTCCGCTGGTCGCTGCTGGGGCGGTTGGCCGTAAGGTGGTGCATCGGTCTTCGCACGGTTAATGTCGGGGGAAGCGTGACCACCTTCGCTGGGCGACCGCCTCTCTGGCTGCCTGGCAGCATCGTTTCCGGCAATGCCCGCAGAGACAGGCTGGGGTGGAATCCTGCCGTCTCGTGGAGTTTCCCGCGGAGCGTCCACTGGCCGCCCGGCGTTCGCGTTGGCAGGAACAGAGCTTACGGTCTTAGTTTCTGGGGAGCTGGCATGGTCGGCTGGCGGATTCGACCCGGCCCCGAAGCCTTTCGTTCCCCTGATTGCGTTGTCAGGCCCATCACCATCTGCGTACATTGACTTTCGAACTTTCCCAGCCACCTCGTTAGCAAGTCCGCTAGCTGAGGGCTGGCGAATGCCGCCATCTGCAGCAGGTTGCGGCTGCGGGTACGGTGCGCCCCGTTCAGCTATCTGCTTCTTAAGCTCATCATCGGCAGTCCCCAGGGATTGCGCATCCACTTTCTGTCCACTTTGCCCGCTCCCGGAAGGATGTTCTGTCTTACCGGGTGCTGACTCTCGATTGCCAGTGCCAGATCGTTGTTCAACAGGACTTTGGCCGAACTGCAGGTCGCCGCGTTTGCGGGCTCCATCCACTAACCTGTCCGAGTCCGGTCGGTTCAGCTGCAAGTGCATGGCATCATAGTAGGGGGCGGCATTATAGTAGGGTCCCCCAGCTTGCGGTCTTTCCAGGGCCTTAGCGGGAGGAAGTGCACCGGTCGGTATTTGCATGTCCGGGGAAGGTTGCCTGGCATCGCGCGAGCCGCCCGGGCTACCGGATTCTTTCTCTTGACCAGCTGCTCCTCCCGGCCCGGGCGGAGCACTTTGCCGGCTGTCCACTGGAAGGCGGATGCCACCCGCGGATTTCTCGGAAGGCAGGTTTTGCCCTGGCAATACCTGCCCTTTCGATTCAGTCATTTCAACATCGAAGGGGACATGTCCAAAACGGCTACCGGCAGGCTGCTGAAAGTTGATATCCTCTGCCAGCGACGGTGGGTCCTTCTTGGGGCCGTGGTCGTCACCCTTACGTTGTTCGTCGGTACGCTGCGGGCCGCTTCGTTTGCGCTCCTGTTCGGACTGTTCCTGAAGTTTCCCTAGGGCACCTTCAGTGGTTAGATCGGCTTGAGCAGCCTCATGCTGCTTTTCCAATGGGTCCGAGTCGCCAGCCATTGCCAGGATTCTCCCAAGAACCTCACGCCAGGACACCCTTTAGAGGTTGTAGCCAAATATCGTAACTCTGGTACTCCCCCAAACCGTAACTACTGTGTTACCAGGGAATTGAGGCGGAATTCGGAACGAACTGCACATCAGACATATTAGTAAGCAAGGATTTGACACTAGCAGACTGGTGTCTGCCCTGTCCGCTGATAGCAGGAGAACCCCAGAAAAGTCGCTAGTAATCCCAATGGCCGGGGATTACACCCATCCCTAAAGCAATTCTAGGACGGGAAGTATGAAGCGTCAATGGGAATTCTACGAATGAGACTGTCAACTGGCTCGCGAGCATGATTGTCCAGAGCTGATCAATGGGTAGGCAGAGCCGGCCTCGTGGACTATGTTTGTCGTTTGATACCATAAATGGTGCACAACTATTCTCGATTCCCGCTAATTGCCTCTGGTAAGCTTAAGATAGAGTTGAACCTGTTCGCGCGTATTCTCAACGCTGCCGCTGTTATCGATTGTCCTCATGGATCGACTTGCCTTTTCGGACTGCGGCAACTGAGCGGTAAGGCGCTTGTCGACTTCTTTGTCGCTCAGGCGGTCTCGCGACTGCAAGCGGCTGCGCAGAACTTCCTCGTTGGCAATCACCGTCCAGACTTCGTCGAACTCTCCCTCTACGCCTGCCTCGAATAGCAGTGGAACGAGGATGGCCACCACTGAGTGACCGAGAAGGTCATTTACCCGCCGGCGATACTCCGTAATGACGGCTGGATGGACAATCGATTCGAGGTCCTTGCGAGCCCGATCGTCTGCAAATACTATCTTGCCGAGCCTGGCGCGGTCGACTGCACCGCTGGCGTCATCCGAGACGATGGCCGGCCCGAAGCGTGTGATCACAGCCCGTCTAGCAGGAGTGTCCTCAGTCAGAAGCTCGTGAACGAGGGTATCAGTGTCGATCACCGGTACACCCAGGTCGGCGAGCAAGTTGCCGACGGTCGACTTCCCGGAGGCGATAGTGCCGGTCACGCCTATGATTTTCGGCATATTACGTTGCGCCGTTGCGAGCTAGTATCAGTTCAATGTCTGAAAGAAATTTGTCGAGAGCGGCTTGCCGCGCGGTGCGGCCGGAGGGAACCACTATACCGGTGACAGTCGTGCGCAGCGGTGCAGATGCCTTGACGTTGATGATTACTCCTGAAGCGTGCGTTGGATCGTCCGGGAAAAGCAGGAGCACGTCGCCGGCAGAACTGTTAAGCGAGTCGATTACCATCCCGGCAATAGGGCAGGCAGATACGATAGCGGAGAACACGTCTTGAGAGGACCGGTCAAAAGTTCTGGAAATAGATGCCGACATTGGTGTTGCCGATCCCTTTTCGGACAGGGCATAGGCTTTGGCGCGCCAGGCTAGTGGTGGTTTTGGAGCCGCCGGAGCTCTCAGCGCCGGTAGGCGCTCATCGGCAGGCACCGGTATGGGCGGACGATCGGGCAGGGTGGGCGGTTCCGTTGCAGGGACAGCGGCAGTTGCCGGCGCGAAGGGGAGTGTGCGATCAGGCAGCACCGGCAGCTCTTCGCCGGTGACACGTGCCGGTTTGATGCTTGGCCTGTAACGCGGGTCAGCCGTGTCAGCCGCAGGGAATCTCAGGTTGTCCTCAGCCGATATAGCTCGGATCGGTGGTGCCAGGGGTGGTGGCACGGGAGCTGACCGACGCGCAGGGGTGGGTTGCCGGTCACCGGCCGGGTCGCTGTCCGCGCTGGCCGTCAGAGGCAAGCAGAGCGCGGCGCACGCCAGCAGACCCGCCTGCACGTATAGCGCGGTTTTGCCCGGAGTGTGAATATGTCTGCGCGTAAATATCATGCACTCATGATAAATGGCCAGCGTATTAGTAACCAGGATAAGCATAAAATCTTCTAACAGTACCTGTGGCTAATCGCAAGGGCGGCCGCTCCTGGTTGTCATTGGACGATAATTTGTGGCAATTGCCAAAACCCAGGGTGCACAAATGCGAAAAGTTTTTGCTGCTTTGACCGTTCTTTCCATGAGCACATTTACTGCCGGACAGGCGGCTCCCGACCCAGGTCTGCTTGGACATCCGTCGCCTGCTGCCGAGTACGTTCGGGAAGGCGAAGCCCTGGCTCGCACCGGTGACTGGA
>Ga0066388_100000697_pt1 | contig 16865 bp, 9 predicted proteins | sample PanSoiMetaGPlot6_FD_64539 | JGI IMG/M metagenome (GOLD analysis project Ga0066388, IMG submission 64539) | Tropical forest soil microbial communities from Panama analyzed to predict greenhouse gas emissions - Panama Soil - Plot 6 (Hybrid Assembly) | ecosystem: Environmental > Terrestrial > Soil... | reverse complement strand
GAACGGCGCGGCGTCCGGCCAATACGCGCTCGAACGAGTCACAGCCGACACTCGCTTCAAAGAAGGGCAACTCGTGCGCATCAGCGTCGAGGCGCCGCGCGAATACGACAATTATCTCTACGTGGTTGATCGCGAGGTCTACAAAGATAACAATGGGGAGCGATTGGGCGAGCCGTCTTTGATCTTCCCCGCGCTCTCCACGCCGCCCGGCGGCAATGTGATTTCGGCAGGGAAGAGCGTTTACGTCCCCGCGCAGGGCGACCCCATCCCTTACTTCACTTTGCAGCGCAGCGGCGAGAACCACGTCGGCGAAATGTTGTTCATCCTCATCAGCCCGAAGCCGCTGCCGGCGCCTGTCGGGCGGCCTACGCTCGATATGGCCACGGTGGCGCAGTGGGAGCGGCAGTGCAGTGGCCATACCGAGCGACGTGAATCGAGCGGCGGCGCCGGCAGACAGTGGACAAAAGAGGAGCAGGCGGCCGACGAGCGCGCGCGCAAACTCGTGCAGAGCGACCCGCTGCCGCAGACTATTTACCGAGTGCGGGTGAAGCAGGGCGGATGCGCCCTGGCGCCGATCCCGCTGCGGATCGCGCCGTGATTGCCGGACGCGCTGCAACTTACCCATCCAAAAGGTTTGGTGGAAAGACTGATAGATGAATTGTTTCGAGTTTAACGGAAACTGAGCTGGACAGTGTTCGATGTCATTCCATCTACATCCATTACGGTATCGACAAAACCACGCCCGGCCAGACTTCGCGGCAACCAACCGTTAAACTGATCCATAAACGGCTTGTCATCCCCACTCCTGCCCGCGTAAACCGATTCCAGGGGGATTCCTCCGACCGTCACTGTCAGAGCCGGCAATGAACTCCGAAAACGGAAACCAGTCCCCCAGAGAACAAGAAGAAGCTGGTCTGTTTCGGGTCCAAAATCGATAGGAACAGGTACGACTTGACCATTCTCCATTCTGTAAACCGGTTCGTAAAAATCCGTCCCATTGCGCTTACGAACTATTACCGCATTCGCGATTCCGCTCCCGGTCATGTTCATGGTGAAAAGACCGGGAGCGACGGGAGCGATGTCGACAAAGCTAACGGAGCTTTCCCCGGTTGCTGTATTGGTATATGTGATAGTCGCAGGACCAGGCGCCGCGTTAACCGGGATTTCATGGTTAATCTGAGTCGGCGAGACATATATTATACCCGCCGTATGAGACCTTTCGAGCCAGTCCACGACTGTCACAGTTACGCCCCCCAGGGTTGTCACTGGAAACCGGTCATCAGGAACGGATGCCGTAACAGCCGCAAGACCGCTACCAAATCCGGCGGCAAGCGACCCGATGGCAAGTGGACCCACGAAGCTGGCAGCCGACACCGTAGTAGCTTCTCCGGCAGCGGCTGCGCGAATGATACTTAAATCCGGCAACCCAATGTTACGAAGCCCCGGTGATTTGTAGGCGCCGAAAGAAACAGGCGTTGTGATTGTTCGAACGGAACCCGCCTTGCTTCCGGCGCCGACAGGTTTCCCGGAAAAACAGATGGACAAAGTAATGACGGCCAGCGCCGCGAAGCCGCAGGTGAGACGAATAATAGACTTGCGCATAGGTTCTCCTTGTTGGTTGTTAAATAGAGGCAGACATCGAATGAGTCTTCACTGAGAAGTGGTAGGAACTGGCAGAAACATGACGCGGAAATTTAGCTCTTCGGGATTTTGCGATATGAATGGGGAAATCACGCGCATAGACATGAACGTCAGCATTGTCATTGAACGTGAACTGAATGCAATTTTTAAGGGACGCCAGCCAATCGTCACTAATCTTTCTCCCCCGCCAATGAAAATATCAATATCGCGAAGGCTAGTGTGAAATACAGTACGTTAAAAAGCCTGTCTTCTCCTAGATCCTCCCCAACCCAAACGAAGAGAGTGTCTTTCGGCTCTCGTTTGACGTATTTGAGAAACACCTTGCGGCTAAGGTGGTATTGCGCCAACGTTATTAGGAGGCAGAATAGGGCGCCGGAGACGAAATATAGCTTCCCTCCGGCAAGATAGAGCGCTACGCCCATTAAGCCTGCTAAGAACAGAACAACTGAGACCTTCTGATCTGTTCAGTGTTGCCGTCCTTCCGTCCACAGTCAGCGCGACATCGACTAAACCAGCCCCGGCCAAACATCGTGGCAATGTTTCTTGCGGGGTTTTCAGTGGCGTTGGTGTTCGAATCTGGTTGCGGTTTGAGGCCCTTTGTTCCGGATCGACGCTTCATCTTGAAACTCTCGAAGCGGATATCCAAAGGGCCCTCACTGAGATGTGGCGGGATCTGGTGGAAACATGACGTAGAAATTTAGCTTTTTTGCGCCTTCAGAAATGACTGTTACTAATCGACGCTTACCATCTATTGTGACAACCTTGCAGGACATTTCTACTCTAAAAAGAGATGTTTATGATTAAGAGCAAGTTTTGCAAAAACCTCTTCGTTCTCATTAATCCATTTCTCTAAATCAGCTCCACAAAATGGACAAAACTTAACAGCTTGCTGACAAATCGACGAAATGTTCCCTTGGTTTGATGTGTGTACCGTAGGTTGCCTGATGAGATCTTCCACTTCTGTGCTATCGTGGGTTCTACACTGAAGAAAAAAAGCGCGCAGATTCATCTTGGATTTTGCTACAATACCGAACCCTCTCTTACCCGAATTCTCAACAAGTGATTCAAAAAGGTCACAGCAAAACGCCATATACGCCTCCTCATAACTGACTTTCTTCGATTTGCTCATCATGGAGTGATTGGTGAAGTATTGAATCTCATCAGATGCACGCCTAAGTGGGCGAAGCATAAGCGCCTAGGCAAAAATTCTGGGGAGTTTAGCGTAGGGGCAGACCTGTTTGTCTGCCCCAGATTCGGTCTGCACACAATCGCCGGGGCAGACACACAGGTCTGCCCCTACGCTAGATAATGCCCGATTATTTTTGCGAGGGCGCTTAAGTGATTATTGAGTTTGACCAATTCGCTTGACAACGATGTGCGCGAAGGCCAATAAAATTGGTGTTTCAACAGATCATTTTTCAGGCTTTCAGGGTTAATCTGAATAATTACAACCTCTACGGAACTTCATATTTCAGAATCTCCGACTTTGCTCTGCCAAGGAACCTTATTTCATCGTTGATAGTCCCAGTAGCAAAATCCATATCTTTCTTAAATTCGATCAGTCCATCATAATTCCACCTATTATACATGCTTTTTGGAATACGAAACTCATGCACTGTCCCTGATCGATCTAAGGCTTCTACTCGAGCCCTGTCAGTTCCAGTGGATAAATACGGCTTATTTGGCCTATTCAACAAACCCTTGTGATAGACGGTTATGTACCCCTCATCACTGTCAATACCATCATCAGGTGAAGTGCTCCCTCCTAGGTCCTGCATGTCCTGAAAAACGCCTATTGGACCGGTGATTCGCTTACCAACAAAACGCAGAACTCTAAAAATTCCTCGTCCTATTCTGATTAACACGGAGGGTTTCTTTGCTATGACAGTGACGGAGTCTTTTATGATGACCTTTTTCAACGGATCATCTTGGATAAAATTGCTAATCGCTCCGACTCCAGTCCCTTTTGGGAAAGTGTTCGGGGTGCGGAAATTACTCCCCCAAGATAGCCCCGCAGTGATTAAGGCTCCCGCGATCTGTCCAACCTTGCCCGGCGCCCATCCAGCCGTGGCAAGCAAAGCTGAACTACCAAACAACAGCGCCACCACCCCCTTGGTAATCAGGATGCTGCCCCAATACTGCCCGATTGCAGTAGCGGCCACTACCGCAATCACCGCAACGACCACTGCTGCGACCCTGAATGCCCATTTAAACAACTTTCCAACCCATCCAAACAATTTGCCAAAGAACGATGTCCCAGCCGGATCAATTCGATTGATCGGATCATTCCCACAATACGCGTACAGATTCAGCGTCTGCGGATCGCCTAAACTCGCCGCATCCATCTCAATCGGATCGACCTGTGTAAACCGCCCCTGCTGCGAGCTATAGAACCGGTTCTTTGCATAGTCCAACCCTGTCGCATTGCTCCGGTCGTAACTCGTAAACCTCTTCTGTGACGGATTGTTCTTCGTCGCGTGCTGCCAGGAGTTATCTCCGCCAAACGCCCCAAACGGCTGCATCGTCCCGAACGGCAATGTCAACTGCAGGGTCACCTCTTCACCATTTGCGGCGTCTGTCGCAAGCCTTGTCCCCAAACGATCCGGATGATGGAATCGCGTTTCCGTCCCGTCGCTTCCGCTCGTAGTCGCCAGCAATCTTCCACCCAGATAAACGTAACTCGTCTTCCACTGCAGTCCGCTTGCTCCCGCCGCCTCGTACTCGGCTTCGATTTCTCCTCCGTCCCAGGAAAAGTATTTGGTCACGCCGCCTTCGACGCTCATTAATCGCCGGTTGCTCGCGCCGTAGCTATAACTCGCCAGCACTGCTGTCCCATCTCCGCTAAGCGCCCGCGCAAGTCTTCCCGCCGTGTCGTATTGATATTGCTGCCTCGTCCCACTGTCGTTTATCACCGCTACTGTCTGATTTCCAGCAGGGTCGTACTCGGACCCTGCGCTTGTGATGCGATTGTTGGCCGCGTTGTAGCTGAGGATCGCTAATCCGTCGAGGGGAATCTGTGGCGCGTCGCCGGTCTTCGTCACACTGATACGGTTGCCATAGCGATCATATGTGTAGTTCTGACTCCAGGTTGGCTGCAGAAACGCATTGACTCCGCCTTTGACGTTCTTCAGCCTCCCAATTTTGTCGTATCCATAGGCGCGGTTGCGCTCCTGGTTGCGAAGATCGGTGACGCTGGTCAGTTGGCCGGTCTTCATCCCATTGTTATTTGCGTCGTTGAGCAGCGTGTAGTTATATTGCAAGTCGAGCAAGCGATCGGCGCCGCGTATTACGGATTGAGATGTGAGCAATCCTGTCTTCGGGTCGTAGTTATATAGTTCCTTGACCTGGCTGCCGACATTCAACGAGGTCGTCTGGCTCGCGGCGTTGTAAATCGGATTGGAGGCGAATGTCGCGCCGCCGAACTTCAAACTATCGAGCCGGCTGGCGACGTCGTAGGTCGGTTCAATCTTCTTGCGAATGTCTCCCGCCCCATACTGCTTCGAATAGGTCTCCTCTTTGAGACGGCTGAGCGTGTCCCATAGATAGCTCGTCACCAAGGGATAACTCTCGCGCCCTGTGAAAGTCTGGCTGATCTCGCTCAGCCTTCCCTCGCTGTCGTAGCTCAACGCTTCGTTACCCATTCCGGAAGCGACGGAGACGTTCTGAACTCGCGTCTTGTCTCCAGCGGTCATGTAGGCATAGTTCACATTCGGAGCATCAGGAATGTTATCCGCCAAATTAGAAGGTACGCCGCTCTTATCGTATTGCATCGCCAGCAGCCGGTTGAGTGGATCCTCAATACCGCCCGCGTCTTTGTATTTGAAGATCGACTTGACTCCGCGCGCGTCCACGCTCTGAATCAGGTTCGAGCGCGTGTCGTAGCTGAAGACGTCGCTCCACTGACCCGTCCCGACATACTGCCCGCTGTCATTGAGCGTTCCGGCTTTTTCAGCCAGCTTCTGATGCGTCAGTCGTCCCAGAGAATCGTACCTGAATGTTCGTGTCTGTGCGCCCTGAACCACTTGTGTCAGTCGACTGAGGGCGTCATAGCTGTAGTTGGTGAACATCGCGCCGGCGCCTAGCGTCCCGTCGCCGTCAGGATTCGGTTCTCCGACTTCGACCATGCGGCCGAGCGCATCACTGCGCGCCCATCGCTGCCGCCCCCACGGATCGGTTACCTGGATCGTCTGTCCCGGTTGGCCAGATGACCCCGCCGGGTCCGGTCCCTGGTTGTATTGTCTGGATACCTTGCTGCCGTCGGGGGCGGTTGTTTCTATCGGGCGGTCAAGCGAGTCATAACTCACCGTGCTCCATTGTGGCGTCTCGGTTGTTTGACGGTAGGGCCTACTCTGCTGCCACACTCTTCCCATTTGATCGTATTTCGTGTCGACAATGTCGCGCACGTAATTCTTCCCAAAGGCGATCTCTTTACGCACTCGCCCTTGCCCGTCCAGGTACTTGTCGCTCCGCGAGGCGATGTCGGCGCCGTACTTGGTAGCCTCATAAGCCATCGAAAAGACGATCCTTCTTGTGTCATCGTAATCGAGATAGGTGTAAGCCCCGGTCGGAGCATATTGGATTCTAGGGCGTAGTGAGCCGTCGAAGTAGAAGTTTTGCGTTGGCCGCCCATTTGTGTCTGTCGCGTTTGCGTCTTTTGTGGTATTCAGCAGGCTGGTATTGAAATCATAGGTCGCCTCCGTCTTGTTCTGCTTGGCGCCGTCGCTCGCCGAGCCGCGAGTCTGCGATTCAGGCCACGCGTATTGCGTGTTCAATGTGTAATTGAAGGTCGCTACTTCGCAGCAGGAGCTTTCGACCTGCCTGACATTGCCGGTGATGTCGTAATGCCGAACCTCCACCACTGCCGTGGTTGGGTCCAGAGTCGCCGCGTTGGCGTAACTCCTGGTCGTCGTCACGTTACCTCGTGTGTCAAGATCGTAGATGGAATAGTTAGGCTGGTTTAGATAAGGACTCATGCCGATCTCATATCCACCATAGTTAACTCCGGGAGTATCCATCAACCCTGCGGTTCCTTTGAATTGATCATAGGAATATTCGGTGCGCGACAGGCGGGCGCCGTCTCCGGCGTAAACTTCGGTGAGCGTCACGAGATTGAAGAGGTGATGCCAGACGCCAGTGTTTTCCGGTTGCGGGTCGTTATAGTTCGGATCGTTGAGATACTGGCTGACTGTCTTCCGCAAGAGCGTGTTCGCCCCGCCAAAACTATAACCGTATCCGTATTCGCGGGCCTCGGTCACCTGGTTGTAGCGCGAGCCGTAGCTGAACTCTTTGCCGGTTATCTGATTCCGTTCGTCGGTGGTCTCGATGCGGGATGGGCGAGGCGAGCAGTACTGGTATGGTCCGGGCGGTTGCCCCGACGCCGCGCAATCTCCCCGCTCCCAATTGACAAAAGACCTTCCGAGCAATGCGCCCTGCGGGCTGTAGGTCTCATCCTGATAGATCAGCCCGTCATTGAACTGCCCCGGAGCATTGTGGGAAAGCATGACGGTCTTGACGCCGTCCGGCCTGGTAATCTCCACCCGGCGCGGCGAAGCGTTCTCCTGGACGAAATAATGTGTCACCGCGGGATCCACATCCATATCGGCCCAGGTCTCGGTCATATTCTGGTATGTCGGCTCACTTCCCAAACCGCTGGCGACCATCGGGTAGTCATAGACCATCTGGCTGGACATCGCGCCAGGCGTGATTGTTCCCGGATCAGCCGCCTGGTTAGAATCTGTGGGGAGCGGAGCGGCGGAAAATCCCATTCCCACCTGCTCGATGACTTTAGAGAGCATGCAGTAGTTTGAATATGAATCCGGATTGCCGAACCAGTATCCTGTGCTGGTGGCCGGGTAATAGATGGCTTTGATGACCGGGATTACGTTACTGCGAACCCTGGTTGTCAAGCCGGCGAATCCGTAATTTCCTCCCAGATCGGCCAGATTCTTCCAGTCGTAAGTAATTCGCAGCAAAGTCCGTGTCCTCGCGGGGTTTTGGTCCGGAGCAGTAACGGCGACGGGCAGGTTGTTTGAGTCGTAGTAAAATTGGACGATCCGCCCCAGTGTGTCGGCGATCTTATCGATCTGCGGTCCTTTGCCATTACGATAAGAGATGAGCATTCTGTTGCCGTTGGCATCGATGATCTGGCTCGGGTAGTCGGCGTTCGAATTGCTCGTCGCCCCGACATAAATGAATTCGGTCCCGTTAGGATAGTAGACGGTCGCGGTGCTCGGCGCGCCCCCATTCTCCGGCGTATCCCCTAATACTTTGTAATCAATGAAAGATCCGTCCGTGGTCTTGCAGGCGGCGTCCTGGCCGGTCGCGTAGAAGGTTATTGAGCAAGTGTATGGGCGGCGCGTGCCGTCAGGTTCGACTAGCATATACCCATTCTGCCCGCCCATTCCGACGATTTTACCGAACCCCAGCGACCAGCCCGGAACGGGCCAATCGTGGTCGATATCGAATGTGATTTCAGAGTTGGCCTTATGCCAGACGCGCGAGTTGTAAACCAGCCCGAGATTCAGATCGAGACCGCGCCCATCGAGCCCCAATACCGGCGCGGCGATCTGAAAGTTGGCCGATCCTGCGCCGCCGTCCGGCGTATGACCGGCGGGGTTGCCGCGTTGTTTTCCCGGATCGTCCATCGTCGGGTAGTTGTCGCTGTTCCAACCATAAAGGTCATCTCCATTCGGCAGGAGGCGAGGCGCCGCCTTTATCCCGGCAGGCGCGAACCGGGTCGCCAATCTACTCGGTAAGTTCTTCGCGATCCGCTCCCTCTTCTTCGGCTGAGGCGCCGTCAATGAACTCGATCGGGGCGCCGGCGGCAGATCACGTGATGAGACGGTTCTTGTCCCTATCGGTTGTTGCCCATCGAATGTTATCCCTGATCCACTAACAGTCACTACCGTTTCCGCTGCCAGCCCATTCATAGCTGCTCTGACCGTGTAACTTCCGCCTTTCGTCGTGGTGAACCTTCCCGTCTCGATGCCATTTACTCGCTCTCCGCTTGTCTCATTCCAGCCGCTCCAATCGGCTCGAATCCCTCCGACCGGATTATTCTTGCCGTCATACCCGACGACCATGAAATCAGCCTTCTCACCAGGTCTGACTGTGAGGCCTCTGGGAAAGATTTCAAGCCTCACCACTCGCGCATTGCGCTGCGCCTGCGTCTCCTGCGGCTTCGGAGTCGGCACGGGCTGATTCGGCGCGCCTATCCCATCCCAGCCCGGCTGTTGTTGCGTGGCGGAGCGAAGGACAGGTAAATGTTCTCGCGCGAAGCGAGCAGACCTCTCCGCCCACCCGCTCGAATGCCACCAGAAGCCCAAACTCTGCCCGGAGTTGATAGCCATGGCCGAGACGGCGTCGGTTACTGAATGCGATATCTCAGGCGACGCCATGACCGGATTGATCGCCATTACCACAATCAGCGTCGCGCACAGCGAACGTTGCAGAAATGAGGGAGCGAACCGCCGTCTTGATGGCAGAGCGCGAAGGAAGAACGCGCAAAACCAGTGAACCAGATAGGCGCGGAAGAGCGAGGCCGCGGCGCAGGCGGTTCTAAACGCAAATAATGGAGAGTGGATCAGGCAAATGAATAACAGAGATATAACATAGCCTCGAAGCAGAGTAGACATAATTGGAACCTCCCGGCGCCCAACTGAAGGGCAATAGTTACGGTCATTGAAAGCTACGCGCTAACGCGCCTGCGATTCTTGCGCTTACAGGAATGCCTGGGGGATAAATCGAACCATCCGACATTGGGACACTGGCGCCGCCGCGGCGCGCGAGGAGCTGCGCGGCCGTCTCAGCGGTCAACCGCTTTAATGCGCGTGGCGGCGACGCCAATCTCGCGTGTCCTGGTTTTAGGAGCTACACATCGAACAAATCGAGGAAGCTTTCACTGACAATGTGAAAGGAATAGGCGGAAACATGTCGCGGAAATTTATTTTTTTTGGAATTTGAGCGAGAAGGGATTAAGAAGATATGTCATATGCCATATTTCATATGGCATATGACATATGAAATATTGAAACGGCTCACCGCCTCCTTACTTTGACTATGGCTTTGCCGAGGGTTTCTACTTCGCCGGCGGCGCTAATCCCGCTGAGCGATATGACATTTTCTCCGCCGGCAAACTTTCGGGCCGGGATGTTCACGATCAAAACGTATCCATTACGGGTAGCTTGCGGGCTGAGGCCTTTTATGGCGAACAATTCTCTTCCGTCTGTCGTGAGTAACATTACGCCAGATCACTTCCACTCGCCCTGGAGCGTGAAACCTCCCCAGTAAAACGGCGACCGCCATTGCGGCTTTTCCCACATCTCGATCTGCGCCGCTCGCAATGCAGCCGCCGGACGCATCCCATCTTTCAACATCCGACGGTAGAACCGCTTCATCAACTCCGCCGTGGCCGCGTCATCCACCCGCCACAGACTCGCCACCACCCGCGCCGCCCCGGCGTACATAAATCCCCTCGTCAATCCCACCAGCCCTTCGCCCTTCACCTCTTTGCCCAGTCCGGTCTGACACGCGCTCAATACGACCAGCTCCGCAGGCAACCGCAGATTGAAGATTTCGTGCAGCCGCAAGAACCCGTCCTGCGGCTGCCCGCGCTCGTCCACCAGCGACAGCACCACGCCCGATAGCTCTGGGTGCTCGCTGTTGAGCAGACCGTGAGTGGCGAAATGGACGATCCGATAGCGGCCCAACTCATCACCGGTAGCCGTCGCCCGATTGGCGCGAAAGTCGAGCGCCCCGAACCCCTCGGTTCGCGGCGTGACCGACAAGATGGCTTCCGCCTCATTCCTCGTCAGCAACAGACGACCCAACTCGCCGCGCACGTCGTTGAGGGCGCGCGTCAAGTCTGGCGCCGCTTCTTCGCCGGCCTGAGTTTCGGCGCCCGATTTGACGCGGGCGTCATCCGCGCTAAAGACCGGATCGGCCAGGACGGCGACCGTCTTGGCCGCCGGTTTGCGTCCGGCCAATTCACGCCGCAACACAGCCAGGGTCGAAGCCGAAGGCAGATGAACGATTTCGTGCCCGGTGATCAATGGGGCGGTGAGTAGGGAGCGGGGAGCAGGGAGCGCGCCGAACGGCAGATATTGCAAAGCCCCGTCAGCCACGATCAGCAGGCGCTTCCCGCCCAACTGCGATGCGGCGGGGCCGAGCAATATCCGGCTTAATGCCGCCGCCTGCGGCCAGTAGTTTGCCCTGGCCTTGTTGATCCGCGCCTGCAATTTAGCGTCAGTGTCGCCTGATTGCGGCTGCGGCGCGGTCAACAGTTCGCGCACGCGGCGCGTCGCAGTTTCTATCTCTGCTCGCTTCGGCAGTGGGTGGCTGGTGATTGACGTTTGGCTCACTACGAAGAGATAACTCGCATTATCTCCCAGTGAATACTCCAGGAGCAGAGTGTCGGGATCCAACACCTGCTGTTGAATCTCCTCCAGGCTCAGCGGCTGAGGCTGGGTCAAGTCGGCGTATCTAGGGCTGCGCCCGCGAATCTGCGCCCTTATCTCTTCATACTCAATGGTAATGGAGGCTATCTCCTTGGCTGCGGCTTCAGCTTGAGTGGTAGTGTGCTTGCGATTCAGCAGAGTGAATTGCGCCGCCGCCTTCGCGTTGAGCAGTCTCTGTAAAGATCGCTCTCGCTCCACGAGCGAACTGTCAACGCCCTGGCGGACATCGATGCGTGATTCCGTGAGTAATTCGAGCAATGATCGCGCGCGGGCGCGCTCGCTGACCGCGAAAGCCGCACCGTCGAACCCTGCGGCAGGGCTCTGTTTATGCTGCCCCATCAGGATGTCTATGTAAGACTCATAATACTCCCGCCGCGAGGCAAAGTACGCGGTACGAAGGTCCTTAAGGCGAAAATCGGCGCGTCGAGACTCGACGATGTCCATAGCCTGTTCAACGCTCTGGCGGGCCTGGGGAAGCCTGCCCTGTTTCTGTTCTACTCGCGCAATCCACAGTAAGGTATCAGCCTCACCGTAACGATCACCTGTCGCCCGTCTGATGTTATACGCCTCATCGAAGCTTTCCAGCGCCCGCTCTATCAATCCCACGGACAAATAGGCCCTGCCGATGTTGTGAAGGATGGCAGCCTCTCTGCTTCGTTCACCCACTGCCCTGCTAATCGGTAGAGCCTCTTTGTACTTTTCAAGAGCCTTCCGCGCTTCTCCTAAAGCGAGGTAGGCCGAGCCAATGCTATTGAGGATGATGGCTTCGCCTTTGCGGTCACCTGCCGCCTGATATTTCAGCTTAGCCTCATTGAATTTCTCGAGGGCCTTCCGTATATTTCCTAGTGACTGATGGGCTGCGCCAATGTTGTTGAGCGTCACCGCTTCTCCGCTGGGGTCACCCACCGCCCGTCTAATAGGCATAGATTCATTGTATTTTTCCAGCGCCTTCTCCGGCTCTCCTATTAACTGATAGACCATGCCCATATTGTTAAGCGAAATAGCTTCACCGTTGCGTTCACCTATTGCCCGCATAATCTGTAGAGCTTCCTTGTGCTTGTCCAGAGCTTTCTGCATTTCCCCTAACGACGAATAGGTGGCGCCGATGTTGTCAAGCGTTGTAGCTTCACCGTCCCGATCGCCAATAGCCTGTCGAATCAGCAGAGCTTCGGCAAAATTGTCCAGCGCCTTCCGATACTCCCCTAAGGAGGAGAGGGTGGCCCCGATATTGTTCAGAGTAATGGCTTCCTGCCTGCGATTGCCTGCCGCGCGTAACATCGGCAAAGCTTCATTAAACTTATCGAGCGCTTCGTGCGCTTCTCCCAACACATCGTGAAGTGTGCCGATATTGGTGAGCGTTCCGGCTTCCCCGTCGCGGTCTCCGATGTTACGGTAGATCAGCAGAGCCTCGTTGCATTTTTCCATTGCCTTCCGCGTTTCTCCTAACCCCCAGTAGACCTTGCCAATATTGTTGTGCGTGATAGCCTCCACTTTACGATCACCTACCGCGCGTAAGATCGGCAAAGCTTTGCTATACATCTCGAGCGCCTTCTGCAATTCTCCTAATGAATCGTAGGTCGCGCCGATATTGCTGAGCGTTTCTGCTTCCCCTCTGCGATCACCTGAAGCGTTTCTGATCGGCAGAGCCTCGTTGAATTTCTCCAGAGCCCGCCTCCTTTCCCCTAAATAAAAGTAGATCCCTCCGATGTTGTTGATTGTTTGGCCCACAGCCTTTTGGTCACCGACTCTACGGTACAACTCCAGGGCTTCATGATATTTTTCGATGCTTTTTCTTTTAGCTTCTACAGTTCCATTTTCTAACTGCTCCGCTTCTCGAAAGACCGACTCGGCGGCGACGAGATACTTATCATTGGCGGTCGCCTCTCTCAGCGCCTCTAGCTTGATCTCATAGCGGCCTGCGTCGCCTATCTTCCCTGCAGAACGCGCCTCTACCCTGTATGCGCCTGGCGAAGCTGCTATCACAGACATCGTTTCTGACCCCACGGTCATAGGCGCTCTATCCACCTCCCCGATCTTCTTACCGTCAGGCGCAAACAGCGCCACCAACACGTCCGCTCCTCGCTGGACGACCGTTACCTTTAAGTACCCGCCAGAAGTCATGGTGATCTTGTAGAAATGCGATTGACCGCCGGAAAGCCCTCGTTCGATGGGCTTGCCTAGTTCCAGAGAAAGCTCCTCATCGGCGCTTTGCGCCACGCCGCGGGCGCTATTCCCCGCCTGCGTTGTCAGCGAGCCCGGCGGCGGCCACGCGACAGCCGGCAGCCCGATCCAGACAGGAAGGATGGCCATGAGAATGACCTGACAGACAGTTCGTCCCCCCCGCCTCTGCAAGATTGAGATTGGCGTGATTTGATTGAACACGGCGATGCCTCCGTGGAAATTCTTTCCCGTCTTTGTCATCACGAAAGCGCGCAACTTTGACCGTCGCTCCCTCCCACAAGATCTGGGGCAAAAGGCTGCACATCTTGATCCGCGCGAAAGGCGCTCCTGATTCTCCTTGCGCTTTCAAATGGCGTCTGATGATTCAACCGTCCGGCGTTGCGTACTCAGAAGGTGTGAAGATAGCCGGCGGAAGGGGGGAGCCAATTATCTACCTTATTTTGGGCGCCTAATTCAATAATTATCTACGGGTGACCGAATGCGACCTGCACTGTGTTCGATGTGCTTCCATCCGCAGTCATCACTACGCCGACCAGACCAATCCCTGCCAGACTTCGAGGCAATTGAACGTTCGCCTGATCCATATACGGCAGGTCATTCCCAGCCTTGCCCGCGTAAATCGGTTCCAATGGGAGTCCTCCGACCGTTACCCTCATATTGGACAATGAACTCCGAGAGCGGAAACCAGTCCCGAAGAGAACAAGAAAAAGCTGGTCTGTTTCGGGCCCGAAATCGATAGGAGCAGGTACGATTTGCCCATTTACGATATTGTGAACCGGTTCGTAAAAATCCATCCCATTGCGCTTACGAAGTATTAGCGCATACGCGATACCGCTCCCAGTAGCGTTTTGGCTGAAAAGCCCGCAAGCGACGGGAGCGAGGTTGACTGTAGTGGTGAAGCTTCCTCCGGTTACCGTATTTTGATAAATGATTTTCGCGGGACCATGCGCCGCGTTAACAGGGATAGTGTGGTTAATCTGAGTCGGCGAGGCATATATCATACCTGCCGAATGAGATACTCCAATGGAGTCCACGACTGTCACAGTCGCGCCTCCAAGGGTTGTCTGTGGAAACCGGCCGTCAGGAACAGATTCCGTTGTAGCGGCAAGACCATTTCCGAAACCGGCCACAAGCGACCCAATGGCAAGTGGACTGCCCAAGAAGCTTGCCGCCGACACCGTCGTAGCTGCTCCGGAGGCTGCACAGGGATCGTAATCAAATTCAGGAGAGCCGCCCAACCCTCTGGGAGACCACAAATTCTGGTACTTTGTCCGGCCATATATTCCGCCGTAAAAACACTCGGGACTGGAGTCATGAACCGTGTTGTAATCCATATCGATCTCGACTATATGCGGATCGTAAATTCCCTCAACGCCGGGGCGAGACAATACTTGCGCCTCATGGTCGAACCTCCAGAAGTGCATCTGTCCTCTGGGCTGACCGGTAAGCGTCTCAGAACTGTTGTTGAATGGGTCATGAGCCCCGAACAGGTCAGTGCTGTCTTGCCATTCAGGCAAACCCCAGTCAAAGTTGCGAATTAAAGTCATCAGCTCGTCACTAGCTGAAAAGTAAAGGCGATTGTTATCGCCACCGTTACAAAAAATGCCTGCGCCATTTATCGCCCAAATTCTAGTCACGTAATCCAGCGCAGTGCGAAAGTCGACCCTGGGCGCCTCCATCCTATAGCAAAACCCTTTTGCTTCGCACTCGGAACCTGACATGTAATAGCATGGCCCACCAAACTGTCTAAATTCATTAACAGTGCACCCAAGCGTGCAATCAGTATCAGGAGGATCACATGCGCCGAAAACGCTATCCGATCCATTCTTGTAATACCTGATGTCGCTATTCACCATAAAAGATCGCTTCCCGAGCAAGTCGGTGATCGTAAGAAAAACTCCTTTTTGGGAAGGCGTCATCAAATTCCACGCGACGCATCTATTGGCCGCCCCTATTCTTGCGGCGTATGTATCAAGAAGCTTATCTCGATTTACCTTGAGGGAAGCGCCTTGGCCCGCAACGCATATAGCAATCAATGTCAGGATTGTAGTCATAAGTATCCTGACAGCCCTAGATATCGGCGTCAAAACATTCATTTTATCTTCTCCTTACCCTTGGCATACCAGCGCCGCAGCCGCGCGCGGGAGCAAGCGGATGGCTCGCCATTCAGCCGCTTTATGCGCGCGGCGGCGCCAGCCTCGTGGGGTCCCGAGTTTGGAACTACAACATCGAACAAATTGAGGAAGCTTCTACAGCTTCCACTGACAATGTGGCGGAGACAGGCTGAAACATGACGCAGAAATTTTGAGCTTTGTGGTTTTAATGTAGGAGGGTCTCAGGCGATGTGTCGTGAGTAGACTCGGGCCGTGTTTCGCGAACCACTCACCGGCTCCTCACTTTGACTATGACTTTGCCGAGGGTTTCTAGCTCGCCGGCGGCGCTAATCCCGCTGAGAGCTATGACATTATCCCCGGCGGCGAACTTACGGGCCGGGACGCTAACGATCAAGACGTACCCACCTCTGGTAGCTTGCGGGCTGAGACCTTTTATGGCGAACACTTCTTTTCCGTCTGTCGTGAGTAACATCACCTGGTAGCCAGGGAACTCATGCTCGGTCAGGTTAATTCGCAACCGCGCCTCTTCAGCGCCGCGTGGAATTATCAGCGCCGGAGGCTCCTGGCCGCCGGAGTCCCTGAACGCTCTAAGCGAGAGCGCGAAAAAGACGGGCGCGGCGCGAGGCGAGGGCGAAGCTTTGTCTTCTGCCGCTTGCAATCGGGCCCGCAATCGCTCGCGCTCTTCGGCGAGCTGTCTGTATTGCGCTTCCAGGCCGGCGATCCGCTGCGACTGCGTTTGCGCCCGGCGCCGTTGCGCCTCGTCCTCGCGCAGCGCCTCCGCAAGTCGGGCGCGCAGTCGCGTAGTATCGATCACCAACCACGCCCCCCCGAGTACGATGAGCAGCGCGGCGGACGTACTCAGGGCGAAACGAAGGCCGCGAGGCAGCCGGGCGAGATTAGATAGCCAGGAGAGCCCAGTGTCAGGGCGTTCGACCCGCTCTCCACCAGCAGTTTGCGGCGCGACCCGCTTTGCGACCCGATTTTCGTGTACTACTTGGGCCAAAGCCTTGGCGAACATCACGCGCCGCCGCCTCTGGGGATTTACCAGATAACTCCGTTCAAAGCGTTCTCGATCGGCCTCAGAGAGAGAGCCGCGCGCCGCAGCGTCGAGCAGTTCATCTTCGGCTTTGCAGAGCTGATCAAATTTAGACTCGTCGTCGAAATACTCGTCCTCGAGCGCGGCCTGTTCCGCCCCAGAGAGTTCTCCCAGCAGATAGCGTTTGATCAAATCTTCCTGGATGTCTATGCGCTCCATAGCAATCACCTGCTATTCTCTCTTCATGGTGGCCAAATCTCGAATTTTCATGTCGCTCATTTCGACTTTCTTTTGACGCAGCGCGCGACGCACTCTTCGAGCTTATCGCGCGTCCGCTTGGCGCGGCTGAACAACGCGTTGGGCGAGATGCCCAGTCCGGCGGCCAACATTTTGCGCTCATTGATCCTGGCGCGCCCCTCGTCCTGATAGTATTCGATG
>Ga0066388_100000696_pt1 | contig 16870 bp, 28 predicted proteins | sample PanSoiMetaGPlot6_FD_64539 | JGI IMG/M metagenome (GOLD analysis project Ga0066388, IMG submission 64539) | Tropical forest soil microbial communities from Panama analyzed to predict greenhouse gas emissions - Panama Soil - Plot 6 (Hybrid Assembly) | ecosystem: Environmental > Terrestrial >... | reverse complement strand
ATCGCGGACATGCCGCTCGACAAGCTCGAGGAGAACGTGCGGCGGATCATGCGGGGCCGGACGGATCGGGAGTCTATCGCGGGCGCGGTCCGGGCGCTCAACGAGCAGGCTGACGACATCATCATGGGCCGCTACGAGACGAAAGCGGCCAAGAAAGCCGAGAAGGCCCTCGGCCGTTCCGTCGCCCCGAAGGTCGAGACGGTGATGAAGACCGTCCGACTGCTCTCGCGCTTCGCTGACGAGGCGGACAAGGGGAACCTCAAGTATGGCGCGGTGAAGGAGACGGAGGTCCCCACCCCCGACGAGATCCTCGCGCAGCATCCGGGCGCGAAGGAATCCCGGCGGCTCTACGACAGCACGGCCCCGCGCGGCGAGGTGCCCGAGGGCACCGAGCGGAAGCAGGCCGACAACGTCGCCGATGCCGTCTTCCAGACGCAGGAAGCCATCCGGCTCGCGAAGGAAGCGGGCGACCTGGCCGAGCAGCAGCGCTTGGAGGAGTCGCTGCGGCGGATGAACGCCGGCTTCAAGGGGCCGGGGTGGTTCAAGCGCTTCCTGCAGAAGCGGAAGCTCCTTCCGCCCGAGGGTGTGCGCGAGGCTCCCACGGCATTCGGACGGAACCCGGTCCTGGCGCTCCTGAACAGCGCGCAGTTCTTCACCCGCAAGCACCCGATCTTCTCGCGCATCGTGAACCTCATGCAGCGGGCCGAGGACGCGAAGAGCGTGCTGCGCTACGAGTACCTCGAGTCACCGGGAACGAAGGGTGACCATCTCACAGGTGGCGCGCACGCGATCCTGAACCAGGTGACGAAGCTCCCCCAGGAGCAGCGGGACCTCTTCTGGCCGACCGCGCTTGAGAGCGACTACAAGGAGGAGCACTTCTCGGCCGAGGACCTCGCGGCGCGCGGACTTAGCCCCCGCGCGATCCAGGTCTACCGCGCCCTGGAGGGGCTCCTGAAGCGCTTCCTCGACGAGCGCATCAACCCGCTTCGCATCCGCCAGGGAAAGGAACCCATTCCCGGTCACCAGGGGATGTTCCTCCCGCACAAGTGGTTCGGCGTCTACGAGCTCTTCGACCAGGATGGGAACCGCCTGATGACCCCAGGCGGGCAGTCCTCCTTCACGACCCGGCGGGACGCGTGGGCGGCGGCACAGGAGGCGACGAAGCACGACCCGTCCATCACGACCGTGCATCTTCAGCCGCGCTACCAGGACATGGCAGATATGTTCGACGATCCCGACGACGCCGCAGCGGCGCGCCGGCTGATCGACTATCTGCAGCAAACGGACAAGGAGCTCGTGCCGCGCGCCGAGCTCGCACTGCGCCAGCAGTATCTCGCGCGGGGCTTCCCCGTCCACCTGGAGCACCGGAAGAACGTACCCGGCTACGAGCTCAGCCGGATGCCCGAGGCCATCGTGCGCTACCTCGAGCAGGGGACGGGCTGGGTGTCACGCGTTGAGCCACGCGAGGAGATTCGGAACCTGCTCCGCTACGTGCGGCGCGAGGACGATCCCGCCTCGTGGGATACGGTCGAGACCGCCATCGATGCGTGGAACAGCAAGCAGGGGCGGATCGAGCAGAACATCGACAACATCATTCGCCACTCGCCCATCGGGCTCTTCATCGATCCCCGCCGGCCGACACGCCGGCTCCTCGGCGGGTGGCGGCAAGGGGTGATGCACTGGAAGGTCGGCATCATGAGTCCGGCCTCCGCGCTGCTCAACTCGACGGACTTCATTCGCCAGGCCGGCCCGATCCTCGGTCCCCGCTACGCGCTTTCCGGTGTGCGGGCCTGGTTTGATGCGACCCCGGAGCAGGCGCGCATCGCGCAGCTCGCCGAACGCGCACGCATCTTCGAGCCCAAAGTCTTCGGGGCGCGCATCGGGGAGACGCCGACGGCGGAGCGGCTCGCGCGGGCGAAGCAGCTCTCGCTCGGCCCGTTCGGGTGGTTCGAGCGGAACAACCGCTTCATGACAGCGCTCGGGGCAGCGGAGCGCGTGCTGAAGAAGGGCCCCGAGGATCGCATCGTCCGCTTCGCCTGGGACGGCGATAAGAACCCGATGGTGCGGACGCTCGTCGGCACGCACTACGAGTGGCAACCCTTCGATCCGACCAAGGACGCGCACCTGGTCGAGTTCATGCGCCGCGTCGTGGACAAGACCATGTTCCGCTACGACACGACGGATCGGATCAAGATGTTCCAGGGCCCCGTTGGCCAGATGTTCGGGCAGTTTAAGCAGTACACCACCAACTCCTGGGAGCTGCAGAAGCGCTATTGGGACCTCCGCAAGCGAGGCAGCGTCGAGGGCATGGCCCCCATGATGCAGCACGCGGGGATCGGGCTCCTCTTCGGCGGCGCGATGTCGATTCCCCAGGTCTGGGCTATCAACGCCGCCTTCCGCTGGTTCTCACACGACCGCCAGGGCCCCATCGACAAGCTCGTCAAGTGGATGGTGGAACAGGAGACGAAGCACGGCCCGGAGAGCTGGCAGGCACGCGGATCGAAGTTCGCCGCGAAGGGCTGGCCAGCGATTTTCAACGTCGATGCCTCGCAGCGGATCGGCACGGGAGACATCGTGCCCTACGGCCCCGGCGGTGTGCGGTGGCGTGACTTCATGCCCGCCGCCGCCAACTCCTCGCTCGAGCTGCTGGACGCGCTCTCCTCCGGGGACCTGAAGGGCGCGGCGGAGACGGTGCCGACCCTCCGCACACTGCTGAAGCTCCGCTCCATGCTGATGAGTCACGAGGTCCGGGACAAGGCCGGCCGGCTCCTCTACACGCCCGACATCACCGACTACATCGCTGCCGCCACCGGGGTGACCACCGTGAAGGAGACCACGGCCCGGACCATCGGGGCGATGGCGGAGCAGCAGTACCGGCTCCAGCGCGAGCGGCGGAAGGACATGGGCCTCAAGCTGCTCGACGCCCAGGACGCGCCTGACCCCGAACGCGAACGGAAGCTCTGGCAGCAGGCGCAGGACCAGAACCTCGGCATCGATCAGAAGTGGCTCACGCGGTTCCGCAAGGAGCACGGCATGACGGCGGAAGAGCGGGCGGTGCGCCGGACGCCGAAGGTGCTCCGGCCGGAGATCGAGAAATGGCTCGGCACACAAGCAGAACGGGCGAAACGCGCCCTGGGAGGACGATGATGGGGAAGCAACCGTACACCGAACCGGAACGTGGGGGACATCCCGATCCGCAGCGCTGGAACGACAAAGACCCGCTCTCGGAGAAGGACCAGGACCCCCCGACTCGTGGCGGGCATCCCGATCCGCGCCGCTACGACGACGACGACCCCTACTGCGAGAACGAGTGAATGGCCTCGGAATGGCAGACGCTGCGGGATCAGTATGCCCGGATCGCGCGGCGCTACGCCGAGGTCTTCGGCCCCCCGCCCGATCTCTCGCCCGATGTGAACCAACTGCGCTCGGACATCGCCATGATGCTCGATGCGCTGAACAACTACGAGCAGCCGGACGCTAGCCCGCTGGGTGAGGCAGTCCGTGCGGGAGAGCAAGAGCTCTACCTCCAGGTGAGCAGTGCTGGCGTGACCGCGCATGTCGGGCTCGAGCTCGTGGATGACAAGGGGCGCAAGGTCAGGAGCCGGCACGAGCTGCTGCAGAACGTGAACCTGGACGCCACCGTGCGGACGATCCTGGAGGGCGCGACGACGATGGCGCTGGAGCGGGAGAAGAAACGAGGGCAGGCATGACGATCCACCGCAAGTTCTTCTTCGATAGCGTGCGCGGCGCACTCTTCGGCGGCGCGATGACGCAGGACCAGGTCGATGGCTTGAACGCGCACCTCGACTACGCCGACGAGATGGGCTTCGACGACCGGCAGTTCGCGTACGTCCTCGCCACGACCTACCACGAGACTGGCCGGACGTTTCAGCCCATTCCAGAGATCGGGAAGGGCGCGGGGAAGCCGTACGGTGTCCCCGATCCCGTGACGGGCGAGACGTACTACGGCCGGGGCTATGTGCAGTTGACCTGGAAAGAGAATTACCAGCGGCAGGACACGAAGCTCGAGCTCGGCGGCACGCTCGTGAAGGAGGCGGACCGCGCGCTGGAGCCCGACGTCGCGATCCTGATCCTCTTCGAGGGTATGCGCGACGGGGATTTCACCGGAGTCTCACTCTCCGACTACTTCGACGAGGACACGACCGACTGGGTGAACGCGCGGAAGATCGTCAACGCGCTCGACCAGGCGCAGACCATCGCCGGCTACGCGCAGAAGTTCTCGGCCGCGATCACGCATGTGGCCGAGGCGATTTCCCCGCGTCCGCCCGCTCCGCCCAAGACCTTCCCGCTCACCATCACTGTGCCCGAACCGAGCACGATCACGATCACGCTCACCCCCGAGTCATAGGAGACGACCAATGGCAGGGACTCTCTTCGGCAAGCCGCGCGGCGAGGTCATCAAGCGGCCCGGTGCCTTCCGCAAGAAGGCGCAGGCCGCCGGTATGTCCACCTCGGCGTATGCGAGTCAGGTGCTCTCACCAGGATCCCGCGCCGACACACGCACGAAGCGCCAGGCGAACCTGGCGCGCACCTTCGCGAAGATGCGCCGCCGCCGCTGAATGCCGCAGCTCCCTGCAGGCTACTACCTCGGGCAGCTCCGGGGGCGTGAACCGCCCCGGCCGATGCCGCCGCCAGGGACGTTCGATCCCACTGCGGCGACCACCAGGACGCCGACCACGACGCGCTCCTGGAGTGACTACCTGCCCGATCTTGGCAACACGGGCCGCAATCTCGCCGACCTGGCGGACGCGGCTGGTGTCGTTGGCCTCCCGCTCGGCATGCTCGGCATGGCCCGTGGCGGCCGCGTGCCAGGCTGGCGACTCGTGCGCGACGCCGACAACCCGAACTACTTCACGATTCTCGATCCGCTCGAGCGGAATGTTGGTGAGGTGGAGGCGTGGATCAGCCACCGCATGGGCCGGCCGGACCTCGTCGTGAAGAAGATGCTCGTTGATCACCCGGCATATCCGAAGGCGCTTCCGGGATCGCAGATCGCCGGCATGGGAAACCAGATCGGCGCGGGGCCGATGCGGACCATCATCAACCAGCTCTTCGACTACTACCCCGAAGCGCAGAAGGTGAACTACTGGCGCGCCACAGGTGGCGCAGCGCAGGGCAACCCCTTTAAGCTCTACGACATCCCCGGCCGGCTGGGTGATCTCGCGGCGGACGCGCCGAGTGTGAGTGCCGCTGCGGAGGCGGCTGGAGCGTTCCCTGCGCGCCCCGCGCCCCCGCCAGTCTTTCAGGAGGTGCCCCGCAGCTCAGGACCGATGACCCTGGAGGAAGCGCGCGATCTTATTGGCGAGCTCCCGCCAGGTCCCGTCCCCGGTCGTGAGATGAGCTCTCTTCGCCGGTCGTCTCCACCACCCCCAGGGCCCCGCCGGGAAGGAGACTGGTACGAGTTCTGGCGGCCTGGCGAGGACCCGGCGGGTCGCTATCCGCAGAGCCGTGAACCGTCCCCGATCACGCCGGCCCGGAGTGAACGGCCGCCAGGCAAGTACCGCTGACCTAGGCGCACGTCAGCAACCCTTGACAGTTTTGCGCCCTGGACCTAAAAGCAGGGGTCGAAAGGCGTTGGTGTGGGGTTCGAGGAGGAGCGGCGCGCCGGTATTGGTGGCTCGGACGTCGATGACGCCCTGGGCGAGCTGCCCTTCGGCTGTGCCCGTCGCCTTGCCTACGAGAAGCTCGCTGTCCCCCCGGACTACCCCGAGGAGAAGGCGCTCCTTTATCGCCGAGGTCACGACCTCGAGCCCCTCGTCTGCCAGCGCTACACCGAGGAGACTGGCCGCAAGGTCGTTCGGCGGGCCACCGCCGTGCATCCGTCGATTCCCTGGGCGCGGGTGAACGTGGATCGGGAGATCCTCGGCGCGAAGGACGTCGTCGTCACGACGCAGGACGGGCCGCAGGAGCTCGCTGAACCCGGTGTCGGCGTGCTGGAAGCGAAGACCCATGCGGCCCATGCCTACGCGCGCGTGAAGCGCGAGGGCCTCCCGTCCTCTCATGTCCTGCAGCTCCAGTGGGGGATGTGGGTCCGCGACCGCCGCTGGGGGAGTTTCGCGGTCTTGAATCCCGAGACCTGGGAGATGCTCACCTTCGATGTCGCGTTTGACCCTGAGCTGATCGCGCGCATCGAACCGCACATCCGAGCCATCTGGGAGCGCATCCAGCGCCAGGATCTTCCCGACCGCCTCGACCCCACTGACAAGCGCTGCGCGCGCTGCGCCTGGCGGCATACCTGCCAAGGCGACCGCCTCGCTGCCGCTGTGTTGCCGCGCGAGGAGCGTGACGTCGAGGCCGCGTACCGTCCCGAGCTCGCCGACCTCCTGGCCGACCGCGCTAACGTGCGCGCGACGCTCGACGAGTACCAGGAGCTCGCCAACGTCATCGACCTCCGCCTGAGGGAATCCATCGGGGACCAGGAGGTCGTCTCGTGCGATGGCTGGCGAGTCTACTACCGGGGCCAGGCTGGCCGCCGCAGCGTGGACATGGAACGGCTCCGCAAGGAGTTCCCCGATGCCTACGCCGCGTGTCTGACACACACGAAACCGAGTCGCCCACTACGGGTGTACGCCGTCTGATTGGAGGGGACATGGAGAATGCAGTCGTGCTGGCACCGAGGGCGGGGGAGTTGACGCGCAAGGGCTACTCGCTCGCGCCGACGACGTTCGACGAGGCGCTTCGCTTCGCTGAGCTCGTGGCGAAGAGCGGGTTCTGCCCGCGCGAGTACAAGGGCAAGCCTGGTGACATCCTGGTCGCGGTCGAGATGGGTGCCGAGGTGGGCTTCCGACCCATGCAGGCGCTGCAGTCGATCTCGGTCATCAACGGCAGGCCGGCGATCTACGGGGATGGTGCATTGGCGCTTGTCCGGGCCTCGGGCGAGCTCGAGGACTTCGACGAGCACTTCGAGGGCCAGGGCGATGAGCTGACGGCGGTCTGCATGACCAAGCGGCGGGGGGAACCGCAGGCGGTCATTCGCCGGTTCAGCGTTGCCATGGCGAAGCGGGCGAAGCTCTGGGCGAAGGCGGGGACCTGGACCGACTACCCGCAGCGCATGCTCCAGATGCGCGCCCGAAGCTGGACGCTCCGCGACGGCTGGGCGGACTGGCTGCGGGGCCTGCACATTCGGGAAGAGGTCGAGGACCTCACCGAGGTAACAGCGGACCAGGTGGCCGCGAGCCGTACCACGGCCACGCACGAGCTGCTGCGCGAGAAGTACGGGCTCGACCAGGCGACGCTACCTGACGAGCCGACAGGTGGGGAACCGGAGAAGACCGAGGAGACATGCACATCCTGAAGCTGACCCGCCCGCTGGGCGATCCGGTCTGGCTGAACGCCACCCTGGTCGTGTCGTGGCAGCGGGAACCAGGGGGTCGCACCCAGATCGAGACGGGCTTCGACCGCTATGTGACAGTGCGGGAGACCCCGGAGCAACTCTGTGAGCTGCTCGATATCAAGCCGGCCTCCATGTGGCCGGCGGCCCGCCAGCTTGACGATGATGACGACGACCTGGTCGGCCAGATCGTGTCGGCGGCAGAGCGGTGACGAGCTTTCCAAAACCCAAGCGCTTCGTCTCGCAGCCCGCACTGCAGGCGTACCACCAGCAGCATCCGCGCTGCGAGGTGATCGGCTGCGTCAACTTCGCCGCACCAGAACCTCATCACCTTCGACCTCGGGCACGCGGCCGCGATGACAGCTCGGACAACCTGATTTCGTTCTGCCCGGAGTGTCACGGGCGCTGGCATCACCTGGGGGGACACGAGTGGTACCGCCGGTATGGGGACCGCCTGCTGGTGGGGACGCGGATGAAGGTGGCGGTCGCACTCGACCATGGGGAGCCTGGGGAAACAGCGATGGAATGATCGCCCCGAGTGGTCGCGACGAGCTGGTCGAACGGATCCGGGCGCGGCTCCTGGAGCTCAAGCGGGAAGCCACCCGCAACCAGGCGGACATGGCCGAGCTGCTCTTCGAGGTGTATCACCGTCGCCTCTTCGCGATCTGGGGCTTCACGAGCTTTGCGGCCTATGTGCTGTACGAGCTCGAGCTCATTCCGCGTATCGCGTACCAGGCTGTCGAGACGTACACGGTCTACAAGACCGCTTGGGACCAGGCGCGGCTCATCTCGTGGAACCGGCTGGTCGAGGCGTCGCCCCTGATCGTGCAGGCGCATTGGGACGTGGGTGAGCTCGTGGCGCAGCTCACGCACACGAGTGCCACTGTACGGGTCATCCGGGATTGGAAGGCGAAGACGCTCAAGATCGGCGACCCGCTGGTCGTACCGGCGGGCGAGGGCCGGATCCTCAAGATCGTGCCGAACCCGAAGGCCGGCGACCCGGACGTCATCATCCACCCGGACATGGAGCTCGTCGATACCTGGGTGTCCAAGGGAACAAGCTGGGTGAAGGTGACGATGTCGCTGCCCCAGACCGTGCTGCTGCAGCTCGTCGAGGTCTGCTCGCTCGCGCGGGATCGGCTGGGACTCACCAGGGACGCAGAGGATGACCGCTGGACGCTCCCCCAGGAGCTCGAAGCGCTCTGTCAGGAGGTCGCGCTGGAGTGGCGCGCGCAGAGGGAAGAGGAGAACCGACGATGAAGGGAAACGGACGGAAGCGGCGGCTGTCGGTGGCACAGGACGAGATCCTCGTGCGGCGGCAGGAGTTGCGCGGGCTGGTGGCGGTGCTCGAGGACGCGATGAAGTTCGTGCGGCCGTTCACGAGCAACGATGTGGCGGTCGACGACCTGATGACGGAGCTCGAGTTCAAGGTCTTTCAGCTCAACCGCAAGCTCTCAACCTCGGTCCCCTTGGAGGCACCGAGTACGACCTCGGAGTGATCGAGCAGATGGATCAGATCAGCCGCGACGACCCCGTAGGACCCCCCAGGACGCTGGCCGAACCGTCGCCGCCAGGGCCGGATGCGCGCCCGGAGGCACCCAGCCCGGATCAGCTCGTTGACACGCGGGATGCTGATGGAGAGCGCCATGGCGACATCGACGGCGGTACGAAGCTGGAGGTGGAACGCGCACCGGTCCGCCAGGCTCAAGCGCTGCCAGTGCCGGCCCGTGTAGTCGGGGTCAGGGACGCCAGTGACGTACTCGGGCCAAACGCGATCCATGAAGTCGATGGCATCGGCCGCGCTGACGAGGAGGACCCGCTTGGCCGCGAGCATGTAGGCGGGGAGTTGCCGGGTGCGGATGGCGTCGCCGATGACAGCTTCGCAGGTGAGCCAGCGTTCGGCGAGGATGGGGACGCGGATCATGGAGCCCATCAAGAAGTGGCGCTCGACGGCGGGGAGGAGGGAGAGCCGATAGCGGGATACCGTCGGCGTCGACAGCGACCAGGAGTAGCGACGCTCCGCCATGCGCCGAAGCATCCTAGCAGAAAAGAGATGCGTCGCCGCCTCCATGCAGTCCCCAGCAAGATGCTGGAGACGGTCGGTCTGGAGAGCCTTGCTCCCGAACAGCGGATCTCGCTCTTCGGCCCCGGTCCTGGCGAGGAGAAGGTCCAGGTGTCGATCACGGGGGCGACCACGGGCGTGGCGCTGCTGGCCTGCCAGCACATTGCCCGGAGGCTCACCCTGGACGAGGACGCCTCGCGGCTCAGCCGCCGCGACATCATGGCGCTGCGGATGGCTCCGCAGATCTCGGCTGAGGTGCGGAAGACGGTGCCCCAGGGGGAACCCGTCCATCCGCAGGTGGCGCACGATCCCATTACCGCCCTGCTGACGGTGAGCTCGGCCCGCACCGAGGAGATTGTCCGCGCTGAGAACAAGACATGAGGAGGAGACGGGATGGCGTACGAGCAGAAGGACATGACGGGGGTGCTCTTCAAATCGACGGAGCGGCGGAGCGAGCGGAGTCCGGCGATGTGGGGCCGCATCACCATCCGGGGGGTGAAGTACAAGCTGGCCGGCTGGAAGCAGGATGGTGCCGGCGGGAAGCCGGCATTTCTCTCCCTGAAGGCCACCCTGGAGGGTGAGGAACCTCGAGACGACGACATCCCCTTCTGACCTAGGCAGGCGTCAGCCGGTGTCAGCAACCCTTGACACTCACCAGAGCGGGGTTTAGACCCGGCTACGGGACGCTCCAGGGCGTCGGAGATGGAAGGGAGACGGGATGGCAGGGGCAGAGGCAGCGGTGGCGTTGTACGCCAGGGTAAGCACGCAGGATGGGAAGCAGGACCCCGAGACGCAGTTGGGCGAGCTGCGGGCCTGGGCAGGCCGGAACGGGGAGCAGGTGGTGGCCGAGTACGTCGATCAGGCGTCGGGGGCGAAGGCTGACCGCTCTGCACTTCACCGCCTCCTCAAGGATGCCCACACGCGGCGCTTCGACACCGTCCGCATCTGGGCCCTCGACCGGCTGAGCCGTGAAGGGATCGCCCCCATGCTCCGCTACCTCGAGCAGTTTGAGGCGGCGGGGGTGCGGGTGCTCTCGTTGCGCGAGAGCTGGCTCGATACGAAGAGTCCGGTCACGCCGCTCCTGATCGCGGTCCTCGCCTGGGTCGCAGAGCAGGAGCGGGCCCGGATTCGCGAGCGGGTGGTGGCCGGCGTGCGCAGGGCGCAGAAGCACGGGACCAGGTCGGGCAAGGCCATCGGCCGCCCCCCGTGCCTGACGTCGCTCTTGCCCCTCCTGAAGCTCCGGGAGAAGGGGCTGTCGATTCCGGCCTGCGCCCAGAAGCTGGGGGTCAGCGAGACGACCGTGAAGCGGGCGCTCCGGCAGAATCCTGCAGTGTTCGAGGCCACCGGATGAAGCTCGACGCCGCCCTGGCACTGCTGACGCCGCGCGAGGAGGAGATTCTTCGCCTGTACTACGGCATCGGCGGCCGGGCGTACACGCAGACCGAGATCGGCCGTCGTCTCGCTGTAACGGATGGGCGCGTTGGGCAGCTCCGCCAGCGGGCCCTGGGGAAGCTCGCCGCGAAGCTCGACGTGACGCCGATGATGCTTCTGCGCTGGGGCGCGGTGGATGTGGAGTGAGCTGATGGACATCCGCAGCTTCGACGGTGCGACGCTCCGCCGGGAGATGCGGCGCATGCGTGAGCAGGTGGCCGAGCTCGACGGCCTAGACGCCGACGATGAGGAGAACCCGCTCGTCTTCCTGGTTGATGCGGACCCGCAGCCAGGGTGGGTAACGTGTATCCGCTTGGCGGACCTGGCCGAGGCGGTGACTCGACGGGGGGAGCAGTGATCTGGGTGAGGCGGAGAGAGAACCCGCTCGTCGAGAGCGCACTTCGCCTGGCACGCAAAGGGAGGATCGATCCGATGCACGCACAGACCGTGTTGATCTTCGTCGGCTTCCTGTCGTTCGTCCTCGCCGCCGCGGAGGCCCCGATCCCGCGAGTCAACCTGGTCGCCGTGGGACTCGCTTTCGTCACGCTCGCCCAGCTCCTGGGTTAGCTCATGCCCTACCGGGGCGGGCGCACGTACACCGAGCGCGTCACGCGCGAGAAGGCGCAGCGTGAGCTCGCGCGCCTGTGCCCGCCCCACCCCCGCTCGCAGGTGTACTGGACGAAGGGCGATTGGGCCACGCCGTCTGAGCGCCGCTGTGCGCGGTGCTGGCGGCGTGTCCCAGACGATACAGAGGTAAGCGATGCTGAACGGTGAACGTCGGCGCGTGACGGTCGCGCTATCGGTGGTCGGCATGCACGAGCTGCGTGAGCTCGATCCTTCCGGCCGCCTCCAGGTGCTGCAGGATGTGAATGACGCTATGGAGCAGCTCGCCTCGACCAGGGGAGCTATCGAGGCCCTGCTCCTGGAGCCGCCGCCCGTGCCTCCGCTCATCGATGCGGTGGAGGCCGGGCGGCAGCTTGGCATGTCCCCTGAATGGGTGCGGCTGCACGGCCGCGAGCTCGACATCGAGGTCTACGTGACTGAGGGTGTCTACCGCTACGACCCTGACAAGGTCCTGGCGGTGCGTGAACGTCGCCGGCCGGCCCCGGAGACGGACCCGGTGATGACGGACCTCAAGCGGAAGCTGCTCCGGCAATGAACGCCTTCCCCACACTCCCGCAGTGTCCCTCGTGCGGGACCGGATCGCTCCTGCCCCTCTCGGACTACGGCCCCGATGGGTCGATGGTGCTCTACAAGGCGTGGGCCTGCTCGAAGTCGAGCTGTGGGTTCGTCATCCGGGCGGACAAGGGCACGGTGACGTATGGGAAGGCGCGCGAACGGACAGGAGGAGGACGACCATGACGAAGCAGGACGGATACGCACCGGGACCCTGGACCTACGACGAGCCCCTCGAGCAGATCTACGATGCCAAGGGGCATGTCATCGGGAAGTTCGAGCCGGGCTCGGGTCGGCTGGCATCCGCTGCGCCGGACCTGTTGGTGCTGGCGCGCGAGATCATCCAGCCGTTGATGACCCACGGGCAGCTCACGGCCGCCGCGCGCAGCGCGCTGGAGAAGGCGGGCCTGTAGTGGCGCGGGCCCGCTGCCGCGAACCCCTCCCCGACAAGCGGGTCGAGGACCTCGACGGACTTCGCAGCATCATCAGCGAGTACATGGGCGGCCGGTCGATGCCCGAGATCGATGGGGTCGCGGCGCTCTACTTCAACTACCACGCGATGCTGACGGCGCTCTGCCTCTGGGTCGTCTGGGGGGAGCTGCGCCGCGAGATTCGGACCCACCACCGCACCGTGCTGGGCGATATCCAGGAGGAGGAGTGATGCCCCACGTCCACGACGCAGACACCGTACAGTTCGCGACGCACATCTCGAAGGGTCTCCATCGGCGCGTTGCGATGTACGCTATCGAGAATGACATCCCCATCTTCGAGTTCGTCCGCCAGGCGCTCACAGAGCATCTGGTCGAGGCGAAGAAGGTGCGCCGTGGCGCGCGTCAATAGGATCACGGTGGAGCAGGACGTCGCAGATACCCCGCTGGTCCGTGGCTTGGTGAATGCCTACCTCGAGCTCGGCGTTGAGATCCTCCGCGCGATGCGGCGCTGCCGTGACTGCGATCCGGTGGGGGAGATGTGCCTCGAGTGCAGTCGGGTCTACCGGCGGCTCCGGGCAATCTCGGATGGCATGGAATCCATCATCCGGCTGCACTGACGGGGGTCCGGTCATCTGCTCCCGAGTACAAATGTGCGCAGTGATGCACGCTGATGCGTCTTGCAGCTCGCTCGCTGCTCAGGATAGAGGGGCACCTGGAGTTGACGCTTGAGCGGGGCCGGGGGGCGCGCTGCTCGTGTGACCCCCCAGTCCGAAGGAGGATTGCATGCGAGTTGCGACTCGGAAGAAGGATCGTCCCCCCCTGCCAGAGCTTCGCCTAGTGCGTGGTCGGAAGAACAGCGACGCGCCGGATGCGTGGCGGAAGCATCCCGAGTATGGGATGTGCCGCACGATCACTGGCCATGCCTGGGATCGGGGTAAGCAGGCGCTCCAGCTTCAGAAAGATGACGTAATCGTTCGGATGAGCTGTGAGCACTGCGGGAAAGGGAAGCGGTACACGGTGAGCTACCGAACCGGCATGGTGACGAGCAAGCCGGCGTACACTGACCCAGAGGGGTACCGACTGTCGTACGGCGGTGGGCCCCGTCCAGGAAAGTCGGACCTCAGACGTGCGTTCCTGCACCTCATGTTCGCGCGCTAGGTCATGGAATCCAAGACGCTGGTCTGCGACCGCTGTGCGGCCGCAGGGAAGTTTATCATCGCTGTCGATGCTGCGACGATCTCGACTCGCACACATGCGTTCCGGCTCGATCTCTGCACCGACCATCTTGCCTCGTTGGTGAAGGACCTCGGCGCGTTCAACACTGATCACATCGTCCACAGTATCCTTGAGCATGTGCTCCAGGATCGCGGGAAGGTTGGCATCGGCGAGCTCCGGCGGATCGCCGGGGCGAGTCGGAAGGTTTTCAACCAGGCGCTGCGCCTCGTAATTGAGGCGAAGAAGGCACGGGTCGAAGGAAGGTCGAAGCAAGCGGAGGTGATCTGGATCGCGCCTCGGGAGAATACGAACGGGGCGAAGATCGAGCTCCGAGACGTGCGCGGTGAATTGAGCCGCCGTGCTATCGAGTGGATGCGCGACCTCCTGAAGGAACGCAAGCAGATCGGGGCCAGAGACGTTGCACGGGAGGGCAAGGAGGCCGGGTTCACCGTGAGCAACCTCAAGTGGGCCCGCGACGTGCTGAAACGGGAGAAGGTACTCCGGCTGAAGGGCATCACGAGTCGCTCGACGTACATCTACACGGGGTGAGGACATGGTGTGGGCGGTGAACGTATTGATCCGGCCGGGGGCGGGTCCGAACCCGCTCGTGGTCGTCAAGGGGCTCGAGGCCGCCGCCGGCCCGTCGAGTGGGTCTGGAGCTGCGATCCGGGACGATGGGAGCGTGGGTTCGGTGGACGTGAGCTGGTACCGCGACAGCGAGGACGCGGCTACGAAGGTTCGGGCGGTCCTGGAGGTGGCCGCCCACGAGCTCCCCGACGTCGAGCTGGAGATGTTCGGCCCGTTTCGGATCGACGATGGTGATGCGTAAGCTCGACCCCAAGGTCCTTCACGGGCTCGAGGACGAGGCGCGAAAGCTAGGTCGCGTGCTCGATGACGTCCTGAACCCTCAGAAGCCAAGGACCACCGGGTTCGCCCTCCTGCTCTTTAGCTTCGACGGGCCGGAGCTCACCTGGCTCTCGAACGCGGCCCGCGAGGACATGCTGAGCGCCCTGCAGGAGTTCATGCAGAAGGCGCAGGCCGGCGCGCTCGACGAGCTGAGCCGGCCGAAAGGGCGCGGATAAGCCCCCGGAGCTCGGCGTCCACCTCGCGGAGGTCGTTGGCGGCATCGGAGACGCCGTGCCAATCCTCGTCCGCCACCTTGTCGTGGAGGTAGGCGACCAAGGTCTGGCGCATCCGCGCCAGGAGCTCGTGGCGCTCCATCCGCACAGGATACGAAATCCTGTGGGAATCGCGAACCGAGATCCTGTGGGCCCTGTCGTGCAGCGTCGTGCAACTGTCGTGCAGCACGACGCCGGCCTGTCCGGGACAATCTAGGACAGACCCGCAAGCTAGGTGCGCTAGCCAGCCTACCCTAGCGTCATCAACCCTGGACACCGGCAGGATTCAGGATCCTGTGGTGGCGACACCGTGGGGGTTCAAGTCCCCCCTTTCGCATAATGAATCCGAGCGGTTATCTTGGTGCCGAAACTAGCTTGCCGATGCGGTCGTGCAGCAATCGTGCAGAAATCGGTGAGACGAAGGGAGACAAGCTATGACAGCTCCTCGAGGTGCTGCACGACACCCTCTTGCGCGCCTTCAGTTCATAGTGCTAGGCGGCCTCCAGGCTCTGTGGGAGGTCGAGATGGAGAAGGGTGGCTCGGTCTACCGGCCGAAGGATCGACACGGGAAGGAGACGGCCTGGTACTGGCTCCGCTACCCCGTCCCCGGCCAGCGCCAGTGGAAGCGGGAGGTGACGAACCCGCGCACCGACGATGAGGCCGAGGCGTACCGACAGCTCCGGGCCCGCCAGGCCGAGCATCCCCTGGCGCAGCGCCGACGCATCACGGCGGAGAGCGTCACCGTGAACGAGCTCATGGACCTCTTCGTCGCCGACTACCGCCGGGCCGGCCAGAGCTTCCAGGCCGAGCGGGTGCTGGTGTGGCGACACTTCCTGGGTGACGTGCGTGCGGCGGAGGTGCAGCGCGCGCACGTCGAGGCGCTCTGTGATGAGTGGCGGCGTGTCGGCGTGCAGTTCCCTGGCCGCGATCCGAAGCGCGTGCAGCCGATTAGCGGCACGACGTGCAACCGCTATGTCTCCGCCCTGCGTCGGGCATTCAGTCTGGGGAGGGAGCACTACCAGCTCCTGACGCCGCTGCTCTTCCCGCATTCGGGCGAGCGCAAGCGCAAGCATCACGTCTCGCCTGCGAAGTGGGCCGCGATTGGCGCGGTCCTCGAGCGCGGCGGCGGTGCCGGCGTGGTCTTCGCGCGCCTGATCGAACTCTCGGTGGTCTACGGGATCCGCAAGGAGATGTCGCTCCTCGCCCAGCCGCGCCACATCCATCCCGAAACCGACAGCAAGTGGATCTTCCTGGTGCCGGCCGAGGAGACGAAGAACGGCGATCCCTACCGCGTTCCCCTGGTGGGGCGCGCGCTGGAGATCTTCAAGGACGCCTACCACAGTCGGCCTCTGACATGCCCGTATCTCTTCCACTGCAACGGGAAGAAACTCCCCGATCCTCGTCAGCGGCTGCAGAGTGCGTGCGCAGAGCTCGGCGTCCCCTACGGGCGGAAAGCTGGCATGGTCTGGCACGACCTCCGCCACTCCGCGATCACGACGTTCAACGCCCTCGGGGTGCCACCTGCGGTGGGGATGGCGCTGGTGGGGCACCGGGACCTCGGGACGTATGTCGGCTACGACGCGACCCAGGACGACGTCCTGGTGGATACGCTGCTGCGCGCTGAGGCATACGTGAAGCAGAAGATCGAGCTCGAGCCCTTCACGCCAATCACGCGGCTGGCGGATGCGCGCAAGAAGAAGGAGCGGATTGACAAGCCACACACACGCAGACAGGAACGAAAAGGAGGAGGTGGGGAGGATGGCTGCGAACGACCGCTTTCGGACAGCCCGCCGCCGGCAGCAGCTCGTGCAGGTGGAGCTCGCGATAAAAGCAGGGACGGCCGTCGGCATGATCTCGATGATTGAGAAGCACGGCTATCGCCCAGGATCAGACGTGCGTGCGCGGCTCGCTCGGGCCCTGAATGTCTCGGCTACCGAACTGTGGCCGCCCAGCGAGAAGTCCCGCGCGTGAGCTTCGAGACCGCCTGCCCGAAAAGCCCGACCGGGGAGCACTGCGACCACATCACCGTCGAGCGGAAACCTCACGGACCGTTTGCGCCTTCGCGCAACTTCACGCTAGATGAGGT
>Ga0066388_100000695_pt1 | contig 16889 bp, 16 predicted proteins | sample PanSoiMetaGPlot6_FD_64539 | JGI IMG/M metagenome (GOLD analysis project Ga0066388, IMG submission 64539) | Tropical forest soil microbial communities from Panama analyzed to predict greenhouse gas emissions - Panama Soil - Plot 6 (Hybrid Assembly) | ecosystem: Environmental > Terrestrial >... | reverse complement strand
GCCAGCGTGGGAGCGGTCACGCGTCCCGCGAAGGTGGAGGCGTTCATCGAGTGCTCGGCGTGGAGGATGAAGCAGACGTCCATGACCCGCGCCACGTCCGGCTCGGGCACGTCCCCGGTCAGCATGTAGAGGAAGTTCTCGGCGTGGCTGAGATCTTCCTTCGGCGGGATGTAGTCCTTGCCGTGGCTCAGCCGGTGATAGGCGGCGACGAGGGTCGGGGCCTTCGCCACGATCCGGACCGCCGAGTTGTAGCGGTCGGTCGGATTCATCGGATCGCGATCGGGATAGAACATCCCGAGCGCCGCGATCGCGGCCTGGAGCGCTTCCATCGGGTGCCCGGTATCGGGCAGAGCTTTCAGGAGATCGATCAGGCGGAAGCGCACGTCGCGGTTGGTGGCGAGGTCGCGCGAGAACTTCTCCAGCTCGGACTTGTTCGGGAGATGTCCCCAGAGGAGAAGATGGGTCGTCTCCTCGAACGTGCTCTTGTCCGCCAGCGCCTCGATCGGGTATCCGCGGTACTCGAGAATTCCCTGGTCGCCGTCGATGAAGCACACGCTCGAGCGCGCTGCGGGCACGTCGGCGAGGCCGGGAACGTAGGGAACCGAGGGTTGTCCTTCCGCGGCGGTGGGAGCGGTCCGCTCCGTCATGCGTTCCTCCGAGCCGGGTTCAAGGTTGCGGTTGCGAATCGATGATTCTGCTGGTTTGGATGCGATGTTTCAAGCCGGGGCGCCGATTACCGGTGCGCCCGCTTCCTCGCCGGAGCCAGGGCCTGGATGCGCCGGATCGAGGCCGGGTCGTCCTTGAGGAGCCCCGCCGGGACGAGCCGCGGCACGAGCTCCACCCATCGGTGATCCCGCGCGAACACCTTTCGGAACATGGGAGCGGCGTCCTTCTCGCGCCCCATCTGCCAGAGGGTCGCCGCCTCCCAGAAGAGGATTTCGTCATTCCCCGGGGCCAGGCGCGCCCCCTCGGCGTAAGCGGCGAGCGCCTCCGGAATCTTCCCGTCGGCGATGAAGGCGTCCCCCTGATCCACGTTCCGGTAGGCGCGCCAGAGCCGGACGAGTCGCCGAAGCTCCGTGATCGGATGCGGATTGTCCTCGACCCTGAGATCCATGATCCGATCGGCCCAGGGTTTGTTCGAGCGCTTCCCCTTCACGATGACGATCGCGGCGGACTGCTGGCCGCGGATGTCTCCTCCCGCCGCCTGCCCCGCGTCGAGCGCAGCCAGGAGCCGCGCGGGGAGATCGCCGTGGGTGCCTTCGTAGGCGCGAGCCATGGCCGGCCACACCCGATCGTTCGCCATCAGATTCGCCTGCACGGAGTACTGCTCCCCGACGTGGTCCCCGGCCATCGGAATGCACTTCTTGCCGGTGTGCGCGACGACCTGCCCGTGGGCGTCGATCATCGCGACCTGCCGCACCTCGCGATTCGGATCCTTTCCGAGGAGCTCCCGGAGCGCGTCCTTCGCGCTCTTCCCGTCCCGCATCAGCGCGAGCCCCTTCGGCCCGTAGCTCACCTCGACCAAGGACTGCGTCGCGACAGCCCCGACCCCCGGCTCGGCCCAGGGCACGATCGGCCCGACCGAGAAGTAATGCGACTGGACCGCGACCCCCAGATCCCCGGTGTCGGGGTCGCGCGCGACGATCGAGAAGGTGTGGGCGAGCCGGTCGGGGGTGCGCGCCGGAGCCGGCGTGGAGCAGGCAAGGATCGCGAACAGGGCGACCCCGAGGAGACGTTTCGACATCGGGCACCTCCGCGGCGAAGGACGGGTAAAGGGTCGGCGATCGCGGGATACTAGGGGGGCAAGTCACGTCCGTTCAAGGAGCAACCGGATTTTCCGTAACCCCGGGGAGACGCCGAGGAGGTTGACGGGACCAGCGGAATGGGGTAAGGTCCGCCGAATCGCGGCGCCTCTTTCAGCGGGCTCAGATCCGCGAGCCCATTCCAAGGCCCACAAACCATGGGGACGCGTGGACCTTTTCGGCAAGTGTAATCGCTACAAAGAACACCGCATGGCGCAGGCCGCCGGCATTTATCCCTATTTCCATCCAATCGCCGAAAATCACGGTACCGAGGTCACGGTCGACGGCCGCCGCATCATCATGGCGGGGTCGAACAACTACCTCGGCCTGACGAAGCACCCCAAAGTGATGGCAGCCGCGGAAGACGCGCTGCGCCGCTTCGGGACCTCCAACAACGGCTCCCGCTTCCTGAACGGCACCCTCGAGATGCACGTTGAGCTCGAGGAGCGCCTCGCGAAGTTCACCCGAAAGGAAGCGGCGCTGGTCTACTCGACCGGGTACCTCACGAACCTGGGCAGCATCTCGACGCTCCTCGACAAGGGGGACGTCGCGATCCTCGACAAGGACGACCACGCCTGCATCGTGGACGGCGCCCGGCTGAGCCCCGCGGTGGTGAAGCGGTTCCGCCACAACGACGTCGCCGATCTGGAGCGCGTCCTCTCCAGCGTCCCCACGAAAGCGGGCAAGCTCGTCGTGGTCGACGGGCTCTACAGCATGGAAGGGGACATCGCGCCGCTGCGCGAGATCGTGCGGCTCGTGCACAAGCACCACGCCCGGATCCTGGTCGACGACGCGCATGGGTTCGGCGTTCTCGGTCATCGCGGCGCCGGCGCCTCCGAGCTACTCGGCGTCGAGGACCAGGTCGACCTCGTGATGGGGACCTTCTCGAAATCGTTCGCGTCGCTCGGCGGATTCATCGCCGGGCCGCGCGCCGTGATGGACTATCTGCGCCACAATTCGCGGGCGATGATCTTCAGCGCGAGCGTGACCCCCGCGAGTGCTGCGGCAGCACTCGCCGCCCTCGACATCATCGAGAACGAGCCGCAGCTCCGCGTCCGCCTCCGTCAGATCTCCGACAAGATGCGGAACGGGTTCCGGGCGATGGGGCTCGAGGTGGGCAACGGGGAGGGCACGCCGATCGTGCCGATCTTCATCGGTGACCGGATCAAGACGTTGCAGGTATGGCGCAAGGTTCTGGACCGCGGCGTCTTCGTGAACGCCATCGTCGTCCCGGCCGTCCAGCCGGGGCGCGATCTCATCCGCACCTCCTACATGGCCACCCACGAGGACCACCAGCTCGACACGATCTTGAGAATCGTCAAGGAGGTCGACGCGGAGGTGGGGCTCGGCATGGCCACCGCCGAAAACGCGGCGGCCCCGCCGGAGCTCAAGTGGATGTCGTCCCCGTCGTAGACTCGAAGGACCTCGCCCGCTTCATCCAGCTTCCCCACACGATCTACGGCAAGGATTCGCGGTGGGTCGCCCCGCTCACGATGGACGAGCGCACGCGGCTCAATCCCAAGAAAAACCCCTTCTTCGAGCACGCGGAAGCCGCGTACTTCATCGCCCGCGAGAACGGTCGCGACGTGGGGCGCATCGCCGCGAGCGTGGATCGGAGCTACGACGCGCTCCACGCCGAGCGGCAGGCGGGATTCGGTTTCTTCGAGGCTCGGTCGCCGGCGGCGGCGGCGGCGTTGCTGCAGTCCGCCGTGCGGTGGGGAGCCGAGCGGAACGCGGAAGTCCTGCGCGGACCGATGAGCTTCACGACGAACGACGACTGCGGGCTCTTGGTGCGCGGTTTCGAGTATTCGCCGACCATCATGATGCCGTACAACCCGCCGGAGTACGCCGAGTGGATCGAGGCGGCCGGATTTTCGAAGGCGAAGGATTTGTACGGGTTCCGGATCCGGATTCCGGATCACGCCCCCGACCAGATCGAGCGGATCTCGAACAAGGTCCGTGATCGCTTTCGCGTCCGGGTTCGGACGATCGACATGAAGCGGTTCAAGGAAGAGCTGGGGCGGGTGAAAGACATCTACAACTCGGCGTGGGAGAAGAACTGGGGTTTCGTCCCCATGACCGATCACGAGATCGACCACATGGCGGCGCAGCTCAAGCCGGCGGTGGTTCCGAGCTTCACGCTCTTCGCCGAGATCGACGGTGAGACGGTCGGGTTTCTGCTCTTGATCCCCGACGTGAACATCGCGATGAAGCCGCTCAGGGGGCGACTCTTCCCGTTCGGGATCGTGCGCCTGTTGTGGGGCCTGCCGCGCATCAAAGAGGTCCGGCTCATGGCGCTCGGGGTCAAGGCGGGATTCCGGCGCCGCGGTATCGACGCGGCTCTGATCCACGAGATCACCAAGAACACGTACGCGGCGCACTGCACGTTCTGCGAAGTGAGCTGGACGCTCGAGGACAACGACCTCGTGAACAGCCTCGTCGAGGTGATGGGCGGGGAGCGCTACAAGACCTACCGGATCTACGAGCGAAGGCTTTGAGCGCGCCTCTCGCGCTCGTCACGGGAGCCTCCGGTTTCGTCGGAAGTCATATCGTGGATGCGCTGCTCGCCCAGGGGACGCGGGTGCGGTGTCTCTTGCGCGCGACGTCGTCGCGGCGGTGGCTCGAAGGGAAGCCGGTCGAGGTCGCCGAGGGGGACGTCGGTCATACGGCGGGGCTGGATGCCGCGGTGGCCGGAGTGGACTGGGTGGTTCACGCGGCGGGCTTGACCCACGCGCCGAACGCCGGGGAGTTCTTCCGCGCGAACGATCAGGGCACGGGAAACATGGTGGACGCAGCGCTGCGAGCGAGCCCTCCGCCTCGTCGGTTCATCTACATCTCGAGCCAGGCGGCGGCGGGGCCGAGCCGGAACGGCGCGCCGGTCGTGGAGACCGACGAGCCGCGGCCTGTGTCGGCGTACGGCGAGTCCAAGCTGGCCGGGGAGCGCCGGGTCATGGCCGCGCGCGATCGGCTCCCCGTCGTGACGCTGCGTCCCCCCACCGTGTACGGCTCGCGCGAGACGGTCTTGTTGAAATACTTCCGGTCGGTGAAATTTCATCTCCGCCCCGTGCTGGGCGGGGAACACCCATTTAGCATCGTGTATGCGCCCGATCTGGCGGACGCGGTGCTGTTGGTGCTCCGCGACGAGCGCGCCATAGGACAGGTCTACTACGTCGCCGGCCCCGATCGCACGGGATACGGCGAGATGGGGGATGCGATCGCACAGGCGATGAAAACCTGGGCGCTGCGCGTGACGGTTCCCAGGTTTGCTCTCCAAGCGGGAGCGCTCGTCGGCGAGGCCCTTGGCGCGCTGACCCGGCAAACGCCGTTCCTCACCCGCGCCAAGCTCCGCGAGATCACCGCCGGGGATTGGATCGTCAGCTCGCGAAGGATTCGGGAAGATCTGGGATGGGCATCGGCGACCTCGCTCGAGGAGGGCGTCGGAAAGACCGCGGACTGGTACCGCCAGGTAGGATGGGTCTGAGGGCTCAGAACAAACTGAACTTGAAGTACTTCTTCGGATTCTTCTCGATCTCCGCCATCAGGCGTTTCATCGACGCCATCAGCGCCTTCGTGTCCGCGTAGAGCGTCGAATCCGCGTACAGGCGACCGAGCGTCCCTTGACCGGACGCGATCGTCCCCAAGATCGAATCCGCCCGCGAGGTGCTCGAGGTCAGTTTCTGATGCAGCGTCGCGTCGTTCATGAGCTTGGCGATCGTGCCCTGACCGTGTTGCATCTTGTCGGTGAGACTGTCCAGCGACACCGTCAATGCCAGGAACTGTTTGGTCACCCGCTCCTGGTTCTGATCCAGCCGAGCGGAGAGCGCATTCGCGTTCCGACTCAGCTCCACGAGCTGCTGGTACAGGCGCTCGTCCCGCGCGAGCCGTCCCAAAGTACCCCGGCCGCTCGAGAACTCGCGCCCCGCCGAATTCAAGCTCCCCAACAACACCGTCAGGCTATCCGTGATGTCGTTCACCTTCTTCATCGCCGCCTGCGGATCGGGCGGGGTCGAGACCGCGATCTCCCGGTCGTCCTGGATCGCCGGGAGCATCGGATTCCCACCGGTCAGCTCCACGTAGAACTCGGCCAGGAATCCAACCGAGGTGATGCGCGCCTCGGCTCCGCGGTGAAGCCGGGCGCGGGTGCCGGGCTTCACCCCCAGCTCCACGATCACCGCGTTGCTCTCCTTGTCCAGGCGGATGTCGCGGATGTTTCCCACGGGAACCCCGTTCATCCGCACGGTGGAGCCCTCCTCCAAGCCGCCAACCGTGGGGAAGTGAAGGAGGATCCTGTCCTCGTGCCCGAAGAACTTGAGGCTCCCCGACTGGAAGGTGGCCCAGAGCAGGAGGATGAAGGCCACCAGAACCCAGAATCCGATCTGGAGCTTCATGAACGGCACTCGGCCGGTGCGTTTCACGCGCTACCTCCTGCGGACAGGGAACCGCCGACGATGCCGCGGGACGCGCGCGCCACCGCCTTCCGGAACGGCGCCAGGAACTCGTTGATGAACGGCGACTGCGCCGCGGCCAGCTCCACCGGTGTCCCCTCGAACACCACGATTCCTTGATCGAGGACGGTGATCCGGTCCCCGACCTTGAAGGCATCGGCAATGTCGTGCGTCACCATGACCGACGTCTTCCCCGTGCGGTCCCGCAGATTCATGACCAGATCCGTAATCCGCTCGGCGCTCTGCGGATCGAGCCCCGTCGTCGGCTCGTCGTAGAGCAGGATGTCCGGATCGCGCGAGGCCAGTGCCCTCGCGATCGCGACGCGGCGCTGCATCCCGCCTGAGAGCTCGTCCGGCATCCGGTCGATGAGATCGGGGTCGAGCCCCACCTGCTCCAGGGAGATGCGCACCTTCCGCTCGATCTCGTCCTCGTCGGTCTTGTCCTCCAGCATCGTATAGCCGATGTTCTCCCCGACCGTCATGGAATCGAAGAGCGCACCCTGCTGGAAGACGAGCCCCATCCGCTTCCGGATCTCCCGCAGCCGTTCGGAGCTGATTTCGGTGATGTCCTCCCCGTCGACCCGGATGGAGCCCGAGGTCGGCTTCCAGAGCCCGATCAAGAGGCGCAGGATCGTGCTCTTTCCGGATCCCGAAGGCCCCAGGATGACCTGGGTCTTGCCCTTGGGGACGGTGAAGGACACCCCCTTCAGGATGTGATGATCCTCGATCCAGAACGCGACATCGCGGAATTCGATCATCGGCTCACCAGTTCAAGATCCGGAAGATCATCTTGGTGCAGATGAAATCGGTCACGAGGATGCCCACCGAGGAGATGACGACCGATTCCGTGGTCGCCACACCGACCCCCTTGGCACCCCCGGCCGAGGTCAGCCCCTTCCAGGTCGCGACCGTCGTGATCAACACCGCGAAGAAGACCGGCTTGATCATGCCCACGAGGAGATTGCTCGGAGTGAGGTACTTCGCGACGCCGTTGTAGTACGACTGGAGCGTGACGTGGTACCCGACGCCGATGAACCCCCCGCCGATCACTCCGAGCGCGTCCCCGATCACGGTGAGCACGGGGAGCGCGATCCAGAGGCTGATCATGCGCGGCGCCACGAGTCGCTTCATCGGATCCGTCCCGAACGCGACCAAGGCATCGATCTGGTCGCTCGACCGCATTGCGCCGAGCTCGGCGGTCACGCCCGCGGACATCCTCGATGCGACCACGATTCCCACGAGCACCGGGCCGAGCGCGCGCACGACCGAGATCACCATGAAGTGCCCCAGCTCCGACTTGGCTCCCGTCCGCGCCAGCTCGCGGGCGAGCTGGATGGCGAGCGCCTGGCCGGCCACGAGCGAGGAGAACATCACGATGAAGAGCGACCCCACGAGCGCGAAGTGGATCTGCTCGACGATCTCGTGCTTGTAGTAGGGGGGCAGGAACGCGGAGCGCACCACCTGGACGCAGAACAGGGTCACGTCCTGGACCGTCTCGAGCAGGCGGCGGAGGCGATCCCCTACGGCGGCCAAGGCTTCTACGGCCACAGGATCAGGAGTCTTTCGGTCGGGTGCGGAACACGTAATCCCAAAGGGGTGAGCTGACTCCGAATCCGTTGTTGGGATTCTTGTAGTGGTGCTTCAGGTGGTAGATCTTGATGAACTTGAGGAATCCCCATTTCATCGAGAGGTGGTGCTCGGCGTAGTGCAGCATGTCGTACATGAGATAGCCGGTGAGGAATCCCGCGAACGTCGAGCCGGTCCACTGCGGCAGTCCCAGGAACCCTCCGACCACCCCACGGAACAGGGAGTAGAAGAGGAACGCGAGCGGGATGCTGAGGATCGGCGGCATGACGAGCCGCGTCTTGCACTGCGGCTGCTCGTGATGGACGCCGTGGATCAGGTACCACACGCGCTGGAGCCACGGCCAGGTCGGCTCGTAGTGGAACACGAAGCGGTGGAGCAGGTACTCGGTCAGCGTCCAGACCCCAAGCCCCATCACGTACGCCAGGACCACGGGCGCGATCGATTCCGAGGCGGCGACCCGAGGCATGATGGCGCTTCCCAAGAGGCCCAGGACCACCGGGACGTAGAGAAGGAGCACCACGGCCGGGTGGATGTGGGTGAAGAACTCCAGAAAATCCGACTTGAAGAGCCGGATCGGCACCTCGCTGTGGTTGATCGGCAGATTGGCGTACGTCGTCTTGGCCATGGCTCGTCGTCCCTCCGCCCCGCTCAGGCTCCCCGCGCGGCGTCACACACCCCTTGAAAACCGAGTATCATCGGGGCATGTCGCCCCTGCCGAATTTCAAGATGAATGAAATCTTCCTTTCCGTCCAGGGGGAAGGTCTGCACGTGGGCGAAAGAACCGTGTTCGTCCGCTTTTACGGCTGCCCTCTCCGCTGCGTCTGGTGCGACCAGCCGGAGGCGCTGAGCCACACCGGGGTGGGGCGCTACGACCAGCTGACCCCGGAGGAGGTGCTGGAGCGTGTGCTCGCCTACCAGGCGGTGCGGCGGGTGTGTCTCACGGGCGGGGAGCCGGTGATCGCCCCGCGCGCGGCGCTCCTTTGGCTGTTGAAGGAGCTGCACCAGGCCGGGTACTGGGTGTCGATCGAGACGAGCGGCGTCCGGATCGAGGAGGAGCTCTTTCGCTGGATCGACTTCTGGACGGTGGCGCCGAAGGGAAGGAGCGCCGAGACGTTCGAGGGGAATCCCGTGACCGAGCAGCTCCCGACGCTCCGCCGCTACGTCGAGCTGCCCGAGGAGCGGCGGCAGCTCAAGTTCGTGCTCCGGACGCGCGAGGACGTCGAGGACGCGGTCCGCGTCCTGGATGAGCTCGATTACCTGGGAACGATCATCTTGCAGCCCGAGCACGAGCGGGGGAAGGGGACGGAGATCTTCGCGTGGTGGCCTTGGCGTCGGTACCCGAACGCGCGGCTGATCCCACAAACGCACAAGATGGTGGGGATGCGCTGACATGAGGGTGCGCCTCACCCGGGATTTCACCTTCGAGGCGGCGCACCATCTTCCGCACGCCCCGGAGGGGCACAAGTGCCGGCGTCTCCACGGGCACTCCTTCCGCGTGGAGGTCGCCGTCGAGGGAGAGGTGGATCCCCGGACCGGGTGGTTTCTCGATTACGGAGTGATCCGCGAACGCGTCGAGCCGATCCGCGTGCAGCTCGACCACTACTGTCTGAACGATGTCCCGGGGCTCGCCAACGCGACCTCGGAGAACCTCGCGCATTGGATGTGGGAGCGGCTCAAGCCGGCGCTCCCCTCGCTCGTCCGGATCACGGTTCACGAGACGTGCGAAGCGCGGTGCGAGTACGAAGGGGAATGAGCGGGCTACACGGCCCGGTGTAGCACCCACTCCGAGACCTTCTCCGCGTCCTCGACGATCGACCCGACCGAGATCCCCCGATACGCGTTCCCCGCGATGTAGAGCCCGGGGTAGGCGCCGAGCCGGCTCATGACCGACGCGATCCGGTCGCGGTGCCCCATGGTGTACTGGGGGATCGCCCCCTCCTGGCGCACGACCCACGTCCGCTCCGGACCCGCCTTGAGCCCGAGAGCGCGATCGATCGCCTGGCACGCGAGGCCGGTCAGCGCGGCATCCGAGAGCGTCACGATGTCCGGCCGCGCCACGCCCCCCAGGATCCCCCGCACGAGCACGTAGCCTTCCGGCGCGCGCTCCGGAAACAGGTTCGACTCGAAGACCGCGCCCAGGAGCGGCGTGTCCTCCCCAGGCGCCACCAGGAATCCATATCCGTCCGGCTTCCCGCGGAATGCCTCGGCCCGGAATCCGAGAGCGACCATCGCGACGCCCGCGCAGGGGATCTCGCGGACGGTCTTGGCCGCGTCCGCATCGAGGTCGCGCAGGAGCGCGGCGGCTTCCAAGGGGGGCAGCGCCACCACCACCGCGTCGTAGCCGCGCGACTCGCCGCTCGCGAACGCGACGGTGAAGGGGATGCGCGCCGAGAACTCGGGAAGCCGCGAGAGCCGGAGCGCGGGCTGTTTCAGAAAGACGGCGCCGTCCAGCGACTCCGCCGCCCGCTCGAGGAGCGATCCCATCCCCCGACGCAGCGTCCAGATCGCCTTTCGCTCGCGACGCTCCTTCGCCATCGCGAGGACGAGCGAGCGGTGCTTCTTCTCCAGCTCTCGCATGCGCGGGAACGCGGCGTCCACCGAGAGCTTCCCCGCGTCTCCGGCGTACACCCCCCGCACGAACGTCCCGAGCATCACGCGCGCGGCTTCCGGACCGATGTGGCGGGAGGCGTACTCGAGCACCGTCTCCTCGCGCGAGACGCGCTGGGCGACGAGCGGCTCGGCGAAGACGCGGAGCCTTCCCCCGAGCGAGAGCGGAGCGAATCCGAGGACCGAGCCGGGACCGGCAGGGAGGCGATGGAGCGCTCCCTTCGAGAACACGTACCGCCGCGACGCGTTCGGGGAGGCCTCGATCCGCTCCCCGGCCAGGCCGAGATCGTCGACCAGCGAGCGCGCGGGGCCGAGCCCGGTGCGGAACGCGTTCGCGCCCCATTCGACCAGGAAGCCGTGCTCGCGCGTCGTATGGATCCGCCCGCCGACGCGCGCGCTCCCCTCGAACACCTCGAGGGTGAACGGGAGCTTTCGGGCGGCCGCGTCGCGCCGGAGGGCGTGCGCCACCGTGAGCCCCGCGATGCCCGCGCCCAGGACCGCGACCCGCATCAGCGAAGGCGGGGCTCGACCAGGTCGGCCAGCGCGTCCAGGAACGGAGGGAAGTCGTTCAGCGCTTCCACGCGCCGGAAGTTCATGATCCCGAGCGCGCGCGCCTGGTCCGCGTAGAGCATGTCGACTTCGTAGAGCGTCTCGATGTGATCCGAGACGAAGCTGATCGGGAGCACCAGCACGTCCTTGATCCCCTTGTGCGCCAGGTCACGGATCACCTCGTCCGTGCTCGGTCCGATCCACTCCACCGGCCCCACACGGCTCTGGTAGCCGATCGCATGCGGGAGGGACGGCAGACGCGCGAGCACCCCCTCCATCGTGGTCCGGATGTGGCCGCAGTAGGGATCTCCCGCCTCGATGAAGTGCTTGGGGAGCCCGTGGGCGCTCACGAGGAGCGTGGGGGTGGCGCCTTCCGGGAAGCTCGCGAGCGCTTCCTTCACGCGAAGCGCCATCGCGTCGAGGTAGCCGGGATGATCGTACCAAGCGTCGATCCGGTCCAGCGGGAGCTTCGAGCCGCGCCGCGTGAGCACGCGGACGAGCTCCCCGGCGCTCGAGCCGGTCGTGGCCATCGAGTAGTGGGGATAGAGCGTGAGCGCGAGCAGGCGGTCCACGCCCGCGCGATCCATCTCGTCCAGCGCGTCGTCGGTCGTGGGATTCCAGTACCGCATCGCCATGGCGGTCGCGACGTCGAGTCCCCGGGCGCGGAGCCGCTCGGCGAGGCCGCGCCCCTGGAGCGTGGTCCAGCGGACGATCGGGGAGCCGCCGCCGATCTTGCGGTAGTTCTCCTCCACCTCGGCCGTGCGTTTCCAGGCGATGGCGCGGCCAAGGATCGCCTGGCCCACCTTCCCTCCGGGAAGCCGGATGATCTCGCGATCGGTGAACAGCCGGATGAGGAACGGGCGGACCGCGTCCAGCGTGTCGGGTCCGCCCAGGTTGAGGAGGACGATCCCTGTCTTCAGACCGTGCGCGAGAAAATCGGCTTCTCGCCCTCGTGGCGCTTCAGGTACGCGTCGAAGGCCATGCAGATGTTCCGCACGAAGAGCCTCCCCGGCTCGGTGACCTCGATCGCGTCGGGCGTGCGGGTCACGAATCCGTGCGATCCCGGCCCCTCGTCCAATTCGCGTAACGAATCCTGGAAGTAGTCCGCGAACACGATCCCGTACTGCCGCTCGATCGCGCGGACGTCCAGGTAGAAGTTGCACATGAGGCCCTGGATCACGTCGCGGCGGATCTCGTCGTCGCGGCTCCGCTCGAAGCCCCGCTCGATCGGAGGAAGCCCGCGGTCGAGCGCGTCCTTGTAGCGGTTGAGCTTCTTGGTGTTCTGCGCGAAGGCTCCGCCGAGATCCCCGATCGAGGACACGCCGAAGCCGACGAAGTCCCGCGCCGGGTGGGTCGTGTAGCCCATGAAATTGCGGTAGAGCGTCCGCTCGCGCGCCGCCTTCGCCAGCGAATCGCTCTCGAGCGCGAAGTGATCCATCCCGATCTGCCGGTAACCCGCGCCGGTGAACAGCTCGTGCGCGATGCCGAAGAGCTCGAGCTTCACTTCCCGCGGTGGCAGGTCCTCGAGACGGATCTGCTTCTGGTGCGCTTTGATCCACGGCACGAACGCGTACGAGTAGACCGCGACCCGGTCGGGCCGAAGCTCCAGCGCCTGCTGGATCGTCCTCCGGAACGAAGCGGTGGTCTGGTGCGGCAGGCCGTAGATGAAGTCGAAGTTGATCGACTCGATTCCGAGGCCACGGAGGTGCTCGTGCAGGTCTTTCGTCTGGTTGAACGTCTGGTAGCGATTCACCGCTTCCTGGACGTCGGGATCGAAGTCCTGGACCCCCATCGAGATTCGGTTGAAGCCGAGCCGCTTCAAGAGCTCCGCCTGGCGATGCGTCGTGACGCGCGGATCGACTTCGATGGCGACCTCGGCGTCGGGGGCGAACGTGAACCGCTCCGAGAAGAACCGCCACACCCGCTCGATCTCCTCGAGCGAGAGGTAGGTCGGCGTGCCGCCTCCCCAGTGGTATTGCACGAGTCGCGTGCGATTCCCGAGCCGTTTCGCGACCAGGTCGACCTCGCGCTCGAGGTCGTCCAGGTACGCGGCCGCGACGCCCGGCTTCTGGGTGATGATGACGTTGCACCCGCAGAAGCTGCACCGCTCGCGGCAGAACGGGAGATGCACGTAGACCGAGAGCGGCTCTTCCGGCTTGCGGGAAGCTTCGTCGAGCTTCTGGAGATAGCGCTCCGGGGTGAAGCCCTCGTGGAACTCGACCGCGGTGGGATACGAGGTGTAGCGCGGCCCCGCGCGGTCGTACTTCGCGAGGAGATCGGCCGTGACCGAAGCGACCGAGGGTTTCATGTCAGGACCTCCGTCCCGGACCCCGGTAACGCTTCACGGTGCTCACCAGGAGCTCGACATGCTCCACCGGGGTGTCGGGGTAGATGCCGTGGCCGAGATTGAAGATGTATCCGGGGCGTCCTCCGTTCTCCCGCAGGACCGCTTCCGTGCGCGCGACGATCTGCTCGGGGGAGCCCATGAGTGCTGCGGGGTCCAGGTTGCCCTGCACGCCCTTCGTGCTCCCGAGGATCGCCCGGGCCTGGCTGAGCGAGACGCGGTAGTCGAGTCCGATCACGTCCGCCTGCACGGCGCGCATCGCGTCCAGCTGGCCATTCGAGGACGCGAGCGCGAAGTAGATCGAAGGCGTGCTCCGCGGAAGCCCTTTCAGCAGGCGGTCCGCGGAAGCCGCGGCCCAGCGCGCGAACTCCGGCGGCGGAAGCCACCCCGCCTGGGTATCGAAGAGCATCACCGCGTCCACGCCGGCCGCGATCTGCTCCTTCAGGTAGTCCACGCTGGCGTTCGTCAGGATCTCGAGGAGCCTCGCGAAACCCTCCGGATCCCGCGACGCGAAGGTCCGGGTTTCGGCCAGATCGCGGGAGCCCCCGCCGTCGACGAGATAGGACGCGAGGGTGAACGGAGCCCCTCCGAACCCGATCAACGGAACGCGGCCACCCAGTCGTTCCTTCACGGCGCGGATCACCGGACGAAGGTGCGGCACCGACGAGGGGCCGCGCCACTCCAGGGAATCCACGTCCTCAAGCCGCGCGATCTTCCGCCCGAGCTTCGGGCCAGGCTCGAATTCGATCGGCACCCCCATCGCGATCAGAGGAATCAGGATGTCGGAGAAGAGGATGGCCGCATCGAACCCGAACCGCTCGATCGGCTGCGCGGTCACCTCCGCGCACAGCTCCGGAGTGCGGCAGATCTCGAGGAAGCTGTGCTTCTCGCGCACCGCGCGGTACTCCGGCAGGTAGCGTCCCGCCTGGCGCATGATCCAGATCGGAGTCTCGCCGATCGGCTCGTTGCGGCAGGCGCGCAGGAACGCGTACGCGGGAGCGAGGCCTTGCGTCATGCCAGTCCTTTCATTACGTCGTCCGCGGCTTCGAGGGTCCGGTCGATCTCCCCCTCCCGGTGCGCGTCCGAGAGGAACGCGCTCTCGAACGGGGACGGGGGCAGGAGGACGCCTCGCTCGAGCATGCCGCGGAAGAATCGCGCGAACGTCTCCGGATCGGCGCGGCGGGCGTCCGCCGGGGAGAGGACCTCGTCCACGCCGAAGTACAGGGTCCACATGGAGCCCAGGGCATTCACCACGCCTCGGACCTTGCGCCGGCCGAGGATCTCGCCGAGGCCTGCCGTGAGGAGCGTCGTGCGGGCCTCGACCCGCTGAAAGACCCGGGGATCCGCCTCGAGGATCTCGAGCGTCGCGTGCCCGGCGGCCATCGCCATGGGGTTTCCGGAGAAGGTGCCTGCCTGATACACAGGGCCCTCGGGCGCCACCTTCTTCATGAGATGCGCCCGCCCGCCGAACGCGGCGGCCGGGAGCCCGCCCCCGATCACCTTTCCGAGCGTCACGAGGTCGGGCCGGACGCCATAGCGCTCGGCCGCGCCGCCGCGCGCGGCCCGGAACCCGCACATGACCTCGTCGAAGACGAGGAGCGCGCCGTTTCGGTCGCACAGCTCGCGGAGGCCGGGGAGGAACCCCGGTTCGGGGGGGATCACCCCCATGTTGCCGACCACCGGCTCGACGATCACCGCCGCGATCCGGTCCGCCTCCCGCGCGAACACCGCTTCCACGGAAGCGAGGTCGTTGAAGGAGGCGATCCGGGTCTCCGCCGCGATCGGGGCCGGCACCCCGGCCGAATCGGGGACGCCGAACGTCTGGAGGCCGGAGCCTCCGCGGATCAGGAATCCGTCGGCGTGGCCGTGGTAACAGCCGTCCAGCTTGATGAAGCCGTCCCGGCCCGTCGCCGCGCGCGCGACGCGGATCGCGGACATCGTGGCCTCGGTGCCAGTCGAGACGAAGCGGAGGCGCTCCGCCGCGGGATAGAACCGGCGCACCCTCTCCGCCAGCTCGATCTCGAGGGGAGTCGTCATGCCGAAGAGCGACCCCAGCGCCGCCTGACGCTCCACGGCGCCCACGACCGCGGGGTGCGCGTGGCCGAGGAGCATCGCCCCCCAGCCGAGGACGTAGTCCAGGAGCTCGTTTCCGTCCGCGTCGATCAGGAACGCGCCCTTCGCCGAGGCGATGACGCGCGGCATCCCCCCGACCGCGGTGAACGCCCGGACCGGAGAGCTCACTCCTCCCGGGAAGAGCTCCAGGGCGCGGCGGTGGAATGCCTCGCTCGCGCGCGTCCCGGGAAGGGAGCGGGTCTCGCTCACGCGGATACCTTCCCGAGCACCGGCGCGACCTCCGCCGCGAAGTAGGTGATGATGACGTCGGCCCCCGCGCGGCGGATCGCGGTGAGCGACTCCATCGCGGCGCGCTCGCCGTCGAGCCAGCCGAGCTGGGCGGCCGCCTTCACCATCGCGAACTCGCCCGAGACGTTGTACGCGACGACCGGGACGGAAAAGCGGTCCTTCACCCGCCGGATCACGTCGAGGTAGGGGAGCGCGGGCTTCACCATCACCGCGTCCGCCCCTTCCTCGAGGTCGAGCGCCACTTCCCGCAGCGCCTCGTCCGAGTTTGCCGGATCCATCTGATAGCCGCGGCGGTCGCCGAACTGCGGCGCCGACTCGGCCGCCTCGCGAAACGGGCCGTAGAACGCGCTCGCGTACTTGGCCGCGTAGGAGACGATCGGCGTGTCGAGGTGTCCCGACCCGTCGAGCGCCTCACGGATGGCGCCGACCCGTCCGTCCATCATGTCGCTCGGGGCGATGAGGTCCGCCCCCGCATCGGCGTAGGCGACCGACGCGCGCGCGAGCAGCGGGAGCGTGCGGTCGTTGTCCACGCGCCCGTCGGTCACGATCCCACAGTGTCCGTGGTCGGTGTACTCGCAGAGGCAGACGTCCGCCCAGAGGAGGATCTTCGGTAAGGCCTTCTTGAGGGCGCGGAACGCCGTCGGGACGATCCCTTTCGGGTCGTACGCCTCGCTCCCTTGGGCGTCTTTCTTCGCGGGGATGCCGAAGAGGATCACGCCGCCGACTCCGAGGTCCGCGAGCGCGCGCGCTTCCTCGACCGCCGCGTCGACCGAGAGCTGCGCGTGCCCCGGCATGGAGGCGATCGGCTTTCGGACGCGCTCACCGTGGCAGACGAAGAGCGGGGCGACCAGATCTCCCGGCGTGAGCGAGGTCTCGCGGGTCATCCGGCGCAAGGCCTCCGTGCCGCGGAGACGGCGCATGCGGGTCGTGGGGAAGCTCATGTGCGTCCTCCCGAGGGGGCGTGGAGCGCTTCCACGAGGAAGCGGTCGAACGGGGCGCGTCGATCCGGCACGAGCACGGTGCGATAGCCGCGGGTCTCGAGCGCGCGCGCCGTGGTCTCGCCGCGGGCGACGGCGACCGCGCGGGCGCGGAACCGCGCGAGCGAATCCCCGGCAAGGAACCGCTCGAGCGCCTCGACCCCCGAAGGGCTGAAGAACGAGGCGACGATCGGCTCGCCGTTTCGGAGCGACACTT
>Ga0066388_100000694_pt1 | contig 16894 bp, 16 predicted proteins | sample PanSoiMetaGPlot6_FD_64539 | JGI IMG/M metagenome (GOLD analysis project Ga0066388, IMG submission 64539) | Tropical forest soil microbial communities from Panama analyzed to predict greenhouse gas emissions - Panama Soil - Plot 6 (Hybrid Assembly) | ecosystem: Environmental > Terrestrial >... | reverse complement strand
TTTGCAATAGTGGCATCCGCGACCGTGAAGGGATTGAACGGGTTCTGGATTGGCACGCTGATGCCGAATTGATTAAAGGGTATGTTAGTGCCTGGGATCTTGAATGGGTCGGGCACAAACGCCACAGCGACCGATGACGAATCAAAATACGTGCGGACACACTTGAAATCAGCAAATATCGTCAGGTACTTGTCACACAGATCGCGCGTGAAGGAACCGTAGAATGCCTGGTGGTCAGCCGGAGGAATATCTGGCGTTACAGACGCAAAGTTATACAAGAAGTAATCGCCACCGCCCTTGTAATCAGTGCCGGTCTGTGGACGGAATTGTCTTGCATGGGGGCCGATGATACCGGGGGCGCCTGGATATGCATTGGGATTAACGGCAAAAGGGCTTTTATAAAATGGAGAAGTAGCCGCATTCGGAGCTGAGTGCGGCGGCGGCGAGTTCGGACTGAAAAACAATTTCGGTATTAAGCGGAAACCTGGAAAAGAACCTCCGATGTACCCGGGTTCATCCTGGATGCGAGACTCGAATCCGCCAAACGGAATAAAGAAGGCGTTGGCAGAAAGATGGCGGTCCCGGCTAAAAAGGCCACCAGTGCTTTGCCAGAAATCGGCAATCACTACGATGTCAGTCTTGTCATCTCCAGTACCGGCTTTCAACCATGCTTCCCACTCGCCCATGTCGTTGGATGCTCCCAGGTTTGTGTTTCCGTAACTCGCCCCGATCTCCAGCCCACGGAACTTGTGGATCAAAAAGAAGTTGATCACGCCCGCAACCGCATCGGAGCCATACACGGCCGAGGCGCCGTCCTTGAGGATGTCGATGTGATCGATCATCGGGAAGGGAATGAGGTTAATGTCCTCGCCCTGGCTGGAGCCGGCGCCGGCTAACGAACCAAAGGCGACACGTTTTCCATCGACCAGCGCAAGGGTTTCCCTGGGAAACAGACCGCGCAAGTCGACCTGCACAGTACCGTCGCCGTTGCTCATGTGCATGTTGACAGTGCTGCCTGCTTCCTGCGGCAGAAAAGTTTGCAGGTCCGTTGCGTTGCGGATCCCTAACTTCTCAAGGTCTGACGGCCGGTACGTGTCCACTGGATTCGGCCCAACCTCTGCCGCCGTCGGAATGTTCGAGCCAGTGACGATGACACGTTCCATTTCGGCAACGCCAGCGGGTGAAGGCGTTGTTTCCTGAGCAAATACATCGGAGGAGAGCAGCACACCCGTTGTCGCTATCGCCCATCCCACGCACCAGATGAATGGCCGTTCGATGACAAGCTCCTCTCGCTGAATTTTCCACGGGTTACCAAACTCGCCGAGAAATAACAAGGTTTTTTAACGGCGCTTTGGGCTTCACTGATGTGATGCAGGAAATTCAGCTAGATATAGCGCGGAATCCTAGGGATTTTTTCGAAACGGTTCTGCTTCAGCCGCCATCCGGAGAATACGGCGCGGCAGGCCGGATATTGTGTTTTGAGGAAGGAAAGGAAGCGAACCGGCTTAATACTTCGCAGACACGAATTTCACCAATTTACACTAAGGTTCTGGCAGTTAAGCCGCTCTCGCAAAACTTCGTGTTAATTCGTGTAATTAGTGTCTTTACCCGCCTTCGCCTGAACCCAGCTACGGCGTGGCAGGCGGCTGTTTTTCGTCGCAAAGTTTTTGGAAAGTGGGATCGGCGCGCAATGGGTCCCAGAGCGGATCGAGCCTAAGAAGGGCCGGCGTAACAGGTACTATGCCGTAAAAGAAACTACCGTATGGCGTTTTTAACAGTCGCGTGAGAGTCGAGATCGCGCGGCTATTCTCGCCGCAGACCGTCTGAATTAACGCCAGCAGTTCTTCGTAGCTCGGTGCGTCAGCACTTGGGAAAAGCATGATCGCACGTTCCGCCTCTCTTAGGGCCGAGTCTCTCTCCCCGAGCACGGCATCAGCCAGAGCCAATTGTATCTCAGAATTGGGGTCATCTGGGTCCTCTTTCCCCAGCGTGTTGCGCGCTTGTTCAGCGGAAACCTTTGCCCCGGCCATGTCGCCGACAAGGCGTTGGGCGAAAGCTAGATGGAACAGGTAGATCATTTTTACCTGCCAGTCGCGGGGAAGAGTGCCGCTCTCCATTTCAAAGGCAGACGGATCTTGGGCACGACGAGCTTGCAGCAATCGGATGGCCTCGGCGTGATTTCGTTCAAGTCTCAGTTGGGTGAGTTTTTTTTCGAAGGCAATCGCGGAAGTAGTCCGCTCGTTTACATCAATCAACAATTTAGCGGCTTCTTGCAGGTTACCTTCGGCCTGATACATGTTGGCCTTTAACATCCTCAGCTCCGGATCGTTTGGGATAACGTCCAGCGCACGATCGTAGAGCTTTATCGCGACCGGAAATTGTCGAAGCCCGGCGTAGGTCTCTGCCGCGCCGACAAGTAGGTCCATATTACGTGGGTCCAGGGCGAGGCCTTGCTCGAAGTAGGCAATGTCTTGAGTGATATGGCCAAGGGCAGCAGGGATCTCGCTGTTGCCGGGTAACAGGTTGCTGAGCTCTTTGAATGTTGTTTTGGCGAGCCCGTCGTCACCCAGCACCCAGTATTGATAATAACCCAAGGCAAGCAGGGTTTCAGGAGAGTTCGGCTCCAGTCTCTGAGCATTCTCTAAAGCGCTTTTGGCAGCATCGCGTCGAGTGGGGGGAGTAGTGTCCGCGATCTCGCCGTAAAGGCGCGCTTGCGCACGAGAAAGCCGTGCCCACGCGATAGCAAAATTGGGGTCAAGCTGCACCGCACGCTCATAAAAACCGATCGCTTCCGTTCGGAGATCAATGTGGTAGATGGTACGTGCTTCAAAAGCCAGGCCGCGCAAATAGGCATCGTAAGCCTCTGGATTGTTTGTCGGTTTAACTGCTAACGCTTGCTCCTCGCGTCTGGTGAGCTTCGCTTGCAAGGACTCCGCGATTCCTTTGGCGATCTGGCTCTCAACCCCAAAGATGTCAGTCAATTTCCGATCATAGGTCTCAGCCCAAACATGCGAATCGGTTTGCGCGTTAATCAACTGCACATTGACCCGCACCTGATCGGCGGCTTTTTGCACGCTACCTTCGAGAATGTTTGCTACGCCAAGCTGCCTGGCGATCTCACGAAGATTTCTGGGCTTGCTCTGATATTGCTGTGTCGAAGTGCGTGAAATTACTTTCAACCCCCCAATGCTAGCCAGCCGCGTCAGGATCTCCTCGTGGATTCCGTCTGCGAAATAGGCGTTCTTTGGATCGGGACTGAGGTTTTCAAACGGAAGCACTGCGATTCCGTTAGGCACCGGATGAGGAACAAATTCACCTTCACTCTTCCAAAGGATCCAACCAGCAGCTGCCGCCAGTGCGATCAAGGATGCTGCTAGTAGCGTGCTGCTTGGATTGCGTCGCACCCACTTTCTACTTCGGGTGAAGATTCCGGTCCTTCTAGCCTGGATTGGCTCGTGCTTTAGCCAATGCTCGAGATCTTCTGCCAGCGCGAGAGCGGAAGAGTAACGGTGCTTTGGATCCTTCTCGAGACACTTTAGGCAAATGGTGGACAGCTCGCGATCTATTTTAGAGTTCAACGAACGCGGTGGTCGCGGCTCAGTGTCCCGCAGCAGTCGGATCGTTTCGTAAGTTGTTCCTCCGGCAAAAGGTGGCTGACCGGTGAGGAGTTGGTAGAGGACGGCGCCAAGTCCATAAACATCCGTGGCCTTACTGAGTTTTGTGGTTTCACCGGCAGCTTGCTCAGGCGCCATGTAACTGGGTGTGCCCAGCGCCTCACGCGTGCGCGTGATTGTGCTCTCAGCTTCCACTAACCGAGCTAGACCAAAGTCAGTCAGGTGCGGTTCACCGTTGCGATCGAGCAAGATGTTCCCTGGCTTGATGTCGCGATGGAGAATGCCGTGTTCATGCGCGTAGTGCACAGTGCGCGCTACCTTGGCGACTAATTCCACCCCCTGCCTGATCGATATCGGCGCCCGCCTAACTACTTGGTCAAGCTGACCGCCTTCGATGAACTTCATGCTGAAGTAACAGCAACCCTCGCGCTCACCGACCTCGTAGATGGGAACGATGCCCGGATGCTCGAGGCTTGCGGCGGCTTCTGCTTCGCGGCGAAAGCGCTTCAGGTGCGCTTCGGTCGTCCAAGGACCGAGACCGATCACTTTGAGCGCGACGATGCGATTGAGACTTTTCTGATGGGCCTGAAAAACCGCACCCTGAGCGCCTCGGCCAATTTCCTCCAGCAACTCATAATCGCCAAATTCTCCAAGCACTTTTGCTGACCGCGCGACTTTCTTTTCATCCGCTGCTCGCACGCCATCGTTGCGACCGGGGTCAATGACCCCGCCTACAAGTTCGTCAGCGAGCAGACCAAGCCCGGTCTCTAGCAGGCAAGCCGGGCAAACTTCTCGTCTTGCGTCATCAAAAATTTTCGCTCCGCACCTTTCACAAATCCTGTTGGCACTCTTCATTTGATGGATTCGCCCTCGGGCCCTCCATTATGATAATGCAACAAATTCTCCCTTTCGTTACGCCCGCAGCACAGCGATTAAATGGCGCAGCTCATCTTCGACGTCGCCCGGAACCATCACGGTGTGGGCGATTTCCTCGCGCAAAAATTGGCGGTAACGCTGACGCAACCGGTAGGACGCCTGTCTCACCGCACTCTCGGTCATCCCCAATTCGCGCGCAGTGTCTGCCGGTGAAGCACCATCCGGTTCATCCGTGAGCGATTTTTGTAACCGATGAAACAACGGCGCGTTTCCAGCCGCTCGATGCTCGTCTTCCAGTCGTGCCAGCACCTGATCAAGCACGCTTAGCGCCCAGCGACGCTCGTAAATTTGATCCGCAGCTAATGTATCCGCCGGCTCAAAGCCAATGTGCTCGCGCTCCCGCAAATCCTCTAATGGGATCAACTGTTGACCCGCGCCGCGCTTAATCGCTATCGCACGGTTGCGCTCGTTCGCCAGGAAATGTTTGAGCGACGTAAGCAGGTAAGAACGCAGACGCCCTTTTTCCTGGCGGACCGCATTCAAGTCCCGTCGTTCCAGCAGCAGAGCGAAAAAACCTTGCGTGAGATCTTTGGCCTCTTCCGCCCCGATGCCCTGCCGTCTTACGAAGCCATAAATCGGTCGCCAATATGTGCGACAAAGCTTTTCGAGCGCTTCCCGTGCCGCCGGCGATTCGCCTTGCGCCTCCAGCACCACGCTCCAGTGCGTGGTAGTAAATGCCGCCGCCCCGTATTGCGTGCTTGAGGCGATCGCATTCGCCGAGGCCTGATCCTCGTCAATAGGCACACTGCGATCTAAGTAAAAAGTAGTGCCGAAATCAAGTCTGCATTGGGTGCGCAAATCTAGATCAGATTCATAAATGTTGTAGCCACCGGCCGGCCTGCAGACGGTTCAACTCAGGGCTGGTTTTTAGGCTAGCAAGACGGCCCACAGGGCCGCGGCTACAGCGGAGCGCACGGTTAGGATCAATCGCTGCGACGATAAATGGCATCCACGAGGCGCAACGATTTTTGGTTCGGCAGAAGCGATTGCTCCATTTGATTCATGACATAAGCGAACGAAATCCCGTTTTCAGGGTCGGCGAATGCGTGACTGCCACCGGCGCCGGGATGCCCAAAAGCGGTCGGCGACGTGCCGAACATCCTTCGCCGGGAATTTTGCGGATCTTTCATGAAGCCGGCTGAAAACGCTGTCGGTATTTGAAAAACGCGATCCATGCCATCCGCCAGCGCCGTGGTCATCCACGCGATTGTTTCTTTTAAGAAGAAAGTGTGCCCATCGAGTTTCCCGCCATTCGCAAGCATGGAATAGAATTTTGCAAGCGTTGAAGCGCTCCCGATCCCCCCAAACGACACAATCGGCTGCGCGCGAATAGCAGGATTGTTCATCTCGCTAACGGACTTCAACCCGTACGGTGAGGAGAATGTTTTGCGCGCCAGCGTACCCGGCGTGACAAGATCAAGGTAGAAGCCCGAGCCGGACTGGCGGTTTTTCGGTTCCGGAGGTTTGCCGCTTTTTTGCAGCGTAAACGGTCGCGACACGCGAGTTTTCTTCTTCGGGCAAACCGATCCAAAGATCGAGATTCAGCGGCTGCGCAAACGTTTCGCGCCAATACTGAGAGAGCGTTTCCCCTGCGATCCGACGCATGAGTTCATCGAGAAGGAATCCAAACGTGCGAGCGTGATAGCCATGTGCACTCCCCGGCGGCCACAAGGGCTTTTGCACTTCGAGCGCGCTGATCACGGCACCGTAATCCAGTATATCAACACGCGCATCCAAGGCGCAAAGCACGGCCTGATGCGAAAGCAACTGCCTCAACGTGATTTTCTCTTTGCCAGCCTGAGCGAACTCGGGCCAAAACTCCGCCACGGTTCTTTCGATATTAATCTTGTGTTGTTGCAAAACATGGAGGACACAGGCGCCGCCAAGTCCTTTCGTAGCGGACCACACCAGAACCAGCGTGTCGGATTCCCAAGGCCTTTCGCGCCGGGCATCGCAAAATCCGCCCGACAAGACAGGCCACGCCTGTTGCAAAAAAAACTCAGTATGCCGGACGCCCTCTAACGATGTCATACTATTTTTTCGAAAATCGACTCGCGCGACGATGGATTACTTCAAACCTCCTCATGAGTTGCCGGGAGGATCGGGTGGGATTAGGTGGGTTCAGAATTGATTTGTAGGCCGTCTCTGTGAGACGGCGATCTGATAATTCGGTAAATCAATGAGCCGACGGCCGCGCATTCCAAACTGGCTGCTTTGGCTTACCGAATTTGGCGTCTGACACAGACGCTACAATTCCCAAAGATTCAGCGGGCGAAAGGTCTTTCCTATTTCGGCGATTGATTGGGAAGCGATTGATTCAGTTTCGCCTGAGCTTTCATTATCTCGGCCTCGATGGTCGGCATGATGTCTGCCATGTAGGCGCCGAACTTTTGCATCGCCGATTTCCCGACGGGCGAGCCATAAAAATCTGCCAATGCCTTCAACTCGTCAGTGGTGAAATCCTTCACCATCGCGTCCAACATCGCCTTTGTTAACGCCGCGATGTCGAGTTGAGAAGTCATCAACTTCTTGAATTGATCGCGTTGGTCCGGCGGAAGGTTCGCGGCCATCTTGTTCGCCATGTCCTCGAACAGTGCCTTTGGCGGAGTGGCCTGGAGGTAACGTTCGGCTTCGTGACGTCGGGTTTCCGGAGTGTCAGGCGCGCTGAGCGCAAAACCATATGACATGAACAGGATGAGGATGGTCAGGGTGAAGGTCTGTTTTTGCATGGGAATCGATTGATAAACGTGCGTTGGCAATAAGGCGATCTTTTTCTGGCGGCGCGTGTGTTTATTTAGATGAGTAAGGCAGCGAGGCCAAGAAAGACCAGCAGACAGCCAACATCGGTGAAGGTTGTCACAACGATGCTGGATGCGGTTGCCGGATCAGCGCCAAATTTCTTGAGAACCAACGGCACCATCGCGCCTGCCACGCCGCTAAGGCAACAACTGATAGTGATGGCCAGGAATACCACAAGACTTAGCATCAAAGCCAGCGGGCTTTTCACTATGGTGGCAAAGATAAACATTGCGATTCCACCTGTTACGCCGGTCAGGGCTCCATTTAACGTTCCAAGCAACATTTCCTTGATTAGCAGCATCCGTTGCCTGCCCGATCTTAAATCGCCCAGCGTCATGCCGCGCAAACAAACGGCCAGCGCCTGCACTCCGGTGTTTGCTGCCTGACCGATGAGCACGGGCAGAAATACTGCCAGCGCGATGATGCGGTCGATCGTTTCCTGAAAAAATCCGACGACAGCCGCGGCAAGCAGCCCGCAGAATAGATTTACCTGGAGCCAGGGATGTCGAAATTTCAAGCTCCGCAGCCATGGCGTGGTAATCCGTTCCTCACTTTCGACACCGACCATTTCGCCCGGTTGCGCGCTCAGGGCGATCGCCTCGGCCTCAAACAGCATCTGGCCGCGCAAGAGACCCAGCAGTCGTCCGGTTTTTTCGCAGACTGGATAAACCGGATAATGCCGCACAAGTACTGCTCTCATCGCATCTGGAAGCGACATTTCTGGCGTGAGATAAAATGGATTCGTAAGCATGATTTCATCGAGACGCTGACTGCGCTGTGCTAGGAGCATGTCGCGCATCACAACGACTCCAAGGAGGTTCTCCTGTTCGTCTGTGACAAACCCGTAGGTGATGATTGCTTTCTTGGCGAGCTGCCGAATTTGTTCGGTTGCTTCGCCAATTGTCGTTTGCGGACGGAAAACTGCCAGTGGCGGCTGCATCAAGCGTCCGATTGTTCGCTCCGGGTACGTTTGATTTCGCATCCATTGTTTATTGGTTTCGGGAGAAGCGGTGGCGAGAATGGTTTGCCTCCGTGAGGGATTGAAGCGTTGGAGAATCTTCAGTGCCGAAGCCGGATTCAACAGCTCCAGCATTTGAACAATAAACTCGTCCGGATATGACTCCAGCATCTTGGCTGCCTCCTGCGGGTCGTGCTCGACCAGCTTTGTAAACAGCGTTCGTACCTCTGGCTCAATTTCCCGGATCGCGCCGGATTCAATTTCCTGATTATTCATGGAGCGGAGTGTGCCAAGCCGGCGCGCCGCTAGCAACATTAACCGTCGTAACCACACGAGGTTTTGCAGCGACGGACTTGGAAATTGTCGCTGGCCGCCGATCTTGTATGGTGCGTGTTCTGGTTATAACAGGGGCGGGCGTTTCGGCTGAAAGCGGGATTCCAACCTTTCGTGGCAAAGACGGCTACTGGCGCAATCTGGATCCGATAAAGTTGGCGACGCCGGAAGCGTTTGCGCGCGACCCGGAACTAGTTTGGCAATGGTATCGCGAGCGACGCCAGCGTATTCGCGATGCGCAACCCAACGCCGCGCACGAAGCGATTGCCAGACTGGGCCAGCGCACTGATGAATTCCTGCTCGTCACACAAAACGTGGACGACCTCCATGAGCGCGCTGGCCTGGCGAAGACGGAGACGGTGCAAATTCACGGAGACATCTTCGTTACCAAATGCTCGCGCTGCGATTTTAAACAACGCGATTACCGTTCTTCGGTGGCTGCGGCGAACTACGGCACGGCAATCGAGCAGGAAGAGATGCGCGGAAATGGCGTCCCGAGATGTACGAAGTGCGATGCGCTGCTGCGACCGGGCGTGGTTTGGTTCGGCGAGCCTTTGCCTGCGCGTGAAACGGAACGCGTTGAGCACTATTTGCAGCGCGATTCTTGTCGCGTTGTGATCGTGGCGGGAACAACGGCAACATTTGGATACATCATTGATTGGGCGCTGCGTGCGAGCCGTCGCGGAGGGGAGCTCATCGAAGTAAATCCCGAGGAAACGCCGCTCTCACGATTTGCCACTCGATTGGTGCGGAAACCAGCCGCGGTAGCGCTGCCGCGGATCGTTGATCAGATGATCAATTGAGGATTTGTGCAGTAGTGGCAGGCGTGTGTCGCCTGCATCGCCTCTCAAAAAGATCGACACGGCTAAACCCCACAGTTTGGACTACGATGGAGAGTTGCGATTACAAGCTGATCCGGTGCAAATAACGTTCGGCAGATCGCGCAACCGCCGCTTTCGCGTCAGAGAGAACGTTCGCTTTCCACCACGCGCCGTAAATCCGGTCGAAGAGAAACGGTTCGATTGTTGTTAGGATTTGGTTGATAGCGGTCGCCCCGAGCGGAATCAGGTTGGGATAACTGCGCATGAAGCTGACATAGCGCCGATCTTGCACCACTTGAAGGATGTCGCCCGTCAGCAAAGCGCCTTTGCGATCTGCACCTGCCAGCCAATGCAGCACGGTGCCGCCTTCGAAGTGCCCGCCGCAATTGATTAGCGTAAGATCATCCCACAGGGGCAAAGTTGTTCCTTCCCAAAACTGGATTCGCGGACTCTCGCGCATCACCCATTCGCGATCGGCCGCGTGGAGAAAAATTTTCGCATCGAAACGTTCTGCCCATTCCACCATCGTCGTGTAGTAATGCGGATGCGATATCGCGATCGCGCGGATCCCGCCGCGCGCGTTTACTTCTGCGATTGTTCTATTGTCCAACAACGTGATGCAATCCCAGAGCAGATTTCCCGATGGCGATTGCAGGAGCAGCGCTCTCTCGCCGATGGCAAATTCGGGTTCGGTGCCAATGCCGAGAAGTCGGTCCGCTTCTTCTTCGAAACGGTTTCGATGATCGGCTGCGAGACGTTTCAGTGTGGTCCATTCCTGCCCGCCATGGTGAACAAATTGCCGTTCGTCCTCACAAATCGGGCAGCGAAACGGCGGCTTGGCGGTCTCGGGAAACTGCGTTCCGCATTGCACGCAGATGAAATTCTCCATCTTGGATACGGCGAGCCTGTCATCTCGAGCGAAGTCGAGAGATCTCTAATTTCATGGGGCGGGGATATGGATATCCAAAGATTGATTCGTTCATCTCCCGAGTCTCTCGCTGCTACCCTGGGGTTGCAACCGTCTGTGTCGCTCTCCAGTCGCTCCATTCCTTGACTCCACTCGGAATGACAAAAAGTGCCAGGCACGGCTCTAATCCTTGCGACGAACCGAGCCGGCACCGGTGATGTGTTTTTCAATCGTCGGATTACCGGAATAACTGACTTTTCCAGCCCCGGTAATCGCGACTTTCAGCGTTTCGGCGACCGCGACTTCCACATCCCCTGCGCCTGTTGTGGAGATTTCGGCACTCCTGGTTTGGAGGCCGCTTGCGTCAAGCTCGCTAGCCCCGGTCATATCAGCAAGGAGTTCATCGATTTTTCCATCGAGCGAAACATGTGATGCGCCGCTACCTTCAAGAGCAAACTTGGGTCCGATGAGCTGTTTTGCAGTTAGCTTTACAGCGCCGCGGATCCTCGCACCTGTCCTCGTCGGACTGGAGATAACGACCTTGATTCCATGTGTTGGCCAAATTTGCTCATTCGTGCGCAAACGAAGCGTGTCGCCCGAAACGTCACTTTCGACATACGAAAGAAGATTTTCGTCGGTCGTTATACGGAGAGCAGGGGACCCGCTTTGCCATTCAATTTCGAATGCTCCACCGGCGTCGATCTCGGTGAAGGCGCTAATCGCTCGGTCATCCGTCTTGATGTGCCCATTTCCTCGAATGCCAACCCACCGGCATCCGGAGGCCAAAGCGATGCAGACGGTCAGAAATACAATCGTGATCTTCTTCATGAAAGATATTGTTTCTCTAATTACGATGCATTGATGCCTCGCTTTGGATTCAAGGAAAATCAAGGAAGACGATCTCCAGATCGTCCAGCGGCGGACTGGAGACCGCCGCTCCTTGAATCACTGGACAATCTTTAGCTTCGCCGCGTCCACGAAGACATCGTCTACGTAGAATTCAACGCGGTAATCACCGATTGCCCAACCGTTTTCCGGCCGCGCCAGCGTGAACGCCCCACGAGTCTTTTCACTTTCGACGGTGGCCGACGCTTCGTCGATCTTGTAATCTCGGGGAAAATCTTCGCCGATGTTCTCCGCGATCCACACCGCTTTCACTTTTCCGCCCTTTCGCAAACGCTGTCCCTGCCAACGCACGTAGATCTGGGGTGTATCGGAGGAAAACGTCGTAGTTGGTTTCGCGAATTGATCTTTTGCGAAGCTCACGGACAGCCTTTTCGACGCGGCGTCAGGTTTCACCTCGGGTCTGTCCTCGGTTTTGGGTCGCTCGGACAATTCGAGGGAAATTCGCTGGAGCAAATCGCCGTCCGCAGCGCGCATTGTTGTAACATCTTTAACAATTCCAGTACCCGGCGCGAACCAACGATCGATTGTCATACGGCTGGGTGAACTTTGCTCTCCACGAATATGGAACGTATGAAATTCGCCAGCCGGAACTTCGATGTCTTCTTCTCCAGTCACGTTGTACTGCTGATGCACGTTTAAGTCGCCGGCCTGACCATCAAAATTCCACGTCGCTCCTTTCTTTAACGGCGCGGCGACCATTGTCTGTGGCGGATTGAACTTGATCAGCTCGCCATCAAGATTGATTCGCGCCCAACAGGTTATTCCGTGGTCATCGATCGTAACAAAATCTGTGTTGGTGATCGCACCAGCGCGATGCATTTCGAACTTCAGGAGCTCTTTCCCGTCGACGTTCTCCATCCCATCAAGGCGGTAGAGTACTGGCAGCCGGATCCTACCATTAACGTCTGCCTTCAAGTTGGAGGTAGTAAGGCCCTTTCCCATTTGTTCAGTCATACTGTATCGCCAAGTCGTCCCGGGCGTGGCAGGAACCAGCGGAGCGGCGAATGCCGTCGATAGCGACGTCAGCAAGAGCATCCAAAGTGCACTGACCTGAGGCGCTTTGGATGTCAGTCCAGCCCGGATCGACCGTGGTCTACCAAACCCGACGAATCGATTGCGCTTTGGCTCGCCACGATGTCTGCGTAATCTGCGCTTCAACATGTTTGGGAAACATTGGACATCAGTCTCGGTCCTCGCGCTCGTTTTTTCTCTCGGCGTTATGGGGCTTGCCAGGGATAAGCCGAAGTTCGACCGGCACGTCGTGGTGGTTGTGTGGGATGGAATGCGCCCGGATTTTGTGAGCGAGGAAACAACTCCGACGCTTTGGAAGCTCGCGCGTGAAGGAGTCACGTTTCGCAATCATCATGCTGTTTATCCGAGCGCCACACAGGTAAATGGCACGGCAATGATGACCGGCGTTTATCCCGGTCGAAACAGCGTGATCGCAAATTATGCGTACCGCCCCGAGATTGACCGCACTCGGTCAATCAGCGTCGAGACTCCAACAGTTGTAGCCAAGGGAGATAAACTTTCCGACGGCAAATATATTTCTGTTCCAACAATCGCCGAACTTATTCAACGCGCTGGTGAGCGAACGGTAATTGCCAGTGCAAAGACCGTCGGTCTTTTGCTGGATCGACATGCCGGTATTGGGTTTGGGAAAAACTCTGTGACGCTCTTCGCGGCTCAGACGCTTCCGCGTGACGTTCTTACTCTGATTGCCGCCGCGTTTGGACCGTTTCCGTCTGCACATTTGCAGCGGGACGCCTGGACGACCAAAGCAGTGACAGATCTCCTCTGGAAAGATGGCATACCAGCCTTGTCCGTGATTTGGCTGGGCGAGCCGGACCTAACGGAGCACGAATCCGCTCCCGGCGCGCCACCGGCGCTCACTGCAATCAAATCGTCGGATGAAAATCTCGCTGCTGTTCTTTCAGCCTTAGATCAGCAGGGTGCGCGTAAGACAACAGACATATTTGTCGTTTCCGATCACGGGTTCTCAACGATCGAACGAGCGGTTGACTTGCGGAAAATCCTGAGCGACGCGGGTTTCGCTGCGAAGACTGAATTTGATGACGAGCCGAAACCCGGAGACATCATGATGGTTGGGAACGGCGGCAGCGTTCTCTTGTATGTGGTCGGACACGACGCGACGGTGACGCGCCGCCTTGTCGAGTTCTTGCAGCAATCGGATTTTGCAGGAGTGATCTTTACCAGGCAGGGTTTGCCGGGAACCTTCCATTTAAACGACGCCAAGATCGCCAACCCACATGCGCCGGACGTTGTCATCGCGTTCCGGTGGAATAATTCGAAAAATCAATTCGGCGCTCCCGGAATGATCGACGCTGATTGGCAACGCGAAGCAGGAGAGGGAACTCACGCCACGCTCAGTCGATTCGATATGCATAATACCTTGATCGCAGCGGGCCCGGATTTTCGTCGCGGTCAAACAAATGATTTGCCGACGGGGAATGTCGATTTGGCGCCTACAATTCTGCACATTCTTGGGATCAGAGCGCCGCAAGAAATGGACGGCAGAGTTTTGTCCGAAGCAATGGTGAGCGCCGATCAAGTCTCAGCTGTAGGAAAAGCGGAAGCGAAGACAATCGAAGCTAAAAAAGATTTGCTGAAAGGAACTTGGCGACAATCGCTTCGAATTTCGCGCGTCGGTTCAACAATCTATCTCGATGAAGGCAACGGTGAGTTTGCGCCGAACGCCGGACCCAAAGAGTGATTGACACCAAAATTTGCGAGATCTAGCCTCGCAATCGTGCTTCGCCAAGTCGGTCGCATTGTTACCATTTTCGCCCTTTGCTGCGCGATCGGGTTGCATTGGGTGGCGCTCCAGTCGTTCGCCTGGACGAGCATGCTTATTGAGTATTCGAAGCGCGCGCCGTTGTGTCAGGCAATTGCCCAGACGTTTGATGGCGCTCATCCTTGTTCGCTTTGCCACGTGGTCAACAAGGGAAAGAATTCTGAAAAGAAATCCGATCTCCAATCGGCTACGGCGAAGATTGACATGATTTACGTGTGGCAAACAAAATCTTTGTTACGACCATGTGTTTCTTTCGAATACACGTCGCGTGATTTTTCTTCTTCTCAAATCGGGCGATCTCCGCCTGTGCCTCCACCGCGTTTGCTCCTCGGTTAGTTCGCGTTTGATCGGCTGCGCCATGCGTGTGCGCGGGTCGTAGCCTCGCGCGCATTTGCAAACCCTGGAAGCCGCCGTGTAGCAATCGCGGCGTGTTTCTATTTTCGGAGGAATTTATGAAACACTTATCTTTACTCTTTTGGCTGATTTGCGTTGGATCCCAATTCGGCAGGATCAGCCTGGTTCACGGTCACGGCTTTGCGGGCGCGAGGTTTTTTCCGGCGACGCTTTCAACCGATGATCCTTTTGTGTCTGATGAACTTTCGCTCCCAACGGTCAGCACGATAAGGACGCCGGAGGATGGTGGAACGCGTGAGACGGACATCTCCGTGGATATCTCGAAGCGCATCACCCCGAACTTTGCGATTGAGATCGGTGACAGTTTTAGGGTACTCAATCCGCAGCTAGGGCGCGCCGCGAATGGGTTCAGCAATCTGGAGTTAGGCGGGAAGTATCAGTTCCTGAAAAACGGCGAGCACGAAGCGATTGCCTCAATTGGAGTTGACGTGGAAGTCGGCGGCACGGGTGGGCGCTCGGTGGGCGCCGATTCATTCAGCACATGGACGCCGGGAATTTTTTTCGGCAAAGGATTTGGCGATTTACCCGGCGCCGTGCGGCTCTTGAAGCCGTTCGCCATCACAGGGCAGCTCGGCATTGCGATTCCGACCAGCGCGAGCACACGCAGTGTCACAGTGGACGCCCAGACAGGCGAACAGGAGATTGATGTCGAGCGGCATCCTGATGTGCTGGAGTGGGGCTTTGCGTTGGAGTACAGCCTGATTTACCTGCAATCACAGGTGCAGGACATCGGACTGCGCGCGCCATTTGATCGACTGATCCCGCTGGTCGAGTTTGCGTTGGAAACTCCGCTGAACCGCGGAGAACAGGGACAAACGACTGGCACGATAGACCCTGGTATCATCTGGGCGGGTAAATACTTCCAGGTTGGAGTAGAGGCTATTGTTCCGATTAACGGGCGCACTGGAAACAATGTCGGAGTGATCGCGCAACTCCATTTCTTCGTGGACGATCTTTTCCCGCATAGTCTGGGCCGTCCGCTCTTTGAAGGAAACAAATGAAACGTACCGTCATCCTCTTATTAATTCTTGTGGCCGCGTCAGCTCGGCTTGAAGCGCATGCTTTTCTCAAGGATGCGGACCCGGGGGTAGGCAGCACCGTTCAAACATCGCCGAGAGAGGTTCGAATTCGATTTACAGAGAACATCGAACCGGCCGTTAGCAGCATTCAGGTCTTGGACGCATCTGGGAAAGAAGTGGACAAACACGATCTACACCTGGATCGCTCCGACCACGCGGTGCTGCGCGTTTCTTTACCGCAACTCGGCGCGGGAACCTACAAGGTTGTCTGGCGCGTGGTTTCTGTCGACACACACGTGACAAACGGAAACTTCACATTCCAAGTTGTTCGTTAGACACTGATGCGGAGCACAAGCAATGCTCACGGCACAGCTCATCATCGTTCGCGCAGTGCACATCGCTGCATCGATCCTGTTTGCTGGAACGTTCACCTTCGATCTCGTTGTGCTTGCTCCGGCTCGTCGGCGTGGAAGTCACGATTTTCACGAGATTGAACAGCGCCTGTTCCGTGTTGCCGCGTGGAGTCTCGTGGTAGCACTTTTCTCCGCTCTCCTCTGGTTCTGGCTTGAAGTCGCGAGCATGAGTGGATTGCCGCTCTGGAATGCTTTCTCAACGACAGCGTGGCAAGCGGTTTTGTTTGAAACGCAGTTCGGTCGCGTTTGGCAGCTTCGTCTTGGCCTGATTGTGGCGGCGTTTGCGCTTGTCGCTGCTGTGCTGGCAAAGGCTAAGGCACGAAGGGCTGTGATCTCGGTTCTCTGGCTAGTAAGTGTTGTTTTCCTCGTTTCGCTGGCATGGATCAGCCACGCCGCGGCAGCCCCAGTTCAACCACTCGGTCTGGTTGGCGATGTGCTCCACCTTTCTGCGGCTGGCGGGTGGATTGGCGGACTGGTGCCGTTGACGATTTTCCTGGCGCGCGTCCGCGCGTCGTTCTCGTTAGGTGAGAAGAGCGCTGTGGTGTTGCGGCGTTTTTCAACGCTCAGTTTGTGTTGTGTGAGCGTTCTTATAATCAGCGGCGTTTGTAACAGCTGGCTTTTGGTCGGTTCGATTCACGCGCTTCTCACGACGACTTATGGCCGTCTTCTGCTCTTTAAGCTGGCGCTCTTTGGCATCCTTGTAGGTTTTGGCGCACGGAACCGGCTCGCAATCAAAACGAATTTGTCAGGACCCCATGAGGGCTCAAGGCTGATAAATCAAGTGTGCCGCAACGCGGTTTATGAGGCGTGTCTCGGTGGTGCAGTCGTCGCGATCGTCGGCTGTTTAGGCATGACGCCCCCCTCAGCGGCGTCCATGGTGGATAAACATCAGGTGAGCTGCGGAACATTCCGGTCGTCTACGACCAGGTGATCAAGCGCAGTTCGTGCATTTGCATCAG
>Ga0066388_100000693_pt1 | contig 16899 bp, 15 predicted proteins | sample PanSoiMetaGPlot6_FD_64539 | JGI IMG/M metagenome (GOLD analysis project Ga0066388, IMG submission 64539) | Tropical forest soil microbial communities from Panama analyzed to predict greenhouse gas emissions - Panama Soil - Plot 6 (Hybrid Assembly) | ecosystem: Environmental > Terrestrial >... | reverse complement strand
ATTCGGCACTGCTTAATATCAGCCGCGGACCAAGCGAGGACCACCCGCTGAATTTTCTCCTTTGGTGAGCGATTCAACCGCATCGGGATTTTTGTAACAAACGTGCGAGGTAGCGGACGGCGCTGATCTATTACGGTTAAATAATGTCGGCGAACGTTCGCTCCGTCTTCCTAAAGTACCAAATTCCGGTCACAGTAAGCACCACGGTTGCAGCCACCGATACTGCTAAACCTGGCAAGTAAATCGTGTTTTGTCCTCCGAGAAGACACCAGCGGAAGCCATCAATCACTCCGACAATGGGATTGACCGAGTATAGAAGTCGAAACCGATCTGGAACAACGCTGCTCAGAAAGCCCACTGGTGAAAGATAGAGGCCAAACTGAACAATGAACGGAACAATGAAACGGAAATCTCGATATTCCACCATCAAAGCCGCGATCCACAAACCTACGCCGAACGAAGCAATTAGGACAAGGGAGGCGAAGATGGGAAGAAACACAATAGTTGGAGGAGGCAAAAATCGGTACCAAACCATTAACAGTGCAAGGAAAAGCGCCGAGATTATAAAGTCTACGAAACTGGAAATAACGCTACTGCTTGGGACAATAAGACGTGGAAAATAGACCTTGGAGATTAAATTTGAATTCGTAATTAGGCTGCTACCGCTCTCGGATAAAGCCGTCGAGAAAAATTGCCAGGGAAGCATTCCACAGAAGACCAACAGGGGGTAAGGCACCCCTCCAGAAGGCATCTTACCTAACTTACCAAAAACAAGGGTAAGAATGATCATAGTCAGCAAAGGCCGGATAACTGCCCAAGCTATGCCCACAACCGTTTGCTTATAGCGAATGAGCATGTCTCTCCATGCGAGGAAGTAGAAAAGTTCCCGGTAGCGCCATAGATCCCGCCAGTAATGACGCTCCGTATGACCAGCTTCAATAACCAACTTGTTCATGCTTAATGGTTGCTGATGACTTCCCACTGCAATGGCGTGCCCCGCGGAATATCTCGCAACGCTTCGCGACCGATAATCTGATCGAAGTATTTAGGCGCTAAACCATATCCAGGCCTGATTGAGCGCACGTTTTCCTCCGTTATGCATTCGCCCGCTTTAATATCTTTCACAGCAAATAATGAACGACGAAATACCAGATTCGCCTTTTCATTCTCCGTCGGCTCATAACTCACGCGGCCAAGCGCTTTCTCGGCGACGCGAATCGCATCGACCATCTGCTTGAACTCGTCAGCCTCGAGAGAGAAGGCAGTATCGGGACCCGGTTTCGATCGCGACAAGGTCAGATGTTTTTCGATAATGCAGGCGCCGAGGGCAACAGCAGCGACGGGCACAGCGATCCCAAGTGTGTGATCTGATAGACCGACTGGAACGCCGAACCGCTTGGCCATGTCAGGGATCGTCCGGAGATTCATTGCTTCAGGCGGGGACGGATAGGCACTTGTGCATTTGAGAAGTGCTAATTCGGTACCACCTGCTTCTCGAAATGCGTCGATTGCTTCGTCGATTTCCTCGCAGGAAGCCATACCGGTCGACATAATAACGGGCTTCTTTGTGGCGGCCACTTTACGAATCAGCGGCAGATCGACTAACTCGAAGGACGCAATTTTGTAGGCCGGCACATCCATTTTTTCCAGGAAATCGACAGCAGTGAAATCAAAAGGGGTTGAAAAGCAATCAAGACCAAGCTCATCAGCAATCTGCTTTAGTTTTGGTTGCCATTCCCACGGGGTATAGGCTTCACCATATAGCTCATACAGTGTGCGCCCTTCCCAGAGCGAGCCCGAGACTGTTCGAAACTTCTTGTCGGTGGAGTCAATAGTAATCGTATCTGGGGTATAGGTCTGTAATTTGGTTGCATTAGCGCCGGCAGCATGGGCTGCCTTAACAATCTCAGCCGCTTGGTCAAAACTCTGCCCGTGATTGGCGGATATCTCCGCGATGACGTAGGTGAGCGCGCCATTTCCGATTTCGTGTTTTGCGATTTTCATGCCGCGCGTTTCAAAATGAATTGTCGCATGGTCCGCCCGCGCTGTTCCACGGATTCAGCCGAGACAAAATCTGTTTTTTCAAACGCGCGCACTGAAGTCTCATTCGCCGGTATGACGAATGCGCGAATCAGTTTCACTTGCGAATCCGCAAAACAGCGTTGCGCGCCGTGGATAATCAGCGCCGAGCCATAACCGTGGCCGCGCGATTCTTTTGAGAGGTTTACCGACAAAACCGCTTCATCACCGTTTACGTCAAATCGAATTTGGCCGATCGGTTTTTCGGTGCTGTTGCTTGCCAGGTAAAAAAAGCAGGATGGCGAATTCACGTGCTCCGAAAACCACTTCACATGATCATCCCAAGAAATGGCCTCTTGTGAGACCGAGACGGCACGCGCCTCAGGATCATTCGACCACTCCCAAATCTTTCGACAATCTTCCGAATGGACCGGGCGCAATTGTAGCTGCCCGGCGCGCAGATGACTAAGAACGCGGCTAACACCCAAGCCATCGACCAACTTTCTGCCATGCTCGCTCAGTGCGTGGCGACCCTCAGCATCCGCCAACAAGGTAATCAAGTCGTCAGCCAAGTCATCGATTGCGGTCTTGCGGGAGACCCTGGCCGTGTCGAGAGCGTCTACGACGGCGCGCTGATTGTTTGCAAGAACGAAGACAAGCGAAGGCAGGCCCATGAACGCGAGTTCCCACGAAGTGGTACCGCCCGCAGCGATAGCGACATCCGCCCAGGCCATCAAGTCTGGCATGTCATCCGGACCGACGAGCAACTCGATTTTCGATCTGCGATTTTCGATTTTCGATTTTAAATTTTCGAAATGCGGGTTGCTTCCGCCCACAATGACTTTTACGTCAACATCCAAACTGCTGAGCACTTCAATAACCTTGGCTGTAACGTTGTCTGGATCGGCCCCGCCGAGTGTGACGAGCACCTTGCAGGCGACCGGAACGATTTCGCGACTCCAATTCCGGTAAGCAAGGAACTGCTTCCTGAGCAAGACGTACCGGGTCCCTAACAACAGTCGTGTATAGGAGGCTCTGTTCTCGTACAACTCTTCACGCGCAGAGAGATTCTGATTCAACACGAGATCGGCGGAATAGTGTTCAGCGTGGCCATAATCATCCATGATCAGAAGCCGCGGCCCAGCAGCCTTGATCGCGCGCTGATAGGTGCCGCCGAACTGATAACCGTCGCAGACGAGCCATGACGGCTCAGAGTGGCGTTGTTCCACAAATGTCTCAATTGTGCGATTCGCATCTTCAGTTGTCCCGGGTTCGGCTTTCAGATGATGGACGGAGAATCTTTCCGCCCCAAGTCGCGCCTCGAGAGATGGTGTGATTTCCGCGCAGACAAATATGACATCTCCACCTCCCCGCCGCCAGCCTTGAGCGAGCGCGATACAGCGCATGATATGGCCCGAGCCAATTCGTGAGCCCGCATCGGCTCGGATAACCAGGTATCCGGGTGAAGGGAAAGCACTCATCAAAAAGAACCGATTAGGCTAAGTTCGTTTTTCGATCAGGAACCACGTTAGATCGTCTTGCGGAAAGCAATTATCTCGCCGGTATATGAATCCATAATTAAGCAGTGCCGTCGACGAAAAACGGTCGAGGAATTCTCCCGCGAAATCGCGTTTGAAAAGTCTACCAGGCTCGCCTCGGTAGACTACTTCGACTGGCATTGGATTGTAATATTCGACCATCAGTACGTAACGGTGCGACGTACCAAACAACAGATCGTACACTCGAGGAAGTTCGGCTGGATTAATGTGAATCAATACACCCTTGGTGAACGCAAGGTCCACAGTCCTCATTGGCTCGTAATCCAGAATCGAACTTTCGCGAACCTCGCAGCCGCCCCAGTCTCGCAATATCGCTGCTGCGCGACTATTGATCTCAACGCCAGTCAGCTCGATGTTAGGCACGAGCTGGCGTAGCGCGCGGAGATTGAGACCGATGTTAGCTCCGAACTCAATCGCAGAGCTAATCTTAGAAGTTTCATTCAAAATACGGGCAAAGAGGGCCAGATTCGCCGCAAACAATTCAGGCGTTGAGTTTCTGGCAATGTATTCGTTACCGAAGTTGCCCGCCCAAAATGATTCCTGCTCTGTCTTAAATTCCATCCCGACCCTCAGCAGTTGCGACAGCACGGAACATAGCTTCCGCTGTCAACCAATCCTCCGCTGTGTCAATATCCTGAACAAGGTGACGGGGTAAGACGACGGCATAAGACCGGGCTGAGAACACACCTTTGTTCGTCAGAAAAAACGCCACGCTGCGTCCCCAGTAAAATTGTCCGGCATCATGCCACGCTTCAGAAAGATCCTGAGAACGCTTAAGTTCGTTTTCGGGCCAAAACATCTCTACGCGCCCATCGTCAGTGCGCCGCAACGCGCGGAAGATGGAAGACGGGTAGGACGTGATGCTGAATGCGAACTCGGCGTCCGAATGGGCGCGCAGCAACTCCAATCCGGCACGCAGAGATTGGGGCTGCAGAAAAGGCGCTGTCGGATAGATGCAACACGCGAAATCCACAGGTCCCCGAGTTTCCTGGAACCACTTGATCGCATGGGCCATCACCGGCAGCGTCGGAGCATAATCGTCCGCAAGTATAGCAGGCCGCCGAAAAGGTACTTCACCACCGAATTTCTTGGCGACCTCCGAAATCTCGTCGTCATCCGTGGAAACCAGAATCGCATCGAAAATCTTTGCTCGATGCGCAGCTTCAATGGAATAGGCGATCATTGGTTTACCGCAAAACTGCTTAATGTTCTTGCGAGGAATTCGTTTGCTGCCGCCGCGGGCCGGTATGATTGCAATGTTCAAAATAAGATTTAAACCAGTTGCCTAACTGCCTTCACCACGTACCTGACGTCGCTATCCGTCATTGCCGGATACAAAGGCAAGCTCAACGCTGACAGATAATATTCTTCAGCGATCGGGCACTTGCCAACAGCGTAGCCATACGTCCGCCGATACCATGGTTGCAGATATACTGGAATGTACAAAACCTGGGTCCCTACGCCTTGCTCTCGCAGTTCAAGCATGACTTGAGTTCGGGTCTTGCCAATTTTCTTGAAATCAATTTGTACCGTATAGAGATGCCATGAAATAAGGTCACGATCCGCTGGATTGCGCAAACCGGGCCGCACTAACCAGGATAGATCGGCGAATGCATCATTGTATCTATGAACAATTTCACGTCGGCGTTCTACGAATTGAGGCAGACGTTTCAATTGCGAGACCCCCAGCGCGCATTGAATATCTGTTATTCGATAGTTGTAACCAAGGTCTTGCATTTCATAGTACCAGGGACCTTGCTCGGCGAGTTGATGGTTGAGAGTTGGTCCGAGCCGGACTGGCATCTGTTGAGAGTCAGATTTGGAGATTAGTCCTAGAAAACGGGATTGATTCCGGGTCATCCCGTGAGAACGAAGTTCACGAGCACGGTTGGCCCAATCCTCGTTCTCGGTTACCAGCATCCCCCCCTCACCTGTGGTCACCGTTTTGACCGGGTGAAAGCTGAACACGGTCATATCGGCCCAGGGATGATCACCGATCTTCCATACTTTGTCAGCATGGCAAAACGCGCCGCCGACGGCATGTGAGGCATCTTCAACGACAATTGCGCCGCGTTGACGAGCAATCTCCGCAATGGCCGGCATATCGCATGATTGACCGGCGTAATCCGTTGCCACAATAGCTTTGGTATCTGGCTGCCAAGTTCGATCGAGCGCGTTCGGATCGAGATTGTAGGAAACCGCATCGATGTCACAGAAATCGGGCGTTGCGCCCACGTATGCAGCACAATTGGCAGATGCTAGAAACGTGTTTGGAGAGGATATGACGCGGTCGCCTGCGCCGATATTTGCGGCCCGCATCGCCAGGTGCAGCGCAGCCGTCGCACTGCTTACGGCTACTGCATACTTGGCGCCGATACGTTCGTAGAACCGATGTTCGAATTCTTCGACCTTCGGTCCGCACGTCAAGAAATCAGATCCTAGCGCCTCGCAAACTGCCGCAAGATCCTCCTTGTCCACATTTTGATGTCCATAAGAAAGAAAGCGCATTGCGTTCAGAAAACCATTCAACCTCTCAAGTTTAATGCTATCCGCCAAAATGACTGGCGACAATGGCATTGGAAACTCGAAGGCAAGGAATATTATCGATTATGGGATAAACGATCAGACGCGGGGCAGAGACCATTACGCCCTTGCGTTTCATCAACGGCGTTTTGAATAGAGGGCAAACATGGATCGCTTTCGGGCTACGTCGCGGCAGAGACTTCGACTTTTCGATTATCAAAACCATCGTAGGGTTAAGGGGGTTCGCACACTTCTCAAAACGGCGGACCTCTAGAATTTCAAAACCAAGTTGGCGGCATTTTTGTTCCAGACATGTGCAATAGCCATGCTTTCGCATGCGCTTTTTGCCTTCAGCGCTAGCCATTTCATAGCTGGGTTCAAAAAGCAGAAGGTAGCGGGCTGTGACTCGATAAAGCTCCTTGAGTATCGGGATCTCGTTGCCGCCGTTTGGCTCGACAGCGTGTGAGGTATAAACAACATCAAAAGCACTATCCGGGTAGGGTATCTCAGAAAGAGTCGCGGTGCATAGATGGACTCCTGATAAATCTTGTCGAGCAAGCCATTGCCTTGCTTGGGCGATACGTGACCAACTGAGATCGAAACCATAAGCTGAACGAGGATCCTGCCCGAGGTTTTTTAAAACGCCAGATAACGTAGTCGCTTCACCTATTCCGGCCTCGAGGAGATTTCGCGGACGTTCGACCAGTTTGCGAATTTCACTTGCGATCGCTGTATTATAACTTTTGGCGAACTCGCGTTTCTCGGAATCGGCCATTCTCTTCACATAACTACCTGCTTGGAGGTCGTACGCAATTTCGATAATTCCCTCTGTGTTTTCAGATACGCGCCCAGCTTGGCGAAGGAGTTGCGTAATGTTCTCGCCTCGCTCGTAAGCACTCAAGAGCTGCTGAGGCGTGATACCAAGGGAGACCACAATCGGTCCATTAGACTACACCTGAAAAGTGCAGTCGACGTGTTTTCGAACCAGCTCCCGCAATTGCTCCACATTAAGCCACTGGGTGTTCGAACCGCTAGTGTACTTAAATCCGTACTGGCAACGCCTGCCATTGAATGCTTTGCAATAAGCACCTGGATCCCACTGAGGCGTTGACGGTAGAATTACAAAATAACGGTCGAACTCGAGCGTGTTGAGCCCGTCCGTTTCGGTAATCATTTCTTCATGCAATTTTTCGCCTGGACGAATCCCGACGATGTCATGTTTGGCGTCCGGTGAAATGGCTTTGGCTACATCGGTAATTCGATAACTCGGTATCCGTGGAACGAATAGTTCGCCACCCCACATATTTTCAATTGCGAAAAGAACCAGGTCGACGCCTTCCTCAAGAGAGATGTTGAAGCGAGTCATGCGCTCATCCGTGATTGGAAGAACACCGCCGTTACGCCGCTTCTCAAGGAAAAATGGAATAACACTACCCCGGCTGCCCATGACGTTGCCATAACGAACGACCGAAAATCGTATGTCGCGGCTTCCTTTTACATTATTCGCCGCGATGAACAATTTGTCGGAGCAAAGCTTCGTCGCTCCATAAAGATTGATCGGTGCGGCCGCTTTGTCTGTACTCAAAGCAACTACCCGCTTCACCCCAGTCGCCAATGCTGCATCGATCACGTTTTGCGCGCCAAGGATGTTAGTTTTCACGGCTTCAAACGGGTTGTACTCGGTGGTTGGTACCTGTTTCAGAGCTGCGGCATGTACAACGATATCAATATCCTCCATCGCGCGCTGGAGTCGATCGAGATCACGAACATCGCCGATGAAGAAGCGGATCGACGGGTACTTTTGATGGGGATAATGCTGCGCCATCTCGAATTGCTTTAGCTCGTCACGCGAATACACCACCAATCGTTCAATACCTGGAAAACGAGTATAGATCAGTTCTACGAATTTTTTGCCGAATGACCCCGTGGCACCCGTAATTAAAATCCGAGCTCTGCGCAAACCATCGTATTTGTTGGGATTGTGTGCACTCATCGCTTACAACTGTTGTTTCTAAATGGTGCGCCTGTCATCCTGCCTTGGTTTGTTCACTATGTTTCGTCCAAGATCAATATGGTATCGCGACATGGTTTTGATTCTTACCCAGATCAGCTTCGTTTTGAATCTCGCTTGGCAAATCACGCAGACTTAGATCCCTTCCTTTAACGCTTTCCCAAACATCAGGGCCATATTGAGAATTCTTCCACGCTGTTACGGCATAAGTCCGCGTTTTAAGATACGTGATGAATCGACGCAGGTGATGGTCGTTGAGCCCATAGGACCAAAAAAGCGCCGCCCGTTCAGCCTGCGCGCGTTCAAAGAGAAAGCGTGGCAGCCTATCCGCTTGGTCTGGTTCTAACTGAAGATTCCGCACAAATCGGAATAACCGAGCACTTCCACTATGGCTAGTCCGGAGGTTCCAGACCGCTAGATCGCCAGGTTTAGTCCGGAGGTAGATATTTCTCCCCTCGCTCGTGTTTGCCACGTTGTGCGATTTGACCCGAATATTTAGACCACCTGAGTGCGTCGAATGGTCCTGCAAGTATAGACCAAACCGGAGTAAGGTATACTTGCTCTGCCAGTCCGGCGCATTGATATCGTCTCGATCAGCATTGTCCTTGTGGTAACCGTGCGATTTGTCGCCTATCAAGCACGTGCTATCTCCAAAATAGACTGGAGTCTCGCCGAGAATAGCGTGAGCGATCCGAAGAATTCTAGGATCAACAATCACGCCTCTCAGAGACGGATTCGATAAGAGATCCCCTTTGTGCGATGCCGATTGCAAGGCATACCCGCGTAACTTAGCTATTTCTGTAGGCGTAAATACTCCCCGTATTAGCAAATATCCGTTTTTCCAAAAGGAGTCGGTGTCGATTCCGTCATTAGATGCTTGAGTTAGTCTATTCATGTGATTAGCATTCAGCTGGAAGGTTACTTGGGTTTGCCGTCCATTTCCAAGGAAGCGTGCTATTCTCAGGACTCTCTATATCTTCTCCAGGACGAGAATATTATAAAATGAGATCCACGCGGGCATCTGTTGAAGAACAGTTTTTTCAAACCACACTATAAAATCAATCACCTTAGGGTCTCGCAGATAGTCATCTAACTGATCGCGATAGTCTTCGAACTTGTCAGACCCAAGCGAATGGCCGATCAACCGGTTATAGTGGAAGAAGCTGCAGGGCGCTCTCTCAAGGAGGCGTAAGCCGATCTTGTTGCAGGCTCTGTTGATCGCCTTCTGATCAAACGCGCCGTTGAAGATTACGGGGCGTGTGCGGGGCACCTGGCTTCGGTGCGTGGCGCCGAACGCACCAAAATCACACTCTTGCTTACAGGACCTTTCAGCCAGATCCAGATTCTCTTTGCTTGTAAAGTGCATCAAGAGGTGGCCGCCCCGACGGCAGCAGCGCGCCATCTCTTGCAGAATCTCCGCCCAGTCTGGAAACTGAAATAGAAACATTCGCGAGACCACGACATCAAATTCATCATCGTCAAAGGGCAGATTGTACGCGTCGGCGCGCTCAATTCTAATATTCAAGTCTCCTCGGTTGCGCTCCAGTTCCTCCAGCATGGGCTGGCTGATGTCGCAGGCGGTAACAGAGTGACCGCGTTGGGCAAGATGGATACTTACAACCCCGTGGCCACATCCAACATCCAAAACGCGGGAATTTTCGGGGCAATGATTAAGGAAGAAGTCATTAATGACGGCATTCGAATACGCCGCTGTCGGCGTTTTCGAGGAGTCGGTGCTGGACACGAAGGACTTGCAGGTAGACTCAACCTGCCAGTAGGCGGTCTTTGCTTCGCGCATAGCTCTTTTGCTAGCTGGAAGGCGATTCACGCCTCTGCGGAATATTTCCCGGATCCCGTGTCGCAATGAAGGCGCAGATTGCATCATTCCGATCGCCCGCTGAAGCAGTCGAATAGGCTTCGTCAGTGTAGAACTAGAACTTCTGGAGTTTGTCATACAAAATCTTCAAAGAGTTTGATGGAGTCAATGGTGAAACTGTCCAGCGCGATGGAGTATAAACTTGAGTAGCTTGAGACCAGCGTCCAAAATAAGTTGGATGAGAATTTACACATCCTTCCTCGACTGTGAAACGAAGTGCTTCATGCACTGCGTCATCGTAGTATTGGCCACGAAGTGTAATCCAAACATTGACTTGATAGTCTCCCGGAAAAAGGTAAATAGAAGGCAACTCAACCTCCACCAGATGCAACCCCGTCTCAGGAATGGAGCGCAAGCCTTCCCATGTCGAAACGAGCTGGTGTACCATAACTCCCTGGAAATTCGCGATAATGACACCGATTTCAAAATCATGACTGGGGCGTAGTATATCGATAATCAAACGAAATACGGCTTTATCTCCCATCTGGAGAACGACGGATGGCAGACCATCTCCGTTGAGTAGCTCCAGGCTCTGCAAACAAGCATACTCCTTGGCTCCGTAACGCTCGACAGTCCGGCTCGCTAGGTCCACCCACGCTTCGGCAATAGCTTGCGACTGCCGAGCATATTGCCGAATCGCCTCTTCGGCCGGACCGTCAAAGACAATCGCACCTTCGTTCAAGACCACTCCGCGACTACATAAACTACGGACCGCGCTCATGTTGTGGCTTACGAATAGAACAGTCCGGCCGCCTCTAGAGACTTCGCCCATTTTACCAAGACATTTTTTCTGAAACTGCGCGTCTCCTACTGCAAGGACCTCGTCTACCACCAGGATCTCCGGTTCAAGATGCGCAGCAACCGCAAAGGCAAGGCGAACGTACATGCCACTGGAATAACGTTTTACGGGTGTATCCAAAAAGTCCTCAACCTCCGCAAATGCGACAATTTCGTCGAACCTTCGTTTTATTTCAGCACGAGTCATTCCAAGAATTGCGCCGTTAAGAAAAATGTTTTCGCGACCGGTGAGTTCCGGGTGAAAACCAGTACCAACCTCCAACAGACTGGCTACACGGCCATCAATTTCAATCCGACCCTTCGTCGGATCCGTTATTCGACTCAGAATCTTCAAGAGCGTGCTTTTGCCGGCACCATTGCGACCGATAATGCCGACAACCTCACCTCGGTTGATTTCGAGCGAAATATCCTTTAAGGCCCAAAATTCGGTCCGCTCCTTACGCGGTCGGCGCCGACCCCGAAGCCAATTAAATGGAGATTTCATCGCACTCTCGATGGCGTGACGCAGACCGCCGTCTCGCGACCGCTGTTGCCCCAGAATGTACCGCTTCCCGAGGCTTTTTACCGCAATTACGGTCTCCGGCGAATCGCGGGAAGCACGCTGTGCAGCGATGCCAGCGGCCGGATTTAGCGGCGCTGTTAAGTAATCAGCTGTGTTCATTTTCTCTGGCGAGCAAAACGGGTTGATCGGTAGCTACCCGTCTAAACAATTGTCTGCTGTGAATTGGGCAAGACTCTTCAGTCGAGTTTGAACATTAACTGGCATCGCTTTCAGTAACGCACGCAGGCTGCGTTTAGCCGCCCTCTTGATGGTGAGCTTGGATTTCGGCGGTTTCTTCCCCAATGAATACTTGAGAGCTCTTATTTTAGGATAGCCTTTGCTAAACAGACGCTGCCGATAATCGTCGTAAAGCGGCTTTAGATCCGGTCGCTCGGAAAATGACATGATCTTTGCCCCCGGCCGCCCAGCAATAAGTTCCGGCTTCATCGGGTTATAACTGCTAAAATGATAAAATACCACGTCGTGCTTATCATTTACGAGGTATCGGCCGTTGCGTCGGGTCAGCTGCCGCTCAAAATGGTTCCAATAACAGATATTATACCCTGGATCCTTTTCGACGTACACATTAGGAAAATACAATGGGGCCAAAGCCACCCAAAGTTGATCTACGAACCCCCCCCTCCCTTGTCGAAAATGGCAACAATTTTGAAGGCGTTTCTGCCACCACTTTAGAAAGCTGAACGTTGTAGCGCGCCGGGCCGTCGCAATGAATCCAAGATTATAGATACCGCCGGTCAGCATGCCTCCTTCATAATAGAGATTTGTATCGCTGTCATCGAACGTGCAACTATGCGGTGTCACAACGATGTCATGTGTGCGGAGCTTATCCGTAAGCGACTGGAAGCTGCCGGTGACAAGAATATCCGGATCAAGATAGATCACCGCCTCGACTTCTGGATTCCGGCGGTACAAATGCTCCAGATAAAACGGTTTTACTGCCGTGTTCAGTTCTACAACGTTATGATCCCGCACCATCTCACCGAACTCCGGGACATCTAACTCCTCTACTGGAATCAACTCGTAAGGATGCCAGTAGGAGGGCTCTAGTTCCTCGGGCACACGATCAACCAGCCCAATGACAAAGCGATGATCAGGATTGTTCTCTGTCAGGGAATCACCCAACACTTTGGCATGAGCGAGATAATTCGACGAACAGAGCGTGAAAACGACAATCATTGGATTCCGTGCGCTACGTCCTTGCAACTGCTTTAGTGGCATTGCGCCTTCGGTCTTTGTGCATCGTCTCTACTTGGAACAAAGCCTTGTCCCAAGCGTGGCCATGTCTGGGCAAGCGCAGATTGGATGGTATCGCCAATCCACCGCTCGGCGTTATATGCCGGAATCAAAATTGAGACCAAGGGGGCCACGAAGACTTTAGACCTTTCGATATCGCGAATTCACTTCTTACGATCCGGAACTCGAGCCTCGACGGCAAATGCTTCGAATTGATTGATCTCTTCGCATCCCATTACGCTGCCATGTGATTCAATACCGCGAAGATTTTCGTCGTTACTCACGCCGGGTTGATAATAAGTTATGTCCTCAAACCCAACTCTAGTCAGAGTCATTCTGAGTGTTTCTCGATCGTAGAGGAATTGATGTCCCCATGCGCGGAACGCGTTATTAATAACGAACACCTCTTTGCAATAATCTACATTGGGCATGAACTTCTGAATCATCCAGTCGACATAGAACTCTTGGGTTGTCGGCTTTTCGTTCGAGAGCAAACTGGTGAGAACCTTCAAGTCAGGAGTTGACATGCGGATCTTGCCACCGGGCTTGAGGATCCGGAAACATTCGCGTAGCATCGCAACTGCGCTTTGATGTTCGACATGCTCGATCATGTGCTCTGAACATACGTAATCAAACATGTCATCCTTGAAGGGAAACCGCCTTGTTGCATCGAGATATGCGACTTTCCCAGTGGTGGGTAACAAATCGGTGTTAAGCCATCCTGCCATCAGGCTGTTACTTGTCCCCAGCTGCAACTTTTTGATGCTATTACCTTGCAAGTAGCTTCGGATCTTTCGCTTGCGTGTCAGGAACCCATAGATCTTGTTAATATCCGCAAGTCCCTCCCGACTGGCCCTTACTAATCCGACAAGAAACCCGGACCGTTTTAGCAGTTGCTTAATCTGAGACACATCTTGTTATGGGCGGAAACCAGAGTGGCACGCGGCCTCGCTTAATTGTCGAGCAAATGGAAATAAATATTAGTCGTTATCGCGGCAACCTGTCGAGCCTCAATGGTCTTTTTTAGGATTCGGAGTACTACCTTCTATCGCGAACGCCTCGAATTCGTTGATCAATTCACAACCCATTACCGCGGTGAGATTTACGGCATGGCTACGTCCTGAGATGCGGACGCCTTCTTGATTCCAGTAACCACATTGTTGTATCCCACCCTTGTAAAAGCGACGATTTGATCTTATTGTAGCTGAGTTGGCAGCGTTTAGCTGTAGCTAACCCAAATATTTTTTGAATCCAGGCATATTTCCATGACAATCGTGGCGGCCTCAGAGAGCCGCCCAGCCCATACGCTAATTGGCACATCTCGTGCACGATATCGGGCCTTTGCGGATGGAAATCGATCAGGTAATTCTGCAAATACTTAACGCAGGCGGCGCGTGTCATCTCACTGTTCTCGATGGAGAGAAGGTATCCGATCTGCAATTTGATACTTAGAAGCCCTGCTTCCATTTTTCTGTCGGAGTTGCCGACGTAACTCAATCTGTTTGGACCTACTGCCCGGTAGTACACCTTGGATTCGGAAACGAACCTTACTCCGCAGCTTTTTGTCATGAGGCGGCAAAAATATTCACCGTCATCATCCCCAAGTAGCTGAGTGTTCCACGGACCCGCAGCTTCAGTCAACTCGCGACTAACCAGCCATGTCGCCGTCTGCATGTGAGAACCACTCTCCATTTTTCGGACGATCCATTCTAGCGGTGTAAGATCATTCCAAAGGACGCTTGGCCTAAATTGCGCCTTGCTGGGACGTGAGAAAAAATGTCCCCATCCAGACGAGAACAAAATCGATTTATCGTGGGCCTCTTCTATAATCGCCATCTGATTTGAGACTTTGTCCGGAGCAAGCAAATCGTCCGCGTCAAGCCATTGGACGTAATCTCCTTTGCACAACGAAAATGCGCGGTTTCTAGCTGCAGCGGCCCCTTGATTTTCCTGACGAATAATAATAACCCGTTCGCCCCTAAATTGTTCTGCGATCTGATATGTCCCATCGCTAGAGCCATCGTCCACGACAACAATTTCTGTATTGGACCAAGTTTGCTCAAGAGCAGACCGAATGCTCTGCGCCACCCAGCGCTCTGCATTGTACGCAGGTACCAATATTGAAACGAGCGGTTTCACTTGGGAAGCCACAACGCAGGAGATCAGTGTTAGGATGGCTGCGTTCTGGTGCTAGATTAGATCTGCCGTGACACGTGTACGAGGTCGCCAATCACAGATCAGCGGTCCCACTCTAGACCGAGAACGTGTAGCGGGCGATTCCGAAATCACTGAACTGTCCTAAGGTTTGTCGGCGCGGCAACTGCACTGCCCACGAGAGGATGTGGGTAAACGTAAGGCGTATACCCGGGCATTGGCGTATTGTCGTAAAAATATTTGTTGGGGACAATTGTCACATCGCCATTACTGAAATTTATATTCCCGGCTCCGTTGTTGTAAGTGTTGTTCCATTGATAACATGCTTCAACGGTCTGGTTGTTCCATCCCAAAGGCAGAGAAGGCGTTGCCCCACTGAGAATAGGACCACCGCTAACACCGGGCTGATCTAGTGCCTGCGTGACTTTGTAAATAGCAAAAGTATTCCCGGCACCAAAACTCAGGTTTCCACCGGCAAAACCGCCATTACTCCCAAACGTGATGGTGTTTGACGTGTTGGAATAGATTTCGGAAAACTGTTGGCCGCTAGTTGATCCTGATGTCTTTTTAATGCTATAGCCAAACCACTGATTCGTTGTCCACGGCGTGCCAGACACGCTTATGGTCAAGCTTCCGGCCGATGAAACTGTTCCTGAATAAAACGGGGCGCCGGCTTTATTCATGTCCCACTGGTTTGTTCCATCCGCTGCCCCCCAAGGACTAAAAGCATTGAATGACCGATAGCAACGCATCCTCCATACTGGCAACGATGTCTGCCCAGGCCAACCGGACATTGTGTTGTCGTGAATAGCTGCTACGCCGCTTCTGATCGTGGCTATCCACCACGCCGAAATTGTTCCGCTAAACGTATTGTTGTAACCCTCAACAGCCCGCATCCCGCGCATTCTCCCGCCGCTTTCGGTGCCGTGCCCTCCAAAATCGGTATCTACAACGGTATTATACCGGAACACATATCTTGCTCCGCAAAGCGAATCTACCGCATCTCCACCCTTAGGGCCGTTAAAAGTGTTAGTTTCGATGAACAAAAATTTATCAGAGCCGAAATTTGAAGGCTGCGACCAAGAGTTGTCTCCGTAGTCGCCAATATTGCCCCAGTGTGGGTTTTGAACTTCAATCGTCACTGGGTAACCCGCATCAAAAATGTTGTGATCGATTACGCCGATTAGGTTGTAAGTCTGTATGCTGACTCCGTTAAGCTGATGAAATTTGCAATTATCAACCCGGATGGTGCTGCCGTTCCAGTCCGCGCCGCTGAGTGCGATTACGCCGTTGGGCTGCAGCGCGCCCCCGTTATTTTGAAATTCAATCCCCGTAATTCGGGTGTTCTTGTTTGCTACCGACGTTACATATAGGAGACGAACATTGGTTGTGAGTATGGCGTTTCTAATAATGGTGACACCAACGCCCGAACCTTGCAACGTAATGGCTTTAGAGATAGTCAGTCCAGCCGTCCAAGTCACAATGCCTGGAGGTATATGAACCGTTTCTCCGTCGATTGCTGAGTTAACGGCATTCTGAACATCGGCAAGTCCTGCAGTTGCCGCGGTCGTGTCGGCAACCGCCTGCTTGGACAAAAACAGAAATAAGCCGCAAAGAAGCGGTGCGCCTAGGAGGAGCCGGCACCAAACGCGATACATTGCGCTGTTTTGAGCAGGATTTATACCCGTTAAACAGTCAAAATCCGGAAATCCGGAAATCCGGAATTCCGAGACCTGGTGTCGGCAAGCACAGATATCATTTGGCGCTTACGAAATGCAAATAAACGCTGATCGTTGCTTTGGCGACCTTTTGCCAGGAGTAGCGCTCATTCGCATAGGTCTTGATTTGCTTTCGCTGCGCTTCAAGATTCCGAAAGATGTCGCTTTCAAAGTACTTCGCGATGACTCTTGCGAGATCGGCTGAGTCCTCGGACTTGAAGATAAATCCGGTCTTACCTTCTACGATGTCGTCTCTGAGCGATCCAATGTCGGCAGCAACAGCGGGGACGCCGAAACTATATCCCAGGAGAAGCACTCCGCTTTGAAAAATATCTTTGTACGGCAGGACAAGAACATCTGCGGCCTTGAAGTACAATTGTGTCGCCTCGTCCGGCACGTACTCGATCTTATCGATGATCCGATCACGGCTGGCGCTCTGTTCAATC
>Ga0066388_100000692_pt1 | contig 16905 bp, 13 predicted proteins | sample PanSoiMetaGPlot6_FD_64539 | JGI IMG/M metagenome (GOLD analysis project Ga0066388, IMG submission 64539) | Tropical forest soil microbial communities from Panama analyzed to predict greenhouse gas emissions - Panama Soil - Plot 6 (Hybrid Assembly) | ecosystem: Environmental > Terrestrial >... | reverse complement strand
TCCGTTGTCCGTTGTCCGTTGCCCGTTGTCCGTGGCTCCAACAGGCAGCGGATAGTGACCGGGAGGTGGCGGACAACAGTTAACGGACAACGGACAACGGACAACGGCCAACCTCACCCCTCCACCGACACCCGCTGCCCCTCGCGCGTGGGGTCGCCGGTCAACACCACGGCCTCGCCGCCGTGCAGGCCGCTGGTGATGCGCAGCTTGTCGCCGACCTCGCCGGCGGTCTCGACTCGCTGCTGGCGGACGCGACCATCGGTCACCACCCAGACGAAGTTCTCGCCCTGGGCGTCGCGCCGCAGCGCCGCGGCGGGCACGAGCACGGCGGGCTCGGCGGCTTGGGTCTTTTCGGCGGCCTGCAGAAACGTCACGCGCGCGCTCATATCGGGCAGCAGCTTCGCGTCCGGTTCGAGGATGTGCACCTCGATCTTCAGCGTGCCCTTCTGGCGATCGACCTGCGGATAGAGCTTCACCACCTGGGCCGCATAGCGTGTGTCCGGATAGGCGTCGGGAGTGACCTGCGCCGGCTGGCCGAGGTGCACGCGATTGAGGTCGGCTTCGTTGACGTCGACCTCGCCACGCATGTCGGTGAGATTGGCCAAGCGGACCAGATCGCCCGATCCCGAAAAACCGCCGGGAACTGCGATCTCGCCGACCTCCTTGAGCTTCGCCAGCACGACGCCGTCGGCCGGGGCGCGCAGCGTCGTGTAGTCCAAGTTGACCTTCGCCTGCGCCAGCTCCGCCTCTAGCTGCTTGATCACAGCGCGGGCCACCTCGGCCTTGTTGGCCAGCACATCGTACTCTTGCTGCGAGATCACTCCCTGCGCGTGCAGGGGGCGTCCGCGCGCCAGGTCGGCCTCCGCCAGGGCGAGATTGGCGCGCGCCGATGCCATGCGCGCCTCGGTGGCGGTCACGGAGGCGCGGTAGTCGCGATCGTCGAGCTGGACGAGCGGGTCGCCTTTCTTGACGCTCTGCCCTTCCTCGACGAAGTAGCGGTCGATGCGGCCGGCGACGCGGACGCCGACCGACACGTAGCGATCGCCGGTGACGATGTAGCCAGAGCCCGACAGCACCGGCAGCGGGCCGGCCTCGGCGCCGGCGCTGCGTGTCGCGTACGCCACGCTGACCGGCAGCGGGCGGGCCAGCGTGCGCCACAGGACCACCGCGGCGACCGCGAGCAGCACGAGGACGACAGGGATCCACCAACGCCGGCGGCGGCGCGGGGCGCGGCGCGTCAGCGGCTCACGCTCGATGCGCAGAGAGGAAAGGTCGGAACGGAGCTGCTCTTCGCGGCCAGGCATGATCGGACGGAATCACCGATGAATACAGATGATCACAGATGCATGCGCAGCCCAACCCCGACGGACCAGAAGCTACTTTAGTGCGAAATCCACCGATGGACACAGAACCCCACCGCCCCCTCAACCGATGACCACAGATCCACCGCCTCCCCCCTCACTTGGCGGGATGGATCCGTGGTCATCGGTGGGGTGGGCGGCGGGGCTCCGTGTTCATCTGTGGTTCCGGCGCGGCCGGGCAGCGCTCACGCCTTGCGCAGCGCCTCGATCGGCCGCATCCGCGCCGCCCGCCAGGCCGGTCCGAAGCCGCCGGCGAACCCGATGACGATGGCAAGCACCAACGCGGTGGCCAGATCGGACGGCGTGACATGCAGGGTGATGACGTTGGTGGTGAAGGTGCGGGCGCCGAACGCGATACCGCCGATGAGCAATCCGATCAGGCGTGCGAGCAGCAGGGCCAGGACGGCGCCGAGCCCGAAACCGACAACCGCCAGCGCCACGGCTTCGACTTGAAACGACCACAGGATCGAGCCGCGGGAGAAACCGATCGCCCGCAACGTGCCGATCTCGGCGGTGCGCGCCTGCACGGCGGCGTACATCGTATTGGCGGCGCCGAAGCCGGCGCCGATGCCGGCCAGCACCGCGATGCCGATGACGAGTACATAGAGCGCGTTCGCCGATTCGGCCTGCTTCGAATAGTACGCGGTCTCGGGCTGGGCCTCGAGCGCGAAGCGCGGATCGTCGTTGATGCGTCGCGCCAGCGCCGCCATGTCCGCGCCGTTCGCCGTGCGCAGCCGGATGCCCGAATAGGGGAATGGCCGCTTGGCATCATTGGCCAGCTCACGGACGTCGACCCACACCTCGCTCTCGAACGACGAGCCGCCCGATTCGAGGATGCCGACCACCTTCCAGCGGCCGTGGCCGAACTCGAGCTCGCTGCCGAGCGTCGCACCGCGATAGCGGCCCATCACGCCCTTCCCGACCACCGCTTCGGCCGAGCTCGGATTGAGCATGCGGCCCTCGGCAATGCGCACGTCGCCGTGCACCTGCAACGCCACCGGCTCGACGCCGCGCACCAGCACGTTCTCGCGCCCGCCCTGCAGCGTGTGGAAGAACGGCTGCACCACCAGCTCCGGCGACGCCAGCGGCTGGTCCTGCGCGTCGCGCGCGATGCCGTCGAAGTACTTCACCGCCTGGAAGGCCTCGAGCGACAGCTGGCTGGAACCGTCGTTGTCGGAGCCCTTGCGCATCACCACCAGGTTGCGCGGGTCGCCGCTCGACACCAGTGTCTTGCGCAAACTGGAGATCAGGCCGAGGAAGAGACTGCACGCGACCACGACGAGTGCGATCACGCCGGCGGTCATCAGGCTGCGCGCCTTGCGCGCCGTGATGTTGCGCAGCGAGTAGGAGAGCGGGAGCGTCATACGGCGCGCGATCCGATCCCGGCGTTCAGAACACTTCGTGCAGGGTCTGCACGACCGGCTTGCGCGCCGCGCCCCACGATGGGACGAGGCCGGCGAGCATGCCGACGAAGAGCGACAGGAACGTGCCCTGCACGATCACCGGCGCGGTGACGATGAAGCTGCCGAGCGGGCCGAGCGCTTCACTGCCACTGGCGACGAGCCGCAGCACGGCGGTGAGACCGAGCGTGAGCCCGACGCCCAGGAGCCCGGCGACGGTCGAGAGCAGCGCCGCCTCGGTGAGGAGCATGCCGAAGATCACCCAGCGCGTGAAGCCGATGGCCTTCAGGACCGCCAGCTCGCCCGACCGCTCGCGCACGGCCATCGATGCCGTGTTGGCGGCGATGAAGATGATGCACAACGTCACCAAACCGGTGACGATCAGCACGATCGTCACCAGCCCCTGCAACGAGCCGAAGAAGCTCGAGAAGAAGCTCTTCTCCGTTTCGCTCGCCGTCTCGGCCTCGCTGTTGCGCGACAGATCGTCGATGGTGCGCATGATCGCGTTCACCCGGTTCGGATCGTCGGCGCGCACCCACATCATGCCGGCGATGCCGAGCCCGGGCCGACCCTCCGCCTGCAGGGCCTGGTCGAGGTACTCGCGGGGGAACCAGAGAATTCCGCTGCGGTCGTTCGGGATCTCGGCGACGATGCGCAGATCGAGACTGACCGGCCACACCGTGGAACGCAGGGTGATGCGGTCGCCGATCTTCCACCCGTACTTCTTCATCGTCTGACGGCCGACCATGGCGCCGTCGCGGTAGCGCTGGAAATCGGCGAGCTGCTGCGGATCGAGTTTGTAGTCGGGATAGACCTCGCCGACGTGCTCCGGCTCGACGGCGAAGTTCGGGAAGGTGACGCGGCCGTCCTCCTCGAAGGCGCCGCCGAACCAGGTCATCGACATCGCCGCGGCCACGCCGTCCACCTGCCGCACCTTGCGCGTGAACGCGTATGGCATCGAGTACACGAGCCCCGCCTTGTTGTGCACCGAGATGCGCGTGTTGCTGGTCATGCTGGCGAGCATGGCGTCCATGCCCGCCGGCATGGTGAGCAGCATGCACACCAGCGCCACGGCGAGCATGATCGCGCCGGCGGTGAGCGCGGTGCGCAACTTGTTGCGCCCCAGGTTGGCGCGGATGAGGCTGAAGTACTTCATCGCCGCAACGGCGAGCCGGTGGTCGAGTGTCCGCCGGCCGCCAGCAGAATCGCCTCGCCGGCGCGTTGCGCCGCTTCGCCCTCGAGCAGGATGCCCTTGTCGAGATGGAAGGCGTCGTCGACGAAGCGCAGCGCGCGCGGGTCGTGCGTGACCATCACGACGGTCTTGCCGAACTCTTCCTTGAGCTGGCGCAACAGGCCGAGAATGTCCTCGGCGTTGCGCGCGTCGAGGTCGCCGGTCGGCTCGTCGGCGACGATCAGATCGGGGTCGGTGACGATTGCGCGCGCAATGGCGACGCGCTGCTGCTCGCCGCCCGACAGCGTGCGCGGCAGATGGTCTGAGCGCTCGGCGAGGCCGACGACGCGCAACGCGGTCTCGGCGCGGCGCCGACGCTCCGCCTTGTCGAGCTTGGTGAGCAACAGCGGCAGGGCGACGTTGTCGCGTGCCGACAGGACCGGGATGAGATTGAAGAACTGAAAGATCAGACCGACATGGCGGGCGCGCCAGTGCGCCAGCTCGTCTTCGGTCAGGTCGTTCAGCAGTGAACCGGCCACGACCACCTCGCCGGCCGTCGGTCGGTCGATGCCGGAGACCAGGTTGAGCAGCGTGGATTTGCCCGAGCCCGACGGTCCCATGAAGGCGATGAAATGCCCTGCCGGAATGTCGAGCGACACCGATTCGAGCGCATGCACCTCGTCTACATCGCGCACGTAGCGCCGCGAGACGTTGCGGATCTGGATGAGCGGGGCCTGTCCGTCGCCGGCCATGAGACCACAGATGAACACAGATGCATCCGGATTGGGAGAGGCCGAGGAGTCGAGTCGGGTCATGCCGCCTCTTCCACCATCGGATCCTTTCGCGGCGCGGGCAGGATCATGCTGACGGACGCGCCGAGCGCCAAGGCGCCGATGCCGCCGAGCAGATATGGCGCGTTGGTGCCGCCGTGGTCGAGCAGCCAGCCGGCGGCGGCATTGGATGCGATGCTGCCCACGCCCATGCCGGCCATCGCCAACAGCCCCTGACCGGTCGACCGCAGCGATTCGGGAACGACCTGCTCGAGATACAGCGGTCCGCCGAGCAAGAGTCCGGTCACCACGACGCCGTGCAGCAGCTGCGCGGCATAGATGACCTCGAACCGATCGCTGCTTGCGCACAACGTCCAGCGCAGCCCGCCGGCGAGTACGCCGAGCGCCAACAGCCCGCGCGCGCCGAGCCGCTGCAGGCCGGCGCCGGAGAGCAGCACGAGCGGAATTTCCAGTAGCAGCATCACCACCCACATGCGGCCGACGGTGCCGAGATCACCGCCGTGGGCACGCACGAAAAGCGGAAAGAGCGTGGTGGGCCCCTGCAGGAAGAGGTAGCCGCCCATGGTGAAGAGCAGCAGGCGCACGACCGCCGGCTCGCGCAGCAGCACGCGCCACTGCCCGCGCCGCGCGCGCAGCGCGACGTGGCCTGCGCGCGGCAGCCACAGCGCCATCACCGCCGCCGCGCCGGTGAAGACCGCGGTGACAGCGAACATCGACCGCAGCCCGGGCTCGACGCCGTCTGCCGCTGCGGGCGCGAAGCGGTGCAGGACGGCCGGGTAACCGGCGACGGTGAACAGATAGCCGATCGTTCCCCACACGCGCACCAATCCAAACGCGTGCGGCCCGGCGCCGCGCAAGGTGGCGAAGGTCACCGACAGCAGGATCGGGACGACCGAGGTGGCGAAGACCGCGCACGCGGCGGTGGCCGCGAGGATCGCGGCGAAACCGCGCATCTCACCCAGTGCCGCGCAGCCGACCGCCACGCCGGCGGTGACCAGAATGAGAATGCGGCTGCGCGCACCGGTGCGGTCGGCGAGGTACCCCCACAACGGCTGTGCGATGACTCCGACGAGCGGCAAGGTGGCCAGCACGAGCCCGACCTGCATGCCATCGAGGCCGGCGTTCTCGTGCAGGTAGAGCGTGTAATACGGGAAGAACACACCCAGCCCACAGAAGTAGGTGAACCAGAATGTTGCGAGCCGACGCATCAGCGATCGAGGGCTTCAACACAAAGACACAAAGACACGAAGACGGACGTTAGCGGTGTGTCCGCGCTGCCCTTGGTGTCTTGGTGTCTTGGTGTTTTGAACCTTCCATTGCGTCAACACAAAGACACAAAGTCACCAAGACGGTGCGTCGGGCTGCCCTTTGTGTCTTGGTGTTTGGAAGCTTCTAGTGCGCTGCTCCGCGCCGAGACTCGAGGTGCATGCGCAACTCATAGACGCCCTGGAACAACGCCATGACGTCGATCGGCGCGTCGTAGGGCTCGCCGCGGCATTCGCGGTAGGCACGTGCGACCGTGAACACCAGGCGCTCGGGCTCGGTCCATTTGGCGTAGGGCCCGAGATCGATGCGCTTCGCGGCTTCGAGCACCGGTAGGCCGGCAGCGAAGGCGCGCTGTGCCTCGCCGCGCACGTACTCGAGATAGGCGCGCATCTCGCGCGGCCCTTCGACCCCGCACAGTGGGCCGTGGCCAGGCACGATGACCTCGGGCGCGAGCTCGACGATGCGATCCAGTGCCGCGATCCAGTTGTCGAACGTGCCTTCCCAGCCGATCGGCGTACAGAGGCGGAAGAGGATGTCGCCGGTGAAGACGATGCGGCGCTCCGGAAGGTGCACGACCACGTCGCCGGCGGTGTGGGCCGGTCCGACGTACAGCAGCTCCGCGCGCAAACCGTCGAGATCGAGCGACAGGCGATCGTCGATCAGCTTCGTCGGCGGGGTCAGTTGGATGCCGGAGAAATCATAGGGCTCGAGCGCGCGGCCGAATGCCGCCAGCGCCGGATTGCTGCTCGATCCCGCCGCCGTCTTCGCCGCCTGCATCGCCTCCGGGCGTTCCTTGCCGAACGATGCGGCGCACAGGCGGTGGCCAATGATCTCCGCGCCGGGGAAGAGCTGATTGCCCCAGCAGTGGTCGCCGTTGTGGTGCGTGTTGAGTACCCGCCGCGCCGGCTGTGCCCATACGCGCGTGTACTGCCGAATGAGCTCTCGCGTATGCGGCAGGTCCCAGAACGTGTCGATGACCAGCCCGCCGCCGCGATTGATCAAGCCCGAGTTGCTCCAGCCCAGCCCGCGGTCTTCCTGCAGGCAGGCGTACACTTCGTTGCCAATTTCGCGCAGCTCCATCTGGCGCTTATACCACGAGCTGGGGAACGCTGGGGCGGGGCGTGGCGTAAACCTGAGAACCAACGAAACGGGAGACGACGAGGGTCGATTCACCGACCCCGCCGTCCCCCGGGCGCCGACGGCGCGCCCCCCCGGAATTAGTTCTGGCGTTCCGGCAGATCGAGTGTCGCGCAGGCGATGCGCGCACCCGAGTTTCCGGACGGATCGGTCATGTAGTCATCGGGGTTGGCGTGGATGACGATCGATGCGCCGTCCCCGTCGAGAATTCCGCCTTCTCCTTGCCACTGCAGCATGCCGGCGACCATGATCTGAGTTTCGAGTTTGCCGTCCGCCGGAATCGTGATGTTCGGCAAATCGCCGGCGTGCGGGCCCTTGGGATTCTTGGTGCCGTGTTGATGGTTGGTCGGGTTCCAGTGCGGCCCGGCCGAGTCGAACGTCGGCGGGGTGCATTTGTTCACAGAGTGGATGTGGATGCCGTGCACCCCCGGCGGCATGTCGTGCAGCTTGATCAGGAAGAGCGTGGCGCTCGGCATGTGCTCGATGTGCACCGTGCCCACTTCCTTGCCCTCCGCGTTCTTGAACTTGCTGTCGGCCACTTCCTGGGCTGGCGCGCGCACAGACAACGCGCCCGCGACGACGAGAGTCACTGCACACAGCACTGCCGATCTCATAGGACCCCCTCCTCCATCGGATGGTGTGTGACGCATCGCGCCACCTGGTCGTAACGCCGGCGCATTGTGGCCTTGCGGCGATCACTTGGCAAGCTCGTCGCCGATGGCGGTGACCCGCCCGTCGTGCAACGCCAGCACGTCGTCGCCGAGTCGATAAGCCTGCTCGAGGTTGTGCGTGCTGAGCACCACCGTCTTGCCCGCGTCGCCGAGCCGGCGCAGGAGCGCTTCGACCAGTGGCACGGCGGCGCGGTCGAGGTTCGCCGTCGGCTCGTCGAACAGCAGGACCGGCGGATCGATCGCCAGCGCGCGGGCGATGGCGACCCGCTGCACCTCGCCGCCCGACAGGCGCCGCGCGGTGCGATTCGCGAAGCCTTGCAATCCCACCGCCGCCAGTGCGGCGTCGACGGCGCCGTCGGCCGCGCGGCCGCGGACCCGCAAACCGTAGGCGGCATTGGCGCGCACCGAGCCGTGGAACAGCAGCGGCGCCTGGCCGACGTAAGTCACCTGCCGGCGCTGTGCGGTCAGCTCCCGCGCGCGGTGGTCGACGGTGGCGCCGAAGAGCTCGACCGTCCCCGCGCTCGGTTCCTGGAGGAGCGCCAAGACGCGCAGCAGGGTGGATTTGCCCGACCCGTTCGGTCCCACCACTACCGTGATCCGCCCCGCGCGCAGGTCGAGCGCCGAGATGTCGAGTAGGCAACGAGAGCGATGCTCGACGCGCAAGTCACGCAGTCGGTAACCGATCGTCTCGTTCATCGCGCTGCGTCGAAGTGCGCGGTCGACAGTTGCCAACTGTGGACCCTCAACTGTCAACTATCCCTGTGCGGCGGCGCCAGCAATGCTGCCCCGACGTTGACCACCAACGCGACCGCCAGGAGTAGGATGCCCAGCGCCAGGCCGAGCGCGAACTCGCCTTTGCTGGTCTCCAGCGCGATCGCGGTGGTCATCGTGCGCGTCGCCTCCGCGATGTTGCCGCCGACCATCAACGCGATGCCGAGCTCCGAGATGAGCCGGCCGAAGCCGGTCGCCACCGCGCCGAGCAGGCCGCGCCGCATCTCTGCCGCGACGGTGAGCGCGGCGCGGGTCGGGGAGGCTCCCAGCGTCAGTGCGGTTTCGTGGATGCGTGCGTCGGCGCCGCTCACCACGGCGAGCGTCAGCGCGGCCATCAGCGGCGCGATCAGCAACGTCTCGCCGACCACCATCGCTGTGCGCGTGTACAGCAGCCCGAGATCGCCGAGCAGGCCGCGCCGCGACAGCAGCGCGTAGGTGAGCAGCCCGACCACGACGGTCGGCAGCGCGGTCGCCGTGTTGAGCAGCAACTCGACCGCGCGCCGGCCGCCGAATTCGCGCGTCGCCACCCAGAATCCGAACGGTGCGCCGAGCAGCGTGGCAGAGATCGTCCCCAGCACCGCGACCTGCAGCGACACGAACACCGCGGTCGTGACTTGAGGGTCGCGCTCGACCAGCAGGCCAACCGCCGCCCACAAGGCGTCGACGAAATTCATGAGCCACGAGTGCCTACGCGACGGGAAATGGGCTTCCATCCTCGCCGAGCGACGAATGAGTTGACTAGTTCGACGGCGGCACGGCCGTCGGGTGGAAGAGCATCTCGCCACCGACCTTGAAATCGGCGATCATACGCTGTCCCTCGGGCGAGGTGATCCAGGCGATCAGCGCCATCGAGTCGAAATAGCGCACCGCCGGGTAGCGTGCCGGGTTGACGGCGATGATCGAGTACGGGTTGAACAGCGCCGGGTCGCCCTGGACGAGAATCACCAGTTCGCCTTTCGCCTTGTAGGTGAGATACGTGCCGCGATCGCTCAAGGTGTAGGCGCGCTTCTCGTCGGCCATTTGCAAGGTCTGTCCCATCCCCACCCCGGCCGAGACGTACCAGGCGCCGCTCGGCGTGCCGCCGGCCGCTTTCCAGAGTTCCTTCTCCTTCTCATGGGTTCCCGATTCGTCGCCCCGCGAGATGAACGGCGCCTGGGCAGACGCGAGCTGCTTGAAGGCGTCGACCGCGCTCTTCGACCCGGCCAGCTTGGCCGGATCTGCGCGCGGGCCGACGATGACGAAGTCGTTGTACATCACGGCGCGCCGGTTCACTCCGAAGCCCGCGTCCATGAATGCATCCTCGAGGGCTGGCGCGTGCGACAGCACGACGTCGACGTCGCCGTTCTCGCCCAGCTTCATCGCCTTGCCGCTGCCGACCGCGATCACGTCAACCTTCACCTTGAAGCGCTGCTCGAACGGCGGCAGGATCGCGCCCAGGAGGCCGGAGTTCTCCGTACTGGTGGTCGTAGCCAGCCGCAGGTGCGGCTGCGCGAGCGCACTGCCGGTCAGCGATAGGATGCAGAGGAGAACGACCCGCAGCCGCGGCATGTGCGGGTCGTTATATCAGCCTCAACATAGCGGCAAGCAACGCGGTGCACGCCCGTAATGTCAGCGGGGGTCGTCGCTCACCGCTTCGGCGGCTCGCGGTCGACCCATTTGAACGGTGGCGGCGGCGTGTACGCCTCGCACGCGACAAGTAGACGCGCCGGGTCGTCGTCGACCAGCAGCATCGCGCGGTGCGCCGGTTGAACGAACCGCGCGGCGACGGCGCGATCGAGAAACGTCAGCAGCGGCGCGAAGTAGTCGTCGCGGTCGAGCAGGCCGACCGGCTTCGTGTGCAGGCCAAGCTGTGCCCAGGTCAGGATCTCGAACAGCTCATCGAGTGTCCCGATGCCGCCCGGCAGGGCGATGAACGCATCGGCCAGGTCGGCCATCACCGCCTTGCGCTCGTGCATCGTTCCGACCACGCGCAGATCGGAGAGGCCGCCGTGCGCGACCTCCATGTCGACCAGCGCACGCGGGATGACCCCGATCACTTCACCGCCCCCCGCCAACGCGGCGTCCGCGAGGTGCCCCATCAACCCGACGCTGGCGCCGCCGTACACCAGGCCCAGCCGGCGTTCGGCGAGCACGGTGCCGAGACGCTCGGCCAGCTCGGCGAAACCGGGAACCGCGCCGGGGCTGGAGCCACAGAACACGCACACGCGGGTAATGGACATCGTGCAGTCTCGACCACTCGGTGCTCGCGGGTGGCATCCTGTTAACGCTTGCCGCCGAATGTGAGCTTCAATGACAGCGTGGCACTTAGCTGGTCTGTTCGTCGGTGACCAGCGGCGCCGCCCAAAAACGCGACAGGACGCGCAGATCCATGCTTTGCGCGTTGAAACGCCATGTCGCGGATCGACGCGCATCCGACGTGGCACGGAACTTGGGTTCTCGTTTCCGGCGCGAGGCCACAGAAACGGAGAGACCCCAAATGATCAGCACGGCCAGCGAAAGCGAAGCGGTGGGTATGACGCGCATGGAAGTCGGCGATCCGGGCGAGCAGCTCGGCGCTCTGCGGGCTCTGCTTGCCGGGGGTGAGATCCTGCCGGCGCAGCTGCCGTCTGCCTCGCACTGGGGTCCCGAGCTCTGTCTGGCCGCCGCGGTGTTCGTGCAGGCGATGTCGGACATCCGCCTCAGGCGACGCGATGGACGCGATCACGTTCTGGTCGCGTCCGCAGTCCGGTGGGTGCGCTCGAACGACATCTCCTGGCCGCTCTCGTTCCTGCGCATCTGTGAGCTCCTGCAGCTCGACCCCGCCTGGGTGCGTCAGACCGTCCACGGATGGTTGCATCGCGAAGCGGCGCCCGTCCGCGCCCGAGCGTATCGCCGCGCAGCCTAGGCCAGCCGCACGGCTGCAACCGGCGCCTACTCCTGCGAGCTGGCGCGTTGCAGCCGGCTGCGCACGGCACCGAGCTCGCCGATCTCGATTGGCACGCCGTCGCGATAGGCGATCACCAGACCCGAGAACGGTGAGACGCGCGCGCCCTGGGTGAGGATGCCGACCAGGTTGAGCGGGTCGGCAGCCGCGACCAGCACCGGCTCACCGGTGGCGCCGCGGCGCCGTACGCTGCGCATGGTGTCGACCGCTTCCGGCAGCGCGAACTGTTCGCCGACGAAGCCGTCAACGAAGCGGCCGCCGCGCACCTCGCCGCGCGCCTCCAGGCGGCGCAATGCGAACAGCACGGCGCGCCAGCTCGGCAGCCCGCGCTCGCGTGCACAGAGCTCGCGGAACACCACGCCCCAGCGCAGCAGCAGCCGCCGTGCGGCGCGCTCCGCCACGACCTCGCCGTGCGGGGCAGCCTCTTCGCGGTCGCGCAACAGCGCCCAGCGCCCGACCGGCATCAGCCGGCGCGTCGCGCCGCCCGGCAAGGCGCGCAGATGCGAGCGCCGCGGGCGCCGCTCGCGCTCCGGCAGCAGCAGTGTGCGCAGGCCGGCGATCCCGTCGCCGGTGACCAGGCCCGATGCCACTAGCTCCCAGAGGGCGTCCTCGACCTCGGTGGGCAAGCGACCGAGGCCGCGCGCGATGTCCGCGAGGAACGAGGCGCCGCGCTGCTCGAGGTACTCCAACACGGCGCGCGCAGCCGGCGAGCGCTCGGCCAGCACCTGGGTCATGTCCGGTGCGGCCACGAGCAGATCGGCCAGATCGGCGCGCAGCACGAACGCGAGCGGCGCGGCGCGCGTCGGCATGGCGCGCCGCCGCGCCGGCGCGTGGACGACCTCTTCGCCTTCGCTGGCCGCCGCGACGGCGAGCCGGCCCCATGCCACCTCGCCCGCCAGGCACAGTTGCTCGAGATCGCGCGGATCGTACTCGGCAATGCGCGCTGCCAGCACGTCGCGCTCCCACGCCGGACCCGGCAGCTCGAGGCCCTGCAGCTGCGCGATGATGTGACGTACGCCATCGCGCCCGTGCAGCTGCGTACCCGGTTGCACGTGCTGCCAGGTGAGCAGAAAGCGGAAGAAGTCGGCCGGCGAGACCGCTTCGATCTCGCGCCGCAGCCGACCGAGCGTGAGACGGTGGATGCGCGACAGCAGGCCGCGCTCACACCATTCGACCGCGCCAGCGGCAGCGGAGGTGAACGTTCCGCGCAGGATGCAACCGTCGGCTTCGAGCTGCGCCAGCGCGCCGTCGACCGCCGGCTCCGCCATCCCGAGCCGCGCTGCCAGCGCCGCCGCCGTGGTCGGCCCGATGGAGTCCATCCACCCGCGCACGATCTCGCGCCGCGCCGCGTGGGCATCGTCGACCGCAAGGTCGCGGCTCGAGCGCGGCGGTTCGACGAGCGGCGGATCAAAAACCGCGTCGGGAAACGCGAGCCGCACCAAGGCGATCCGCTCTGCCGCGACAAATTTGGAGTGCGGCAGCTTGCTGCCGCTTTGGGGTGGGCTGGGCGGGGTTGGTGAAATCGTCGAGTTTCCACCGCCCCCCTCCCACCCCAAAGCGGGAGCAAGCTCCCGCACTCCACAGCGTGTCGCCCGACCAGCCGCCACGAGCTCGTCGAGCCATACCTTCCATTCGCCGGCTTCGCTCTCCGGCAACATGCCCAACGTCAGCAGCGCGTCGTGCACTTCGTCGGCATCGCGCGCGTCCGGCCATGCCTGTCGCCGGACTTCGGCGATCGCGTCGGGGTCGAGCGCGCCGATCCCTGCCGCCAGATCGGGGTCGGTGCGGCGCAGCGACACGGCGCGAGCACGCCGTTCCTCGAGCGGTGCATCGTCGAGGTAGGCATACGGGTTGGCGTTGAGGATCTCGTGCGACATCGGCGACGGCGCCGCAGTCTCGGCCGCGACGGTGCGAATCGCGCCCGACTCGATCCGCTCCAGCACGGTGCGCAGGCCGTCGGCGTCCATCGCTTCGAAGAGGCAATTGGCGATCGTCTCCCGAACCAGCGGATGATCGGGAGGCTCCAGCGGGCCGACGCGATTGTCGCCGCACGCCATCTGGGCGGGGAACACGGCCGCGAGCAGATCCTCGGCGCGCATCCGCTGCAACGGCATCGGCACCTTGCGGCCGCCGCTGAAGCGCAGCAGCGCCAGCGCGCGCGTCGCGTTCCAGCGCCAGCGGTTGCCGAACATCGGTGCGATCAGTGCCGCCTGCACGAGGTCGTCGTGGAACGAGTGCGAACGCACCATGCCGAAGACGCTGTCGAGCGGAAAGCTGTGCTGCTCGCCGAGCGACAGCACGACGCCGTCGTCGGTCGCCGCCGCCTGCAGCTCGAAGTCGAAGGTCACGCAGAAGCGCTTGCGCAGCACGAGGCCGAGCGCGCGGTTGATGCGGCCGCCGAACGGCGCGTGCAGCACCAGCTGCATGCCCCCGGCTTCGTCGAAGAAGCGCTCGGCGATCACCGTATCCAGAGTCGGCACCGCGCCGAGCGTGGCCAGCGTCTCGCGCACGTAGCGCACGATCTGATCGGCGCCGCCGGCGTCGACGTGCGCGACCGTGGTGAGCCACTCTGCCGCCGCGCCGGGATCCGCGACCCGAGCCGCGACTTGACGACGGAGGTCGGCGACCGCTTCCGACAGCTCCGTCGTGCGCGACGGCGCCTCGCCGAGCCAGAACGGCATCGTCGGCGGCGCGCCGGCGGCGTCGACCACGCGGATGCGGCCGGCCTCGACGCGGCGGATGCGCCACGAGCGATTACCGAGCTGGAAGATGTCGCCGGCCAGGCTCTCGACCGCGAAGTCCTCGTTGACCTTGCCGATCACCGCTTGGGTGGTGTCCTCGACGACGTCGTAGTCGGCCATGTCCGGAATGGCGCCGCCGCCGGTGATGGCCGACAGCCGCGCGCCGCGGCGCGGGCGCAGACGGCCGTGCACGCGGTCGGCGTGCAGGTGCGCCGAGCGCCGGCCGCGGCGCGTCGAGACGCCTTCGGCGAGCATGTCGAGAACGTTGTCGAAGTCGCGCCGCGCCAGATTGCGGAACGGGTAGGCACGCCGCACCAGCGTCCACAGCGCTGCGCTCTCCAACTCGCCCTCGCTGGCGACGATGGCGACCATCTGCTGGGCGAGGATGTCGAGCGGGTTCTCCGGAATGGTGAGCCGGTCGAGTTCGCCCGCTTCGACGGCGCGGACGGCGGCGGCGCATTGCACCAGCTCGTCGCGGGTGAGCGGAAAGAGCACGCCCTTCGGCGTCGCGCCCAGCGAGTGCCCGGAGCGGCCGACGCGTTGCAACAGCGAAGCGAGCGAGCGCGGCGCGCCGAGGTGGCAGACCAGGTCGACGTGGCCGACGTCGATGCCGAGCTCGAGCGAGGCGGTGGCGACGATCACCGGCACGGCGCCCGACTTGAGCCCGGCTTCGGCAGCCAGCCGCAGCTCGCGCGACATGCTGCCGTGGTGCGCGGCGACGTGCTCGGGGCCGAGCCGTTCGCCGAGGGCGTGCGCAACCCGTTCGACCAGCCGCCGCGTGTTCACGAACACGATGGTGGCGCGGTGCGCGCGCACCTGGGCGGCGATGCGTTCGTAGAGCTCGGCGCGCAGCTCGTGGCTGGTGATCGCCGTCATCTCCTGATCGGGCGTCTCGACGCGCAGATCGAGCGCGCGCCGGTGGCCCGCATCGACGATCGCGCACTGCGGCGTGCCATCCTCGGCGCAGCGGCCGGCGCCGACCAGCAGTCGCGCCACCTCGGTGATCGGCTTCTGCGTCGCCGACAGGCCGATGCGCTGCAGGCGGCCGCTGGCGAGCGCGTCGAGTCGCTCGACCGAGATGGCCAGATGGGCGCCGCGCTTGTCGGCGGCAACGGCGTGGATCTCGTCCAGGATCAGGGTCGACGCGTCAGCCAAGAGCTCGCGGCTGCGCGCCGCGGTGAGCAGGATGTAGAGCGACTCCGGCGTCGTGATCAGGATGTGCGGCGGGTGGCGCGCCTGCAGCGCCCGCTCGCGCGCCGGCGTGTCGCCGGTGCGCACGGCGACGCGGATCTCGGGCAGCGCCATACCCGCCGCCGTTGCGGCGGCGCGGATACCGGCCAGTGGGGCCTGCAGGTTCTTGTGGATGTCGTTGCCGAGCGCCTTGAGCGGTGACACGTAGACGACGTGGATCCGATCCTCGAGTTGGCCGCCGAGACCGCGTTCGACCAGGTCGTTGAGCGCCCACAAGAAGGCCGCCAGCGTCTTCCCGGAACCAGTCGGCGCGGCGATCAGCGTATCGGTGCCTGCCGCGATGTGCCGCCAGCCATCGGTCTGAATCCCGATCGGCGCGGCAAAGGTTTGGCGAAACCAGCTGGCAACCAGCGGGTTAAAGGGGACGTCGCGCACGGCACCGAGTTCTTACTACTCCGCCGCCGCGCCGGCTAGACCCAAGCCACGTCGGAACTGGAGGGCGGCGCGCCGTCGCCGCCGGGATTGGGGGATTGGGATTCGGGGCCGATTTCACGACCCCTCCCCCCTCGGCGGCGACGGCGCGCCGCCCTCCAGGGGGAAGGGCAATCACAGCGATTTGAGGTATTCGATCAGGTCGCTCTTTTCGCTGGCGCTCAGACCGAGCGCGAAGACGCCGTCGTAGTGATCGACCACCGTCGCGAGGGTCGCGAACCGTCCGTCGTGGTAGAAGCCGCCCTGCATGTGCGCCGACACGCCGCGTAGGGGTGAGGTTCGGTAGCGGCCATCGGGCGAACGGCTGGCCTGGAAATCGTCGATGCCGATTTCCTCCGCACGGTGGAGGTTCCAGCCCGGTTCCGTGAAGAGCGGCGGCACGTGGCAGCTCGCGCAACGCGCCTTGCCGTTGAACAGCTGCTCGCCGCGCGCCGCGCCCTCCGCGTCGAAACTGCCGGGCGCGGGCGTCGGGGCGGGCAGCGCGAGCTGGTAGAACTGCAGTGCGCCGAGCTTTCCCGTCACCAGATCGGGATCACTGCGCACGTGGCCAGCGCCGCTGCGGGCGGCGATCGGAAAGCGCTCCGCGTCGTCGAGCCGCGGATCGTAGAAGGTACCCTGCCCCTGCATTTCCAGATTGGCGACGAACCCGTTCCAGTGTGTGATCGAGCCCCAACCGGTCCACGTGTGCAGGTTCACTCCCGCCAATCCATAGGCGGGCGGAATCAGCGTTGCCGCCGGTTTCCCGTCGGGCCGAAAGGCCTTGCCGTCGAGCAGCAGCGCCGCATCGAACTTCCCCGGACCCCACGAGTGGAGCACGGTGCGCACCGTGTCCTGGTCGGCGCCGAGCGCGCTGCCGAGCACGGATACATCGGGGGCGAAGGCGATGATGGCGCCGACGTCGAGGTCGCGGTTCGCCCACCCGTCGAGCCGGCGGCCAATGCCCGGTGCGACCGAATTGTCGACGGTCGAGTGGCAGAGGGCGCACGTGAT
>Ga0066388_100000691_pt1 | contig 16913 bp, 15 predicted proteins | sample PanSoiMetaGPlot6_FD_64539 | JGI IMG/M metagenome (GOLD analysis project Ga0066388, IMG submission 64539) | Tropical forest soil microbial communities from Panama analyzed to predict greenhouse gas emissions - Panama Soil - Plot 6 (Hybrid Assembly) | ecosystem: Environmental > Terrestrial >... | reverse complement strand
CCGTTACTCAAGCGGGACATGACGATCACGCCAGTACTGATCGGCCTCATTGGCTCAGCCCTGGTGCTCGGCGCAGTACTGGGAGCAATGTTGGGCGGAATCGCCGCAGATCGAATGGGCCGCAAACGCGCGTTTATCGCGGACACGGCAATTATGGTCACAGGTTCAACGCTGTGCCTGTTGGCTCATGAGCCTTCATCTGTCTTGGCCGGCCAGTTCCTGATCGGCGTTGGAATCGGAATCGACTTCCCCACCAGCAGTTCGTACGTGTCAGAGATCATGCCGCGTTCATTGCGCAGCCGGATGACAGTTGCAACGATTGCGTTGCAATCCGTCGGCATGATCCTGGCTGCGATTGTTGCCACCACGATATTTCGGCTGCACCCCAACTGGACCGATTGGCGGCTGCTGCTGGGCACAGGTGGCCTGTTGGCGGCAACCTACATGTGCGCTCGCCTGTTCATTCCCGAGAGCCCGCGCTGGCTGGCGGAAAAAGGCAAGCTCGCCGAAGCCGCGCAGGTTCTCTCTCATCTCACCAACACGCCAGTGTCGATGACGCGTCTGGAGGATTCGGCAAGCGCTTCAACCTCGCCGACCGGAGCCACTAGGTCTCTTGGCTTTGCCACGCTCTTCAGTCCCCGTTACCGGACACGCACATCGCTTGTTTCAATCCCCTGGCTGATGATGGATGTCGCCACCTACGGCGTCGGATTGTTCACTCCGGTCATCCTGGGTGCGATGCATTTTGATTCTGCACGCACTGGCACGGTCGCAGCCGTGCTCGCCGATGCGGAAGGCAGCGGGCTGGTCGACCTGTTCCTGCTGGCCGGATCCATCGTGGGCATTTGGGCGATCCCGCGCTTTGGTCGCATACCGTTGCAGGTGGCGGGATTCTGCGGAATGGTGCTCGGAATGCTCTTGCTGATGTTCGCCACGATGGCAGGCGACGGGCCCCAGGCGCATCTTGGACTAATCATCGCAGGCTTCGTTCTCTTCAATTTTTCGATGAATGCAGGTCCAAACGCCACGACGTTCACGCTGCCTCCGATCCTTTTTCCGACAGCGATCCGGGCATCGGCGAGTGGCTTCGCTGCAGCATGTGCAAAGGTGGGAGCAACCCTCGGCACCTTCTTTGTTCCTCAACTTCAGGCAGCATGGGGATTGACCGGCGTGCTTGCGTTGATGGCGTTTGTCAGCATCGGGGGACTTTTAGCCACCGTTGCTTTTGCACATGCTGTTGACAAAGAAAGTGAGCTTGAAGAATCAACGGCGACGGTTCCGTCAAAGGCGCATATCGGCTAGCGCGATGCACGCGTCCGTTGGCCAAAGCGGACATACCGATTGATTGGACCCTAAAATGCCCGCCAATGATAGTCAAAACGGAAGTCTATTGGCCCCACTCCAAACCCCTTCCAGTCCTGCCTTAAGCCGCTACGATGGAGTGAGCCTTGGAGCGGAAAATGAGACGTCGCGAATTCCTGACAGCTCTTGGCGGTATAGCGCTTTCATGGCCGATTGAGGCGCATGCAAAGAAGCCAAAGACCCCGCGCGTCGGCTATCTATTTTCATTCACCGAACGTGAAGGCCAGCCCCTCTGGGATGCGTGCCGCCAAGGCTTGCGCGAGCTTGGATATATCGAGGGCCGAAATATTGTGCTCGAGCCTCGATGGGCGGAGGGACGTCATGAGCAGCTTCCGGCACTTGCGAATGATTTGGTCGGCCGTAATGTGAACGTTATCGTTGCAGCAGCAACGCCCGCAAGCCTCGCAGCAAAGGCTGCGAGCAACACAATTCCCATTGTGATCGTAGCCGTTGGCGAACCGGTAAAAACCGGTCTAGTCGCAAGCCTGGCCCGACCCGGTGGAAACGTTACTGGGCTAAGTCTGCTAACCCTGGATCTCAGTGGAAAACGTTTGGAACTGCTCAAAGAATTTCTTCACAACGTTTCGCGCGTCGCAATTCTATTGAATCCCGACAATCCAATCAGCGCCATTTTTTTCGGTGAGACGCAAGACGCTGCGCAAAGATTAGGCATCAAGCTCGAACGATTAGAGGCGCGGCGCCCTACTGATGTTGATGACGCTTTTTCGCGTGCCGCAAATGAACGTGTAGAGGCGCTGGTCGTATTCGATGATCCCGTCCTTTGGAGCTTTCGGGTGCAAATTGTAGCGCAAGCCGCCATGCACAAAATCCCGACGATCTACGGATACAAGGAGTTTGTGGACAGCGGTGGCCTTATGTCTTATGGGCCAGACCGGCCCGACCAGTATCGCCGCACAGCCACCTTCGTTGACAAGCTGCTTAAAGGCGCTAAGCCAGCCGATCTTCCGGTCGAGCAGCCGACAAAATTCTCGTTGTTTATAAATTCGAAGGCTGCCAAGGCACTCGGGATTGAACTGCCCCAAACACTGTTACTTCGGGCTGATGAAGTGATTGAATAGAAGGGGTCCATCATTTGCCTTGCGGGCTTTTGGCGGCCGATGACCGCATCTTTCAGGTGTAAAACGAACATGCCCGGGCCAATGAAGTAATCGAATGACGCGACGCGAATTCATTGCGCTTCTCGGTGGTGCGGGCCTGCTTTCTGCTCACGTCATGCTGAGTGATGTCAGGGTCGCACGTTCTGACAGTGCAGTCGATCGGTTGTCGCTTCCGGATTCGGTCGAGTTCAACGGTGAAAGCTATCGGTTGTCGTGGAGTTCGCACCCGACGCTCAATTATTACAAGCAGGAATATTTGCCGCCGGGTCAGACGAGCGAACGCTTCCAGCGGATGGTGTTGATCGAAGCCACTGTTCGGGGGGTCGATATCAATGACGCAGTCGCTGCCCAGGTCAATATGCTCAACAAGCGCAAGTCGAGCGATCCAACCGTCAATTTCGCCGTTTTCAAGAATCCAAAAAATGAGGAGATAATTCTTGATTTCATTCTCAGCGCGCAAGACTCCAAGGGAGAAGATATGGTGGAGTGGAGTGCCTATCGCTATGCGGCGTTGAGAAGCAAGGGTGGCGCGTCCGGCGTGCTCTTGTTTGGGGTAAGCCGGCGTGCCTACGGCAACGATGCAACAAACTTTCTCCTCAGGTTGAAGTCGGCTCGCTCGGCGGAGATCAAGGCACTTGCTACCCACCCGCTGCCAGTTGTTCGTCCGATGGACTAGAACGCGTTATCCCGCTTATGACCCTTAGCGGACGTGCACCCAGCGAATTTAATGCGGACATTTAGCTACGGGGATTGCGCAAGACCACACAATCGCCGCCGGCAAGGTGAATCCTTTTGCAAATGTCATCTGCGGTCGCCCGCGAGTCGGCGCCGACTCTGACTTGATAGCGAGGCAGCGAACCGCCGCGCTCAAGCAGAATTGGTTCTCGCCCGGCCAGGACCGTCGCGAACCGTTTCTGGAGCGTGGCATAACGATCCAGTATCTCCGAGCGCGACCTGTGTGCTCCGAGAATGGCCCCCCAAGGTTGGATCGCGCCAGTCACCACATGCTGTTGGAGCGCTGCAAAGAAGGTCGTTGGCGGTTGTTTAAGTTTCGCCATCAGCGTTTCGCAACTAACTCCACTATCGGTTTTGGCTCCAACGTCGTCCCGACCTTTTGCCCATTCATCAACCGAATTGCCTGTAACCGCGAGCACATAGGCGCGTGTCTGTGCGGGCATCGAGGCGCCACCCGACATCCATGCCCGGACGCGACCAGGCCCTGCGTTATAGGCCGCTGCCGCAAGTCCAAGATTGCCAAAGCGGGCGCGCAATTCCTTGAGGAACTCGGCCGCCTTCGGCAGGGCCTCTATGGGGTTTAGCGGATCGAGCAGATTACGCTCGGCCGCTGTAGCCGGCATAAATTGCGCAATTCCCAAGGCGTGCTTGCCGCGTCGGGTTGGCGGGCCGATGGCAGCGGGCTGGAATCGACTTTCTTGCCAAATCAATCGAACAAAAAACTCAACCGGCAGGCCGTTAGCATGAGCCGCCGACTCAAGAAGGAGGCAAATCGACTGCTGTACTTCTCGATCGCGTCCATTCGCTATTGAGGCCCGCTCGTCATTGGCAGCTTCCTGCGCTTTTAGGCCGGAGGCCGTCAGCAGCAAGGCAAAAAGAACGCATGCAACAAGGCGCAACATCAAGCGCTCTCAGTCCCGCGATTCTGGCAGGAATTCTTGAGCGTCTCAAGCGAGATGATCGTTTGTGATCCAAGAGGACATCTCGCTTGCGCCACCGAATATCCGCTTTCGGGGATAGTTGCACTGCGAATGTTCAGCAATGACCGAAAGCGGATATTGCTCAATGGACACCTGGTTTGGGCACTGCCTTTCCGCGTATTCATGGATCTTGTTCCGCAAGGTGCGGATCGAAATCCCGAGTAGCTTTGCGGCCGCCACCCGGCTCCCGTCGCACGGTGGAGGTGGACAGTACCCAATTTCTCAGCTTTTAGCGGACAACCCAACAGAAATGTTTGCTTTCGCGTGCAGCGCTGCGAATGTCCGCTGGTGGCTCAAGCGGACACATAGTTCTGCTCGTGGCTGCTCGTCTCTGGACGGTTTGACTTAGCCGAGCAATCTGTTCGTAATTGCCGTAATGTGCGTCGCTGCGCAGTCAATCGTCGGAAAGCCGGCATTGTTTTCATTGAGCACCATCGACAAGTCGGTCCCAGCCAGCAGCACCGCCTCGGCGCCGTCGCGTTTGATAAGAGTGCGTGCAACTTGACGTAGACCGTCGATCTGCCCCGGTGTGCTGCGGCCATGAAGAACATCCATATAGGCGGTATGGATTTGCTTGATTTCTTCCGGTTTCGGCACGACGACGTCGACGCCGAGACGATTGAACATACGGCTCTCCACGGTGAAACGGGTGCCCAGCAAGGCGACACGCTTGAGGCCGCGGGTGCGAATTGCCGTGGCGACTTCAGACACGATGTCGATCAACGGCAAAGGAGAAATTGCGGTCAATTCGGGGGCGCAGATATGCGGTGTAATTGCCACGATAGCGGTCATTTGGGCGCCGCCGGCCGCGAGGCTGGAGACGAAGTCCGCCAGATAGCGGGCAAGGCCAGCGCGGTCGTTGTTCTCCGCGAAGTAGCGCACGCGATCGAGGTCGGCATGCACGATAAGCAGTCGCGCTGTACGCCCTGCCGCTTCATGCGCGGCGAGAAGACCGCGATAGTAGTAAACGGTCGCGCCAGGCCCCAGACCGCCGATCAGGCCGAGGCATCGCGATTCCTTGCTGCTCGACTCCGAGCGTTTAGTGCTCAAGATGCCCTCATGAGGTGATCGAATAGCGATCCTTTTTGTGTGCTGCAAGAGTCCGCTTATGCTCTCCAGGACGTGCCGCCGACGACCTGGAATGTTTGGTCTCTGGGGTAAAGCAAACATCGCGTCGACACGCTGCAGTGTCCGTGCGGACATTGAAGAAAACCAGAACCTTCGGAAGGAACGGTCCTTAATCACGCCCGTTTTCAGCGTATACCTCTGACTACTTTGGATAGATCTCTGTGGTGAAAATATGCGCTATCCAAACGGGGTTCGTCCGACTATCTGGAAGACTTGCTGAAAAGGATGGACCAATGACCAAAACTGCGACCGAAGTTGCTGGAGCAGGTGTTGAAGTCTGCAGGTACAATTCAAGCTGGGCCGAAAATGACGCCTCGGCATTAAGGAGGAGCAGCGGGCATGAAGAAGAGCGGGTCGCAGAAAAACAAGTCGCCTTCTCAGCTAATAGACGCGAGAATCAAGGAGCTGGGTGACTGGCGGGGCAAGATGCTCAGTCGGCTACGTACCTTAGTCAAGGAAGCCGATCCCGAGGTCGTCGAGGAGTGGAAGTGGAGAGGCGTTCCGGTGTGGTCGCACGACGGATTGATTTGCACAGGCGAGACTTACAAGAATGTCGTGAAGATGACCTTCGCCAAAGGGGCGGCTCTGAAGGATCCTTCGGGTCTCTTCAATTCCAGTCTTGACGGGAACACAAGGCGTGCCATCGATTTCCACGAGGGTGCGTCGATAGACGAGAAGGCGTTGAAGACTCTTGTTCGGGCCGCTGTGGCCCTTAACAAGTCCATAACCCAGAGCTAATCACGGATGACTTAAGCATTTTCCGTGGGATCCTTTCGGTTAGACCGCCATCTCCGCTATTGGCCCGTAGCGGATGATCCTGCTGCACCGCCGAACGTCTTTTGGAGGGGGCAAGCAGACATCAGTCAGACATTTCTTGAATCGACCTGCGTGTCCAACAAATGTCCAATAAACCGGCACGGACACGCTCGATATATAAAGGGGCCACCTTACGGCGGCCCCTTGCGGTAAACCGGATGGTGACACCAGGAGGTGAAGATTGGCCTACCGCAAGAAACAGCAACACCTGATGCCGACGTATATTCCCGCGGAAGAGCACAGGGACTTTTAGCACGGACTTTCCCTGGTAATTAAAAATGATTTGAGGGGCGCAGTTTAGTGAGGCCTTCGCCGGCTGGCACAATTGACCTGCCGTTTGGTTTCATGCGGCAGCTCTTTTGTTTCGACGTGAGGCCGTCACAGTTCCTCAACAGCTTTAATTGACCGACGGCTGGACTCTTCAACAGGGCAGGCTCACCATTTGAGCGTCAACCGAAGGAATGCGGCTTTGGCGAGCTGTCAGTCCCGAAGGCGACACACCCGCCCTCACTCTGAGCCTAAGGATTCAGACGCCGAGGGAGCCAACGGGTACCGCTATCGACGGTCATGAACGCGGATAGTGGGGCCGATGCTGGTCATAAACGGCGGCTAAAAAACCGTTTGATGGTGCGCCGACGTGATCCGTACGGATTGCGATTGGCGTGGCCCGAGAGTTTCAGAGCTTCCGGGTCAAGTTACGGTCAGATCAAATATTGCTGCGGGCCTTCGGGCATCGCAGCAATATCGAGATCCAGACCTGACAGGGAGGCGAGGATCGTTCATGCGGTCCTCGCTTCTTTGTTTTTAGGCCAGATTCGCGATCATAATGCAACATGCAACTCGCTTTCGATCTCACACTGTAACCGGCGATGCGCGGCTACCGTGGCCGTTGCATGGGGAGGGCAGGTCACGGTGCATTACTTCCGTCGACAGAGAAATCTCGGCCGACTATTCCGCCATGGTCATTAGTATTGCGACCGGCGCGAGCAAGACTGCGGCCAACACGCCTGCTGACAGCTCGAGTGTTGCCGCCGATCTCCATCGCCCAGTACCGGCGGCCACTGGCGGACACCGCAGACGCAACGGCCTGACATCCTCCGAGCATCATATTCGCGCGGTGGGGTGGTGACTGCATCCACATGCGCCTCGCACATGTCTCGGTTTCACATCCCATCGCGACGTTTTCGGCAACCGCGCCCGCAGGCCCACGGCGCTGCATAAAACCCGCATGATCGAGACTGTTACGTCGAGCCATGTCGTTAGCGTGCTGCTGAGCAAGTACGTGGAGTGAGACGCAATCAGCGTAGCAGGATTGCGCGCAAACGATCGTCAACCAAAGGACGACGAGTAGCCGGAGCAAAGTCATGGTGCATCCCATCCCGTCTGGCACTTCCGAAAAGGAAGCTATCGCATGAGAGCAACCAATCAGCCAAGTTGAAATGTTTGAAGCGGGTTTCATCGAAAGATATTGAAATCTCTCGCCTGATCACGCGATGGCTCATTTATGTTACTTACAGGGCTTGTCCACGATAGTTACCGGGATAATTTCGTCCGCTAATAGCCAATATTCGGCCTTCACCACGACGCCTTGGATGTTAGTCTAGTCACAACGGCTACGTCGAAGTGCGGGCGCTCCCAATCGAAACTGAGATGACATGTCATGATACGGTTGTATGACAGCGCATTTAGTCCGTTCGCGCGTAAGGTGCGGATGACACTTGAGTACAAGGCGCTAAATTACGAGGTCGTCGATGGATTGCTAAAGTCAAACCACGCCGCACTCAAGGCTGTTAATGGGCGCATTGAAGTCCCGGCCTTGGTGGATGATGGCATTGTTGTTGTTAATTCCGCTGACATCGTATCCTATTTGGATCATCGCTATCCGGCGAAAAGTGTATCTCCCACCGATCCTGCCGCTCGGGTCCACGCTCGCGCTTGGGAACGCGCAGCGGACACCTTCGTTGATCCAATCCTTGTCGACATCTCGTATTGGAAGTGGGCCGAACGGGCAGACAAAATACCTGATGGCCTGCTTGAGGCAGCGCGTGCCGATCTTCGCATCGTGTACGACGCTCTCGATAAGGAACTCGTCGAGCGTCAGTTCATAAGCGGAGCGTTCTCAATTGCTGATATTGCTTTGTTTCCGCATATGTCGAGTGCGAGAGCAATGGGGGTTGAGTTCTCGGCACAAGATCACCCCAATCTTGGACGCTGGTTTAAGGAAATGCGGGCGTTACCTATTTGCACAGCTGACCTGAGGCGCGCGAGAGACTATGTCGTCAATATGAAAAACACGAATATTGAGAAGCGCCGTATATTTTGGCGCGGTGATCGCATCGAGTGGATTTTGGCACGTGGCTTTCATGGATGGTTTTTTAATGAGATCAAAGAAGGCCGGGTATCATGGCCCGGTCCAGCATTGCCCGTCCCAATGAAGGTCAACACCAAAGCCGGTTTTGTCAGCTAATTCCATGCGATGACCGCTTAACCTGCGAAAGCGGACATTCCGCAGTGTGATTGAATTTTTCGCTAGGGCGCACAAGCGGGACAAAAAATTGAATCACTTCGTTGGCGCGAGCGATCAGCCTGTTGTACCCTCTCGTCGGCCCACCCTGATTAGGCACCAAATCGACTCTGAATCTAGAGGGAGTCGCTCATGAACTTTCCGCGCCGCCAATTTCTGCAATTGTTGGGTGGGGCATTCGCTTTACCGACCACCTCGCGCTTTGCGACGGCGCAAGCCTATCCAACGCGCCCGGTGCGGTTGATTATTGGCTATCCACCGGGCGGCTCGGCTGACATGACCGCACGCCTAATATCTCAATGGCTCTCCGAGCGGCTTGGTCAGCCATTCGTTATCGAAAACCGACCGGGCGCGGGCACCAATCTTGCGACCGAGGCAGCCGTGCGTGCGATTCCCGACGGTTACACGCTTTTTCTCGTAGCCCCGGCAAATGCAATTAACGCGACGCTCTATGACAAGCTGAATTTCAACTTTCTTCGTGACATCGCCCCCGTCGCCGGCCTCATTCGTTTTCCCAACGTCGTTGTGGTGAACCCATCGGTTCCAGTAAAAACGATTCCCGAATTTATTGCCTATGCAAAAGCCCATCCTGGAAGGCTGAACATGGCGTCTTCCGGTAATGGATCCACGATCCACATGTCGGGTGAGCTGTTCAAAATGATGACCGGCGTCGACCTGGTTCACGTGCCGTATCGCGGGGGAGCGCCCGCATTGACGGACTTGCTTGGCGGGCAGGTGCAAGTGATGTTCGACAATCTTCCGACGTCCGCTGAGTACGTCAAATCGGGCAAGCTGCGCGGACTCGCGGTAACAAGCACAGCACGCTCGGAAGTGCTGCCGGACCTCCCCACGGTGAATGAATTCGTACCAGGCTACGAGGCGAGCGCTTGGTACGGTCTCGCCGTGCCAAAGGAGACCCCTGTTGAAATCATTGACAAGCTCAACAAGGCCGTCAACGCGATCCTCGCTGATTCCGCGGCGAAAGCACGGTTTGCGGAACTAGGAGCATCTTTGCTTCCAGGCTCGCCCGCCGATTTTGGAAAGTTCGTCGCTGAAGAAACTGAGAAGTGGTCCAAGGTCGTCAAGTTCTGTGGCGCAAGGGCTGACTGATCGCCATATGGCAGCGCCGGCGCCGCGGACATCCGCATCGGGCTCGAGCGATAAGATTGCTCTCATCGACGAGGTATCAAATGCCAGTACGCCGTATCGACCACATATTGATTGCGATGCCGCCCGGGAGGGAAGATGAGGCGAGGGCATTCTATCAAGGGATCCTCGGGCTTGCGGAAAAGGTGAAGCCTCCGCAGCTCGCTGCGCGCGGTGGCTGCTGGTTTGAAAGTGGAGCGTTGCAGGTTCATTTGGGCGTCGAGAAAAATTTCACCCCGGCACGCAAGGCGCATCCGGCTTTCATCGTCGATGATCTTGCAGGCATGGTAACGAAAGCGCAGCAATCGGGTTACAAAGTCACGGCAGACGAGCCGCTCGAGGGCTGCGACCGGCGTCATGTCGACGATCCGTTCGGCAACCGAATCGAACTGATCGAGCCCCGCGCCAAGTGAGCTACGGCGGGCAGATATAGCCCGAGCCGTTCGGATTGGGGAAACAGCCGACGGAAGCCGGCAGAACGTGTTTCGGTAGCCATAGCACGACCGTCGGGAAATAGATCGTGAATGCGATCGTAATCAGAAAAACGGCATAGATCGGACATGCCGCCCGTAACGCCTGCGAGAAACGAACCCCGACGAATTTCGAAGCCATGAGCAGAACGAGGCCGTAAGGCGGCGTAATCAAGCCGAAAGCGAGGGTCGCGATCAACACCACGCCCATGTGGACAGGATTGATGCTTCCTGCCTCTGTCAGCGCGTTCACCAGCGGCATGAAAATGATAATCGTCGGCACAGGCTCGATAAAATCGCCGATGACTGTGAAAAGTGCGACCATGAGCAGCATGATCAAATGCGGGTCATTGCCGGCAATGCCGGTGATCCAATCAGCGATTACGATGGCGCCGCGCAGATATGCAAAGAGCCAACCGAACGCATTGGCCGCGCCGATCGTGATCAGCGGCAGCGAGAAGATCAGGCCCGCGAGGCAAAAGTCATAGGCAAGAAACCTGATATGGCCCGGGTTCAGCGAGGGAATGACGACAAATAGGATGTAGACAACCGCAACCACGCCGGCCTCGGTTGGCGTGAACCAGCCGGTGAGAATACCGCCCAAAAGAATGATAGGGATCATCAGCGGCAGCGAGGCGTCTTTGAGGGCACGAGTGACTTCGCGAAATGGAGGACGCGGACGCTGTACGCCGGTTGGACCAAAAAAGTAGCAAAAGATCATCAGGCCGAATCCGATCATTAGCCCCGGTACGACACCCGCCATGAAGAGTCCGGCGATCGAAACATTCCCGATCGCACCATAAACCACGGCGGTGATGCTCGGTGGCACGAGCGCGGCAATTGTCGAGGCCGCCGCGATGATCGCGGCGATGAAGGAAGGATTGTATCCCTCCTTCTTCATCGGGCCGCCAAGGGCCCGACTAATGACCGCGACATCGGCAGTCGTCGATCCTGACATCTCGGAGAAAAACATGCTGAACACGGTGACGACTTGAGAAAGCCCGCCGCGAACATGACCAACCAAGGCAAGGGAAAGGTTGACGATGCGCACGACGACGTTGGCAGAACTCATCAATTCACCGACAAGGAGAAAAAATGGAATGGCAAGCAATGCTTCCGAGTCCATCCCGTCGAACATCTTTTGGATGATCGCAATGTGAGAGACCTGCGTAAACGAAGCGCCGACGAGCACGCCCGCCATCAATGCGAAGGGGACCGGCACACCGAGATAGCCGAAAAACAGAAATAGGCAGCTCATCAATCCGAGAACCATGCCGGAATTCATGAGCGCGATCCCGTGGACGCCATCGTATCGATCGATTTGATATGCGCGTGCTCTTCCGGCGGATCCTGGTGATCGAATCCATGTCGCAAACCGTTGACAATTTGTTCGATGGTAAAAAGGGCGATTAGGACGCCGCAGATCGGAATCGCCGCATAAAGCGAGGCGATGGGCGTCATCGACGGCATGCGGAAGCTCGAGAAACCACGTAGAAAGTTCAGATAGCCGAAATAGATGAAACTAATCGCAACACCCAGGACAACAATCCGAATGATGATCTCAACAACAAGACGCGCCGTGCCGTGCAGCCCCTCGGCGATTGCCGTGAGATAGAGATGATCGTTGCGACGTGTCGCGACAGCTGCGCCGATGAAGATCGCGTAAATGAACAGCGTCGAGGTGACCTCCTGCAGCCAAAGCCAGGGGGTGCCGATTGTGCGGGTGATAATGTCGAATGTGACCGTGGTGCAGAAACTGAACAACAGTATTCCGCATAGCACCATCAGCACCAGCTCGAGTGCGTCCAGCGCGCGCCACTTCAGGTAGCGCTGCCGTCGAGCGACCAGCCTGGCCCTGATGGTCATCGCAGGCCCCACTTGCGAGCATCGAAAAGCGACTGGCCGACTCGATCCATTGATCCGGCTTACTGCACGGCCTTGATCAAATCCTTGATCTTCACCGCGTGCGGGCCAAGCTCGGCAGCCAGCTTGTCAAGGTAGGGATCGGCAAGCTTTTGAAAGCCTGATTTATCGACATTGGGAACGATTTTGACCCCGAGCGCCTTGAGCTTTTCTGCCGACTGGTGCTCGAGCGCGATAGCCTTGGCCGGCTCCTTGCCACTGACTTCGTTGGCGGCCGTCTGCACCCAGTTCTTCTGCTCGTCACTCAAGCTCTTCCAGAGCTTGTCGCTGATCCAGATCAGATTGTTGTTGGCCTCGTGCTCGGTCATCGACAGCACTGGGGCGACCTCGTAATGCTTGTTGGCCTGGTAGACGTTCACGCCGTTCTCGGCAACATCAACGACTCCGGTCTGAAGCGAAGTATAGACGCTGCCGAAGGGCATATGGACGGTCTGGGCGCCGTAGACGGGAAACATCAAATCTTCAGTCGGCGTTGCCTGCACGCGAACCTTCAGGCCTTTGATATCTTCGACTTTGGTGATCGGCTTCTTGCTGTACATGTTGCGCAAACCGAGCGTAATCACCGAGATTACATGCGCGCCTTGCACGGTGTCTTCGACCATATCCTTAACGGCTTTTGTAACCTTCGGGTCAGCCAGTGCGTTGACGAGATGGTCTTCACCGCGGAACAGGAAATGTAGAGACATCACGCCTGCCTGAGGTGTCAGTGTCGCAGCATTGGCCGATGAACTGATGCAGAACTCGACGTCGCCCGCTTTGACGAGTTGGAGAACCTGAGGCTCCTGACCGAGCTGTCCCCCAGGATATTGGTCGATCAGCATCGTGCCTTTGCTCAATTCTTTGAGCTTGTCGGCGAAAAGATCGCCGGCGATGCCGTATCCTGTGGTCTTGGGTTGGTCATAGGCGAAGCGATAATGCTTTACCTCCTGAGCCATTGTGATCGAAGCCCAAGCTGTCGCTTGCGCAACGACCGCAATTCCGCGGAGGGCCGTTCGAATTGAGAGCATGAATTTCCCCCTTAATTTGTTTCATTGTGCTTTGCTTTTACGTGCTTTTACTCTGCCACAGCCACAGACTAAGTTCTCGAACTTTAGCGTTCAAAACGGCTTGTCGCCGACGATCGTACAGCGGCGCATCACGCGTTTCTGGCGCGCCTCGTCGAAACCGGTCGCACGATGGAGCGTGCAGCGATTGTCCCACACGATGCACTGGCGTGGCGCCCACCGATGAGTGTAGACGCGCGCCCGCGGTGTGATCATCTGGTTGAGCTCCTCAATCAACGCGCGGCCTTCTGCGTAGTTCATACCTTCGATCATCTCGGCATGATCACCGAGGAAAATGGCTTTGCGCCCGGTCTGTGGGTGCGTGCGCACTATCGGATGCGCGACCGGCGGCACCGTGGTCTTTTGTTCTGCGGTCAATGGATCCTCGCCGTGACGACGCGTGCGCGAAAAGTCGAAATTGTGAACGGCCCGGCGGCCTTCAAGCTTGGCTTTCATGGCGGCGGGCAGCGTGTCGTAGGCGGCGTACATGTCGGCGAACTCGGTTTCTCCACCCTCGTCCGGCACGATCTCTGAATACATCATCGTTGCCTGCCCCGTGCGCTCCTTCCAGGAGCCGTCGGTGTGCCAATACAGCGTCCCCCTGTCCGGGTGCTTACCGCTCGGGTTGCCGTCCTTGTCGAGATTGGACAGCATGTAAATTTCGGGGTGCTCTTTGTAGCCATGGTACTGGCTAAGCACGTGGATCTGAACCTCGCCGAAATTGCGCGCGAAAGCGACCTGCGTTGCCGGCGACAGATCGACATCGCGGAACAGGATCAGTTCAAAGTCGAGAAAGGCTTCATAGACCTTCGCGAACATTGCCGGCGAAACCGCCTCGGCCAGCGTGATGCCGGTGATCTCGCAGCCGAGCACCGGATGCAGAGGCTTGACCTTAAATGGCCAATCGCGGACTGCGCGCTGTGACTTAGGCTGGGGTTGAGTCATGATACCCTCCCGGCAGGCTCGGCACTGCATCGATTATGACAGTGCTCGCATGGACTTCCTAGGCTGCCGGACGCTCCTTTGCTGCGCGGTTGAGGCACCTACAACACGCCTTTTTGGAATACGAATTTGGTCTTCGGACCCTGCGTGATCAGCTAGCCAGTCCGTTCTGGTGATTTTCAACTTATCCGGCAGCAAAAAGACCGCCCTTCGCGGGCTTCGCGTCTTGGCGTAGAATCTCTGCGCTTTGATTTAGGAGGTTGCCATTCTTGAAAAAGTTGGCTGGCGACTTCGATGCAAGGATATCGAGACGATAGCGCGTTCGCGAAAAAGACGGGTTGGCAGTAAACGGTAAAAAACAAGATACAGGGGAGGACAACAATGGCCGAACGGATGCAAGGAAGGTTGACACGGCGCGGCTTGCTGAAAGCCGGAACCACGGCGATTTCACTGCCATTTTTTGGGATTGCGGCGCCAAGTGTGTTGGCGCAGGGCGTGTCGAAATCGCCCACCAAGGTGCTCGACTTCATGACCAATGCCGATGTAGCGAAGGCCGAACAGGAAGGGCAATTGGTGTTCTACTGTCACGAAAATGAGGCTGGCACCGCCGGTATTATGGAGGGTTTCGGCAAGGACTTTCCGAAGATCAAGACCAGCTATGTCCGCGCGCAGACGGGTGCGCTCTATAACAAAATTCTGTCGGAGCGTTCGGCCGGACGTTTCGACGTCGATGTGATCCAGTTGTCCGACCTTGCCCCCGCTTTCGATTTCCAGAAGAAAGGAGGCTACGAGCACTACGTGTCTCCGGAATCATCCGCCTACAAGAAGGACCATCTCAGCGCGCCAAACGGCTATTTCTTTTGGACTGGCGTTGATCCCGCTGGCATTTCCTACAATAGCGAAAAGATCGCGATTTCCGATGCGCCGAAAGGCTGGAAGGACATACTCGATCCCCGCTGGAAAGGTAAAATCAGCTGCAAGATCTCCGCGTCCGGTCTGCAGTTCGTGCAGTGGTATATGCTGCGCAAGATCTACGGTGATGGCTTCTGGAAGGAATTCGCCAAGCTCCAGCCGCACGCATTCGATTCGCGCGTGCAATTGTTCGATCGCCTATCCAAAGGTGACGACATGATCACCGCAATCGGCGAATATCCTGCCTACATCCTCTTCAAGAGCAAGGGCGCAAAGGTTGAGTTCGTCGCACCGCCGGACGGATTGGTGGCAACTCCGCTTGTCGTGGGTGCGGTCAGCAAAGCGCCGCATCCGGAAGCATCCAAGTTGTTTGTCGACTGGGCAATGTCGAAGCGTGGCCAGGCTTGGTACCAGACCAATCCGAATCTCTATTACGGCTCCGTGCGCACGGACGCGCCACCGATGCCGACCGGAGTAAGGCTAGGCGATTTCAAGTTGCTCTATCCTTCGGACTGGGAAGAGTATGCGTCACAAAGCGCGATGTTTTTGAAGGAGTGGAACGGCATGCTCGGCCTTTGACGGGGGCCGTCCGTGCGATTGAAGGGATCCTGGTTCTCCGCGCAGAAAGTGGTCGGGTATGGGGTCGCGGCGATTGCCGCGGTGCTCGTCCTCTATCCCGTTTACTTTCTGCTGCAGGCCGCCTTAGACGTCGGAGACCCTCAAGTTCGGCCGCCGACCGCCTACGGCGTCGATAATTTCAATGCCCTGCTGCAATACCCGCAGATCATGCTCAACACGCTAACGGTGTCGCTGTCTGCTACCGTGATGGCGCTGGTATTTGGCTTCGGCATGGCCTGGATCCTCACGCGCACCAGTGTGCCAGGGCATCGTTTGTTCGAGCACCTCATGGCAGTGCCCTATTACGTCACGCCGCTCCTCGGTGCTCTAGCTTGGAGTCTGCTCGGTCAGCCTGAAAGTGGCTTCATCAATGGAATCTGGCGGGCGATTGGCGGGCAGGGACATCTCATCGACATCAATACACCATACGGAATCGCTTGGGTTATGGCCTTGTTCGAGGGCTCGGTCGCGTTCGTCATGATCGCCGCGCTGATGAAATCGATGGACCCCGCGCTCGAAGAGGCGTCCCAAGTCATCGGTGCTAGCCGCATTCGCACCATCATGCGCATCACCTTGCCTCTTGTTGCACCCGGCTTTCTCGGCGCTGCCGTGTTCGTCTTTGCTGAAATGCTCGGCTCGTTTGCGGTTGCTCTCGTGTTAGGCCTTCCCAGCCGGTACTACGTCGTAACCACGGCAATCTACCAGTTGATCCAGCAATACCCGCCTAAGATTCAGGTAGCAGCAGCCATGGGCGTGTCGCTGTTCGCAGTGATGTTCGTCACGCTTTACTTGTATCGACGCATTGTAATGTCCGGAAGCTACGTGACGATCACCGGGAAAGCGTTCCGGCCGCGGCTAGTCGATGTCGGAAGGCTGCGCTATCTGCTGCTCGGCATCTGCTTGCTATATTTGCTCGCTGCTGTTGTTTTACCGCTCGGCACGCTTTGTTTTGCTTCGTTGCAGAAGATTGCCGTGATCTTCCCGACCGCTGAAAACTTTACCCTCGATAACTTTCGCGTGGCGATGACGATGAATGCAGTGCGTTCGGCACTCAGCAACAGTTTGCTACTCGCATTTGGCACAGCTTCGATCGGCGTCGTACTGATGGGGCTTCTGGCCTGGCTGATTTATCGCGCGCAGCTGCCTGGGAGCGGCTTGATTGAATATATCGTCATGTTTCCGCAAGCGGTGCCGCG
>Ga0066388_100000690_pt1 | contig 16919 bp, 16 predicted proteins | sample PanSoiMetaGPlot6_FD_64539 | JGI IMG/M metagenome (GOLD analysis project Ga0066388, IMG submission 64539) | Tropical forest soil microbial communities from Panama analyzed to predict greenhouse gas emissions - Panama Soil - Plot 6 (Hybrid Assembly) | ecosystem: Environmental > Terrestrial >... | reverse complement strand
GCCGAAGCCGAGCGCGAGCGCCGCGCCAAAATCGTTAATGCCGAGGGTGAATTTCAGGCTGCGGAGAAAATGGTGCAGGCCGCTGCGACGATGAGCAGGGAACCGATGGCGTTACAGCTACGGTTCCTGCAAACCATGCGCGAAATCTCCAGCGAACATAACACCACGACGTTCCTTCCCGTCCCGCTCGACCTGTTTACGTCATTGATCAAGAAGGGCGAACAGCCCAAATCGTAGCCAAGCTGTCATGTCGAACGGGAGTCGAGACCTCCCGTGAAGTCGCCATTAAATTGTGCAACGGGATTCCTCGTCTTCGCTCGGAATGACAACGACGCCAGATCGACAATCACAGCAACTGATTGCTTTTCTTGAATCGCGCGAATCGTATCCACACAAGCCAACCGAAGTTCGCGCGATTCAGACTCACATCTCATGGGTCTTTATAGCGTCGCCGTTCGTTTTCAAGATCAAGAAGCCGGTGAATCTCGGCTTTCTCGATTTCAGCACACTTGAAAAGCGCCACTACTTTTGCCGCCGCGAGATCGAATTGAACCAACGGCTCTGTCCAGAAATTTATCTCGACGTCGTTCCCATCTACGAGGCTGATTCCGGCTTTTCATTCAAACCATCGGGCAACGTCGTCGACTACGCTGTCAAAATGAAAGAACTGCCGCGTGGCTGGTTCTTGAATGAATTGCTCGAGAAAAATTTGGTCGGCGAAAAAGAAATCGACCGGGTGATCTCTGTTCTGCATCGATTTTATCAGGCGGAAACTCCTACTCCTGAAATCGAACAGTGGGGCACACCGGAAAAGTTAAAGATTAGTACAAACGAGAATTTCACACAGGTCGAGCCGTTCATTGGCAAGACGATTTCACCCGTCGCCTTCGAAGCGATTCGCCATTACACAAACCAGTTTTATTTCGCGAATGAGAACCTGTTTCGAGAACGCATTGAGCAAGATCGGATTCTCGATTGCCACGGCGATTTGCGTCTCGATCACGTTCATCTTGCTCCGGAAACGACCGCCATCTTTGATTGCATTGAGTTTAACGATCGGTTTCGATCCATCGACATCGCCAACGATCTCGCCTTTCTGGCGATGGATTTTGATTTCAAACACCGAAGCGACTTGGGAAACCTGTTTCTCCGAAATGCGGCACGCGACTTGGGCGATGTTGGAATGTTAAGAATTGCGAATTTCTATAAGTGCTATCGCGCCTTCGTTCGCGGAAAGGTTGAAAGCATCCAGGCGACAGAGAAGGAAACGGAAAAACCACGCGAGCACGAGAAACAAGCGGCCCGATATTTTCACCTTGCGCTTCGGTATTGCATCGGCGGCTCCGAGCCGTTGATTCTTGTCGTGATGGGTGGGGTGGGCACGGGCAAGAGCACCATCGCGAAACAGCTCGCTGGCGAGTTGAATTGGCCAGTCATTTCTTCAGACAAAATTCGCAAGACACTTGCCGGTATTCCGCTCACCCAACGAACGCCACCGGAGTTGCGCGACAAGATCTATTCAGCGCAAGTGACCCGGCAAACCTACAGAAAACTCGTTAGAGACGGCTTGGCTGCCATTGGCTGTAGCCGAAGGCGCCGACCTCGACCGCTTCAATCTCACAACGGTGTCATTCTCGACGCTACATTCTCCACACGCGCTCTCCGTAAATTTCTCCGCGATGAATGCAAGAAAGCGAACGTGCAGTTTCAGTTCGTAGAACTCGAGGTCGATCCTAACGAAATCAAAGAGCGGCTAAAGACCCGGGATGCAAAAACGGCCGAAGCGTCTGACGCCCGCCTCGAAGACCTCAAGAAGTTGAGCGCTACCTATCAACCACCATCCGAACTCGCGCCCGATTTGATCCGAGTTTCAACCCGGGCGTCGGTGTCCGACGCGGTGAACGCGATTTTCCTGTGCTTGGCCGAAAAGCAATCAACTGTGGCCAACCACGGCGAGCTCAATTGAACTCGCTATATGACTTGCTTCACAATCTTTCCGATTTGCTGGCGAAAGAGTTTAGCGCCGCCGGAAGCGGGATGACGAACACGATGAGATTCAACATTCAGTTCCTTCAATTGCGACGCAGCCACGTTGCCAAGTGCGACGATTTCCTCGCAAGGAAAAAGATCAAGGAAGGTTTTGAGTACCGACAGGCCGGCGGCTCTTTCTTTTCGTGCGGGCATTCGGTTGCTCAACATGCCGCAACGCTGATCAAATGAATGCCATGGGAACGCATTCCATAGCACAAATTGCTCAGGCTTTAGGCCGAGTCTAAGCAACGAGGTCCATACGATCGTCGCTGTCGGCTCCGAAAATCCGTCTGGACATTTCTGGGCTTTGCTTGTTCGACGCAGCTCAATACCTGGACAAACCTCTTCTGGCTTAATTCCATCGTCCTTCTTTTTTCCCAGCAAAATGCGCTCCGAAGTCATGGGAATTCCGCTGAAATGGCCGCCGCGATAACCGAGTGCTTCACCAATCACAACGAGTTTCGCTTTGCCGATCCGTTTACGAAGATAAGCGGCTAACTGTTTTCTTCGGATGACAGGCGCGTTACCGCCAATATCGTTTTGCTTATCGGTTTCCCACCACGGATTAAAGACGGCGCCGCTCGGCGATTTTTTTAACAGTCTGATAAACTTTCCAACTGGATCGCTCGCCACTAGATCACCTTCTCTTCGCTTTCGCTACGATGTCTTTCGTCCCAACAAAGCGGTCGTGATTGATCGAGATGGAGTCGATGCAGCGCTTCACGCGGAATGCGGCCATCTCCGGATAATTCCCTGGCGCTTCGCGGCAAATGCAAACTTTACCCGTGCTCATCGATCGGCGAAACAATGAAGACATCGTGTGACATAGAGTGGATTAAGTTCGAGATATAACAGAAAAGGCTACTGTGCTGTGCGCCGTTTTTCCTCGGACGAATTCACGGGTAGCTTCCTATTTGGAACATTATTATTTCCGTGACTTATGCCAGTAATTGAAACTTCAGGTCTGACCAAGGTTTATCGCACCTATCGGAAGGAACGCGGACTTCGGGGATCAATCAAAGGCCTGGTCAAACGCCGTTACGATGAAACGCGCGCCGCGGATCACGTTTCGTTTAAGATTGAGGAAGGGGAGTTCGTGGGTTTTCTCGGTCCGAACGGAGCGGGTAAGACCACGGTGCTTAAGATGCTTTCAGGGCTCTTGAATCCAACCTCCGGGGATGCGCGCGTGCTCGGCTTCGTTCCGTGGGAACGACGCAATGAGATGAAACGGCAATTCAGTCTGCTGATGGGACAAAAGAATGCGCTTTGGTGGGACCTGCCAGCGCAAGAATCGCTCGAACTCAACCGGGCCATTTATGGCATCGACCGCGCCCGCTTCAAAAAGGTTGTGGACGGATTATCGGAGCTCCTGGAGGTACAGGACAAGATGAATGTGATGGTCCGCGAGCTCTCGTTAGGCGAGCGAATGAAGATGGAGCTCATTTCCGCGCTTATTCACGAGCCGCGTGTGCTTTTTCTCGACGAACCAACAATCGGCCTGGATGTGGTCAGTCAAAAACGGGTCCGGGAATTTTTGCGCATCTACAATGAGGAACATCACATCGTCACCTTGCTTACCAGCCACTACATGCAGGACATTGAAGAGCTGTGCCATCGTGTTCTCGTGATCGATCACGGGAAAATCTTTTTCGACGGGCCGCTGGATGAAATCGTCGATCGTTTTTCAGGATACAAAATTCTGAGTCTTACCTTCGAAAAGGAGGCGACGCGCGATCTTTCTGCTTTCGGTGAAGTAACGGAACAAACCCCTGTGTCCGTCCAGTTGAAAGTTCCGCGGGCGAAAGTGACCGAAACCTGTCGTGAACTGCTCGAAGCCTGTGACGTGAGCGACATCAACGTCCAGGAAGTGCCGGTGGAAGAGGTGATCCGTCAGCTTTTTGGCGAACGACGTGAAAATCATCGCGCTGCCGATCTCGCAGCCACGGAAGCAGCGCAAGCTACGCAAGCTTGATCGAAGCTGAACTGACATCGACACCTTCGCGATCGAGTGGCTGACTACGACAACCTTTGCGGGACCGGTTCGAGTAGCGCAAAGTGAAACAGCTTTCGTTATGAGATCGTGGAATCGCTTGATCGCGTGTGCGCTTCTTCCATTGCTGCTTCCCTCATGTCAGGTCAGCCGGGAACCGAAATCAGCTGAGGAGTCGAAACAAGAGTTGCTAGCCCTGGAAAATCGCTGGCTACAGGTGGAGGACGATCCTGTGGCTCTTGAGGGGATCCTCGCTCCGGATTTCTTGCACGTGGTGCCGGGAGCAATCATCACAAAGGAGCAACACCTTCAGTTTTTGCGCGAGCATCCAGCAGGTGGCCAACATCTGGATAAGCGTTTCGAAGATCTGCACGTAAGGGTTTACGGCGACGCGGGCATTGTGAATGGCGCCGTGATCGAAAAGAGCGACCGCGGCGAGCGCAAAACATTGTTTACAGATGTCTTCGCGTATCGCGATGGCAAATGGCAGGCCGTTAGCGCCCAGGAACTGCCTGTTACCAGCCCATAATTTAGGCAAAGACTTGCTCGTCCATTTTTTAAGAGTGCGATTCGAGCGCAATTCTTAGCGCCCAGGGCTTAAGCGCGCATCAAGTTCAGGCATGCTACGCAGGATGCTTTTTTCCATTGCGTCAGCAAACGCAGGGTATTGAGGAGTCCAGCCGAAATTCCGCAGTTTTGCATTGCTGACGCGCTTGTTGGTGTCGCCGCGTTTATGTTGCTCCGTTGATTCTTTAATCGGTGGCAAAGGCAGGTTCAGTCTCTGTGCCAACCAACGGTAGCAGTCACTTTGTAAAATCGGTTCATCGTCAACCACGTTGTAAACGTGACGTTTCTGCGATTCCCCACTCACCAGAAGGAAAAGTGCCGCGGCGATATCGTCGCGGTGCGCCTGATTGACGAAGCGATCGTTTTTGGGATCGATAATCGCCGCGCCAGCCAGAAATTTGCTCAGTAACGCCGATCTGCCCGGCCCGTAGATTCCGGCGAGACGCGCGATCATACCATCGCGACCGAGCACCACCTTTTCCGTTTCAAGCAGGGCTCGACCTGTCTCGCGAGCAGGTTTGGTTTCGCTTTCTTCGGTCACCCAGGAACCGTCGCGTTGCGCATAAACGCTGGTGCTACTGGTAAAGAGCATTTTGGTTCCAATGAATCGATCGAGCAAATTGCGCGCGCCATTCAAATAGATTTGCCGGTAAGACTCGACTCCGCCACCTCTCGAACTCGCGCAATGAACGACAGCATCGAACGTGGCGGGACGCTCCGCGACCTGATTGCGGTTTGAAATATCGACCTGATGGACAGGATACGGTTTGGAGGATAGCGCAGCTGATGATTCCTCAGAAGCAGTCCAGCCTTCCACCTTCCAGCCTGCCGCGTGGAATAAGTCCGCGGTCGCTTGCCCGACGTAACCGCAGCCGGCGATCAAGATCCGCGGCATGACTTTGGATTCTCAAGCTGCTGCGGCTGCGATTTCAATTTCTTCAAACATGTTTTTCTGGAGGGCGCGGACTTGCTTGAGACGAATGAGCTCCAGCAGCGCGAGAAAGGTCACCACGACTTCCAAGCGCGATGCGGCAGTCCCAAACAAATCGGAAAAGCGTATCCGCGCATTATTTGCGACGCGTTGCAAGATAAAATCGATCTTCTGCGAAACACTGAAACGTTCGGGAAAAATTTCCTGCACATCCTGTCGTGCTTCGATCCGTTTAAGCACGGTCTGGAATGCGTTGATCAACTGAAAAATTCCAACCTCTTCGAGACGCAGCGGTTCTTGTAGCAGCGACGATACGCTACCTTCTCCCGCAAAAATCCGCTCCTGTTCCAGCTCACGCAGATGAAGTTCCGCTGCCGCTTCCTTGAACTTTTTGTACTCGATCAGCTGCCGTATTAAATCCCAGCGAGGATCATCTTCCTCCGCATCTTCTTCAGGCGGCTGTTGATCAACCGGCAACAGGCTGCGGCTTTTCAGGTAAATGAGATTCGCTGCCATCACGATGAATTCGCCGGCAAGCTCGATGTTCAATTCCTTGAACGCTTGAAGATATTCGAGGTACTGACCAGTGATGCGTTCAAGCGAAATGTCGTAAATGTCGATCTCATCCTGCTTGATGAGGTAAAGCAGTAAATCGAGAGGGCCTTCGAAGACCTCCAGCCTGACCTTGTAATCGGTTTCCATGTGTGGCTTCGCCGCGCTAAAGCGTTGAACCGTTAAAAGCGTTGAGGCGTTACAGGTCCACACATGTTCCGCGGGGGCGCCCGATGTAACGATTCACTATTGTAACAAATCACGTGGGCTTGTCCTACGCAGGAATTTTTCGGTGGATCCAAACGCTGTTCACGAGCCCAAGGCCAAACATGATCATCAGCACAAAGGAACCGCTGTAGCTGATCAATGGTAAAGGTACACCGGTAATGGGAAGCAGAGCAATCGTCATTCCCATGTTTTGGAAGATATGTGTGAAGATGAGCGCCGTGATCCCGATGACCAGGAGAAGTCCTAATTGATCGCCGGCAAAAAAGGCGACAAAGAGGCACGTCATCAGGAGCAAGGCGAACCCGCCGATAAGAAACATTCCTCCAATAAATCCCCATTGCTCGCCGATGGCGGAGAAAATGTAGTCGTTGTGCACGGCGGTGGCGGGGAGGAACCCAAGCTCAATCTGTGTGTTTGGCGCCTTGAAACCTTTGCCCGACCACCCACCTGAACCAATGGCGATGAGAGATTGGTTGATCGCCCACGCAGAGCCTTGTTTATCGATATCGGGGTGTGTAAACGCGGTGATCCGCTGTTGCTGATACGGCTTTAAGCCGAAATTAATTGCGATCGGGATAAAGGCGATCGTGATGAGAATAACGCAAATCAAGTACCGCAGCGGAAGACCACCGACAAACAGCAGCGCCAGAAGAACTGGTCCCCAAATGATAACCTCACCCAGATCGGGTTGCATCAGGATGAGCAAGCATGGCGCAGCGGCAATCGCGCCACAAAGCAGCAGCCGCAGCATGGGGTGCATCTCGCGAAATTGAGTAAGAAACAGCGCCAAGACCATGATGCCGGCGACAACCGCAAGCTGAGCTGGCTGAAAATTGAGCGGCCCCAAATGCAGCCAGCTCCGCGCACCATAGACCTTAGTCCCCATAAACTTCGTCATGATTAGAAAGACGATACCGGCCAGATACATCGGCAGGGCGCCCCAGCGAATCCAGCGATAGTGGATCAAACTCGTTAGCATAAAAGCAGAGACACCAACGGCGACCCAGTTTGCCTGCTTTCGCCAGAAATCTGCTGCATACGAGTCCGCGCGCGTCGAAGTGGCGCTATAAATCGCCACGACCCCGAAGACAGCGAGAGCGAGCATGGTTAACAGCAGAAGCCAGTTTTGACCCAGCAACTTTCGAAGAAACGGCGTCATCCGATTTAAACTCGATTAAATCTCCCGCACACCAGCAGGACGTGACGACAATTATACGCGCGTTACAAGCTTCGCAAAATGCCGTGCAGCTTTTTGGATCTTTATTGTTTCTAAACGGAACCTGGACAATCCCAGGTTTCAATCACACGAATGCGGCCGGAGCAGAGCCGGTGGCGCCAAAATGAAGGGCAGTTTTTCCTGATAAACGCCAGACAATGTGGAGATTACAATGGCCGCTTATAAGTTTGGCGACTCCAATATATAATCGATTGATTATCAGATATTTAAGAATTTTCCTGCAAAATCTTGGCGCCCCACTTGTCTCTACATTTAAGGCCACTAAACTACTTTGCACGTTGTCGATTTTTTCTGGGGGAAGACCAAATGGCTAAGACTAAAAAAACAAAGAAAAAGACGAAACGAAAGCTCGCGCATCCTAAATTGCCGATGCAACAGCAGTTGAATTTGCTTCATGAGGGGGCGCACTTCGATTTGCGTCCGATGTTTGACGACTTAAACAAGCGATACTTTCGCGGGCGTCTTCGCGGTTACAAAGTGATGTGGGGTCGCCGGCGAAAGCATCGCCCCAAGGAGTATTTCATCTTTGGCACGATTCAGGAGCAGGACCGCGTAATTCGAATCAATCGGGCATTGGACCAGCCATTCGTGCCGGCCTGGTTTCTTCGGTATGTGCTTTATCACGAGATGCTTCACTCAGTAGTGCCCGATGAGGTAATCTCTCGAGGTCGTCGGCGGGTTCACACGGAAGAGTTTAACCGTCGCGAACGTCAATTCCCCGGTTACCGACGTGCTCGACGCTGGGAAGAAGACAATCTGTCGCGTTTTTTGCGCTGAGAAGATAAGAGGTCAGCCAGCCCGGTCATTGGTCAGACAACCAACAGGCTACCGGTCAACGCGGGTTAGCAGCCTGACATTGAAAAATTTAACGCGTTTCGGTAATCGGCGACGGAGACGCCCGGTCAGACGGCGAGGGCGTCGTCGCTACGTTCTTTTTGATCAGGTACCAAAGCGTTGTCGCGAGCAGGAGAGAGATCAACTTCGCGCGCCAGTTTTTCAGAATCAGGCTCTTCATATTTGCTGTGCAACAGAATCTCCGCGATGCGTTGGCGGAATGTCTCCGGAGTGAAATTGCGCTCAATTCGACGCCGATGACAAATGGAAATACTGCCTGTCTCTTCGGAGACGACTACCGCGATGGCGTCCGATTCCTCAGTAATCCCGAGTCCGGCGCGATGACGCAATCCCAGGCTTCGATCAAGTGTTTCACGCTGGCTCACTGGAAAAATACACGCCGCGGCTGCGATTCGTCCGTTACGAATAATGACTCCGCCATCATGGAGCGCGGCCTTTGGATGAAAGATGGTCAGGATGAGCTCGACGGAAAAATCTCCGTCAATCGTGACGCCTGTTTCCTCGTAAACACGAATTGACGTGTCGCGCTCGATCGCGATGAGCGCGCCGAATTGCTTGTTTGCCAGTTGCATGACTGCCTCGGCCAAATCGTGAACAGTTTCCCGCTTTTCGCTGGTTAGCGAGAAAATGGGGTGACCGCCTAGAGCGGCGAGCCCACGTCTTAGTTCCGGCTGGAAAATCACGACCAGCGCGACTGCGAGGAAGACCGAGAAGCTTCGTACGATCCAACCGATCACAACCAAATTGAGCAGCGTCGAAATAAGAGTCAGCGTCAAAAAGACGATCGCCAGCCCGGTGAGCACTTTCGCGCCACGCGTTCCACGAAAGTAGAGGTAGCCGTAATAGATCGCCACGCTTAGCAGAAGGATTTCAACCAGGCTGCGCCATCCTCGGAACCAGAGATCGATGAGCTGATGAATCATTTTTCCCTCTGAAGAATTGCTTCCGTTATCTTTAAGGCATTTACGTTCTCTTTGACATCATGAACGCGAAGCACATCCGCGCCCCGCGCGCGCAGGAGCGACGTCAACGCAACCGCAGGCGCCACCCGATCACTGATCTGCGCCGAATTGATCAGCTTGCCTAGAAAAGATTTCCGGGAAACGCCAATCACGATTGGTCGATCACACGCGCGGAGCCGCTCGAGCCGCGCGAGCAACTCGAGATTGTGCTCAAGCGTTTTCCCGAAACCAATGCCCGGATCAAACGCAATCGCCATGGGGTCTATATTATAAACTATGGCGCGCGCGTATTGTTGTCGAAAAAAATCAGCAATTTCTGAGACAACATTCCTGTATTGCGGCGCAATCTGCATGGTCTGCGGCGTTCCCTGCATATGCATGATAATGAAAGCCGCTTTGGTTTCGGCAATCAGCGGCATCATTTTCTCGTCGCCGCGCCCCCCGGTAACGTCGTTCACAATCGAAGCTCCCGCTCGAACTGCGGCGCGCGCAACCTCTGCCTTCGACGTATCAATCGAAATAACGACTTCACTCTTTCTGCGCAATTGTTCGATCACCGGAATCACACGGCGCAATTCTTCCTCTGCGTTGACAGCTTCGGACCCCGGTCTTGTGGATTCGCCGCCGACATCGACGACGTGCGCACCTTCTGCTGCCATCCTCAGACCGTGCTCCACAGCCCTGTCTGCCGCGAAGAATTCGCCCCCATCAGAGAATGAATCTGGAGTGACATTCAATACGCCCATGATCAGCCCCTGTCGGGAGAGATCGAAAGTGCAGTCGCCGATTTTCCAGAGTCTCCCACGCATCATTGATGAGACTAACACCAGCGCCGAATTATTCGAAAACCCTGTAGCGGCGCTCTACGAGCGCGGCGATCTAATCAGTCGGCGATCGCAGATCGCCGCTACAATTATTTTTTTCGCGAATACCGCCCCATCAATTCCCCGTGTGCGACAACGTGCCCTTTCATTGCCGCGTCCAGTTGATTACGCTTTGCACCAGAGGGCAAATTCAGCTCGTGATCGAGCGCGAAAATCTTGAAGTAATAGCGATGCGTGCCAGAGGGTGGACAAGGTCCACCGTAACCGGATTTGCCGAAGTCACTCGTTCCATGGACGCCTTTGGGTGCGCTTCCTTCTGCGATCGCATTGGTCTGCGGAGAGATGTTCCAGACTATCCAATGGGTAAAGAGTCCGCTCGGCGCATCCGGATCATCGACAACCAAGGCCAGGCTTTTTGCGCCGGAAGGTATCTCCGCAATCTGCAAGGGCGGGCTGGTGTCGCCGCCGTCACATGTAAATTTTGATGGAATATTTCCACCTTCTTGAAAAGCAGAACTTGTGATCTTCATCTTGGCTCCTCCCGCGGCAAATGAGACAATCGCCAGGGCGATCGCCAACGTGGCGGCAACAATCACTTTTGGCATAATTCGACCTCGGATTGAAATCGCAGTAAATCGACAAACCTGGCGCTATTGTTTCGCTTAGATGGCTTTGAACGGACGTAATATTCGAGAACAAATTCTCGGTCTGCTCGCGCGGAAAGACTACCGGCCTCTCAACAAGGTCGACATCGCCCGCAAGCTCGGGTTGACACCGGCCGAACGAGTAGCGTTACGCAAAAGCTTGCGCGAGCTCGAGCGCACGGGCGAAATCGCGCGCATTCGGAAAAACCGATATGTTCTGCCCGCCGAGGCTGACTTGGTGACTGGCAAAGTATCGATTCATCAAGCGGGCTACGGTTTTCTTGCGCCGGAAACACCGGACGGAACGGACGTTTTCATCGCGGCGGAAAACACTGGAACAGCCATGCACGGCGACCGTGTCGTTGCGCGCATCTCGCGCGACGAACCTTATCGCCGCGTCAAAGGGCGGCGTGAAGGGCGCGTGATTCGAATCCTGGAGCGCGCTCACGATACGATAGTCGGCACTCTCCAACGCTCGCGGAATTTTTATTACGTTGTCCCAGACGATCCTCGCATGGTGCACGACGTTTATGTGGGCCAAGTTTCTAATTTGCCGCTGGGAACTTCCAAAATTGCGCCCCAGGTTGGTGATAAGGTTGTCGTTCGCCTGGAAGCCTGGGAATCGCGCCACGTTAATCCCGAAGGCGAAATTATCGAAGTGCTCGGACCGGCTTCGGCCCCGGGCATCGACATGCTGTCGATCATCCGGAAATATCATCTGCCAACGGAATTTCCCAGGGACGTTCTGGACCAGGCGAAGGGAATTCCCGAGACGGTAGATGCCCGGCAATTGGAGGGACGCGAAGATTTGCGCGGAGATTTCATCGTCACCATCGATCCCGATGACGCGCGCGATTTCGATGATGCAATTCACGTCGAGAGGATCGGCACCGGCTGGCGTCTCGGCGTACACATAGCTGATGTCGCCGCTTACGTAGAGCCGAGCAGTCCGCTGGATCGAGAAGCGCGTCGGCGCGGAAACAGCGTGTACCTCCCGGATCGCGTGATCCCGATGTTGCCGGAGCGATTGAGCAATGGCGTTTGCAGCCTCAATCCTGGCGTCGATCGGCTCACGCACTCAGTATTTATTCATTTCGACAAACACGGGACTGCAAAAAGCGCGCGATTTACACTCAGCGTGATTCGGAGCGCGCAGCGACTTACGTACAAACAGGCTTACGCGATCTTGACCGCGGCACCGAGCGATCAGTTAGGCGAACGACTACATCTTGCCTGGAAACTCGCTTCGTTATTGCGGCAGAAACGATTCGAACAGGGCGCCCTCGACCTCGACTTCCCGGAGGTAAAAGTCTGGGTCGATAAAGAGGGGCACCCGGTAAAACTGGAACGAATCGAGAATGATAGATCGCACCAGTTGATCGAAGAATTCATGCTGGCGGCAAACGAGGCTGTCGCGCGCGAGCTGAAAAAGCGTGCCATTCCTACCATTTATCGGATCCACGAAAATCCTGACCCAGAAAAATTGGCAGAGTATCGCGAATTCGTACTTGGCTTTAATTACAGAGTTGGCGATCTGACTCATCGCGCGGAGCTGCAGCGATTGCTTGCGTCATTCCGTGGAAAATCGGAAGAGCAAGCGCTCAAGGTCGCTTTGCTTAAAAGTTTGAAACGCGCTCGTTACTCTCCGCAACCGCTCGGCCATTACGGGTTGGCCAAGACAAATTACTTGCATTTCACCAGTCCCATCCGGCGCTACGCCGATCTGATTGTGCATCGTGCTCTTGGTAGGGATCCCGCAGACACGCGAGGCCGTTCGGGGCGCCCGGCCTACCGCGTCGACATGGCGGAGATTGCGTCCATTGCCGAGCACATTTCAGTTACTGAACGAACTGCTGCCGACGCGGAGGTCGACTCCGTCCAGATGAAAAAGCTCGAATTCTTTCAAAAGCAGCTCGATGCGCGCAATCCTCAGATTTTTCGAGCGACCATTGTCGATGTCCGCAACTACGGATTAATGGTGGAACTGCCGGATGCTCTCGTGACCGGTTTGGTGCATGTCTCATCGCTAATGGATGACTTTTATTTGTTTGATTCGGCTCGACGGCAACTTGTCGGGAGAGGATCGCGCAAACGCTTTAGCGTAGGCGACGAGTTATCGCTGTTTGTTGTCCGCGTTGACGCCTTCAAACGACAGGTAGATTTCGCAATTGCGCCTGCATCCAACTATCCAACAAAAAGCCGCCGCAACACAAAAAAATCCATTACTGGTCCTCTCGCGCGCTAACGCGCACATCGGAACTAATTTCCTTGGATGCTATCCTGAATTTACTTGAATCGTGGCGGACAAACTGAGCAAACAATCGGAGAACGCGCCTGGGCAGTGGTATGTGGATACCAGCTGTGCGTTGTGCCGTCTTTGTCTCGAGGAAGCGCCGAATCTTTTGACCTACAATAGCGATGAGACCGCCGTTCACTTTTCTAAGCAGCCCGGAACACCTGAGGAAACAGTCGCCGCGCAGCACGCGATGGATGTTTGTCCTACGCTAGCGATAGGGAACGACGGATGAAAATTTGCGACGACCAGAGATCGCCGCTACAAGACCCTTTATGCATGCTGAAGCTTCTGTTGCCGCTTCTTCATATTCGCGGTCAAACCCGTTTCCAGCCAAACTTCTGGTCAATCGCCGCTTGAGCGGACCGGATTCGGAAAAGGATACTCGCCATCTCGAACTCGACCTTACCGGATGGGGATTGAACTTCGAGGTCGGCGATTCGCTTGCGGTGTACGCAACAAACGATCCACAGCTTGTAGAGGAAATCATTCACGCGCTTGGTGCCACCGGCGACGAACAGGTACCTCGACCGAAAGGATTGCCGACTACGTTCCGCGAAGCGCTACTGCGCGATTACAGCATCACTCAGCCAACGCCCAAGTTTTTGAAAGCCATCGCCCACCGCGCTAGTGCTGCCCCAACGCTGCACTATCTCCTGGCTCCAGACCGCAAACAAGACCTTCTGACGTACCTCTGGGGAATGGAAGTCATCGATTTTCTTATTGAGCATCCTTCCGCGCATTTTACACCGGAGGAATTTGTCGGTTTGCTAACGAAACTGCAGCCGCGCCTTTATTCAGTAGCCTCAAGCTTAAAGGCTTATCCGGAGCAGGTTCACTTTATCGTGGATGTGGTCTGTTATGAAAGTCACGGCCGCATACGAAAAGGAGTTTGCTCATCCTTTCTTGCGGAACGTGCCGATAACGTGCCGGTGCCGGTGTTTCCCAGCGTAGCAAAGCATTTTCATTTACCCGAAGACCCGGACATTCCAATCATCATGATAGGTCCCGGGACTGGGGTGGCGCCGTTTCGCGCATATTTACAGGAACGCAAAGCGACTGGAGCGAGAGGAAAGAACTGGCTGTTCTTCGGATCGCAGCATCAAAGGTGCGATTTTGCTTACGGCGAGGAATTCGAGGCGCTTAAGAAAGAAGGCTTTCTTACACGGTTCGATTGCGCATGGTCGCGCGATCAAGCCAAGAAGATTTATGTCCAGCATCGGATGAACGACAATGCCGCTCAAATTTGGAAATGGCTCGACGCCGAAGGCGCTCACTTTTTCGTATGCGGCGACGCGAAGCGAATGGCGAAAGACGTCGATGCGATGCTGCGCAAAATCGTACAAGAGCAAGGTGGTAAAAATGTCGACCAAGCCAATGAATACGTTGAGAAGCTTAAGAGCGAGAAGCGTTACAAGCGCGATGTATACTAGCTTCGGTGTTGTTCGTTAAATCGTTACACTGTTGCATCGGACTTTTGGATTGAACGGTTCAACGGTTTAACTTGGCGGAGCAAGCGAAGCGATTCGTTATTCCGCTCGTTTGTGATATAATAGGTTCGAAACGGTTCCGAGCGACGAGAGAAGTTATCGCTTCTAAGCAGTTCAGAGATTCCTCGACTTCGCTCGAAACGACATAAGTGAAAGCCATGTACGAGAATACTGAATTCACATTGAGCCGGGATTGCGATGCAATCCAGATTCCGAGCGGGCAAAAGACGACGATCCCCGCTGGAACGCAGGGCGTAATCACGCAAAGCCTGGGTGGCAGCTATACGATCGCGACATATCAGGGCCTGGCGCGAATTGAAGAGAAAGATCTCGATGCGCTCGGCCTTGAAAGACCCCAGGCGCAATCAACTCAAGAGCCTTTCCGGACCGCAAACGGCGAGGTCTCGGAAGACGATGTCTGGAACCAGCTTCGGCAGTGCTACGACCCGGAAATTCCGGTCAACATTGTTGATCTTGGTCTGGTTTACGATTGCCGTTTGATCAAAAAGGATGATGGCGGCACGCGCGTGGAAGTGAAAATGACGCTCACCGCGCCGGGCTGCGGCATGGGACCGGCCATCGCGCACGACGCCCAGAGCAAGATTTTGTCGATCGACGGGGTGAATGAAGCCGATGTCCAGCTCGTCTGGGATCCGCCTTGGAATCAAAACATGATCAGCGACGCGGGCCGGATGAAGCTTGGAATGATCTGAGGCGAGCGGGCCCGCTTGTTTCTTCTTCGCATGTGGCCACAGCCCCAAGGGCATGATCAATTGCATGTTTTTCGCGCGCGTTAAATTTTTTTTGTGACATTTTTTATTCCCGCATTGACAATATCCGCCCGAATTTTAGACTCGTCCCCCCGGAGTTCAGAGTTTGAAAAATTCTTAGCGAGTTTTAGAAATCGATATGCCTTTGACTGAACTTATCTTGACCGAAAACATTCCCGGTTTGGGTGCTGAGGCAGACGTAGTCAAGGTGCGTCGCGGCTATGCGCGCAATTATCTCCTGCCAAGCGGGAAAGCATACGAGGTCACTCCGGGCGCGTTGCGTCAACTCGATGCGTTGAGGCAAAAGCGCGCCGAGCGCGAAGCCCGCGAATTGAACCAGGCAGAGGAATTGGCGCGCCGAATTAGTAAGACGCGGTTCGTCTTTATGTTGGAGACCGGGGAGACCGGCAAGGCATTTGGTTCCGTTACCGCTCAGGATATTATGAACCGCATCAAGAACGAACTCGGCGCGGAGATTGACCGGCATAAGATTGTTCTTGAACGTCCGGTCAAAGATACCGGCGAACACGAAGTCGCGATCAAGTTGCATCACGATGTCACTGCGCAGCTTGTTTTTCAGGTGAAGTCAGCAGAGGAGCATCGCGACCGCAGTGCCGATGCCGAGAGCGCTGCGACGGAAGAACCTGAAACGAAAAAGAAACATCGATTTTTCCGCAGGAAAAAAGAAGAGAAAAAAGAGACCGAATAAATGGCGACCCAATCGTCCGCTGGCCGAGCTTCGGCGGCGAGAAGCGGCGAAAAGGTTGTCCCCATTTCGCACACAGGTTCTGCGCAGGATATTCACCGTACGCCGCCGCATAGCGTCGAGGCGGAACAAGGCGTCCTCGGGTCAATGTTGCTTTCGCCGCGGCAAGCCATTGCCGAATGTGTCGAAAAAATTAATGAGCAATATTTTTACGTCCCAGCTCATCAGACAATCTACAACGTCCTCGTCGATCTGTGGAATGCCAGTCAAGCGATTGACCTGATCACGTTCACGCAAGTCTTGCGCGACCGGAACTTGCTCGAAAGCCTGGGTGGCGCGGCATTCGTTACAAGTTTGTTCACGTTCGTCCCGACAGCCGCGAATCTTGAGTACTACCTCGAGATCGTTCGCGATAAATATATTCTGCGCCAAATCATTTTCGCCGCCACCGAGAGTGTCCGGCGTGCTTACGAGGAACAGGACGAAGTAAACAACCTTCTCGATGAAGTGGAACAGCGCATTTTCGCAGTTGGGGAGGATCGTTTCAAAGGCCAGATGCTTTCAATGAAAGAGCAAGTGATGAGCACTCTTGAATCGATCGAGAAGCTCTTTGAGGACAAAGGCGCAATTACAGGAGTCTCAACGGGCTTTCGCGACCTCGACAAGCTGACAAGTGGATTACATCCGTCGGAAATGATTGTGATCGCTGCCCGGCCAAGTATGGGAAAAACAGCGCTTGCGATGAACATTGCTGAGCACGCCGCTATCGAGGGGAAACTTCCGGTGGCGATCTTCAGCTTGGAGATGAGTGCGCAACAGCTCGTTCAGCGCATGCTTTG
>Ga0066388_100000689_pt1 | contig 16928 bp, 13 predicted proteins | sample PanSoiMetaGPlot6_FD_64539 | JGI IMG/M metagenome (GOLD analysis project Ga0066388, IMG submission 64539) | Tropical forest soil microbial communities from Panama analyzed to predict greenhouse gas emissions - Panama Soil - Plot 6 (Hybrid Assembly) | ecosystem: Environmental > Terrestrial >... | reverse complement strand
GCCGCCGCAAGCCTACGGCAACCGGGGTGGTTACGGCGGGGGCATGCCGGCCGCAAGCCAGGCAACGCCGGCCGCCAATCCGGCCCGGGTGCACCAGTGGTTCACACAGTATGACCAGATTCGCCGCCAGGCTCAGATGAGCCCTGCCGAACGACAGCGATCGGACTACCTCTTGTCGCGCGGTATGGCAATCCTCATGCCCGGTGAAGAAAAGATCGCGGCCAGGGAGATTCTCATCAAGTTAGTCAACAAGTATCAGGTGGCTAAAGGAGCCATGCAAGCATTGCCGCCCATTCCGGAGACGCTGAACTTGCACCGCGGGTACTACCAGTATTTCAACAATGCCCACCAGCTCTTTTCGGATTATCTGCGCGTCCAGGACAATCTGTTTGTCACCGACGCCTCAACCGGGAAGCCCGTGGCCGGACAGCTCCTGCAACGCAAGGCTATGCTCGAGCAGCTCCGCCAGCAGATTCAGGGGCTCGACGAGCAGACACGCAACCAGTTCGGCGTACCGCCCTACAAGTACTGAGCGACAGCGCCTCGATCGCCTGACGGCAGCTCATAGCGGCGCGTCCACCTTTTGGTCGTAGAGCCTAACCAGCGTATTTACATCGCGGGTAGACAAGCGCGAGTGCTCATCGGTGATCGGATACATGAGGTCGCTCTTGAAAGGGCTGTGTCCGAGCAGTCCGAGCGCGTGCCCCAGTTCGTGCGCGACGACATTTTGCAGAATCTGATAACGGATCTCAGGGTACTTGCTCATGATCAGGTCAAGGTTCACCTCGATCACTTGCGGCTGCACGGAATATTTGGGACCGAGTTTTGGCACATAAAGCGGAACAGGCACCGGTCCTACGCCAAGCATGGCCACGCTGCCCGGACCGCGCTGCTTCCACTTGGTGATCGTATGCGCTCCCAGTGTGCATCCTTTCATGTCCGAGGCGACGCCGAGATTGCTCCAGATTACGCGAATTCTCGCCTGGTTGGCATCATCAACCTGCACAAAGCGGATTGCCCCGCGCGTCTGCTCCTCCCAGCCCTCAAACGCCTTGACGCAGGATTCGGTGAATCCTCTCTGCTGCTGAGGGGTGATAAATACGGGAATCGGCATGGACTTGAACCTGAAAACTCGTCCCTTGGTGGCCTTCATCACCTCGGCCAGATAATCGTCAGTTGCCTTTTTGACGTTCGGCGGCTCGATGCGCACAAAACGCGGCGGCGCTATGTTCACCAGCGGAATCTCGTCGTTGCCGACAGCCGCAGAGCCGGTCAGCGCTGCGGACTGCTGGAGGGCAGGCGGCTGGGGCATCGCTTGCGGTGTTGTCGGCGCGGACGTCTGCCCGGCGCCCTGGCGGTCAAAAACGGCTCGCCTGAGCCTGTCTACGCGGTCCACCAGCGACCCGCTGCCGACCGCGCCAAAAACCTTAGACTCCAGGACTCCAATTCTATCGACCATGGAAGGGTTGGCATCTGCACGGATACCGAGAGTACTTTCCAGCTGACCTAGCCGCTGAGTAAGCGACACCTCCTGGGCAGCGCCGGGAAGGCACACGGCCAGCGGAGCGAGCAGCAAGGCTACTGCTAAAGCGAAACAGGGACGTCTGCGGCTCTCGGGCATGGTCGGACCTCCAAGCTCCTAGCAAATATTCTGCCAGAAGCCGCCTATCATGTGATCGCCAGGCTGCCCAGGCGGGGGAACCTTTTCAGAATCGAGCAGGCACGTGCGCCCTGCATCTCTTTCAAGAAGCGACGGCGGCGAAGCCGGCTTCGATTATGGCGAAAGCCTCGTCAATCTCGCTGTCAGTCACGTTGAGCGGTGGGATCAGGCGGAATACATGATCCTTCTTGCCGCAATCGAGCAGAAGCAAGCCGTGCTCGAAGAAGTTATTGATCAAGTTCTGAGCCATGACTCCGTCGGGCTGACCGTCAGCGTCGACGATCTCTACGCCAATCATCAGACCCAGTCCGCGCACCTCACCAATTGCCGGGTAGCGATCGGCAAGCGCTGTCAGCCTTTCGATGATCAACTGCCCGGCCCGCCCCGCCTGCTCGAGAAGATTCTCCTGCTCAATAACGTCAATCGACGCCAGGGCAGCAGCGCATGCCACCGGGTTGCCACCATATGTACTGCCATGCCGCCCAACCGTCCATTTGTCCATCAGCTCCTTGCGGGAGATGATTCCCGCCATCGGAAATCCACTGGCAATGCCCTTGGCCATGATCATGACGTCAGGCTCCACATGCCAGTGCTGGCAGCCAAACCACTTGGCCGTCCGACCGAACCCGCTCTGCACCTCATCGAATACCAGCAATATCCCATGCTGGTCGCAAAGCTGGCGCAGCCGTTGCAGGTAGCCATTGTGGTTCCCATAGCCCGTCGCCGGAACGACGTATCCGCCCTCACCAAGGACAGGCTCCATGATTATGGCTGCCACCGTATCCGGTTTCACCTGGTGGTCAAACACTTTCTGGAGCAGATCGAAGCACTCCAGCTCGCAGCTACCTGGTGTCTGACGGACAGGGCAGCGATAGCAGTACGGATAGGCGACCGGATAGATGCCACTGGGCAGCGGCTCATAGCCCTCACGGTAATGCGATTTGGCAGTGGTCAACGCCGTGGCTAGAAGCGTTCGACCATGAAACGCTCCGGTGAATGAGATCAGGTTTGGGCGCCCGGTCACAAAGCGTGCCATCTTAATGGCGGCGTCGACAGCCTCACCGCCGCTGTTGTTGAAAAAGACAGAGTCGAGCCGGCCGGGCGTGATTTCGGCGAGCTTGGCAGCCAGCTCTATATTAAGGCGATGATGAGTGACGGCGGAGCAGTGGATCAGCTTCTCGATCTGCGCCCGCGTGGCCTCGACGACTCGCGGATGACAATGCCCGATGTTGTTGACGCCGATGCCCATGGTGAAGTCGAGATAGCGCCTGCCGTTCACGTCCCAGATGTAGGCCCCGGCCGCTTGCTCAGCCACGATGTCGAAGCAGCGCGCCGGTGCAGGCGCCAGGTAGCGAGCATCTTTTTCCAGGAGGCGGGTATTTAGATCTGCAGCAACTTTTGCGACTACCATCGAGCGTCAACCTCCATATGCAAAGAGCTCAGGCACGGACTTTCAAATTCTGGTCAACAGCCGCCAGGGTCTTATCCAGAAGGACAAACATCTGATCCATTTCATCATCGGTAATGGTGAAAGGAGGGGTAAGCATAAAGTGGTCTCCGCGCACACCGTCGATGAAGGCGCCGCCTGGATAGATCAACAATCCATCATGCGCCGCCTGGCGTGCCACCATTTGATTGACTGCCAAAACCGGCTCGAACGGCTCTTTTGTCTCTTTGTCGCGAACGAGCTCGAAGCCGAGCATAAAGCCGCGTCCCCGCACATCCCCGACAAAGTCGTACTTCGCCAATTCGCCCGCACGCCGGAAGAATTCTGCCTCGCGCTTGGCTACACCGTGCACCAGTTCGTGCGCCGCCAGGTAATCAAGACAAGCCAGCCCGGCAGCGCATGACGCCGGATGCCCACTATACGTAAAGCCATGCTCGAATGTTCCGGTGGTACCTTCAAAGGCTGACACCACATGGCCGGCAGCCAGCACGGCACCGAGCGGAACGTAGCCGGCGGACAAACCTTTGCCCAGAGTCATGATGTCCGGATCAACCTTCCAATGGTTGATTGCAAAGTTCTTTCCGGTGCGTCCCAGGCCGGTCATCACCTCGTCGACAATGAGGAGCACACCATATTTGGTGCATATCTCCCTGATGCGCTGCCAATAGGTCTCGCCGGGAACAGCCGCCCCCAGCGCCGCACCGACGATGGGCTCGGCGACGAAAGCCATCACGTTGTCTGGCCCGTGCAGGAGTATCGCCTCTTCCAGCTCGTCGGCACGGTGACGCACGCACTCTTCGGAAGGGCACGGTCCGGGCGCAAAGTGGCATTTACACCGGTACTTGTAATCGGTATTGATGTGCGTTGGCGTTCTCAGCAAAGGAATGTAGGGCCTGCGCCTGGCCGGATGTCCAGTCAACGACAAAGCGCCGAGCGTGCTTCCGTGATAACTATGCCAGCGCGACAAGCACAGTTGCCGATCGTGCTCGCCTTTCTCCACAAAATAGCCGCGGGCCATCTTGATGGCTGTCTCGACAGATTCGGAGCCGCCCGACGTAAAGTAGACTCTGGCACCGCGCCTGAAATGCTGGGGCGCCAGATTTACCAGCTTCTCCGCCAGGTCCAGCCCTGACTGGGAGACGAACTGCGAAGTGTGCGCATAGGCAATCTTCGAGAGCTGCTGAACGATGGCGTCATTAATCTCCCGGACGCCATGTCCGAGATTACAGACGACCGCTCCGCTGCAACCGTCAAGGTATTTCTTGCCGGTCACATCCTCGATCCAGACACCCCTGGCTGATGCAACGGTGGGATATGAGCGTTTGAGATTGCGATAGAAGAAGCTGGACACTGTTGCTCAAGTTATCTCCGGGCGGCCACTGTGCGATGGCACCAATTATATGACACAAGGAAACCAGCGCCCGATGCGGCTCGTCTTCCGGTGTGCCTGATGCCAACAGTGCGAAAAGGGCGAAACCATCTTCCAACTTCCAGATGAAATCTTCATCCCCGCTATTCCCTTAATAAAACTTTATGATAACTTGATGATAAGCGAAAGGCGCTCGTCGGCATTTGAGACAGGGTTTGGCGTCGTCACTTGTACCGGGTCAGGAGTTCCAAATGGACGATCAGCTGAGGGAATTGGCAGAGAATCACTACCACCAGCAAGCTTTTCTCCAAGAGCTGTTCGCCCTGGCCGTCGAGGAGCAGTGGTTTGACGTCCAACACATGGTCCAACACGACATGGCCAAAGCCATCCTCTCGGACTATTCATACGAGCTGGGCAAGGGTCCGCTGAACACGGACATTTTTTTCCGCCACTGGGAAGAGGTAATCGAAGTCGGTTGGCGCGCCTTCTGCGAGCATACCGGACTACCGATGGACAGGGTCAGGCAACAGCTAGAGAAGTTGCGCGACTGAAGGCAAGCTCGTAAGCTCGGCCATCAGCCGGGCGTGGCAACGGAATTATGTCCATGGCCTGCGAAGTGCTGCTGCACCGGGTTAAACCAAACCTGAGCGAACCCGGTCTCCTTGATGGTTTTCATCTCCTGCTCAAAGAAGAACTCCCGGCGACCAAAGGCAGGTTTCAGCTCATCCATCCAGGTGGCCTTCGCGTCGAATTTAGCGAAAAACAACTGATTGACCCAGGCCGGATCTCGTGCCTGCAGAAACTTCAGCGCAAATACTTTCTCACCGGCGATTTCTTGAACGCCGTCTACCATCACCTTGCCGGGAGTGCAGGACATCGAGGGTCCGCGCACGGTGCGTCCCAGCCCCGTAATTTCACTGTAGGCCTTCTGGAATATTTCCAGGCATCTCACCAGCGGCACCTCGAAGTAATTCTTGGCGCCCGTGTCTCGCTCGACAAACATGTAATAGGGAACAACGCCTTGCTGGACCTGTAACTGCCACATCTCTGACCAGACGGCTGGATCGTCGTTTACATGGCGGACAACCGGAGCCTGTGATCTCACTGTGGCACCGGCATCCTGAACGCGCCTGAGCGCCAGGCGCGCCACCGCCGTTTTCATCTCCGCTGCATGGCTGTAATGTGACATGATTGCCAGGTGCCGTCCCGAGCGGCGAACCTCTTCAAACAGCCTGAGCAGATCATCGGCGTCTTCGTCTGTGACAAAGCGATAAGGCCAGTAGGGAAGCGCCTTGGTGCCGATGCGAATGCTTGTGATGTGCTCGAGCTCCGGTACAAGCAGCGGCTCTACGTATTTGCGAATGAGCGCTGTTTTCATGATCAGCGGATCACCGCCGGTGAACAAGACGCTCTGAACTTCCTTGTGCTCCTTCAGGTAATCGACCAGCACACTCGCTTCGCGGCACGCGAACTGCAATCCTTTGATGCCGACGAATTGCGCCCATCGGAAACAGTAAGTGCAGTAGGCAAAGCACGTCTGCCCGGGAGACGGAAAAAAGAGCACAGTCTCCCTGTATTTGTGTTGCATGCCGGGCAAAGGCTCGTTATGAAACTTCGGAACATTGAGCTCCATCTGGCCGGCCGGATGTGGATTCAGGCGCAGCTGAATTTCGTGGGCGGCGTTGGCAATCTCATCGTCGCCGGCGCCGCCGGCGACCAGATTGACCATCCGCCGGAAATCGCTGGGCTCCAACATGCCCTCCTGCGGAAATGTCAGCTGGTAGATCGGGTCTTCCGGCACGTGGTTCCAATCGATCAGCGAATCGGCCACATAGTTGTTGACCCGAAAGGGCAATACCGCAGAAACTGCCCTGAGAACCGTCAGATCGTAGGGGCTCAAACCACGCAACTGTGGCAGGGTATCGATATCTTGCCTCTGGTAAACGCGAAAGGGGCGGCCCCTGATTGTTTCGGAAACGCTCGTAACCATGCCTTCGTCCTCGGATTCCCCCGCTCATAGACGGCGTCCGGCCATCACGGGGAGCAGACGGGAACTCGATCTCGAAGTTCCAAAATGTCAGGCTGGCACCGGCCGATCGGTTCACTTACCTTAACGATTGGAGTTGCGACGAGCTAGTTATGAGCGACCGGCATCGGGTGCCCTTGGGACTTGGCAGCCGGCAGCACTGCCATGCCCTTGCGCTCGAGCACGTCCATGATGGCGGCACCGACGGAATCGGTCCAGACATTCACGGCGGTGCGACACCGATCAAGAAACCAATCGACTACCAGCAGCATAGAGATGCCCTCCAGCGGCAGATGCACCGCATTCAGCACCAAGGCCATCGTCACGATGCCGGCCTCAGGAATGCCGGCTGCACCTACGGCTGCCAGGGTGGCAGTAATGACGACGGCGACCAGTTGAATCAGACTTAGATGCACACCGTAAACTTGGGCGATAAAGAGCACGGCGACAGCCTCATACAAGGCTGTGCCGTTCTGGTTGATTGTGCCAAGAGGCATGACGAAATTTGCGATTTTGGGCGAGACCCGGTTTCCAATGACGCAATCGAGGGCGGCCGGCAAAGCAGCAGAGCTGGATGCCGTCGAGAACGCAGTCGCCAGCGCAGGCATCATCCCTTTGACAAATTCCAGCAATCGGAAAGCCGGCCGACACCACAAAACAAATATGATGGGCAAGATGATGCCACCATGGATCGCCAGTCCGCTGAGGACCGTGATCACATACATCCCCAGCTGCGCCATTTCTTGCTGAAATCCACCGAATCCACCGGCGGCACCGAGGCGTGCGGCAATGAGCGCTCCGATGCCGACCGGCGCCGTTAGCATGAGAAGGTGAACCATCTTCATGATTGCTTCATTCAACCCCTGAAAGAAAGCAATCAGGACCTGTCCTTGCGAACCAAGGGTGGTGAGCACGCAGCCAAAGATCAAGGCAAAAACGATCACCGGCACGACTTCACCTTTGGCCAGAGAGTCAAAGATATTTTTAGGAACCAGCTGGTAGGTGACATCGCGCAGAATTTGACCGGCGTTTGTTTCCTGGAGCGAGGATCTCGGCACTGCACTTTCAGTGGCTGCCTGACTGGGCAGTGGCTGAGCGAGCCCATTCCTCGCCTGCTCCGCTCGGGCGTGCAGCGGACCTGCACCCCCGACGGTGGCATAGCCCGGACGAAAGCTGATCGAGAGAACTATGCCGAGAACGACAGCTATGAGTGTAGTCGCCAGGAAGTAAGTGATTGTCCAGGCTCCCAGCCCGCCGAGTTTGCGTACATCGCCCAGCCCGCTAACGCCGGCTATCATCGAGGTGGCAACCAGCGGCACAGCCAATAGCAGCAGTGCGCGCATGAATAACTCACCGATGAATTTGACTGCCAGTCCCGCCTGCGGGAAAAGCCCGCCCAGAACAGCTCCGGCCGCAACGCCGACCAGGATGCCCCAGAGCAGTTTATTCGATGTTTCTGCCGATGCCATATGAGGCTCCGGTCGATTCTGTTGCTACCGTCTGTCAAAGACGAATTCCCGGTTCGTCAGTTCCAAAATGCAAACTTTCGCCTTACACTCCGGAATGGTTCATAACCCTAAGGGTCAGCGAATCCTGGCGGCGTGCCTTCGGGCAGGGGAACGGCGAAGCCTTGCAGGACGAAGGCCAGCAGATTGTAAAACCCGACGATGGTGACCAGTTCGACTGTCTGCTCGTGCCCGAAAGTGGTGACTGCTCCGTCAAACAACTCGTCGCTGAGCGCGTGGTCGCGATAGAGAGTGCGCACGACCTCGACGATCAACCTCTCGCGGGATGTGAGAGCGTCGAGCGAGCCGCCCGAGCACACAGTCTCTATTGCCCGATCGCTTGTGCCTTCTGCCCGCGCTACCGGCTCGTGTATTGCCCATTCGTACTGGGACCCGTTTTCACGGGCAGCCGTGATTATCGCCAGCTCCCGGTCAGCACCGGGCAGCATTCCATGAAAACGAAGATACTCTCCGACGGCTGCGACCGGCTCAGCCAGTGGTGGCACATGCATGAGTACCTGGTAGGGGCCCCATACTCCCTGACGCGTGCCGGCAATGCGATCCCAGATCGGGCGGTGTCCAGGCGCAATTTGCTCGCGGGTCAGCTCAGGCAGCCTGCTCACATCTTCTCCTCGCTGCTCATTTCACGGGGGCGCTGTTCAGGTAGCGAACGACGCAGGCAATGCCTCCCGGAAACTTGCCGTTGTTGCTGGTCTGTGTGGTGAGAGTAGATGAAAGCGACCAGTTGCCGGGATTGTCGGCGCTGAATTCGAGATCAAAGCGGTCACCCGGTTGCACTGCCACGGTGTCTCGAGTGACATGAGGTTCCAGCCCGTCACCACCGTTGGTGCCTACCACTTCGAACTTGTGCCCGCTTAAATGGAGGGGGCACACTTGCTGCGAAGCATTGACGACCCGCAAGCGAATGCGCTCGCCTTTGTGGACTTCCAAAGGAGGGATCGCCGGGGCGCTCTTGCCGTTGATGGTGAAATAAGTCACCGCTGATGGTGGCGCACCCGCAGACGGCGAAATTACCCCCAGCGATTCGGCAGGCGCGGTCCCAATCGCTTTTGCCGGTGAAGACAGGGCAGTTTTCGACGTCTTACCGGTGACCGGAACCTGAGCGGTGGGCGGCAGCCCAGCCACAAGGCACTGCCCGAGGACGACCAGATAGTCTCGTTCGTAGCTCTGGGGGGCGCTGGCCGGCTCCACCACTATGGCACCATACAGTCCTCGTGCCTGCTGATCGCTATTGACGACTTGCGGGTGATACCAGAAGGTGCCGGGCTGCAGCACTTGAAACTGATAAGCGTAGGCCTTGCCTGGCGGTACCAGTCCTGTCCCCGGTCTCGGCAACCCATCCACGCTGCCAGGCAAAATCAAGCCGTGGAAGTGTAGACTCGTCGGTACTTTGAGATCGTTTTGCAGGATAATCCTGACGAAATCTCCTTCCTTGACGCGAATCGAAGGGCCAGGGATCTGGCCGTTGTAAGTTAAAGCCTCAACCTGGGTACCGGGGAACAACTCCCAAGAGGCTTCCTTGGCTACAAGCCGGAACTCTTTGATTTTTGGTCTATTCATTTGCGCGGAGATCTGATTGAGGGCATCGATAGTCTCGCCCATGGTGCCCTTCACGCCGCCGAGCTCGCTTTTCATCTCCTCGAGCTCCATCTTCTCCTTGGCCTGCTCCTGCCCGAGATCCATGACATCGCCGGTGGCGGCGAAGCTAGACGTCGCAGGAACTGCCAACAAGAGGCCAAGCGTTGCCCAAGGGACGACAAAGTGCTTCAGACAGGTCAACATGCTTATTCGGTCCTCGCGCTTCTGCGGTAAACACTCACTCCTGGGCGCGTGCCGGCAACGCTATGGTCATGGGGCGAGATGGCAACCAGTGGCCAGATTTCGCTGTCGTCAAGACGCGGGTAAACTCCTGCCCTACTGGCCCGCGCTCCTTTCGGTATGACCGTTTAGCCAGTTTCATGTAGCCCCTGCGTGAATATTTACATCCTACGATTTTTTGCTGGGCTTCACCACGGCCGTCGAACAAGGAGCGTGCATGGCGATGTTATGGGAGACGCTGCCGAGCAGAAAATGCTGTACAGCAGTTCTGCCCTGCGCGCCGATCACGATCAGATCGGTGGGCTGAGAACGTGCAAGCACGATAATCTCAGTGGCCGGATCTCCCTCTTTGAGTACGACCTCCACTCGTGTGATCCCCTGTTCGGCAAGGATTGCCTTTCCCTCGGCAAGAAAAGTCTCGCCTTCCAGCAACAAATTGTTCTCGACCAGAGCGATGTACTCCACGGGCGAAACCAGCTTCAGCACGTCGGCGACGGAAACGACGTGTATGAGCGTCACCCTGGTAGATGAGGGGTCGATGCTGAATTGTTTTGCCGCCTTGCGCACCGCATTGTGCGATTGTTGCGAACCATCGATGGCCATCAACACGTGATTCAACTTGTCGATTGGCGTGGAGCGCTGTCTGCAGATCAAGACGGTGCCCGGGCCATGCTTGACAACCTTGCTGGAGACACTGCCCAGCAAGAACAACTCGACCTTGCGGTGAGTGCCGGGTGTAAGAACTGTCAGCTCAAAGCCTTCATCCCGTGCCACCGTCTCGATCATCATCGCCGGCGGGCCGACCACGAGCTCGCTGGTGACGTTGGCACAATGTGGTTTGAGCTGCTCGATCGCCGCTTCAAACGCCTCCTTGGCTTTGCGCTCAATCTGGTGGCCCCAGTCTTCCTTGAAGTCGCCAACCGAATCGATCACTTTCTCATAGGAGGGCAGCTCTTCCTTGACGTAAAGCAGACAGACCTCGGCCTGTGCAAGCGGGACCATCGCAATCAACTGCTCAATGGTCGGCTTGATTGGGTGCACTATGTCCAGGGGCAACAAGACTTTCATGCTTGAGATCTCGCGGTTCGGGTCTAAAAGCTCAGGGGTATTTTAGCTTAGAACAAAGAGCGGCTCGATTGGGATGATGAGAGGCGCGCATACGGTTTGGGCATATGTAAGGGTGGAGGCGCGGACGGCGTGCCTGAGCATAAACCGGCCGGGACGACAATCATGCCAGCCAGAGCGGGATTTCTGACATTGCCGAGCAACTTGTTCATCTTTGCGTGGGTGATCACCACGGCTGGAGCCGGATTGTCGGTGCAAGCGGCCGAGGCGGTCAGTGATAGTCAGCCACCGAAGCCAATCATCAGGCACCTGAAACACGCGACGCCCCTGCCCGCATACAGCGGCCGGCCGGCCAACAGCGCCAGTGACCGCGGGCGGTCGGCCGCCTCCCGGGAGCGCCGGGCAGCCGGTGGCCTCGGCCCGGCCGGCCAGATGCCGGCAAATCCTCGTTTTGCCTCCGGGACAGCCGGCTCGGAGGCTCGACCGGCAGCCCGTCTGAGGATGCCGCTGGAAGGCTCGGTAGTGATGAATGTTCCAAAGACTCCTGAGGATGTGGCAGCCTACCTGATGCACATGCGGTCAATCATCCACGATTACGAACGGGTGGCCGTCGACACCCTCATCGGTGGGGGAGGAATCAGCATCAGTCCGGCCAGCATCGAGGCCAGCCGCGGACAGTCCCTGGAGCTGATTCGGCGCATCCGCCTGACTACGCCGCCGGCCGAGCTGACTGTTGCCCACAATCAACTGGCAGACACCATGGCAGCCGTCGGCGATTTTCTCGAACGTCCGGGCGGGGCGGCCGGCGGCGGGCTATCGGCCTTGACGCAGTTGCAACCGTTGCTGGGAAGGCTGCACGGCTCTCTCGATCGATACCACTCCGGTGTGTCCAACTGTATCGCCTATTACGGTCTGAGTCCCGATCTGGACCCCTTCCACGGCGAGGACGAAGACGCTAAACAGCGCTTGACCGGGGCCCTGCAGGGCATGACGGGTTCGCTTGTCAATCCGCCAGCGACAAGCACTCCTTCAGCGGGGAAAGAGGCAAATGGAGCGCTGCCCAACGTCGGTGCCGGCATTGGCGGTCTGGGCGGAGTCGACCTCAATGCGCTGCAAGGTCTGCTGGGCGGCATGAACGCTGGCGCCTTGCCAGGTGGATCAGGCAGTACGGCCGGGCTGGGAGCGCTGGGCGGCGCGGACGTCAGCAAGCTGGGCGCCCTTGACCGGCTTGGCAATAGCAATATGGATCTCAAGTCTCTCGGCAACCTGGGCGGACAGGAGCTCGACGTCCTCAAACAACTCATGGGTCCGGCCGACGCAAGCGGAGCCTCGGTAGGACTCCAGCTTGACGGACAGACCGCCGAAACACTGATGAACGCGCTGAAACAACTGGGTCAGTAGCCAAGGACAGTCGTGCTGCGCCTGCTCAGCCCGGGCAGGTGGATCAGATAAAATAGGCGAGCTTCCGGATCGGATGACGCGGGAGCCGCGTATATACAGAGGGTATTGCCGTTGATTGACCGCTACACGCGACCGGAGATGGGGCAGGTCTGGTCGGAGGAGTCGAAGTTTCAAACCTGGCTCGAGGTCGAGCTAGCTGTCTGCGAGGCCCAGGCTCAACTGGGAGTGATTCCGGAAGATGCCGTGCAGGACATAAAAGCTAATGCGCGCTTCGAAATTTCTCGCATAAGAGAAATCGAAGGGGAAGTTTTGCATGATGTGATCGCATTTCTGACCAATCTCGCAGAGAATGTCGGCGAAACGTCTCGTTTCATACACCTCGGTCTGACCAGCTCCGACATCATCGACACGGCGCTGGCTTTGCAGCTTCGTCGCGCCAGCGCCATTCTGAAGGAGGACCTTCAGCGCTTGCACGACGCGGTGCTCACGCAGGCAAGAAATCACAAGCACACGATCATGGTCGGGCGATCGCACGGCATTCATGCTGAGCCAACCACCTTTGGATTCAAGCTGGCCGTCTGGCTGGAAGAGATTCGTCGCAACCAGCAGCGTCTGGACGAGGGCACTGAGATGATCTCAGTGGGCAAAATCAGCGGCGCCGTCGGCACCTACGCCAACGTCTCTCCGGAAGTCGAGGACCTGACTTGCATGTTGCTGGGACTCAGGCCGGAACCGGTATCGACACAGATCGTTCAGCGTGACCGCCATGCCCAGTATGTATGCACTCTGGCGATCATCGCCGCCAGCCTCGAAAAATTTGCCGTCGAGATCCGCCATCTGCAGCGAACGGATGTGCTCGAGGCAGAAGAACCCTTCAAGACTGGACAAAAAGGCTCTTCAGCGATGCCGCACAAACGCAATCCCGTGGGCTGTGAGAACATCTCCGGGCTGGCCAGGCTGGTTAGAGCGAATGCTTTGGCCGCGCTCGAGGACGTGGCCTTGTGGCACGAGCGCGATATCAGCCACAGTTCCGTCGAGCGCGTCATTCTACCCGACTCGACGATTCTTCTCGACTACATGCTCAACCGGTTCACGAACATCATCAAAGGGCTGGTGGTCTATCCCGAGAACATGCGGCGCAACATGGACGTGTTTGGCGGCGTCATCTTTTCACAAGCGGTTCTGCTCAAGCTCGTAGAGCACGGATTGAGCCGGGAGCAAGCATACAGGTTGGTGCAGTCCAACGCCATGGAAGCCTGGAACAAAGATGGTGGCAACTTCAAAGAAAATTTGCTGGGAGATGAAAACGTCACGCAAATTCTCTCGAAGAGCGAAATTGAAGACTGCTTCAACCCGGCGTACTATCTGCGAAATGTCGATCAGGTGTTCCAGCGCCTGGGCGTTTGACCCGGGAGTTTCGTCTCACAGAAGCGGAGGGGCGTGACGTGCGGGTGATGGTGGTCGGTAAGGGAGGACGTGAGCACGCCGTTGTCTGGAAGTTAGGCCAGAGTCCAAACGTCACCGAAGTCGTATGCGCGCCTGGAAACCCCGGTATCGCTCGGATTGCTACCTGTGTTGACGTGCCAGCCCATGAGGTTGAGAAGCTGGCCGATCTGGCCGTGGTGCAACGCATCGATCTGACAGTGGCCAGCGCGGACGAATGCCTGGAAAACGGCATAGTCGACTACTTCGCCAGCAGACGGCAGAGAATATTCGGTCCAACTTCCGCGGCGGCGCAAGTAGCGTCTTCACGTTTCTTCGCCAAAGAGCTGATGCTCAAGCATAAGATTCCTACCGCGCGCTATGCGGGTTTCGACAGGGAAGATCTTGCCCGCGCGTATGTGGATTCTCGCAAGCCACCAATCGTAATCAAGCAGGACGGACCCTCCCATGGACTGGGCGTCACCATCGCCCAATCGCAAAGTGAGGCGCATCGAGCCTTGACCGACCTTCTTTCCGGGCGCTTCGGTCGAGCTGGGCAGACGGTCATCGTTGAAGAATACCTTGATGGGCAGGAGGTATCGCTGGACGTCGTCTGCGATGGTTCTCGCGCCGTGATGATGCTGCCCGTGCATGTGCACAGACACCGGTTGGACGATGACCATGGACCGATCACTCCCGGCAGCGGCGCTTATGCTCCTCTGTCGACCGTGAGCGACAAGGTGATAGAGACCGTGGTCACCCGGGTTACCGATCCGCTGATTGCCGCGCTTCAAAACAGCGGCACCCCGTACAGGGGGGTGCTCAATCTCAATCTGTCGATCGATGACAATGACCAACCACGGGTGTTGAGCATCGGGCCGATGCTTTCGGAGGTGGGCAGCCAGGTGTTGATGCCGCTGTTGGATGAGGATTTGTTTGAAATCTTCTGGGCCGTTACGGAAGGCGACCTGGCTCACTTTCTCGATTCCGGCTTCAAGTTCAGCCCCTATTCCTGCCTGGCCGTCGTCATGTGCCAGGAGGATGACCGGCAAGGGGGCTGGACGGAAGTGCCCATCCGCGGACTGGAGGAGCTCGAAGCAAGCAGCGTGCTGCGAGTCGAAAAGCAAGTCGTCGAAGAGGCAAAACCAATTACGATCACAGCGCGCCCGTTCGTTTTTCATGAAGGAACCGCAACTCCCGCAAACACTGTTAACACTGGCGAAGAGCCACGCCTGCAAACAGCTTCAGGGCGCGTGCTCACTCTGGCGGTTTTGGCGGAGAGCCTTCTGGATGCTAAAGTTGCAGCTTATGAGCTAGCGAGAAGAGTCGAGTTCGACGGCATCCAGTTCCGGCGGGACATCGGTGATCGCGGGCTCGGATAGGAGCTATTCCGACCATGCCGATTGATACCAAGAAAAAGGTCGCCGGTTTACTGCTACCTGTTTTTGCGCTGCGCCACAAAGACGACCTCGGCATCGGCGACACCGCCGCTTTCAAAGACGCCATCGAATTCTGCGCCAGGCATGGCATCGGATGCGTGCAAGTCCTGCCCATCAATGAAACGGGCGGAGACAACAGCCCCTACAACGCTATTAGCTCGGTAGCGTTGGATCCGGTTTTGCTCTCGTTTTCAGCGGCGAGCGTACCCGGCTTCAGGGAAAGCGACACAGACCAGCTAATCGACCGCGGGGTAATCGCGGAGCTGCGCTCGGGACCGGTCAAGTATCCGGCTGTGAAGCGTCTGAAAGAGAGTCTTTTGGCTGCCGCCTATGATCGGTTTCTGCGCGAGGACAAGCAGCAAAAACCGGGGCTGGCAGCCGACTTCGATTCGTTTAAGAAACGTCATGCCAGTTGGTTGCCGGAGTACACGCTGTTTCGCACACTGATGGTCGAGCAGGGCGGCAACGCCTCGTGGCCGGACTGGGAGCCGGAAGTCAGAAACCGGCAAGCTGCCGAAGCCTGGTTGCCGGCCGCCCCGGAGCACGAGCGACTGGCACGCTATCGCGACTTCTGCGCATTTATTCAATGGGTTGCTTTCTCGCAGTGGTCTGACGTGAGAGCGTTCGCCGACAGCCACGCTGTGCGCCTGATGGGAGACATTCCCTTCGGCGTGAGCAGGTACAGCGCCGATGTCTGGGCCGAGCCGGAGCTTTTCGAATTGGACTGGTCGGGCGGCGCCCCGCCGGAGCCTGTATTCGCCGGGGACCTCTTCGTTAAGAAGTGGGGCCAGAACTGGGGAATTCCCCTCTACAACTGGACTGCCCACGCCGACCAGGAATTCGCCTGGTGGCGACAGCGGGTAGAGCGCGTCGGCGACTTCTTCCACTACTTCCGCATAGACCACGTCCTCGGCTTCTTCCGCGTATATGCCTTTCCGTGGATCCCGGAACGCAACGGCGAGTTTCTCGGGCTCTCGCACGAAGAGGCTGCAAAGCTGACAGGCGGTCACTTACCCATGTTCCTGCCCTATGCCGACGACCAGCCGGAACTCGCCGAAGTCAACGCCTCGCAGGGCGTGGCGCTCTTGAAAGTGATCCGCGAAGCAGCCGGCGACATCGGAATCGTTGCCGAGGACCTGGGCATGGTGCCCCCGTATGTGCGACCGATCCTGCAAGCGCTCGATATCCCGGGCTTTTATGTCCCGCCCTTCGAGCGCCACAAGAAAGATCATTCCTACAAGGCCAAGTCGAGGATTCCTGAGCTTTGCCTGGCTACTTATGCCACACACGACCACATGCCGCTTGCAGCTTTCTACGACGACCTCGTCGAACAGTGGCATGGCCCGGACGGTCACCAGGGCTGGCTGGAGGTACAGCGGCTCATGCGCTTCCTCGGCCGCGATGACCAGAATCCACCTGCGGAAATCACCCCCGACCTGCATGGCAGCCTGCTCGAAGCACTGCTGCAGTCGAGGGCGTGGCTGGCCGTGTTCATGATCACCGATATTCTCCTGTCCAAACAGCGATTCAACCAGCCGGGCTCGAGCGGCGAATCAAACTGGAGCGAGAGACTCGCACTGACGCTGGACGCTTACGAGGCCAGCCCGGAATTTGGTCCGAGAATCAAAATGTTCGCCGATCTGATCGGGCGCAGCGGCCGGGTGCCGGTCAGGCGCGGTCAGGCTGTGGCGATTTGATTCGATCGGCCCGGCAGACCGGCGGTGACCACTTGAAGACCAGAAGTCGCGGCTGGCA
>Ga0066388_100000688_pt1 | contig 16939 bp, 13 predicted proteins | sample PanSoiMetaGPlot6_FD_64539 | JGI IMG/M metagenome (GOLD analysis project Ga0066388, IMG submission 64539) | Tropical forest soil microbial communities from Panama analyzed to predict greenhouse gas emissions - Panama Soil - Plot 6 (Hybrid Assembly) | ecosystem: Environmental > Terrestrial >... | reverse complement strand
TTTTGTGATCTCCTGTAATCATCGTCACGCGGATGCCGCCGCCGTGACATTCTTTGACGGCCTCGATGGCTTCCTGACGCGGTGGATCGAGCAGGCCGATCAAGCCAAGCAACACGAGGTTCTTAGGCAAATCGGCGGGACCCAAGCTCCCTGCCTTGACGCCCGGATTTTCCAGCCACGCAAATGCCAGCACCCGTTCACCTTGCGCCGCGAGCCTGTCCGACGCCTTCATGAAATGCTCGCGATCGATAGGCGTAGCCTCTCCGCCCGCGGTCTGCTGCCGGTCGCAGGCGCCAAGGATGACCTCGGGCGCGCCTTTGACCAACAAGATCTCTTTTCCGTCGCCGCTCCGGTGAAGCGTCGCCATAAACTTGTGCTCTGACTCGAAGGGGATGGCGTCGATGCGGGGATAGGCCGCCTGCTCGGCTTGCCGGTCCATTCCGAGTTTGGCGGCGAACGGATAGAGCGCCCCCTCGGTGGGATCGCCCTCGACCTTCCACGCCCCCTCCTGCTGGAACAACTCGGCGTCGTTGCAGAGCATTGAAACGCGGCCGAAAAGCTTAAGCACCGGGTCTTTCTTGTCCGCCGGGTTCCCGTTCTGTTTGACTTCGCCCTCGGGAGAGTAGCCGTTGCCGGTAATCTGGTACTGCGATTCGGCGGTGGCGGCTGAGACCACCATCATCTCCATCAGGGTCAAGGTGCCGGTCTTGTCGGAACAGATGCGCGACACGGAGCCCAAGGTTTCGACCGCCGGCAAGCGCCGGATAATCGCATTGCGCTGGGCCATGCGCTGCACGCCGATGGCCAACGTGATCGTGATGAGCGCGGGCAACCCTTCCGGGATCACCGAGACCGCGATCGCAACGACCGCCTGGAACAGCGCCACGAAACCCATTCCCATCACCCACTTGCCGTAGGCGAAGGTAAGAACGCTCGCCATCCCGATGACGGCGGTGATTGCGTAGCCGAATTTCTTGATCTGGCGCAGAAGCGGCGTCTCGAGAGCGCTGACACCGGCCAGGAGTTGGTTGATACGGCCCAGCTCCGTTTGGCTTCCCGTCCCAACGACCACTCCAGTGGCCCGCCCCGATACCACCATGGTTCCGGAGAACGCCATGCTTTCACGGTCCCCGACGGTGGCTTTTTCCGAAACGGGATCGGTGGACTTATCCGTCGGCACCGACTCGCCGGTTAAGGCGGCCTCCTCAGTGCGTAGATTTTTCACGTCGACGAGCCTGAGATCGGCCGGGACCTTGTCCCCCGATTCGAGCAGGACAACATCCCCAGGCACCAGTTGCTCCGCCGGAATCATCCGGGTGTCGCCGCTGCGCAAGGTTCTGGCCTCGGCGGACAGCATATTACGGATCGAATCCAGGGCTTTCTCCGCCTTTCCTTCCTGGATAAAGCCGAGCAGCCCGTTCAGGATCACAACGGCCAGAATAATCGAGCCGTCGATCCATAAGCCCAGCATCAGCTTAATGAAAGCGGCCCCAAGCAGCACGTAGACGAGGATGTTGTTGAATTGAGAAATGAACCGGAGGAACGGGCCACGCTTCTTCCCTTCCGGAAGGCGGTTGGGACCATACCTTTGCAAGCGTGCGGACGCTTCGCCGGCCTCGAGACCGGTCTCGGCACTGGTCGTAAGACGTTTGAGCACTTCGTTGACGGGGATGGCATGCCAGGAGATGGCGCCGGTGGCCAATTCGGAGTTTGCTGTGGCGTCCATTTCGTTGCTCCTTCCGGCCCGGAAAACGGCGCGCAAGGTTAACAACAAAAGCGGCGCTTTAGGTTCGTAGCGGAGGGAAGGGGTTGCTCATCCGCGGGCTCATCCAAATACCCGTGTTCTCGTCACCTGCGCCGCCGATATGCGGATGGCAATCCCAAGACTGTGACAGATCGAACCCCTCCCATGCGAAGGGCACGATATCATGATTCCACAATGAGTACGAGTAGGAATTCTATCTTTGGGTCGGAACGGGTTTGGGACTTGTGAGCAGAACGATTTGTCACGAGTGCTATGGCGCCGGGCAATTAGCCGTCGGGACCTCTTTTGCCACCCCGCTGGTGTCGACCATGAAGTGGCCGCACTCAGAGTGTTGGAAGCTACCGTACTTGATCCACTCGATCAAAGCTGCATTGACGGTGCTATAGGGACCGCTCCAAGTGTTGGCCGCGCAGAAGGGCGCATCAGTGACATTCCCATTACAGCCCTGGGACTGCATGGAGTGGCCTCCACAGTCCACCTGCACGAGCAACTTATTGGTCACCGAGGTTAAGGCGTCGAACATATTGTTCGAGTTCTTTTTGGGAACAACAGTATCATCGAGGCCATTCATGACTAAAGTCGGTAAGGTAAAGGTCGCGGCGACCTCGGGATTCCAGCCGTAGCTCGTGAAGGTGGGCGTGCGAGAAAAGCCGGTTGGGTTTTCGGGATCGCTCCCTCCCCATTCGATGCCCATCGGGTTGAGCCCAAACTCAAGAGCCAACTCGCTCTCGGGATCTTCCTGGGCCCTCGTCACCTGACGAAATGCCGTATGAAGGTCGGGGTCGATGGAGCCGCACATTCCCTGGCGGGCCGGGCTGACGTCCGGGAGGCCGGCACTGAGCGGGGTCAGGGCCAAAGGAAACGAAGGAAATTCCGGCAACTGGTCTTCCTCGGTCGGCGGGTTGTCCTCCAGGTTTGGGTTGTTGGGAGAAATGTTGAACAGCGAAGACCATAACACGACTCTTCTCACCTTATGTTCAGCCTCGCTTCCGAGAAGATAGAGGGTCCGAGCCACTCGCACCCCGCCAAGCGAGTAGCCGACGAGGATAACCTTATTGCCCCTGGGTTGGGCTTTTTCAATGGCATCGTCGATGACCTGGATGATGTCCCGCGCCCAGACGTCATGGTTGGCAAAGTGAATGGAGCTCGAGTGCGGGCAGGTGATGCCATCGAGCGGGTTGGGACGAAGCAATGCCTGTTGATTTATAGGAACTGCAATCGGATTCAAGCTGCAATCACAGACCCCCGCGGTCGGTGTGCAGCTGCCGTTGGGATTTTTGGGGCAGGCCGGGAAGCTGGCGTTGCAAGGATCATCCAGCCCGTTGGGCTGGTCTTCAAGATCGAAGGACCGGCTCGAATAGCCGTAGCCCAGGAGGTCCGGGGCAAAAGTGTCGATGCCCGCCCTCGCCAGGGCATCCTGAGTGCTGAACTTGCGCTCCGCCGGATCACCTTCGGGAAGCCGTACGTCGAAGCTCGGGGCACTGTCGGCGGTTCGGCCATGGACTAGCACCGCTGCGAGGTTAGGGACCCCATTGCATTTTCCGTGGGAATAGACCGGCTTGACCCGATGGACCCGGATGTGGGCTGGAAGGCCGTCAAAAGCGGGATCGGGCATGTTTACGGTAATGAAAGGCAGCAGGTAGTCGCTAGTTTCGGTACCGGTCGGCTCATGGTCGCAAGCCTTAACCTTGGAAAAAGCATTGGGAATCGCGAACAGCAAGCCGCTAAATACAATTACTATTTTTAGTGATTTCATACCCTTCATCCTCTTTTAGGATTTAAAATAAAATTCAATCTTAGACATGACTTCGGTGACTTGTTGGAAAAAATTGTCTCCCCGTTGGGGAGGGGCGGCAATAGAAAGCTTTTAACAATTCTTACTTTTATTTAAAAAAACGGTCGGCAACGGCAATGAACGCGGATAAAAAAAGGCCCTTGGTTTTCCAAGGGCCTCGGTAAGAGCGTCCCCACCGGGATTCGAACCCGGGTTTTTGCCGTGAAAGGGCAGTGTCCTTGGCCTCTAGACGATGGGGACAATTTTTTTTCGCCTCGAAAAATTCGCCCCTCATCGAGAGGTTCGAATTTTTGTGAGCCGGCCGGGGTTCGAACCCGGGACACCTGCCTTAAAAGGGCAGTGCTCTACCAGCTGAGCTACCGGCCCGAAAAATTTCGACTTGAAGGACGAAATTTTTGGACGGCGGAATGTAGCAAGGGGCCGAGGGCCGCGTCAATACATTCCCCTGAAGAGCTCCGTCGGTTCTTAAGAAATGAAAAGTTGAGGACAAAAGTTAAATTTTGTGACCGTGATCTAACATCTTGCGTCATTAAACATGAGTTTTTGAGTGAGTTTTTTTGTCTGGATATTTATTTAGAGACAAAGCTCTGATATCATCGTAAAGAGATCTCTTCAATGAACACCCCTTCGAATCGACCTCTCCCCGAGCCAAAATATCGATCCATCTTTTCCCCCAGCGATTCCAGGCAGCGCTCGGAGAATTTCGAAGAGTATTGGGCTTATATGAGGGAGGCCGACGGGGATATTTTGGAGGAGGAGAAGACCCTTACCAAGAAAAAGGAGATGCTTTCCTCTTTTCAGAGCCATGCCGTGCGGTCCTCGAAACCCCTTCCGGACCCCGGTCTTTTTTACCGGAATTACGTGGATCTGGTCGACGATCCGGCGTCCTTCGATCGAAAGACCCTGCTTCTCACCTGCATCTACAAATTCGCCCGTCATGAATGGGCCGGCATCTCCGAGGCCTGGGACATCATCCCCACCATGGCCGATTCCAAGCTCTTGACCGACCGGATCAGCCGCTATCATCTTTGCGAAGAGTTCTGCCATGTGCGGCTTTTCCACGAAATGTTTCGAACCTTCCACCTCGAAGAGGTGAAATGGGTGCCCCTCGGCAAAGGGATGCGCTGGGTTTATCGGCTACTCACCTATTTTCCGGAAAAAGTCATGAGCCCGCCGGCCTTCGTCACCGAGCTCATGGGCATGTCTTTCTACCTTGAGGTGGACCGCCTTCTGGATTCGGTTTTTGAGGACGAGCCCGAGGCGAGGGGCCGGATTCGCGAGCTCCTTCATGAAATCATGGTCGATGAATTGGCCCATATCGGACAGCGCCGCAATTTTATCGGCTCCTTCGGAATCCGCGTCGCCCGATGGATGGTGCCCCCCCTTTTCAAGGTCTTCTTCCGGGACATTCCTGAGGCCAAGCACCTTTTCGACGTCGATCGAATGGTGCGCGAGGCCTTGGCCTTCGATTACGGGCAGGTCTCCTCCCGATTGATCCTTCGAAGCTGGGTCCCCTCCTATTGCCGCGCCTAAAGTCCCCAAGAGCCGTCCGTTCTTGAAATTCCATTCCCTTTTGTGATGAGCTTCGTCCCGTGCGTTACGACGTTGTCATTTTAGGAGGAGGCGCGGCCGGGCTCATGTGCGCGCGGGAGGCGGGGCGGAGGGGGAGGCGCGTCGTGGTCTTAGAGCGCCAGGAGAGGGTCGGAAAGAAGATCCTCATCTCGGGAGGAGGACGCTGCAACTTTACCAATCTTTATTCCGCACCCGAAAATTTTCTCTCCGAGAACGAGCATTTCTGCCGGTCGCCCCTGTCTCGGTTTTCCCCGGGCGATTTCATCGCCTTGGTGGAGAGGCATGGCATTGAATATTACGAGAAAAAATTGGGGCAGCTCTTCTGCAAGACCTCGGCGAAGGACATCACCGGATTGCTGCTCAAGGAATGCGAAGCCGCGGGCGTCACCCTTCGCTTGAGCTGCCAAGTTCGATCGGTCGCCTATGAGGAAGGGTTTTCCGTCGAGACGGATAATGAATCTTTCCAAGCGGATTCTTTGGTCGTCGCCACAGGGGGCTTGTCTTATCGCCATTTGGGCGCCACCGACTTCGGCTATCGCCTCGCCGACCAGTTTCACTTGAAGGTGAATGCGACGGCGCCGGGCCTGGTCCCCCTGACCTGGGGCGCGGAGGAGAAAAAGAAATTCGGCGAATTGAGCGGAGTCTCCGTGGACACTCAAGTGACCTGTGCCAAGGCGTCTTTTCGGGAGAACATCCTTTTCACCCATCGGGGCTTGAGCGGCCCGGCGATCCTGCAGGTCTCCTCCTATTGGAACCCGGGCGATTCGATCCTGATCGACCTGCTTCCGGATTTGGATGCCCTTCGGTGGCTGTCGGAGACGAAGTCGGAAGGGGGAAAAATGGAGCTTAAGAACCTCCTCGCCCAAAGGCTTCCCAAACGTTTCGCAGAAATCTGGTGCGAGACTTATGCGCCCATGAAGCCTCTTCATGAAATTCCGGACCGCGTTCTCTCCGAAATCGCGTCGCGGCTCCATCGCTGGGAGGTCTTTCCCGAGTCGACGGAAGGATACGACAAGGCGGAGGTCACCCGCGGCGGGGTGAGTACGGACGAGCTCTCCTCCAAGACTCTGGAGGCCAAGAAGGTTCCTGGCCTCTTCTTCATCGGAGAGGTGGTGGACGTGACCGGGCACCTCGGAGGCCACAATTTTCAATGGGCCTGGGCCTCCGGATTCGCCGCGGGGCAGAGCGTGTAAATTAACACAAAAATTTTTTTGTAATTTCGTAGGGGCGAACCTTGTGTTCGCCGTCAATTTTGTCACCTCGGTAGCGGGCGAACACAAGGTTCGCCACTACGAATATACCTTGGCCGGGGAGGGGGCTTCCTTATATATTGCGTTCATGAAAGCAAAAAACCCGCTCCGGTTTATTGCGGCCGCCTCCATTCTCTTCCTTTCCTTCGCCTGCGTCTCAAAAAAGACGGTGAACAAGACCGTCTTGTCCGCCGACGGAAGCTCGATTGTATATAAAACACGCGGAAAGGGGAAAACCGCCCTGGTCTTCGTCCATTGCTGGGGTTGCAATCAAAAATTTTGGAAATACCAGGTCGAGCCCTTTGCGAAAGATTTCCGTGTCGTGACCTTGGACATGGCCGGTCACGGCCAGTCGAAAGATTTTAAGCGGGGGCAGTGGAACGTTGCCACGATGGCCCAAGATGTGGAGGCGGTCCTTCGGGAGCTGGATCTGAAGGAGGCGGTCCTGGTGGGGAGCTCGATGGGCGGGCCCATCTCCCTCCAGGTGGCCGCCGACATGCCCGATCGGGTCCGCGGGGTCGCCTGCGTCGACACCCTCCACGACGCTGAAAAACCTATGCCGCGGGAGATCTTCCAGCAAATGGTTTTGAAGCTGAAGGCCGATTTCGAAAAGGGGGTCGAAGCCTTCATACCTTTCATGTTTACGGACCATTCCGACCCTCGCTTGAAGGAATGGATCGTTTCCGAGGTGAAGACTTGCGATCCCAAGGCCTGCGTACCTCTCTTGGAAGGCCTGGCCCAAGTGGATCTTAAAGAGTTGATGCGGAAGGTCCAAGTTCCCATCCGCTGCGTCAATTCGGCTCCTTATCGACCGGACGGCTTCAAGACAAACCGGGAGGTCAATCGGAAGTACGCCGATTTCGACGCGGTCGAAATGGAGGGAGTGGGGCATTTTCCCATGCTGGAGCGCCCCGACGAGTTCAACGGCAAACTTCGGCAAGCGGTCGATTCGATCCTAGCGATTCCACCGCGTCATTCCGCGACAGGCGGAAATCCACCGAATTAGGCGTAGGCTTTTAAAGCATTGAGATGGTCTTTCAATGAGGTAAAATGAGCCCATGCGATTCTTCGCCGATGAGATGCTGGGAAAGCTCGCCCGGTGGCTGAGGGCCTTGGGCGTGGACGTAGCCTACCTGACGAGCGCCCCCGACGAGAAGATTATCCAATTGGCCCAGCGGGAAGACCTCATTGTTTTGACGAGGGACCAGAAGCTGAACAAGCGTCTGAGCGTGCTTAAAATTCCCGTGCTTTTCATTCGTGACGACAAATGGGAAGATCAGATCCGTCAGTTTTTTTCCGAATATCCGGCCTTGAAGACGATGGACGGCGTTTTGACGCGTTGCATGGAATGCAACGAAGCTTTGGAAGAGTTAAAGAAAGATCAGGTGAAGGACAAGGTCTGGCCTTTTGTTTTCGAGACACAAGAACGCTTCAGTTTTTGCCGGAGATGTGACAAGATCTATTGGAACGCAACCCATGTGACAAAAATATTAGAGCGTTTGACGGCCGTGGTGAAGGGGAAGCCTCGGCCGCTCAAGACAAAGAACCTTAATAAAAAGAAACGAACCGCTTCCTAACTCAAACGCACCCTATGGCCTCTCAAAATAACGGCCGCCATTCCAACGGGCGGGGATTCCCGGTTGACGTGCAGCCGGAACTCATCTTTAACACTTATTGGGGCTTCGCCGGCACTCAGGCCTTGGCCGTCGCAGTGGAGCTCGACCTGTTTTCGGCGATCAACGCCAATTTCACCACGGTCGAAAAGATCTCCCGACAGTGGAATCTTCCCTTAAGGCCCCTTCGGATGCTCTTGGACGCCTTGGTCGGATTGGGCCTGTTGAACAAGTCGAAGATCAGCTACAAACTCACCCCCGAAGCCAAGACCTACCTCGTGAAGGGATCTCCCCATTATTTGGGATCCGTTCTGACCTTGGATGAGAAGCATTTGGGAACCTGGATGAAGCTGAAGGAGGTCGCCCGTACGGGCCGACCCCTTCCTCCTCCCGACGGCGATCCTCGAAAGACCGCCCATTTCGCCGAACTCGCCCGGTATATCTTTCCAACGAGTTATGCCGCCGCCGTGGTGATCGCCAAAAAATTGGGAGTGGGAAAGAGCCTGAAGGGGCTCAAAATCTTGGACGTGGCCTGCGGCTCCGGGGCCTGGAGCATCGCCTTGAATCTGGCCGACCCGGCGAGCCAGGTGACCGCCCAAGACCTGCCCGAGGTCTTGGATGTGACCCGGCAATACGTGAAGCGTTTCCGGCTTGAAAATCAGTACCGGTATCTTCCGGGCGATCTCTTAACCTTGGATTTCGGCCGTTCCCAGTACGACATGATCGTTCTCGGCCATGTCTGCCACGCCCTGGGAGACGCGGAGTCACGCCGCCTGATCAAAAAATCCTACGACGCCTTGAGGCCGGGCGGCCGCTTGCTCATCGGCGATTGGATTCCGAACGACCTTCGGACGGGCGACAAGGTCTCCCTGCTTTTCGCCCTCCAGATGCTTCTCGACACCCCTCAAGGCGACGTCTTCACTGCGAAGGAGTTCAAGCGCTGGCTGGGCCTGGCAGGTTTCAAAAAAGTCGGGGCCTTGAAGGCGGTCTATCCCACCACGGTCGTGACGGCGATTAAGTAATCGTAACGCCCCCTTCACTTACACTCGCTTAAACAAAAGTACCCCCTCTTAGGTTAAGAGTGGGGCGTTGTGTGCACTTAAGTAAACTCGTGGGAGGCGTAACCATCCCTGATAGGCCCCTTAGGGTCCTGGATTTTCCGCGGCTCGCAACTCTGGATGATTCCTCGATTGCATGCGCCTGAGGATGATCGCCTTTCTTCGGTCGGCGACCTTGGAGCGGCTCGGGTCGGTCAGCCGTTCGGGATTGGGAATAATGGCTGCGAGGAAGGCGGCCTCGTCCATCGTCAATTTTGAGGCCGGCTTGTTGAAATAATGAAGGCTCGCCGCTTCGGCCCCGTAAATGCCGCGACCCCATTGGATGACGTTCAGATAAATTTCCAAGATTCGTTGCTTCGTGAGAATCTTTTCCATCAAGAGGGAGATGATCATCTCCTTTCCCTTTCGGTAATAGTTCTTTGAAGGCGAAAGGTAGAGGTTTTTGGCAAGCTGTTGGGTGATGGTGGAGCCCCCGCGGACGATCTTTTTTTTCCTCCGATTGACCTCCGCCGCCTCCCGAAGGGCCTCCGTGTCGATTCCTTCATGCTCGAAAAATGCGTCGTCTTCCCCGATCAAGACCGCTTCTTGGAGTTGGATCGAGATTTCATCCAAGGGCTTCCACTCCTGTGAGAAGGGACAGTCTTCGCCGGCCAGAAGGCATTGATTGAGATAGCGTTGAATGAAGGCCGTGGTGGGAGGATTGCGGGTGGAGAGGAGTGCGACCTCGGCGAAGAAGACCGCCATTTGGATAAGGATCACCAGGGCGATGAAGGCCAAAGCGGCCTTCAGAAAGCGCCTCGAACGGGGTTTTTCTTTCGTCCGTTGCATGCGGAGGGAAGGCTATGTTACTAGCCACCCCTTTGCAATTATCCTATACTGATCACTCATTAGGAGGTTTTACCTATGATCGCCGCGACCCAGATTCGACCCGGCATGCTCATCGAGTTCGAGGGGCAGGTTTACTATGTCATGGAATCCATTCACCGCACCCCTGGCAATTTGAGGGCCTTCATGCAGGTGAAGATGCGCAACATCCGCACCAACAATCAACTCGAGCAGCGCTTCTCGTCCTTCGACAAAGTAGAGAAGGTCACCTTGGAGATCCATCGGATGCAGTACCTATATAAAGAGGGCGACCACTATTTTTTCATGAACACGGAAAATTACGAGCAGATTCAATTGAACACCGGCGAGCTGGGCGATGCGGTCAATTTCTTGCTCCCCGACGCGGTGATCGAGGTCCAGTTCCACGAAGGAAAACCCATCGGCATCGATTTGCCCAAATCCATGGACTTCAAGATCGTCGAGACCGAGCCCGCCATGAAGGGTCAAACCGCTTCCGGAAGCTACAAACCCGCCAAGATCGAGACCGGCCTCCAGATCAAGGTGCCCCAGTTCGTCAGCGAGGGCGACGTGGTCCGGATCGATCCCATTTCCCACGATTACTTGGAGAGGGTGAATAAATAGAAGAATGGCCAAGAACTATTACGAAACCCTCGGCGTCTCCCGTGATGCCTCCCCCGAAGAGATCAAGAAGGCCTACCGGCGCCTGGCGAAGAAGTACCATCCGGACGTCAACAAGGGCGACAAGCAGGCCGAAAACAAGTTCAAAGAGATCTCGGAGGCCTACGAGGTTATTTCCGATAAAGAGAAGCGCAAACAGTACGACATGTTCGGAAGCTATAATCCCCAAGCGGGCGGTGGAGGCGCGGGTTTCGATCCGTCCCAGTGGTCCAAAGCCTACACATGGACCAGTCCGGGAGGCAACGCGGGTTTCGACTTCGAAGACCTCTCCGAGATTTTTAAACAAGCGGGTGCCGGGCAAGGGGGAGGGGGGACCCGAGCCTCCTCCGGTGCCCGCAAAAGCGCCTCCTTCGACGACTTAAGCGACATCTTCGGCGACATCTTCAAGGCCCCGGGGGGAATGGGCGGCCGGGCGCGGCCCCGTGCCGAAGGCCCCGGTTTCGGGCCCTCCAAAGGCCGCGACGTCTATTATTCCATGGAGATAGAATTCATGGAGGCCGTCCGGGGGACCACCTCGAAGATCTCGGTGCACCGGAGTGGTAAGTTGGAAAAGATCGACGTAAAAATCCCCGCCGGAGTGAACAACGGATCCAAGATCCGCCTGGCTGGAAAGGGCGAGCCGGGCCTTCAAGGTGGGCCCGCCGGCGATCTCTACATCGAGATCAAGGTCAAGCCCCACAAGGTCTTCTGGAGGGAAGGGGACGATCTTTTCTTGGATCTCCCCTTGAGCGTGGGAGAGGCCTGTCTCGGGACGGTCGCCCGCCTGCCCACCTTAGAGGGACACGCCGATCTGAAGATTCCGTCTGGAACTCCTTCCGATCAAAAGTTTCGTCTTCGGGGCAAGGGTGTGCCCAACCTGGAGACCCACGAGCCGGGGGACCTTTACGCCATCACCAAAATCATCGTCCCCAAAAGCTTCGATGAGCGCTCCCGTTCTTTGATCGAGGAATTCGAAAAATTGAATCCTCTGAACCTTCGGAAAGACATCATCTAATTATATGAAATAGTTAAAGATTGTATAAAATTGACAAAAAAAGCATAGATTTTTTTGACGCAGTGTGCCAAAGTAAAAGACGGATTTTATGAAGACAATCCTTTTTATCCTATGCCTTCTTCTCTCGGCTCTGGCGGCCTCTCCGGTGATCGCGGCGCCTTCCATCTCCGTCGTCCATGTGGAAGGGGCGGAGCTTAAGAACTTCCTCGGAAAAGAGATCTCCAAAATGAACCTGCAGGTCTTCCGCGCGGGAAAATGGCTGCCCCTCCCGTTCCAAATCGACGAAAAGGCTTATGATCCCATCGCGGGGACACGCCGCTGGGCCTTGGAGAAAGCCCTGTCGCGCCGAACCGAGCTTTCCCCGGGAAACGGGATGCTTGATAAGGACGAAGTGCTCTTGTTTCTGGCAAAAGATTTAGGCGAGAAGGCCGCGCCCGCCTCATCCACGGAGAATCCCGTGGCGGAAATTCAAATGGGAACCGGATACGCCTACCTGTTCTTCGATCCCAAGACCCCCTTGGTCTCCTCGGAAAGTTATGTGCGCTACGATCCCGCCCAAGACGCGGTGAGCGCCCTGGGATACGACAACCGCTTCGATCCCGCTCATTCCATTCTTCAGGAGCAGATGGTTCCGAAAAATCAGAGGTCGGGGGAGCCGGCCGACATCCTCGACCGCTTCAAGGTTCGGGTGGTCCTGGCCATCAAGCATTTTTTCGACGTGTCGGTGGAGGAGGAAAATATCACCTCGAAAAGGATCGGGTACCGCGTCGGTCCCATCCGTGTGATCCGGAGGGTGGCTGCTTACAAGAGCTTAGGTCCCATCCGCGTCACGCCCAAGTCGGAGAGCGATTTTCTCTTCTATCCCTATTTCGTCCAGGTCCCCTCGAAGCTGGACAACCCCTTGGACGGCCGGAGCGCCTTGGAATCCAAGTCGAAGGGTTTCGCCGGCTTCGATTTCACCCAGTTCTTCCACGGATCGCGCTTCTATTCCGAAAAGAATCCCAAACCCGTCTTGATCGACGGGAAGATGAGCGCCGAGGAAGAGGCCTTGGTCCGCCAGGACGTCAATTGGTGGGCGGTGACCGGCGAGAAGGGCAGCTTGATCGTCGATGTCCAATGGGATCCCGATTTGACCAAGGCCGGGGTGACCTGCGATCTGTATTATCGTGACGACCGGACCGCGGCGAATCCCCCGGAAAAAGATCCCGGGGAATCGACCGTCGGCTTTCAACTGGATCTGACGCGCATCCCCGCGGGCCGCTACACGATCTACGTAAAGCAGATTTTTCCTCCCGAGCCCCTGGTGCCGGGCCTCGAGAGGACGATCCTCGCCCAGGCGAGGCCCCCCGCCGTGACCGTGAATTCCTTGTAAAAAGGGCGTATAATAAAGCAACCGATTCTGTTGACACTGCGCTCGCCCTTTTGCTACTCAAACTCGGCTTTTCTCAAGTTGTTCTTAAACGCTCGCAATCGGCTTAAAAATTCGTTTCACCGTCATTGGGAGGTTTTCTTATGACAGCAGCATCCGTCATCTTAAGCGCGGCCCGCACGCCCATCGGCGCCTTTCAAGGGTCTCTCTCGTCCTTAACGGCTCCCCAGCTCGGCGCCGTCGCCATCCGTTCCGCGTTGGAGCGGGCCGGCCTGAATCCCGAGCAGGTCGAAGAGGTGATCTTCGGCTGTGTCTTGACCGCCGGCGTGGGCCAGGCTCCCGCCCGGCAGGCCTCCATTTTCTCGGGCATTCCCAAGGGTGTCCCCACGACGACCGTCGGAAAGGTCTGCGGCTCGGGGCTCAAGACCGTCATGATCGCCGACCAGGTCATCCGCGCCGGCGACGCTCACATCATCGTCGCGGGCGGCATGGAGAGCATGTCGAACACCCCCTATTCTTTGCCGAAGGCCCGCACCGGGTACCGCATGGGCCACGGCCAGGTGGAAGACCTGATGGTCAAAGACGGACTCTGGGACGTCTACAATAATTTTCACATGGGAAGCGCCGCCGAGCTCTGTGCGAAAGAATACAAGATCGACAAAAAGGCCCAGGATGATTTCGCGGTGGAAAGCTACAAGCGGGCCTTGGCCGCCATCAAGGCGGGAAGGTTCAAAGACGAGATCGTCCCCGTCGAGATTCCCCAAAAGAAGGGGGATCCCCTGGTCGTGGATACGGACGAAGAGCCTGGAAAGGGAAATATCGAAAAGCTTCCGGGCCTGAAAGGGGCCTTTGACAAAGAAGGAACTGTCACCGCCGGCAACGCCTCCAGCATCAACGACGGCGCCGCGGCGGTCGTGGTCTTAAGCGAAGAGAAGGCGAAGGAGCTGGGCAAGAAACCTCTGGCCCGCATCGTGGCCCAGGCCCAGGCCGCCTTAGCTCCCGAGTGGTTTACCATGGCCCCCGCCGAGGCCATGCAAAAGTGTCTCGACAAGGCAAAGCTGAAAGCCTCCGACATCGACCTTTGGGAGGTGAATGAGGCCTTCAGCGTCGTCGCCCTGGCCAACAACCAAAAGGTGGGAATTCCCGCCGACAAAGTGAATGTGAACGGCGGGGCCGTGGCCCTGGGCCACCCCATCGGCGCCAGCGGCGCCCGCATCCTGACCTCTCTCCTCTATGAAATGAAGCGGCGGGGCGCCAAGCGCGGGCTCGCCAGCCTCTGCATCGGCGGCGGAGAAGGCGTGGCGCTTATCGTCGAGACAGTTTAGATCCAGTTCATGTCGAATGACGAATGTCGAATTTCGAATGAATCCGATTCGAAAGGGAAATTTTTATTCGACATTCAAAATTCGTAATTCGTAATTTTTAACAGGAGATCCTATGGCCATTCAAAAAATCGGTGTGATCGGGGTGGGACAGATGGGAAGCGGCATCGTTCAAGTGGCCGCTCTGGCGGGGTTGGAAGTATTAGCCTGCGACAAAGACGAGGCCCGCAATCAAAAAGCGGCGGGCGGCATCCAAAAGCAGCTCGCGAAGCTCGTTGAAAAGGGCAAGCTCACCGAGGCCGACCAAAAGGCCGCCGAAGGCCGCGTCAAATGGACCTTGTCGGTGAGCGACTTCGCCAATTTAGACCTGGTGATCGAGGCCATTACCGAAAACGTGGAAGCGAAGGAAAAACTCTTCCAAGAATTGGATAAGATCTGCAAACCCGAGACGGTTCTCGCCACCAACACAAGCTCGATCTCCATCACCCGCCTGGCCGCAGTGACGAAGCGCCCCCAGAAGGTGATCGGGATGCATTTTTTCAATCCCGTCCCCGTCATGAAGCTCTTGGAGATCATCCGCGCCGTCCAGACCGACGACGCCACCTATCAGGCGTCGGTCCAGGTGGGTGAGAAGCTGGGGAAGACGGTGGTGACCGCCAAGGATTCCGCCGCCTTCATCGTGAACCGGACCCTGCTCCCTTTCTTGAACGAGGCCATCTTCACTTTGTATGAGGGCGTTGGCACGGCGGAAGACATCGACAAGGCGGTCAAGCTGGGCTTGAACCATCCCATGGGGCCCCTCGAGCTCTGCGATTTCGTGGGGCTGGACACCTTGCTGGCTGTTTTGGACGTGATGCTCAAGGAATTCGGCGATCCCAAATACCGGGCCTGTCCCTTGCTCCGCAAGTACGTGGAGGCGGGATGGTACGGCCGGAAGGTGGGACGCGGGTTCTATAAATATTCATAAAAATTATTTGTAGGGGCGAACCTTGTGTTCGCCCGCGGCGGGTTCCATTTACGGGCGAACACAAGGTTGGCCCCTACGGAAGGAAATCCACATGTCCTACAAAAACCTCCTCCTCGAAAACAACGGCGGTTTCGCCATCATCCGCATCAACCGGCCCCAGGCCTTGAACGCCTTGAACGAAGAGATCTTGGTGGAGCTCTACCAACTCTTTAACGAGGTGAACACGAACCCCGAAATCAAGACGGTGGCCATAACCGGAGCCGGGGAAAAGGCCTTCGTGGCCGGCGCCGACATCGCCTCGATGAAGGGTATGAGCGCCCTGGAGGCCAAGCGCTTCTGCGACCTCGGACACCGGGTCATGCGGCGAATCGAGACCTGCCGAAAGCCCGTCATCGCCGCCGTGAACGGCTTTGCCTTAGGCGGAGGAATGGAACTCGCCCTTTCCTGCGATTTCATTTACGCCTCCGAAAACGCCAAGCTGGGTCTTCCCGAGGTGAACCTGGGAATTTTTCCCGGCTTCGGCGGCACCCAGCGTCTGGCGAGGCTCATCGGAAAGGCCAAGGCTAAGGAATTGATTTTCACCGCCCGCAATCTTTCGGCGAATGAGGCCTTGCAGTGGGGCATCGTGAACAAGGTGACTCCCGTCGCCGACCTGCTCAAGGAAGTGGAAAACACGGCCCGCGAGATCATGAAGAAAGGGCCCATTGCGGTGGAGTTGGCCAAGCACGTGGTGACCGACGGCGCCGATCTTGACCTGGTCAGCGGACTCAATCTGGAAAAGTCCACCTTCCCCTTGGTCTTCGCGACGGAGGATAAGAACGAAGGAGTGGGGGCGTTTTTGGAAAAGAGGAAGGCGGAATTTAAGGGAAAATGAATTTTCAATTAACCGACGAACAAAAGATGGTCCAAGACATGGCCCGGAGCTTCGCCCAGAATGAGGTGGCGCCCGCGGCCGCCGAGCTGGACGCCAAGGGCGAGTTCCCCAGCCGCTTCCTTCCCCATATGGCCGAGCTGGGCCTGCTCGGCATGATGGTGCCGGTGGAGTGGGGCGGGGCGGGGCTCGATACTTTGGCCTACGTCCTCGCCTTGGAAGAGATCTCCGTCGCCTGCGCCTCCACCGCCGTGACCATGTCGGTCAACAATTCTCTTTACTGCGGTCCGATCTTGAAATGGGGAAATGATGCCCAGAAGGAAAAGTATTTGAGGCCCTTCGCCACCGGGCAGAAGCTCGGGGCCTACGCCCTCTCCGAGCCGGGGACCGGCTCCGATGCGGCCAATCAGCAGACCGTGGCGGTGAAGAAGGGCGATAAATATATTTTGAACGGCCGCAAGAACTTCATCACGAACGGCCCCCACGCCGACGCCATGGTGGTCTATGCCATGACAGACAAAGAAAAGCGGCACAAAGGTATCTCCTGCTTCATTATCGAGAAGACCTTTCCCGGTTTTTCCATCGGGAAGGTCGAGAAGAAATTGGGAATCTGCGCCTCCTCCACATCCGAGATCGTTCTCGACAACTGCGAGGTGCCCGCTGCGAACCTCTTGGGCCAGGAAGGGCAGGGTTTTACCGTGGCCATGACGACACTGGACGCGGGCCGCATCGGCATCGGGACCCAGGCGCTCGGCATCGCCCGCGCCGCTTTCGAGGCGGCCCGGAAATACTCCACCGAGCGTGAGGCCTTCGGCAAAAAGATCTACGAGTTTGGCGCC
>Ga0066388_100000687_pt1 | contig 16948 bp, 14 predicted proteins | sample PanSoiMetaGPlot6_FD_64539 | JGI IMG/M metagenome (GOLD analysis project Ga0066388, IMG submission 64539) | Tropical forest soil microbial communities from Panama analyzed to predict greenhouse gas emissions - Panama Soil - Plot 6 (Hybrid Assembly) | ecosystem: Environmental > Terrestrial >... | reverse complement strand
AGGATCTGGTCGGTCAGCTTCTGGCCGATCTCGGTGGTGTACCGGCGGACGATCGGCTGCCGCATCGGGGTCGGCTTCTGCGGGCCGGAGTCAGCCTGGCGTACCTCGGTGCCGTAGCCGATAGTGAGGAACTCGGTCGAGTTCAGCGCCGGCTGGGCGTACCGGTCGAGGTAGTTCGCCGGAGCGATCGGGGCGGTCGGCAGCGTCAGTGCCTGGTCCAGGATGACCACCCCGGTGTCGTTCCAGTTCCTCAGGTCGGTGAAGTCGCTGTACTGCGGGTGCGTCCGCGCCGTTCCGAGGTACCAGGTCTGCTCGCCGGCGTACTTGGGTGGCGTGATGTCCGCGGGGGTGTACCCGATCGCGGAGACGGCATCGGCCGGGCCGCTGTCGTCGGCGGCTCGGGGAATGTCCCGCTCCGCTTCTTCGGTGGTCCGCGAGATCACCGGGTCGAACGTGATGGCGACCTTGCCGATGTCCTGGAACGCACAGTGCGCCGCGGTGAGAAACACCCTCGGCGCGATCAGCGTGCCGGAGCACCGGAACCGGCCGTCGGGCTGGTAGAAGACCAGCACACCGACGTTCGAGTACACGTTCGCGGTGTCCTCCGTGCCGCCGGTGATGGCACCGGCAGGCACAGTCGGCAGCAGGAGTGTCCCGATGCCGATCAGTACGACGATTAGAGAACGGCCGAATCTGCGCATGACGATCTGCCCCCCAGGCAGCGACGTGATGGACCTGAAGCAGACGCGGCAGGCTCGGCGCCCGCCGGCCCACCCTAGCCCAGCCAGCCGCTGACCGAATACCGTTCGGACGGTTCCGAGACGGTTCGGTCCACGCGGGGAGGTGGAGGTGCCGGACGCGGCGGTGCGAGCACGGTCGGCACCGGCAGGCGACCTCGTCGAGCAGGTCGTGGCGGCGGCGCTGCGGTCGGACGGGGCTGACCTGGGCGTGCTCGCCGGTGTCGTGGGCCAGGGCGTCGGCGCCGACTGGTGCACGATCGACGCCGGGCCGGAGGCCGCCGCGCAGACCAGCGCCGGCGTTGGGAACGGCGTGCTGCGACAGGTGATCCGCTACGGCGGGGAGCCGGTGGGGCTGCTCCGCCTCGGCGTCGGCCCGCTCGCCCGCCTCCACCCGGCGCGGCGCCGGGCGGTCCGGCAGGTGGCCGCGGCGCTGGGGCCGGTGCTGCGGGCCGCGGCGCTGCGGGAGGAGCGGGACCGGCTGGTGGCCGCCGCCGACCGGGTCGCGGCCGCCGTCGCGGCGAGCCGGCGGGAGGCGGTCGCCGCCCAGGAGAAGGAGCGCCGGGCGCTGGAGCGCGACCTGCACGACGGCGCGCAGCACCACCTCGTCGCGCTGCGGATGGCGGTGGGGCTGCTCGAGCACGAGCTGGGTGCCGGTGAGGTCGATGTCGAGGCGGCGCAGACCCAGCTGGCGTACCTGACGACGCTGCTGGACGTGACCGAGCGCGGGCTGGCGGCGACTGCCACCGGCACGCTGCCGTCGGCGCTGATGGCATCAGGCCTGGTGGCGGCGCTCGAGGCGGAGCTGCCCGCGGCGCCGTCCGTCCGGGTCGACGCGGACCCGGCCGTACGGTCCCGCCGCTACCCGCTGCCGGTGGAAGTGACCGTCTTCTTCACCTGCCTGGAGGCCGTCAACAACGCCGCCAAGCACGCCCCGGGCGCCGCCGTCGAGGTGCGACTCGGCCACAGCAGCCGCGGGCTCGCGTTCGCGGTACGCGACGACGGCCCCGGGTTCGACCCGTCCACGCTCAGCCCCCGCTCCGGGCTGCACCTGCTCCGGGACCGGGTGGCGGCGGCCGGCGGCGAGTTGGTGCTGCGCAGCGCACCGGGGACCGGCACGGCGCTGGAGGGCTTCATCCCGGTCTAGCGGCCCGAACCGGGAGACTCGCTCCCTCCGGCGAGCATCCCTTCACAGCTGCGGGCGACGGCACGGCACACCGGGCGGTCCGCGACGGCGGCGCCGTCCGCCCGGGCACGCCAGGTCGCCAGCTCCGCGGCGGCGGTCGCTCGCACCTCGTCTGCCGACGCGCCCGGGCCGAGGCCGAGCCGGGCCCGGGGTTGCCGCCCGCACCCTCCGAGCAGCCGCTCGGCGCCGAGCCGGAGCGGCTCGGGCAGCGCGGCGGCGCCGGAGCGTACGGCGGCCAGCATGGCCAGCTCGGTCAGCTCGTGGGCGCCCACCAAGGTGCGTTCGAGTCCGGCGGCCAACGGGTCGAGCACGTCGGGCGGTGGCGGGTGCCGGCGCAGGACTGCCTCGAGCACCGCCAGGGCCGACCGGGCCCGCAGCACGCCGGACCAGGCCCGGACCCGGGTGTCGACCAGCGTCCACAGGTCCACCGGCCGGCCTTCGACCAGCACGACGCTGCCGGGCGGCGCGGTCCGGGCCGCGGGCCGTACTGGCCGTACGGCAGCGACGGGATAGGCCCACCCGGGTCCCGACACCCGGGCGTCAGCTCCAGCATCGGCGCCCGGTCCCAGGCCCGAGGCGACCCGCAGCACGGCGTCGACGTCAGGGGCACCGGGGACCGAGGCACTGGCGACCGGGCCGGTGAGGGCGGCGCCGGCCACGTGCCGTGCGGTCGCTGGCACGCTGATGAGCGTCAGCTCGTGCAGGACCGGGGCCGGCCACTGCACGCGCAGGTGGTCGACCTGCCTGGCCGGGAGGCCGTCGAGCATGCCGGCCGGCCACGCCGAGCCGGCCAGCGGGACCGGTGACCAGGGCCGTCCCCGCCGGGGCTGGACGGTGACAGCCGGTTCGGCGCCGGCCTCGTACCAGACCACCAGCTCGCCGAGGAGGCCACCGCCGGCCTCGACCACCGGCTCCCCCAACAGCGTGTCGACGAGCGCCGACAGGTCCGCGCCGGGCGCGCCCAGCAGCGCGAGCCGGACCGGGCCGTCCAGCCGCGCGGCGGCGGCCGACAGCTCGGCGCCACCGGGCCGGTCGGCGTACCGCTGCACGGCGCCCTCGAACAGCGCGCGGACCTGCTCGGGCAGGTCCCCGTCACCGACGTCCACGGCAGCGGCCGGGGACACCGGACCCCAGCCGGCCGGCTCAGCCGGCGGTCGTAGCTGGTCGGGCAGCGTCACCCGGGCCACCGAGCCGGCCGGGTCGTCGTCGACGCCTGCCTCGACCCGCAGCTCACCGCCGAGGGCAGCGGCATGTTCCGCGTCACTACGCAGCGCGGCCCCCAGCCGGGCCGGCGAGCCCAGGCGGCCCGCCACCTCGACGGTCAGCAGGTCGCCCGACCGCCCGAGCCGCACCCGTACGGCCTCGCCGGTGTCACTGCGCGGGACCGCGCGCAGGACGGCCGCGGTCAGGTGGTAAACGGCCACCGTGGCCTCCGGCCCGGCCCGCTCCGGCGGGTCGCCCGGCCGCACGACGTCCCCGTCCAGGTGCGCCGGGCGCCCGAGACCGGCGAGCAGCTCCGCGAGGGCCACCCGCAGGCCGGCGAGGCCGGCGTCGCGCAGGATCGTCGAGTGCACGCCGAGGACGATGTCCCTGAAGCGGCCGATGAGCCCTTCCAGCAGGGTGCCCATCCGGCCGGCGGCGGCGGCTGCCGCCTCGGTCCGGCACTCGGCGAGATCGAGTGAGCACTCCTCGGCAGCGCGGCGGATCGCCTCCAGCGGTGGGGAGCTCACCGCGAGTATCTCCGTGACGATCGACCGGCGTTCGAGCGCCTGGGCCACCGGGAGGTGCTGGCGGGCGGTGCGCAGCGCAGCCTCCAGGTCGCGGGCCCGGTGCGCGTGCAGGTGGACGTCCGCTTCGAGACGGCTGACGGCCAGCAACACGTCGGCGCACTGCGCCGGCACGGGCGGCACCCGGCGACGGCGGGGCACTACGGCACCTGCCCGGCCGCTCCCAGGTACGTCAACACCGCAAGCACCCGCCGGTGCTGCGAGCCGGTGTCGTCGATGAGGCCGAGCTTCGCGAAGATCGCGGCTGTGTGCTTCTCGACCGCCTTCACCGTAACGACCATCTCGGCGGCGATGCTCGCGTTCGACCGGCCCTGCGCCATCAGCCGCAGTACCTCGACCTCGCGGTCGCTGAGCGCGGCGAGCGCGCCGGGCGGGGCCGCGGCGGACCGGCCGACCAGCTTGGCCACGAGCACCGGCTCGATCACCAGCTCGCCGTTGGCGATCCGGTCGAGCGTGTCGCTCAGTGCCGCGACGCTGCCGACCTGCTCCTTCAGCCGGTAGCCGATCCCGGCTGTGCCGATCTCCAGCATCCGGACCAGGTAGCCCGACTCGGCGTACTGGGACAGCAGCAGCAGCCCGAGCCCGGGATGCTCCTGGCGCAGGCGGCGGGCGGTGTCGAGGCCGCCGTGCGGCTCGGGCGGCATCCGGATGTCGAGGATCGCCACGTCGGCCGGGGTCTGCGAGAGCAGCGCGACCAGCGCGCCACCGTCGGCCACCGGCCCCACGACCTCATGGCCGGCGGCCTTCAGCAGCATCCCCAGCCCGTCCCGGAACAGGCCGCCGTCGTCGGCGACGGCTATCCGCACGGCCGGCGCTCCTGCCTCACCCGCGCCGGGCGGGACAGGCCGGATGGGCCATACCTGACCGCTTTACCCATGTTAGTCCGCAAAAGACCTTGATGAGATGTCCGATTCGAGTCCGGTAGTCTGGTGGTGAAATAGTATCGGATTTACGTCACACCGGCCTATCGGGCGAGCCCCGGGCGTCGGTGGCCCGCGCCCGACCCGTCCCGGACGGACCGAAGGAGGAACGGCAGGCAGTGGTAGCGCTGGCCTACGGACTCGGCGTGGACCTCGGGGGGACGTTCGCGGCTGCCGCGGTCCGGCGAGGCTCCGGCGTGACGATGGCGGCGCTCGGCGACCGGTCGTTGGTACTGCCGTCGGTGGTCTTCGCCCGGTCGGGAGGCGAGCTGGTGGTGGGCGACGCGGCGGCCCGGCGTGCGCTGGTCGACCCCTCGGGTGTCGCACGCGAGTTCAGGCGGCGCCTCGGTGACCCCACCCCGATCGTGCTGGCCGGCCGGCCGTACCATCCGGCCGCCCTGATGGCGGCGCAGCTCTCCCAGATCCTGCGGTCGGTCAGCCAGGACGAGGACGGCCCGCCCACCGACGTCGTGCTCACCTACCCGGCCGTCTGGGGGCACTACCGGCAGGAACAGTTCGCCGAAGTGGCACGGCTGGCCGGGATCGATGGCGCCCGGATGGTCACTGAGCCGGCCGCGACCGCCGCCCGTTGCGCCGCCACCGGCCGGCTGGCGCGCGGCGGGACGGTGCTGGTGTACGACCTCGGCGGCGGGACGCTCGCCACGACCGTGCTGCGCGTGGGACCGGACGGGGTCGAGGTGCTCGGCCAGCCGGAGGGGTTGGAAAACCTCGGCGGCACCGACCTCGACCAGGCGGTGCTCGGGTACGTCGACGAGGTGCTGCGCGGGGAGGTCGGCCGGCTCGACCCGGCCGACCCGCGGGCGGCGGTCGCGCTGGGCCGGTTGCGCCGGGACTGCATGCGGGCGAAGGAGCTGCTGTCGACCGAGCCGGAGACCGTTGTCCCGGTGTACCTCCCGGATGGGCAGCGGCAGGTCACGCTGGGCCGTGACGAGTTCGAGCGCAGGATCACGCCCTTCGTTCGGTCCACACTGGACGCTGCACATCGGACGCTGGGGTCGGCCGGCCTCGGTCCCGGGGACCTGTCCGCGGTGCTGCTCGCCGGCGGCTGCGCACGGATCCCGCTCGTCGCCCGCACGGTTGCGGACGAGCTGCGCTGCCCGGTCCACATCGAGACACATCCCAAGCACGCCGTCGCCCTCGGCGCCGCGACGCTCACCTACATCCCGGGCAGCGCGACCGACGGCGAGACCGCAGCCGCGGCCGGCGCCGGCGCGAGGTCGCGGTCCGGCGCATGGTCGGGGTCTGGACTCGGGGGCGGTACGGGGCCGAGCGCAGTGCCGCCGCCCGGGCGCCCGGGCGGCGGCCCGCTGGGCGACCGGCTCCGGCGCACCCGGCCAGCCGTCGTCGCAGCCGCCGTGGCGGTCGTCCTGGTCGCGGCGACCGCCGCCATCACGGCAGCGGTCGAGGGCAGGGCGAGCCGGACGTCCGACGCCCGGTCCGCCGCGCCGGCTGACACGTCGACCGGGCCGGTGCTGCCGCCCTCCGACACAGCGTCCCCGCCGGCTTCGCAGGCCAACCCCGGCGCGGTGCCGGCGGCGGCGCAAGGCCGGATCGGAAGCTGGTCGATGGGCCACCACCAGGAGCTCGTGATCCCCGACGACGGCGGCGGGCACCCCGCCACCGCCTCCGGGGGAGTGAGCTGGGAGCCCGGGCCCGACGGCCGGACACCCGCGATGCACCTGGACGGCAGTTCCGGCTTCGCGCAGACCGACGCGGCGGTGCTCGACGCCGGGAGCAGCTACACGGTCGAGGCGTGGGTGCGGCTGGACCGCCTGCCAGCGAGCTTCTCCACCGCGGTGAGCCAGGACAGCGGTGACGCCAGCTCCTTTTACCTGCAGTACTCGACGGACGAGCGACGATTCGCCATGGCGAGCATCGACGGGCAGCCCGTGCGGGCGACCAGCGCCGAGGAGCCGAAGCCGGCGGTCTGGTACCAGCTGGTCGGCATCCTCGACATCGTCAGCGGGACGCGCAGCCTCTACGTCGACGGGGTGCTGCAGATGACGATCCGGGTCCCACCCCGTGCTCCGCCCGCGCCCGGGCAGCTGCAGATCGGCCGGGCACGCTACGGCGGAAACCCCACCGACTACTGGCCTGGCAGCATCGCCCGGGTCACGGTCTACCAGCGGGCGTTGAGCGCGGAGGATGTGCTGGTCCTCTACCACACCGGCCCCTGAACGTTCTGCCGCCGTCGCCCCCGGCCGTGGTCAGTCAGCGCCTTCCTCCATCCCCAGCCGGCGCAGGACCGCCAGCGCACGGTGCGAGCGGCCGGCCGCGGCGGCGGGCGGGACGCCGAGCACGGCCAGAACGGTGGCGACGATCCGGTCGGCCGCGGCGGCGGTGACCGAGAGCTCGCCGGCGATCCGGTCGTTCGTGGCCGCCTCGGCCAGCAGCCCGAGCACGCGCTGCTGCCGCGGGGTTATCATGGGCGGCACCCGGTCGCCGGCCGAGTCGACGAGCCGCTCGCCGAGGCCGGGCTCGACCACGATGTCACCGGCGGCGATGCGGACCAGCGTGTCGTCGAAGGCCACGACGGTGGCGAGGCGGTCCTTGAGCCGGTAGCCGGCGCCGGCGACCGCCCCGAGTGCCAGCACCTGCGGCAGGTGTCGCAGCTGCATGCGGTGTGAGACCAGCAGCAGTCCCAGGCTCGGGTGGTCGGCGCGCAGCCGCTGCGCGGTCCGCAGGCCGCCCTCCGGCCCCGGCGGCATTCGGACGTCCAGCAGCGCGACATCGGCGGGCGCCGTGTCGAGCGCCGAGATCAGCCGGTCGCCGTCCTCGACGCTGTGCACGACCTCGTGGCCGGCCGCCCGCAGGAGCGTGGTGAACCCACGCCGCGCGAGCGTGTTGTCGTCGGCGAGCGCTACCCGCATGGGCCAGGGAGTGTCCCGCATCCCGGCGTCGAGCGACTGCGGTGGGCACGCGCCGGCACGACCGATGGCAACAGCCGCCTCCCTCTGTCCGCGGGGTCGTGATCTGGTTGCTTCACGGGATGGGGTTCCTCGCGGGTTCACGCGGGTTCGCGCGGATTTTCACCGGCAGCGGGGTGGCGGGGTAGGGACAGCCCCCACCCGGTGTAGGGCTCTCCCCCGAGGCTCGGGGGACCGCTCCACTGACTCGCGGGCCGCTGGCGCCGACCCTGTCCTCATGACCGCGACCACACCATGCAGCGAGCCGGACGGGATGATCGACTCGGGCCCCGACCAGCGGGCGGCGCAGGAGGCGCTGCTCGCCGAGGTCGTCGCCACCCACCGAGAGCATCTGTCCGCGTATGTCGGACAGTTGACGTGCGGCGACCGGGGTTGGGCCGAGGACGTCATCCAGGAGACCTTCCTGCGCGCCTGGCACCACGTGGGGACGATGACGCCGTCCCATGGCTCCGTACGCGGCTGGCTCATGCGCGTGGCGCACAACCTCGTGATGGACGGCTACCGCTGCCGTGCGGCGCGCTCCCGCCCGAACGAGGTGGGGCTCGACCAGGCGGCGCCGGTCCCCGTGCCGGACCACAGCGAACACGTCCTGTCCGCGGTGCTGGCGCACGACGCGCTGAAGTCGCTGCCGCCCGAATACCGGGCGGCGCTGGAGCAGACGTACCTCCGCGACCGGACCGCGGCACAGGCCGCAGCCGTGCTCGGCGTCCCCGTGGGCACCGTCAAGAGCCGGGTCTTCTACGGGCTGCGGCTGCTTCGTGCGACCCCGACCACTGCACGGCGAACGAGGTGAACTCCGATGGGGGTCTCACATCGTGTTGTCGATATGAGATCGACAACGGCGCTCACCGGGACGCACGAGCTGACGTTCCCGCTGGACGTCACGGTGGCGGGCGAGCCGGGCCGGCCGCGGGACGACCTCGTCCGCACGCTGACGGCCTGCCCGCTGCTGCGGGTGCGGGTCGCCGGGACCGTTCGCGTTCTGCCGGCTGGGTCGCCACAGGCGCGGGTCGCGCCGGCCGCCACCTCGCGCGGCCCAGCACACAACGCCAGCCCAGCACACAACGCCAGCCCAGCACACAACGCCAGCCCAGCACACAACGGCGGGCCGGCGCACAACGGCCGGTGGGCCGATGGCGGGTGTGTCCGCCCGGGCCGCCCGGGCCTGGTCGTGCTCCGGTCGGCCCACCCGGCCCGGGACGTACAGCTGCGGGTCGCGGCCGACGGGAGTGTGCCGGTCCTGGTCGTGTCCGGCCAGACCGAGGAGAGCGAGATCGTGCGGGCACTGCGGGCCGGCGCCACGAGCTACCTCGTCGACGGCGAGTTCACCGCGAGCGAGGTGCTCGGCGCGGCGCTGGGCACGGCGGCCGGACGCAGCTACCTGTCCCCGTCGGCGCTCGCCGCGGTGGTGCGCCGCCTGCAGCGTCCCGACCGCACCGGGGTAGCCGCCGAGCTGGCCGGCACGCTCTCCCGCCGGGAGCGCCAGATCATGGAGCTGGTGGCGGAGGGGCATCCGAACTCTGTCATCGCCCGCCGCGAGTTCATCGCGGAGAAGACCGTACGAAACCACCTCAACAACATCTACGCGAAGCTGCGGGTCCGCTCCCGCGCCGAGGCGATCCTGGTCTGGTGGGGCCGGCCCGTCGAACCCCGCTGAACGTGCGGCACAGGCCGGGTTGAACCGGAACCGGCCGCGGTTCGCGCCTCACGCAGCCGGTGCCGGGGCTTTGGGCGGCTACGGCGTCTCGAGGATGACTGCCGTGGCAGGGACGATGTCGTAGAGGTGGTAGCCGCCGTCGCGGGCGTAGGTCTCGGCACTCTCAGCGTCACCGAACAGGCCGACCACCCGGCGGACGAGCCGGGCCGAGGCTGGGTCGTACTGGACGATGGCGTAGCAGTGTGAGGCGGCCGGGAGGTAGAGCAGGCGGTCGTGGTTGGTGGGTTTAAGGCCTGTGGCTCCTCTCTGGACGACGGTGATCCCTCTGCTGGCAACACGGGTGCGGGCCGGCGCCCGGACGAGTGAAACCTCCGGCGGGACCGAGCGCCGGAGTGGACTCACGCGGTCTGCCGGCTGGCCGCCTACCCCGCGCGCTGGGCGCCGGGCACTGGGCAGCGGCTGAGTCAGCCGGCTCTGGCGACCGCCGTGCCGCTACCGCGACCCTCAGACCGTGATGACGACCCGCGGCACCAGCACGAGACGGACCGCGCCGGCGCGGGGCTGCCGGGACCGCGGGGCGTTCCAGTCGACCTTCATCGCTCTTCTGGTGGTCATCGCGCTGGTGATCAGCACCTGCGTGGTGCTCCTCGGCCCCAAGATCGGCGGCGAGGTCGCGAACTACCTGATCTGCAAGTTGTTGTCGTCCGAAAAGGACGGTTGCAAGGCACCGAGTACCAACGGCACCAATGGGCAGAGCCCGCCACCGCCCGGCCCGGCGGTCGTGACCACCGTCGACCTTCCCGGTAACTGCGACGCCACCGCGAACCTCGTCAGTAACCTGTTCCCGGGCGGTCACTGGACCGGCCAGGACTTCCAGAACCTCGCCGCCGGGATCAGCGTGCCGGCGCAGCCCGGCATCCACGTGGACAACAGTATCGGCGGCAGTGTCCAGGTAAACGGCTGTATGCTGGTCTTCAGCACCACAGACGACCTCAGCAAACCTTCCAAGGACCCCCGTACCAATATCGACTGGGCGTCGATCGCCCGGACGATCGCCGCCGCGGCCATCAGTTTCATCACCGGTGCGATCGCCTTCGCAGCGTGCGTCGCCGGCGGCACCGAGCCGATATGCCCGTTCATAGGCGGCTACGTCGCCGGGTTCTTCTATGAGATCGCGTTAGCGGCGATGGAACATGGAACCTTGAGCGGGACCGACGTGATCAAGGCGTTCATCGCCGGCATCGCCGGCGGAGCCCTCGGCGGCGCCGCCGGGCAACTCACGAAGCTCGGCAAGGAGCTGCCTAAAATCCTCACCAAGGTGCGCGAGGCCATCGAGTCGGGCTTCAGCAAGATGTGGGGCTGGATCCAGGACATCGCCCGAGCCGGGAAAGACATCGTCGTCGACTGGATTACGGACGCAATCCAATACATCAAGAACAACCCCCCCTGGCAGCCGAGCCCGCCTGTGATCTTCCTGGGAGGCCCGTAGCCCGACTCACATCCCGGTTCGCCGGCCCGGTAGCGACGACTGCCGGGCCGGTCCGGCCTGCGCGGACGCCGCCCACCCGCGCCTGTGGGCCGAGGGGCGGTACGTCCGGCTCTGGGCGCGGCCGACTCCGCCTCCGCCCTCCACAAATGGCACCCGTTGGCCATGGGTGCCGGGGCCGCGTCAGGACCGGCGTGCGGCGGCACTGTCCAGCGACAGCACCCGCCAGCCGCACCGGGACGGATTACCCGGGAAACCGGGCTCCCGAGCCAGCAGCCTGGGTCACCGTGCTCTGTGCCGGCGGGGGTCCGCTCGCCGATGCTGGCAGGCATGAACCCACGGCAGCGTCGCGGCGTCGTCCTCATCGCCGTGTCGGCCCTCGGCGCGGCCGGCGTCTTCGCCGGCGTCTCCAGCTACACCGCCTCCGTGGCACGCCAACTCGGACCCACCCGGCCGGTGCTCGCGCTCACCCGGGACGTGCCGGCCTACCACCCGCTGGCCCCGTCGGACCTCGCGGCGCAGGAGGTTCCCGAGGTCTTCGCGGCCCCGTCCGAACTCGCCAGCTTCGAGCAGATCCAGGGGCGAGTGCCGACGGCGCCGCTGCGCCAGGGAACGCGGCTGCAGGACGACGTGCTGGCGGCGGTGCCGGCGGCCCAGCCGGGCGAACGGGAGATCACCGTGAACGTCGGCGTCGAGGCCAGCGTCGCTGCCGCGCTGCAACCGGAGGACCGAGTCGACGTGATCGCCGCCTACGACCAAGGCGGAGACAGCACACCCTACGCGCAGGTGACGGTGTCCAACGCCCGCGTGCTGCGGGTCGAACGGCTGGGGTCGGCGAATACCCGCGCGGCCGACACCGGCGACCGGCTGACCGGCGACACCGTTCTCGCGGTCACCTTCGCCCTGCTTCCCAACGACGTCACCCGGGTGGTGCTGGCGCAGACGGTCGCGAAGACGCTGCGGCTGGCGCTCGTCCCGCGCGGGAACCCGCTACCGGTGGGCGCTCCCGCCCCGGCCGCCGGAGGTTCGAAGTGACCTACCAGGTGCTGCTCGCCGCGCAGGATCCCCTGCTGGAGTCGGAGATCCGCGACCTGTTCCGGGAGAGCGGGGACTTCACGGTGACGCGCACGGTCGCCACGGCGGCCGCGCTGTTCGTCGAGGTCGCCGAACGTGAGCCGGAGCTGGTGCTGTTGCACGAGGGCCTGGGACCGGCGCCGGCGCTGGCGATCATCCGGGACCTGCTGGACCGGCGCCCGACCCTGGCGGTCGTCCTGATCAGCCGGGACGGTGGCGCCGCGATGCTGTCCGCGGCGATGGAGGCGGGCGCGCGCGGTGTGGTCACCCTGCCGGTGTCCTATGCGGACGTCCAGACGCGACTGACCTCGGCGGCGGCCTGGGCGCTGCGGGTGCGCCGGCGGCTCTCCGACGAGGAGAACCCGGAGAACGCGGTCACGCTCGGCCGTATCGTCGCGGTCGCCGGGTCGAAGGGCGGGTGCGGGGTGACGACCGTGGCCTCGCAGCTCGCGCTGGCCGCGGCCCGCGCGGGCGGCGAGCACCGGGTCTGCCTGGTCGACCTGGACCTGCAGACCGGGGACGTGGCGACGCTGTTCGGCGTGACCGCGCAGCACGACCTGGCGGACCTGGTCGACGTGGTCGACGAGCTCACCCGGCGCAGCATCGCCGGCGTGCTGTTCCGGCACGCTTCAGGCGTGCACATCCTGCCGGCGCCCGCGGAGGGCGAGCGCGCGGAGACGGTGACCACCAGCGTGGCCCGCCAGGTGCTGGGAGTGCTGCGCACCATGTTCGACGTGGTCGTGGTCGACTGCGGCTCGCTGGTGTCGGAGGCGAACCTCGGCGCCGTCGAGATCGCCGACCGGGTGCTCGTGGTGTCCACACCGGACGTACTGTCGTTACGGGGGGCGCACCGCCTGACCCGGATGTGGGACCGGCTGCAGGTCCGCAAGCCCGCCGACTGCGACGTCGTACTGAACCGGGCCAGCCGCAAGGCCGCGATACAGCCCGCGCTGGCCCGCCGGGTCGTGGACTCACCGCTGTCGACGGTGCGGGTGCCGGCCCGCTTCGGTCGGCTGGAGGCGGCAGTGAACACCGGGACCGCCGAGCTGGTCGCCGACAAGCGGCTGGGCCGAGCGTACGCCGAACTCGCCGCCGAGGCCGGCCTGCTCCCCGGGCGCGCGGGGCCCGGCCGGCACGGCGGGGGTGGCCGTCCCGTGCCCGCACACCGGGCCCGGGACGACCGCGGCCTGCTGCAGAGCGCGCAGTTCGCGCTGACCCTGCCGGCGCTGCTGCTGCTGGTGACGGTCGTTCTGCAGGCGATGCTGGTCGGTGCCGGTGCCCTTGTCGCGCAGCGGGAGGCGACGACCGCCGCCCGGGGACTGGAGCGGGGCGGGTCCGTGGCGGAGGTGACCCGGATGGTGGTCGAGGACCTGCCCGCCGGCTGGCGGGACGCCTGGGTGGAGAACCAGGGCGGCCGGGTGGCGGTACGGCTCAGGGTGCCCTCGCTGCTGCCGTACCGGCTGACCGTCACCTCGCATGCCGGTGTCGCAGGCGGTCCCCAATGACCGGCGCCCCGGTGACCGGCGCCCCGATGACCGGCGCCCCGATGACCGGCGCCAAAGGGGAGGACGCGGTGCATGGCAGGTTGCGGCGGTCCGACGACGGCAACGCGATCGTGGAGTTCGGGCTGTGGCTGCCGATCGTGCTGCTCGCCCTCTGCTCCTGCCTGCAGGCGATGAGCACGGTCTATGCCGAGCGGGCCGCGCAGGACGCCGCCGGGGTGGCCCTGCGGGCGCAGCTGTCCGGTGCCGACCCCGTCCTCGCCGCCCAGACCGCGCTGGCCGCCCGGGGCGACGAGGCCGAGGTCACGGCCGAGGACGGGTCGGTCCGGGTGACCCTGCGGGTACGCCAGTTCGCACCCTGGCTGCCGGCTGCGCTGCAGTCGGTGTCGGCCACGGCCGGCGGCAGGTCATGAGCCTGCTCGGCCGCAGCCGCGGCGCCGCTGACGTCCGGCTCGACTCGGCGGACGTGGCGTCCTTCCGGGCGAAGCTCCTCCACGAGATCGACCTGTCGGAGCTGACCGCGCTGAGCGCGGCGCAGCGACGAGCCCGGCTGGAACGGGTACTCAGCTCGATCATGGCCCGGCAGGGACCGATGATCACCCTGCGGGAGCGCAACGCCCTGGTGCGCCAGCTGGTCGACGAGGCGCTCGGGCTGGGCATCCTCGAGCCGCTGCTCGACGACGAGACCGTCACCGAGATCATGGTGAACGGCCCGGACGACATCTACGTCGAGCGGGCCGGCCGCATCGAGCGGGTACGGCTGAAGTTCACCAGCGCGGAGCAGCTCTACCAGACGATCGACCGGATCGTCGCGAACGTGAACCGGCGGGTGGACGAGTCCAGCCCCATGGTCGACGCCCGGCTCGCCACCGGCGAGCGGGTGAACGTCATCGTCCCACCGCTCGCGCTGGACGGCCCGGTGCTGACCATCCGCCGCTTCCCGACCCCGTACACGCTGCACCAGCTGATCGAGATGGGCAGCCTGGACCGGCCGACCGCCGAGCTGCTCGTGGCGTGCGTCCGGGCAAGGCTGAACCTGGTCGTCTCCGGCGGGACCGGGTCGGGGAAGACGACCATGCTCAACGCGCTCTCCTCGGCGATCCCCGACACCGAGCGGATCGTCACGATCGAGGACTCCGCCGAGCTGAAGCTCCAGCAGCCGCACGTGGTGCGGCTGGAGGCGCGGCCGGCGAACACCGAGGGTTCCGGGCTCGTGGCCATCCGGGACCTGGTCCGCAACAGCCTGCGGATGCGGCCCGATCGGATCATCGTCGGCGAGGTCCGCGGCGGCGAGACTCTCGACATGCTGCAGGCGATGAACACCGGGCACGAGGGCTCGCTCGCCACCGTGCACGCCAACTCCGCCGATGACTCGATCATCCGGCTCGAGACGCTCGCGTCGATGTCGGAGGTGCCGGTGCCGTCGGACACGCTGCGGGACCAGATCAACTCCGCCATCGAGGTCGTGGTCCAGCTCTCCCGGACCGCCGGCGGGCGGCGCCGGGTGTCGGAGGTCGCGACCCTCGTCTCCCGGCACCGGGAGCCGTTCCGGCTCGCCCCGATCACGGTGCTGGACGTCGACCCCGGGCATCCCGAGGGCGGTGAGCTGCGACCGATCGGCCTGCCCGCCACCCTTGCCGAGCGGATCCGCCGCGCCGGCTCGCCGCCGCCGGCCGGTCTCGAGGTGCTCGCCGGGGCTTCCGGCCGGGAGGTGAGCTGAACTGACCAGGGCACAGATCCTGCTCGCCACCGCGGCGGAGTGCCTCCTGCTGGGATGGGTGGCCCGGCACTGGTGGCAGCGACTGGCTCAGCTGGCCCGCAGCCGCCCGCCGCGCCGGCTCGCCGCCGCCGGCCGGTCTCGGCGTGCTCGCCGGGGCTTCCGGCCGGGAGGTGAGCTGAGCTGACCAGAGCACAGATCCTGCTCGCCACCGCGGCGGAGTGCCTCCTGCTGGTGTGGGTGGCCCGGCACTGGTGGCGGGTGCTGGCCCAGCAGCGCGAACTGCTGGCCCGCAGCCGCCCGCCGCAGTCGGCGACCGGCGGGCGACGGCGGCTGCGCCGGTCGCTGGACGAGCTGCTGCGCCGCACCTGGCCGGGCCGGCAGCTCGGCGACCGGCTGGACCGCGCCGCCCTGCCGCTGACCGTCCTCGAGGCGGTCGCGCTGGTCACGGCCGCGGCGCTGCTGGGCGCCTGGCTGGTCTCGCAGCTGCTCAACCGGGCCTTCGGGATCGCGGCACTGCTCGGCGCGCCGTTCCTGGCCGCCGCGGTGCTGAACGGCTTCATCCGCCGGCGGGCCACGGCGATGGTCGACCAGCTGCCGGAGCTGGCCGGCGCGCTCGCCAGCGCGGCCGGTGCCGGGCTGTCCCTGCCCTCGGCGCTGCGGCTGGCCGCCGAGGACCTCGCCGACCCGGTCGCCGGCGAGCTGCAGCTGGCGCTGGACTCGCTCGCGGTGGGGTACACGACCGAGGGGGCGCTGCGGGAGATCGCGCGCCGGCTGCCGTCGCGCGAGCTGGACCTGCTCATCACGACGCTGGTCGTGCAGGCTCGCGGCGGCGGAAACCTGGTGCAGGCACTGCGCCGGCTCGCCGAGGCGCTCGAGCGCCGGCGTGACACCCGCCGCGAGGCGAGCTCGATGACCACCGGATCGGCCTCCACCGCGTACCTCATGGTCTTCTTCGGCTTCTCGATCACCGCGATGCTGCAGCGGGCGTTCCCGGGCTCGCTGGACCGGACCATGAGCAGCCGCGCCGGGCTGATCGCGATCATCGCCTCCTGCGCCCTGTACATCGTCGGGATCCTGCTCGTCCGGCGTACCGTCCGGACCCGACGGTGACCGCCGTGGCACTCCAGCCGGCCGCGCTCGCACTCGCGCTCGCGGCCGCCTGCTGCGTCGTGCTGGCAGGAGCCGGCGTACGGCTGCTGGTCCTGCCGGCCTTCGACGCCCCGGTGCTGGTCCGGGCGAGCACCGCCACGCGCGCGGGGTCGGTCACCGACCGCCTCTTCGCCCGGCTCGGGCGCCCGCTGCACCCGGTCGTGGCCCGGCTGACCGGGGACCGCGGCCGCGCACGCCTGGCTGCCCGGCTGGCGGCGGCGGGGTCGGGAGTCGGGGGTTCAGATGTGACCGTCGAGCACTTCCTGGCCTCCCGCGCCGGCGGGATCGTCGCCGGGCTCCTCGCCGGCGGTGCCTACCTGCTGACCGGGTCGGTCCTGCTCGGGCCGGTCATCGCGGCCGTCCTGATCCTGCGGGCGGACGTCCTGCTGTGGTCGGCGGCCCGCCGGCGGCAGGACGAGATCGAACGGAGCCTGCCGGACCTCCTGGACGTCCTGACCGTGACGCTGCTCGCCGGCGCCTCGTTCCGGCTCGGGCTCTCCCGGGTGGCCCAGGCCTTCAGCGGCCCTCTGGCCGAGGAGCTGACCACCACACTGCGGCAGATGGACGTCGGCATCGGGCGGCGGCAGGCGTTCGAGGAGCTGCGCGACCGCAACCCCTCGCCATCCCTGCGCCGGTTCGTCGCGGGGGTGCTGCGGGCCGAGGAGCTGGGCAGCTCCCTGGCCGCCGGGCTGAGCGACCTGTCCGCCGACGTGCGCAAGCTCGCCGCGCAGCAGGCCCGGCGGCGGGCCGACTCGGCGGACAAGACCATCGCGATGATCACC
>Ga0066388_100000686_pt1 | contig 16955 bp, 16 predicted proteins | sample PanSoiMetaGPlot6_FD_64539 | JGI IMG/M metagenome (GOLD analysis project Ga0066388, IMG submission 64539) | Tropical forest soil microbial communities from Panama analyzed to predict greenhouse gas emissions - Panama Soil - Plot 6 (Hybrid Assembly) | ecosystem: Environmental > Terrestrial >... | reverse complement strand
TGTCGAGCTTGGCGCAGGAGCGATGGCGATAACTTATCGCGCTCGCGATACCGTGTTGAACTCGGTCGTTGCGCTGAAAGTGATTGACCGCAATGTGGCTGAAAATCCCGGCGCGCGATCACGTTTTCTGCGCGAAGCGCGCGCGGCAGCGAATATTCATCATCCGAACATTGCTCGCGTGACTTATTATGGAGAGCAAGACGGTGAGTGTTTTTACGCGATGGAACTGGTCAAGGGCGAAACGCTTGAAGCTCGTGTCCGTCGTGACGGGCCAATGCCCTTGTCCACCGCGTTGGAAGTAATTGAGCAGGCGGCGCGCGCGTTGGCTGCCGCCGAAGCGTGTGGCGTGGTGCATCGCGACATCAAGCCATCGAACATCATGCTCGAATCGGACGCGAGCGGCGCGCTCACGGTAAAGCTGATCGACTACGGTGTGTCGAAGGTAATGGGGCCTCAAGCAGAGCCTGGCATCGAGCAAACCCAGGCGGGTTTCATTGGCACTCCGGCTTTCGCGAGTCCCGAGCAGTTCGCAGGCGCCAGCCAGCTACCGATTGATACGCGTTCGGACATTTACTCGTTAGGGGCCACTTTTTGGTATCTGCTTGCCGGACGGACGCCTTTTGGCGGGCGCACGATGGAAGAAATCCGCGCAAGACAGACCAATGACTTACCCTTTGAGCAGCTAAGGAGCTTGCATCTGCCAGGGCAGGTTATTGCGCTGCTGAAATCGATGCTGGCTCCGGATCCCAAGGACAGACCGCAATCGGCGCGCGAGTTACTTTCTGCTGTCCACAGCTGCTACGAACGCTTTAATCCTAAAGCACGCTCGCGTCGCAGGCGAGGTATCCTCGCGGCCGCCACCATGACGTTGGTAGTCGCAGCCATTATAGTTGGGATTTGGTTGTACCCACGAGCGCGGCCTTTCGCCCCGATTGAGCGATCGATCGCAGTATTGCCCTTTGAGAACCTGAGCAGCGACAAGGAGAACGCTTATTTTGCAGAAGGAATACAGGATGAAATCCTCACACGGTTATCCAAGATCGCCGATCTAAAAGTCATCTCGCGTACTTCGACACAGCATTACAAGAGTGCCCCGGAAAATGTGCCCGAGATCGCTAAGGAACTCGGCGTTGCCCATATTTTGGAAGGAAGCGTGCAAAAGAGCGGAGACGCCGTGCGGGTGAACGTGCAGCTAATTAAAGCAGCCACTGATTCCCATCTTTGGGCCGATACCATTGATCGCAAGGTGACCGACATCTTTTCGGTCGAAAGCGAAGTGGCAAAAGCTATCGCCGATCAGTTACGAGCGAAACTAACAGGCGACGAACGACAAGTTATCGACGCCAAGCCTACCAACAATCCTCAGGCCTATGACGCTTACCTGCGCGGCCTGGCTTACACGCTAAAGACTGCATTCACACCGGAGAACTCGCTCGGAGCGCAAAAATACGTCAAGGAAGCCGTACAGTTAGACCCTAACTTCGCTTTAGCCTGGGCGCTTCTTTCTTATGTCGATGCCAGCGGCTATCTCACACAGAGCCTTCAACCGACAGCTGCTCTCCGCGAGGAAGCGCGTCAGGCAGCCGACACGGCTCTTAAGCTACAGCCGAATCTTGGCGAAGCTATATTAGCCAAGGGTTTCTATTACTATGCCTGCCTGAAGGATTACGACACAGCGGTAAAATACCTTGAGCAAACAGAGCGCTTCCTGCCCCATAACAGCCGGGTTCTTCAGGGTTTGGCCTATGTTGAACGGAGGCGAGGGAACTGGGACAAGAGTGAGGCATACTTCAACGAAGCTGAGAAGCTCGATCCGCGAAATGTTAACCTTCTGTCGCAACACGCCCGTTCCTATGTTTGCCAGCGTCGGTTCCCGGAAGCGTTGGCCAAGCTTGAGCAGATTCTCAATATCACACCAGACGACATAGATACTCTCGTGGTAAAGGCGCGAATAGCACAAGCCGAGGGGGACCTTCCGCGTGCTTCGGCGCTGCTGGCGCCGCTCCGACTGGGAGTCGGATATGTGAACGCCTTGGAAACACAAGTTTACCAGGCGATTCTGGAATCGCGCCCAGCGCCGGTGATCGCTCAGCTTAAGGAGATACTCGCGAAGCCTGATCAAACACTGGGTTTTTATGTTGGCGAATTGCGCTTGTGGTTAGGTTGGGCACAGCAAGTCGCCGGAGATCACGCCGCCGCTCGCGAAAGTTGGAGTCAGGCTCGCACTGAGCTTGAACCGTTCCTCAAAGAACAACCTGAAAATTTTATTCTGATGGGAGATCTTGCTCTCACCAACATGAGTCTTGGGGATACTGCCGCGGCACTGGCCTTGGCTGAGCGCGCGATCGCAAAATTTCCGATCAGCAAAGATGCGCTGACAGGTCCCAGGCCGCTCGAAATCCTCGCCCGGGTCGCGGCGCGAGGCGGCGACCCCGATCGATCCATCTCCACCCTAGAACAACTGCTTTCCATCCCGTACGAGGCGCCGCTGGCTGCAAATCCTCCGCTCACTCCCTCGTTGCTCCGCTTGGATCCAATGTTTGATCCATTACGTAAAGACCCACGTTTTCAAAAGCTCGCGAACGCACAGCCGTGAATTCAAGGAGCTCCCTTGGCTGCAAACGTAGTTTACCCGCCGCAGCGGGCAAACATCCGCGCCCCGGGGTAATTGCCCATGCTCAATATCCGACTTTGGTCGGAATTGCTGGCGAAGTTCGACCATTATCTCTCTGCGGCGAAAAATAGGAAGAAGCAGAGCGTGATCTTGTTGAGCGAGAGTCCGATCCATTGTGGAGAGCAGAAGATCGGAGGATTATGAAACTACCCAGGCATTTCCGCGAGTCGTGACTCACGCTTCACGCGCGGGTAATGTTTATTTAAAGCATTGTCTATCTTGAGCTCGAAATTACTGAGACAATCGGACGCCTCGGCGCCGATTCGGATTGTCGAGGCAGACTTGGGTTTGGTCGAACATCAGGAGGCGGTCCTGGCAATGATTGATGCCTATTCAAGAGACGCCATGGGTGATGGCAAACCGCTCGATCCGGATGTTGAGATGCGACTTATCCCGGGACTAAGGAAACACCCGACGACCTTGATCTTCCTCGCATTTGATCGTGACCAGCCGGTTGGTGCAGCGGTCTGTTTCATCGGCTTTGCGACCTTCGCTGCCAAGCCACTCATTAACATTCACGATTTCGTGGTTCTGCCGGAATCGCGCGGCAAAGGCGTCGGACGGCGGCTGCTCGAGGCTGTCGAAGTTAAAGCTAGGAAGCTTGGTTGCTGTAAGTTGACTTTGGAGGTGATGGACGAAAATCATCAAGCCATCCGAATGTATCAGGCCGCCGGTTTTAAGCGCTACACACTGCAGGAAGAGGCCGGTTCAGCGATTTTTATGTCCAAACCGTTGCAGTAGAAAGAGGATCGAAATGGAATCGCGTCTAAACTCCGAAGGGCTTCGCTCGCAGTCCACCCAACATTTTCTGCTGTGAACTAGCGAAGACTAAATCTATTTGAGCGTGACGTGAAATGCGGCGCCGAGCTTCTACTGAGGAAGTAAGAATTAAGAAATAGGAAGGAAAATGCCGGAACCTTTACTGAGGAGGCATCCTCGCTTCTGGATTGCTTCGTTCGCGTTCTACTCGATCTGCTCGAGCTTCAAAACGGGATGGACTTCCCACGCGGTTGCACGCCAAGGATGGTGGAGCTTGTCGCTGCCAATGCTTGTTACTTTTGTCCCGACCTCACTTGGGCCATTGTGGACATCGTCCCACATCAGGTAGCCGGTCACCCGGATTTTGCGCGGCGGATGTCCTGTAGGCCGATAACTGTTATCTGAAACGCGAATAAAAGCGGCTAACGACTGAAGGCGCGCCCCCTGGTCGTAAAGTGGCTTTTCGGTGCGCGGAGTAACCTCGCAGATAATCGGGGTTGGATCACCGACCTGCGGCGGATGGTCAGTTGGTTCGGCAAATACCTCCAGATGCCAATCGTGAAACGCGCCGTCGTTGCAGTTGGTCGATTCCGCGAGGCCGGGATAAACCAGAACCAGCCAGCCAGGTAGCGAGACAATCTGATTTTCGAAAGCCAGCAGTTGCTCCTTGCGCGCTGGGTCAAGGACCGCTCGACGCCTGGCATTGAGCTTTGTGTCATAAGCGGCGATCTTCTTCAGGAACGAGGCCACATCAAGTTGCTCCGCACTGGGCGGCAGAACGCCAGGAAATTTCCGGTTTTTCATCAGGTTCCGTTCCTGTTCATCGGGCGTTGTCGCGGTCCCTGAGGGTTTATTAAGGCAAAACCAGTGAGTGAGATCGAGATCTCTCAACTCGGTGTCCTGGACGCTTCCACAACTTACGAGCGCAGCCGAAGCGAGTACTACCAGACGAATCATTGCCCAGTTCACGTTTCACCTTTTTGCCGACAGCACTGGTTCAGACAATATCAGATCCTACGCCATACCGGTTGTTACAATGTGGTGACGATGCGACAGGTCTTGAAATATTGCCGGAGAAGTGATGTTTGGTTTTTGGGCTCAAAGCGGATTCGAAGCACCTAAGGCAATAGCTCCGACATCATGGTGCCCAAATCACCGGTGGCGTGCCTGGGGTTCTAAACTCGATTCACCGAGGAACCGCCGAAGAGCCGTCGTCCCTAGCCCGGGGTTCCAGCTGTCGGAATATTACTCGGTTACCGGAGTCGGCAGTGAGAATTACCGCAGTCCAACCCTGAGATTCGGCAAAAGAACGAATTTCTTTCTCCCGTTCGGCTCCTTTGAGCCTTTTACTGGGCCAGCAACGCTCCAAATCATCCTCAAAAACGACGGAAAATGCTCGTCCTCCCAGGCGCGTTGCAATGTGTTCAGCTAGTGTTTTCAAAGCGATAATCGTCGATGAAGACACTCCAAAATCAAGGGTTTCATTTCGCGACGAGCGACCCTTAGCTGCGTTTCCTCGATGATCTATTGGTTTCATTTTCGTGCATGGACACTCGGTGTCGCTCGGCTTTATCACCATTGCGCGTCCGCGAGATTTTGCAGCGTGACCAAAGAAGTATCGATCGCTCCCTCTTTGGAGTCAGTGCTTTTAAGCCTGCATTTTCATTTCACGAAAATGCTCGACTTCGTTCTTTGTTTCAATGCGCGCCGAGAACGCGAAACACGATAAACAGTCCAAAGGCGAACAGACCTGCGCCGAGGAACATGCACGCGGGCAGAGTTAGCACCCGAGCAAGCAGGACGTTTTCGCAAGGTTGCTTTCTGAAGGCCGGAATGATTGGCCGCCATCGTGCGGGCAACTCCGGAAGAGAGCACGTGGGTTGTGCTCACAGGCAAACCGTACACATCGGCGATGCGAATTGTGCAAGCGGCAACCAATTCTGCGCACGCGCGCTGAGCAAAACCCAGGTGCGATTTGCCGATTTTCTCGCCGACGGTAACGACGATACATTTCCAACCAACCATTGTTCCGAACCCGACCGAGCATGCGATCGCAACTTTGATCCAATCAGGAATGAATTTGGTCACGTTATCGAGGCTGGTGCGATATTTCACGGCCGCATCGCCGAATGTTGGGTCACTTACGGCATTGTTCTTGATTAGCTTCGCGAGCGAACCGGAGATCAGATAGAAATCTGTGCGCAGCTGGCGGCGGTCGTTCTCACAGAGACTGGAGAGGTTTTGAACGTTTTCCAACCTGGTTGCAACCGATTTATTTTTTTGCGCCAGAGCCGCGAAGGTTTCGTCGGTTTAATTGGCCGTTACGTTTCGTGTACGCGGAAAGCGCGGCGGACGCAACGGGATGCATAGGTCACGAGCATCCGGGCGTCGCCCCTTATCATGCCAGCGTTTGATTGTAACACTTTGATGACGCGGCAATCGCTGCGGCCTCGCGAACTTGAGAAAGCCGGCGCTGCCAAAAAAAAGACCGAAACGGTGTAAGAAATGACCCTTTGTGTTTCGTTCGATCCGGATTCGAGAAGCGAGGACCTGTGGACAGCCACAGGTCTCCACAACAGACGGAATTGTGGACTAGCATTTTTCGCAAGATACAGGCAGTGTGCGCCACTGGTATGAAGCTCCCTCTCCGCACAATCATCGTCTGTCTGTCGTTTGTCACCCTCTTCGGTACGACGGGCGAAGCAGGCCCGTTCGAAGACTTTTTTAAATCGATACGCAACTCATTTGCACGCCCCACACCAAAGCCGCGACCCGCCCAGTCGCGCCGGAGTAGTCATAAGCAGAGTAATGAGGTTCCACCGAGCGATGCTACAGATGCTTCGAACAGTCAGGCTTCGCCAAGTCCGACTCCGGTTCCCGCGCCTCCGAACCGGAACAACGTGCGCGTAGCAAAGGCAATCGCTACAAGGAAAAATCCAAAGAGCGATCTGCCTTATGGCATTCCTGTGCCTGGAAAACAAGGCTTGGTGACCAGTCCGTTCTCGCCAGACAGTGGTTACATCGACGTCCGAAGTTTTCCGCCTGGAACGGAAGTTAGAGATCCTTACACAGGCAAGACTTTCCTTACGCCATAACGCGGGCCAATACTTGAGCGCCCGGAGCCAGCGCAACTTCGCCTAACGCCTGGTGTTTGATTAACGAAGTTAAACATTGGGGGCCATCATGAGACGAAGTCTTTTGGTTTGCGTCGGAAGTTTGGCGCTCGTGGCGACGGCTGACGCGCAAATGCCGTACAACCACAGAAAGGTGCCGCAAAGAACGACGACAAATTCCGGATACCGAGGCACAAGCACTGTTCGGCAGATGCCTCCACGACGCACGTTTTCACCTTCGCGCTATCGCCAACCGGCGTTTTCCAACGCGCGGTTCCCGCAGGCGATCTCTGCGACGACGCGGGTGCAGCCACGTGTGAACAGTTCGTCTATGAATCGTACGACGGTGACGAACGCCGCGGCCGCGAGAAGCACGCGTCCAACAGCCAATGACTTTGTAGAGTCAAGATTGAGCGCGAGGCCACGACCGAGCAGCGCGTTCGTGAATCGCTCCGCGGTCGGCGGCATCGAGGCTGGGAGGCAGACGCGCCTGGGTGGCGTGAACGATTGGAGAGAGTCGAGGTTTAACGCGCGACCTCGGCCGACCAGTTCGGTGCTCAATCGGTTTACAATGAACGATGCTGCGCTTCCGCAACAGACGCGCAGGGATTTCAGCAACAGGTGGGCAAACTCTAACTTCAGACGACAAGACCGCACTTCGTTCGTGAATAGATCGCGAAGTGCCTCGTTTTGGAGCGCAAGGCGTGCGGCTGTCCCCAATAATTGGAGAGGTGATGCGTTTGCCGGACGACAATATGGGGCGTTTCGTAATTACCAGCGTCAGTGGCACGATAGCGGTTGGTGGCATGATCATTGCGGCGACCGGATCGTTTTCATCACCGTCTATTCGCAACCCTTCCCGTTCTACTTTGATGCGGGTTATTGGTACCCGGCATGGGGTTACTACCCTGACTCTTATTATCCCTACGACGGCCCGATCTATGGCTACAACGATTTGCCACCCGACGAAGTGGTCGCAAATGTTCAGACGCAACTGTACTACGAGGGGTATTACGACGGCCCGATCGATGGGATCCTTGGCCCGGACACACGTGCGGCGATCGCGGATTATCAAGCCGATCACGGGCTTGCAGTCACGGCAGCAATTGACCAGCCGACAGTCGAGTCACTTGGCCTGGGCTGACGGCATTATCCTCCTTCCTGATTCTTACTTTTCTTGTTAACCCCACAAGTCGCGGGGTGGAATTCCAATTCTTCCGTTTACGTACGGCACCGGGTAATCACGGTCGCAGGCGAGGAGTAGCGGGCCGTCAAGATCGATCCAGTTCGCGAAGCTTGCCAGAAGACGCGCGGGCGCAATCCCTAACGAGGTGCATACCATGCAGCCAATCAGTAGTTTGAATCCACTTTCTCGTGCGCGCTCGCACACGCTCAACGCTTCGGTTAGTCCGCCTGTTTTATCGAGTTTCACGTTGACTGCTTCGTAGCGATTCATTAGGCGAACAAGATCGGCAGTTGTATGGCAACTTTCATCGGCGCAGACTGGAATCGGATGATCCAGAGTTTCGAGGACTTCATCAGCATGGGCTGGGAAAGGCTGTTCGATGAGTTCGACACCTAATTGTTTCAGACTGGGAACAACGTTGCGGTAATGCTCAGGCGACCAGGATTCGTTGGCGTCTATCAGTAGACGAACTGCAGGCGCACTCTGGCGCACTGCTTGAACTCGCGAAAGGTCGGGGTCGTCGCCGCCGAGCTTCAGCTTTAGGATCGGCAGGCTCGCATTCGCACCCGCTGCCGTTCCCATTTTCTCCGGTGTGTCCAGACTGATCGTAAACGATGTTTCCACTCGCTCGAGTTCGCCCCCGTCATTTGTAGCAGCTTCGCTGTGCGAAGCGCTTCGAGTTCGAGCGGCAGATGCTTCGCTCACAGAGCGACGGCAAAGCTGCGTTACGGGGAAATCCGGAAGTTCCCAAACGCGTTTGCCGGAGACTTTCGCTTCAAGGTCCCAAAGAGCGCAGTCGAGCGCATTGCGTGCCGCGCCTGCGGGCAGGAGGTCTTGCAAACTTTGGCGACTCAAATTCTCATCGGTTTTGACAGATTCGATCTGCCCCAACACGGAAGCGATGCTTTGATCGTAGCGCGCGAGCGGTACGCCTTCGCCGCGTCCAGTGTGGCTGCCGTCGCTGACGGTTACAACGACCACGCGTGTCTCAGCACGAGTGCCCCGCGAAATTCGAAATGGTTGCTTGAGAGACCAGATTTCCTCGTGAGTTTCGATGGTGAGACGACCGGGCATCACAGAAGCGAACCAATCAGGCATGAATTCTTTCGACAAAAGGGAACAAAGATAACAAAGGCTAAAGAAGAACGTGACATCGGTTAAGTTTCGACATTAACTGTAAAGACAACCCTTTATTCGCGTCTGCCGCAAGCAGACCCATACCATTATGAAACCGAAAGATTTAAGGAAGAAGATCCGAAGACTAGAGAAACGTCTGCAAGAAGGCCCGAAGAAACTGGCCAAACTAAAACAAAAACTACACGCGGCGGAGACGGCAAAGGCGGCGAAGGCCAGAAAGAAAGCGGTTGCGAAGGCTCCCAAGCCAATCGAGGGAAAAAAATCGGCCGCTATTAAGAAGCCGAAGAAAAAACTGAATCTTTCACCGGAACGCCGTGCTCAACTCGCGGCTGCGATGAAAGCCAGGTGGGCTGCCAAGAGAGCTGCCGAGGCGGCCGCGAAAGCTGCCTCTGGCGATAATCAACATTCCCCGCCGGCAGGACCGCCGCCGCAGGGCCCGGAACACAGACCCGACGGCGTCTGAAACGTAGCACAGCCATCCTGGCTGTGGGCCCGACGGACACCTTGCCTGCCGAATGCTTATCCAACCAGGCAAGACGCCCGGTTGCGGCACAGGCAAGATGCCTGTGCTCCATTTTACTTGCCGTGGCGCAGTCCGCGCACCTGCACATGTCGCGGGCATGTCACGAGATGATCATTGACCATGCCAGTTGCCTGCATTAACGCGTAGCAAATGGTCGAGCCGACAAATTTAAATCCACGTCGTTGCAAGTCGCGGCTCATCGCATCGGATTCGGCCGTGCGCGCAGGCACGTCGGCCATGCGCTGCCACCGATTCTGGATTGGTTTGTCACCGACGAAACTCCACAGATAAGCATCGAAAGTTCCGAATTCTTTGCGCACGGCGAGGAACATCTTTGCGTTCTCGATCGCGGCCGCAATTTTCAATCGGTTCCGCACGATTCCGGCGTCGGCAAGCAATCGCTTCATGTCGCGCGCGCCGTAACGCGCAATTTTTTCAGGACGAAATCCATCGAACGCCTTCCGATAGTTGTCTCGTTTGTTCAAAATCGTGGTCCAGCTCAGTCCCGCTTGTGCACCTTCAAGAACCAGAAATTCGAAGAGCACCCGGTCGTCGTGCACAGGGAGACCCCATTCTTCATCGTGATACGTGATGTTCGGCTCGGTGGTAGCCCATGGACAACGCGGCATAACTTTCACAAAATAATCGAAATCATCAGTGCGCTCAGTGTCGGCGCCGGCTCGACGCAGGATTATCCGGATCGTATTCGTACAGCCGCGACGGATCGCCGAAAACCGCACCGAGCACGCGTTCCGGCCAGATCTCAAAATAGCTCAGCAACAGGGCCATTAGTGGAACCAGAATGAAGTAGAGACCATGCGCGGCCATGATGAACATCGCTATTGCGCGCAGTATCAACAGATACACATCCCAGCGCACACGCTGCTTCAGCTCTTGGTCAGGCATTACATTATAGCCCGATTGAAACGCCTTCCAAAAATGCCCGGAGGCAAGCGAGCCGAACGTAAACCACAGTGCAGGAGACTCCGTGAGCCGGCGGCGCAGTTCGTCGCCAAGCAGCAGATCGTGGAGCGGAATCAGCACGATCCAATACGGCAGACCAATAATGCCGACGAGGAAAATCCATGTGATCACAGCGCCGAAGATATTCTTCACCGAGAAAGCGCCGACCGATTTCAGACGCGTCTCGTGTAGTGCTCGTGGAATCAGCGCGGTGACTATGGCAATCAATGCGGTCAAGCCATCGAACCAGTAGTTGAACACAGCGAGCGCGGCGGACCAGCCGAAGCCATAAATACCGACGACCGGAATCAGATTGCGTGAGAGCACGCCCCACGCATGTGGCCGCGCCGCGAACTCGCGCAGGTGTTGCGAGAGCGGCGGCGGTGCAATCGGTCGCACCGCGGTCAAGCCAGTCTTTTCCTGGGTCCTCGCCATTTGAACAGGTTACCAGACAGACTGGCGACAGGGAATCAATTGCGTTCGAATCTCCCGCCGGTCTTACAAATAGACGAAGATCTACAGGTCCGGCGAAGCCGGCAAAAGATCTGGTTGCAATGCTCTTGATCGGAAACTAAATATACTAAATTAGTTTCTACAGTCTTAACCGAAACGCGCACAGAAAGGAATCGATTATGAAATCTCGAAAAGAACTTCATCACGAGTTGCGGCAAAAGATTCTCAACCTGCCACGTGTCACGGAGCGGGAAAACGCGGGGATCCACGAAGATGCGTTTTTTGTCGGACGCACCATGTTCATGCACATCCACGGCCATGGGCACTGCGACGTTCAATTGTCCAAAAACGATCAGGAACGGGTTCTTGCGGAATGCAAGGCGCGCACTCACCGATGGGCACCGGAAGCAGGATACGTCACGTTCATCGTAAACGCTGAAAAAGATTTGAAACCTGCAATGGATCTGATTCGGATGTCACACCGCCTTTTTGTCGACAGGCAAAGTGTTCCGCGAACGGAGTCTCAATAGAAACGGGAAAACACGTAACGAGGAGGAGCTGACCGTGAAACTGTTTGTTATCGGAGCGACCGGACGGACCGGACAGGAAATTGTTCAACAAGCGCTTCAGCGAGGTCATGATGTCACCGCATTTGTTCGCTCGCCCGCAGCGATCACGTCAAGCCGCGAACGGCTTACTGTGCTGAAGGGGAATGCGACGGATGAAAAGCAACTTTCCGAGGCGATGCAAAGTCATGATGCCGTGCTTTGTGCGTTAGGACCCCGCGAGGTTTTCAAACCAGGCTCACTTCTTCATGACAGCGCGCTCGCGACTACTCGCGCGATGCAGCGCGCAGGCGTGAAACGGCTCCTCATTCTCTCAGCGGCGGCGCATTTTCCGGGCGTTCCCAACCGCATCATTAGCTTCATTCTTCGAAATCACATGCGTGATTCGCTTGCCATGGAAAAGGTCGTCCAGGACAGCGGGCTCGAATGGACGATCGCTCGTCCTCCACGTCTCACTCAGGAACAATACACAACATATCGAAGCCGGGAGGGCGCTGCTCCCGCAAAAGGTTTCAGCCTCTCCCGCAAAGCGGTTGCGGCGTTCATGCTCGACGCAATCGAGCAAAAGAGACATTTTTGGAAAATTGTCGGCATTGCTAAATAGGCATGAGAGCGAGGCAAACCGCTCGAGGTCGCGTCTGAGTCAGCGCCAGATGAGGAAACAGGCGAGGACGATCGCAACCAGGTCTTCGCAGATGGCCACGAAAAGATCCTTAACGTGTAGATTGTTCACGATACGCCGCCGGATTTCGTAACCGGCAAATGCTCCAATCACGCCGCCAATCCCACCGAGGATCGCCCCAGCAGGTAATGACTTTCCTGCTGCGGCGAAGAGACACGCACCACTGAGCCCGCCTAGGAGGACGCGCGCCAATAACGGTGCGAAAGCGGTCCGTTTCGAAGTTTTCGGCAGCTTGTCTGCGACTAGCTCGCTGATGGCAAAGATAGAGAATATCACGACAGCCGTTCTCGATCCCATGAACGCAAGGAGCGAACCGTTCAGATTCAGCAAGTCAAAATGCGCGGCCCACGCAACGACGGCGGGCGCGAGCAGGGAACGCAGGCCGGCGACAATTCCGATCCCGATTGCGAAAACGAAGACGTAGTTCATAAAAGATTCTTTTTCAAAAATGATGATGATTGCGAGTATTGTTTCCCGCGGGGAATTCGAAGGCTACCTGATTTGGTCCGGGTTGTACGGTCGCCATTTGTCTTCTATCCGGTCCAACCACTTGATCTTGCCAGACCGCCGATAAACCCGGTAGCGATCGACTACCGGACTCGTCTCGGGTTCTCCGCCGCATTTGGCGTTGTGATTTTCGCGGAGAACAAACTGAAAATAAGCGTTGGTTGTCTCTTCGGTGCGGTAGCTAACACAATCCAGTGAGATTCGGTGCGTATAAACGCCGTCCCGCTTAAGAGTGCGCTGAAGTAACGCCAGGGCGGTGTCTTCATCTAGTAGATGGGACCTAGGACCAGCCTGGACGACGACTGGTAAAGCTAGAATGACCATGACAACCGTCGCCGCAAGAAACCGGGAAATGGGATTCATCGATCTAACGGAGGATCGAAAATACACGGGCATCGTTTGTTAAAGCAAGAAAACTACAGCGCAAAACCAAAGACTGGTTTCCCCGCGAATTTCGATCTGCTGGGCCTCTTTCGCCAGAGGGACTGGAATAAAAAGCGGTCGCGCCGGTTAAATTAAACAAATGCAAAGATGCCTGAACGAAGTGGAACTCCGGGACACGACAACGGTCACAGAAGTGTGCAACGAGAGGGTCCGAGAACGGGAAATAATGCGCTTCTGGCCATTCGTTCTTATTGCCGTTTGGATTTTGTGTGGCCGAGCCCAGGCTGGCTCCATCCTTGTCACAGTGAAAGACGGCCGAGGCACACTTGTTTCCGATGCCGTCGTTTATGCAAAACCAAATGAGCCGGTCGTTTCGCTTGAAAAGAAGCAGGTAGTGATCGAACAACGAGACAGGCAGTTTGTTCCGTACGTGACGGCAATCCAGGTCGGCACCTCAGTGACTTTTCCAAATAGGGACAGCGTTCGCCATGATGTTTACTCCTTGTCACCGGCAAAGGAATTTGAACTGCCGCTTTATGCTGGCATTCCGACCGAACCAGTCACATTTGATAAGGAAGGGTTCGTCACCCTTGGCTGTAGCATTCACGACTGGATGGTCGCTTACATAGCCGTGTTGCCGACTCCGTATTTCCAGGTGACGGGTAAGGACGGGCGCACCGTGCTGGAAAATTTGCCGGTCGGGCAATATTCCGTTGAAGTTTGGCAGCCATTGCTGAAAGGTGCGCCGGAAAAATTCGGGCAACATGTCGATCTTGCCGATGGATCGAAAGAGTTGCTCTTCACTCTGGACTTGAGGCGCGACTCCCGGGCAAAGAACGCGCCGTTACCAAACGGAGGATAATCGCTGAAATTTCGTTTCCGCAGTTTCAGGGGGCGCCTCCTCTTTTTTCTAATCGCGCTTCTTACGCTATTGCAAAGCACCACTTACTTCGTGGTAAAGCGCGCCAATCGCCAACACGCGCTCGCACAGATCGAAGCGAGCCTGCGCGCGGGCGCGCACATTTTCGAGAAGCTCATCGAGCAACGCAATCTTCAGATCACCAGCGCGGCGGCGATCCTTTCTCGCGACCACGCTTTCCAAGTTGCTTTTGCTGGCGCCGAGCAAGATCGCGCCACCACGTTATCAGCCTTGGAAAGTCTGCAGACCCGCAGCAAAGCGGATCTTGTTCTTATTGCGTCACTCGACAAGGAGTTGCTCTTTGATACGTACCGGCCAGCGCTACACGGCGTTGCATTTCCTTTTCCGCAGCTGATTGAGAAAGCGGAAACATCGGGGAACACCTATGCGTTCGTGGTCCTGGAAAAAGAACTTTACGCCATGGCGATCACGCCGCTGCGGGCGCCCGATCCGATCGCGTGGCTTTGTCCCGCCTTTCGGATCAATGATGCATTTGCGCGAGAGATCAAGGCCTACTCGAATTTAGAGATCACATTTTTCGATCAGTCCGATCCGCGAAAAATTAATGTTCTCCTCGCTACCACTTTCGATGGGAAAGAGCGCGAGGCGTTGGTTTCAACCTTCCAGGAGCGTGCATTCGTCCCACAGCGAATTACGGATGTCAGGTTGAACGGTGAGCGTTACGTTAGTTATTTGCTTCCCCTTCCGACCGAAACCGGAAGCGCTGCCGTGCTTCTCCAACGCTCGCTTGATAGGGAACTGGCACCGTATCTTCGCCTCGAGCAGACCTACTTGATTCTTGCTCTTCTTGGGCTGGGGATTTCGGCTGCAGTTGGAGTTTGGATCGCGCGCGGCGTGTCCAAACCAGTTCTGCAGCTCGCCGAAGGGGCGCGCAAAATCGGGCAAGGCGACTACCAACATCGCGTCAATGTGAATCAACCGGATGAGATGGGACTGCTCGCCGCCTCCTTTAATCATATGAGCAAGGGTTTGGCGGAACGGGATCAAGTTCGCGATTTACTCGGCAAAGTCGTCTCTCCCGCTGTGGCTGCGGAACTGTTGCGCAAGGATGTGAAACTGGGAGGCGAAGAACGCAAAGTCACCGTCCTCTTCTCAGACGTGCGGAGCTTCACCACCATGTGTGAAGCGTTTGCTCCCCAGGAAGTGTTGGGGATCCTGAACCGCTATTTCACTCGCATGAGCGCGATCGTGGAAGCGCATGGCGGCGTCGTCGACAAGTATGTGGGCGACGCGATCATGGCATTATTTGGCGCGCCGCTGGCTAATCCCGACGATGCCGATCGCGCGATGGAAACGGCGCTCGAAATGTGTGAAGCCTTGGATGAATTAAACGCGCAGCAACACCTCCGCGGGCATCCGGCCATCAATATCGGTATCGGGATAAATACTGATGTAGTCATTGCCGGGAACATGGGTTCGCAGACGCGATTGAATTATACGGTGATCGGCGACGGAGTGAATCTTAGCTCGCGATTGGAAGATCTGACCAAAACGCCTGAGTACGCGACCCGAATTATTATTTCTAGTACAACACTGGCGAAAGCAAAAGGACGGTATCACACTCGGCCGCTCGGCGAAGTCGCGGTGAAGGGAAAGCGAAAACCGACCAAGATTTATGCACTTCTCGGACGCGTAGCGACACCGACTTGAGCGAGAAGGTTGGATGATTCGTCGCTCTCGAAACCTCAATGTTACCTGGAGAGCTTAACGCCAGGTTTATCTGACACGTTTCGTATTGCAACTGCTTCCCCACGAACCCTGCGTGTTTTTGTAATCTCCTGCATCGCTTGCCGTACTCCTGGCAAATGCCCAAGCAGTTCCTGGAAAGCTCGGCGAGAAACCGCAACCACATCGAGTGTGGTGGCTGCGCGAAGAGTGGCATTGCGCGGCTGCTTGGTCAGGAGCGCGGTCTCTCCAAAAACCTCGCCATCTCGCAGAGTAGCGAGCCTAGTGCCATCGAGCTCAACCGTGGCTTGGCCTTTGACAATGAAGTACACTTTGTCCCCGGTGTCACCGTTGCTGAAGATCGTCTCCCCCGTTTCAAAATGTTCGCGGTGCACATTCTGCTCGTGAAAGAGCCGTAATTGGGTGATATCCCGCGGCAGGAAAGCATCGAGAATCCAATCGGCTATGAGCCGCAGTTGACCATCCAATCCTGGGAACTTCGTGACATAGACACCGCGCCATAGCATCCATGCTAGGATTCCTTTGAGTCGGATCCCGAAAACCTCAGCGACTGCCGAGCGGCGACCCAACGAGCCCAGCTTTCCCAACCCGGTGAATTTGAAAATCTTCCTCGGAGTGCCACGGAACGACGCAACAATGTTTTCTGCGCAGATCTTTGCTTGTCGGAGTGCATGCTGCGCAGTCGGCGGCGAGACCTGTCCGTCGCCTTGTTTGATTGCGGCACAATCACCGATCGCCCAGACGTTCGGCCAATCAGCGACCTGGGTGTCTTGGTGGACGGTAATGCGTCCCTTGTCCTGGGGGAATGGTAGCGACGTAAGCAGCGGATGTGGCCCCGCCGGCACAGTAGCCACAGTCGTTCTCGTCGCGATCGTTTCAGTTTTGCCGGTTGCTTGGCCCTCGACGATTACTGCTCGCGCGCTCACCGCTTTAAGGCCGACACCCAACCGGATTTCGACCCCGCGTTTCAGCAATAAATCCTGCGCGAATGTCGCAAGTGATTCCGTTACCTCGGGTAGAATGCGGTTGCCGCGCTGAAGCAAAATCAGCCGCAAGTCGTTTTCCGAGATATTGTGGTAAGCGCCAACCGCATCTCGCAGGAAATCGTTCATCTCCGCAATGCATTCAACGCCCGAGAAGCCTCCGCCGGCGACCACGAACGTGAGCAATCGACTTCGAATTTCTGGATCGGGCTCCGTTTCGGCTTCTTCAAGTACACGCACAAGTTGATTGCGCAGATAGAGTGCGTCGCTCAGGTATTTGAAGGGGCTCGCGTGTTCACGCATGCCCGGTATCTTTGAGTAATCCAGGCGTGTTCCCAATGCGATTACCAGATGATCGTATTGAAGGGAAATGGATGTCGGACGTATGCCGGGACTCAG
>Ga0066388_100000685_pt1 | contig 16960 bp, 36 predicted proteins | sample PanSoiMetaGPlot6_FD_64539 | JGI IMG/M metagenome (GOLD analysis project Ga0066388, IMG submission 64539) | Tropical forest soil microbial communities from Panama analyzed to predict greenhouse gas emissions - Panama Soil - Plot 6 (Hybrid Assembly) | ecosystem: Environmental > Terrestrial >... | reverse complement strand
GATCGTGAGGTTGATCGCAGTGGCGAGTTCCTCATCGCTGCCGTTCGAGCGCACGACGCGGAACAATGGTCCCTCGCGTTTCGATGCCATCACAGCACGTAGTCGGGTTCTGGCGGGTTATCGTTGTCGGTAAACCATTTCTTCTCGACAAGAAGATCGGTCGCGTATTCGGCGGCCTCTGCCGGATCGGGAAGGCAATCGTCGCCAAGATAGGACCAGACGGCGACAAACAGCGGCTCAAACCCGCATTGCCAGCCGACAAGGCGTGCGTTCGGCGGCGCCTCGTCAACGCGGCGCTCGCACAGCGCATCGTCAACGGCGTAGCTCACGTAGCGCAGGGCTTGTTCGCGTTTCATCGTTTTTCTCTCCTCACAGCGACGTATAGAGGCCGGTGGCCTCCTCGAACACGTCGGCGAGCATGTCGCAGTAGACACCCTCGGACTTGCTCACGACCTCCACCGCGGTGAGGCCCTCGGCGTCCTTGCCGAGCCGCAGAAATTCCACAGTGTAGAGATCGGCGGGGGTGAGCACGATGCGCACACCCATGATGCGGTCCTTGGTCGATTTCGTCGGCAGGCGGAAGCTCAGGCCGGGGCCGGCTTCGAACATGCCGGAGCTAAACGAACTCGCGCCCGTCATCGCGATGAATCGCTTGCCGCCTAGCTGCATCAGGATGGTGCGGGCGATCGCCAGCGTGTCCCAGCCTTCGGTGAGCGTCTTTTCGATTGTCGTCTTGTCGGTCATGATTCCCTCCTCACTTGGTTTTGGCGAATGCCTTCGCCGCGAGCCGCAGGCGCACCAACTCGGCCATGTCGGCGACATAGATCGCCTCACCGCCGTCGCCGTAGCGGTCCGGATCATTCTTCGCGCCGTAGCGCGCGACATAGCCAGCGCGCGAGCCGCCGCATTGCTCGATCCACTTCTCTTGCGCGGCGATCGCTGCCGCCAGCCGCGGCTTGCGTTGCAGCTTCGGGCATTCGGCTGCCTCGGTGTCGTTCTGGCACGCGCGGTGCACGATCTTGTAACAGCGGTTGCACATCTGGCTCATCGTCATCTCCCTCACTTGGTCTCGGCGAACGCCTTGCGCGCCTCGGGCAGGCCCTTGGCGAGGTGATCGCCGCTCTCGCGGTTGCTGTCGTAGGCGACCTTGGCAGCGGTCCATTTCCGCAGCAACGGCAACCCGGCCTCGGGCACCGCCTCGCCGTACTTTTCCAGGAACGCGGTGGCCTCGGCGCCGCTGCTGTATTCCGACAGCCCGGCCCATTCCACGTGGCCCTCTTCGTTGAGGTACAGCGCGCCGCCAAACTTGGCGTAGGTCGAGGCCTTCGGCTTGTTCCACACGTGGCCCCGCTTGGGGTTGGTGGTCTGGCTCAGGAGCCGGAAGCCGCGCTTGGGGTGCCACTCAAGCCAGTAGCGCACCTTGCACCGCAGGCGGAAGCCGTAAGGATAATCCTCAACGACATAAGCCGTTTCGGGCGAGGTGTGGCCTTTCAAGAGTTTCATGGTTCGTGGTCTCCGTTTTTTGTGTGGGAGCATTCCGGCGTGGCTCCCTCGCGCCGCCCTCCGGCTCCGCCGCAGGGTCCGGGGAGCGGCCCGCGGGCCGCTCCGTTTCACTCCGTCCAGTTGTGGAACTCTTCGGCGAGTTCGAACTGGGTCCAGGTGCCGCTATCGGTGGTGACAGGTTCCCAAACCTTGATGATCCCTTTCTTCACCAGCGACGCGACGACACCGCCCAACTGCCGAGGAGTGGCTACGCACTCGCGGGCCTCCTCGATCAAGCCAAAGTCGTGGCCGTTTCCGGCGCTCGATTTTACGAGCGCGGTGAGCACGCTCTTTTCCAGGGCTGTCAGTTTCATCTCTTTTCCCTCTCTCTTACGCCCCTAATATACGCCATTCTGGCGTAGTGTCAAGATGTCACCAACAGAAAAAGTGTGGCAGGCGGTCGCAGGGTGGCGCGCTACCGCTTGCGCCGTCGCGCGGTCAGGTGCTCGCGCCGCAGCAATTCGCGCTCGACGGCGGCGCGGACAAAATCGGTTCGATCCTCGCCCTCGGCGAGCGCGGTCTCGATCCGCTCGAACGTGCCGGCGGCGAATCTCGCTTGCATGTCTTCGGACCATCGCTTTGGTCTGCCGACCTTGCCCATGGCTTCAACTCCCCTCGCGCTTGTTGTGTCGGACCAACTCCGGCGGGAACGTGTAGCCCTCGCCGTGTTTCCACTCCATACACGTGAAATCACCGCCATCGGTGACGATGATGCGATGCCACAACCCGGCACGCGCTTGCGGGCCCTCGGCGAACCGTTTGAAACCACGCACCGCGGCCTCGCCGGTGCACCACCGCATGGCGTAGAAATAGCGGCCGTCGCGAAAGAACACGGCGACGCTGTACTCCTTGCGCTCGGGATCGTCATCAGGATCGGCCATAGGATTAACCCTCATTGAAACAGGTCATGGAGATGACGTGATTGAGGGCCTCGGCAATGCCGGCGCGCGTTGGTTCGACCTCGATCGCCTCCACCTCCACGTGCCAATGTTTCCAACCGTTCTCTTGCCGAGCCTCCTCTATGGATTCCTTCCGATACTCGCGCGCGTGGCGGTCCGCCTCGGCTTTGGTGGCAAACCAGTAGAGCCGCAATTGCGTGTCGTTCGTGGTCACTTGCCAGATTTTCATGCCTCATCTCCCATAGCGGTTTGCCTCCATGCGCATGCGCCGCCGCGCGGTCTCGCTGGCGATGTTGTGGAGGTACGCCTCGGCGCGCGTCACCGTGGCCTCGATCGGCTCGGCGAGCACATACCAGCGGGTCCATATTTTCGCCGGGATGTCGCCGGGCCGGTAGGGCACGCCGCGCGCGGCGAGCGCCTCGATCACCTTGCGTTTCCATTCATTCATCGCTCGATCTCCTCATCATGTCGGCGCACTGCGGCCCTGATCTTTGCCGCTCGCGCCAGCGCATTTTGCCGCCGGGTTTGCGTGTGATGCCAACCCACACTCGCAGCGCACGGTCACACCGATCGGGCTGCGGCGCTCGCGCACCACGTGGCCGGGCGCCAAGTTCCACTCGGCCAGCACCACGCCGGACCGTTCGCCGACGCGGCGATACCACCGGCCGCTCATGCCGCGGCCACGCGACACTTGCGCCGCCACTCGGCGGCCCAATCGCACGAGCCCTCGGTAACCGTGAGCGGCGACAGCATGTTGAGAAGTTTTGCCGGGCACCCGGTCTCGCACGGACCCATGAACTCGCTCATTTCTTTGTAGCGGAAATTGTAGCCGTCGCGGTTGCCGCGCTTCATCAGCACGATGATGGCGGTGCGCACCTTGCCGCTTTCGTCGGGCACGAGTCGCTCATCCTTGGCGGCCTCCATCTCCACCACGCCGTAGAACACGCCGCGCTTGGTGGTGCTCGCCTTGATCTCCAGGCCGAACTCGCGCGCGAAAAATTCCGCGTCGGTCATGGCTCCGGGAACACGTCGCAATCCAGTCCAACCCATTGTTACCTCCATTTGCTCGGGGTGGTGGTCGGCGCCGTTAGGCGCCGATCGTTAGGTAATAGCCCTTGGCGGTCACCTTGTAGTTTCCGGCGCCGTTCTTGTTGGTCGTGGCGCCGATCGCCTTGAACTTGGGAACCGAGCCGGTGAAGAAAATCACGGCCTCGCGCATCACGGCCATGGTTTCGCTGTTGAGGCTCACCACGGCGTTGATCGGCATTTTCCAGTTTTCTTTGTTGGCGACCGCGCTGAAAGCAGCGTTCAACTCGCCGTGCGTCACGGGCTTGCCGTTGACTTCGGCGACAACTGTCGCCGGCCCGTATTCAGCAAGCTCAGTCATGTCACTCTCCTCTGTTGACATCCCTTATATACGCCACCATGGCGTAGTGTCAAGATGTCACCTTAAGAATTGTTGACGATTTTCACCGCGTTGCGGATGGCGGTTTCGTTGTAGTACGCGCCGTGTTTGATGCGCGACACGCCGTTAACCGCGTCCAGCTTGGCCAGCTTGTTCTTGAGGTAGAACGCGGCCACCTTTTCCGCGGTCGGCTCATCGATCTTGCCGAAGGCCATCAGCATCTCAACCAAGTGGCGCTCGGCGTTCACCCGCCGCACTGCCATGTTTTTGAAGCCTTCCTTCACGGTCAAACCCTTTCTGCGTCCTGGCCCCTAGCTGCCCTCGCCGGCCGCTTCGAACCCCGCGGTGCTCAGTGGCGTGGGGCTCCCCGTTCGCCCTAAATGTAATATGAGAAACTCCGTTGTCAAGGTTTCTCATATGAGATTTATGCATGGCCCCATGCAAATTTGCATGGGTGACATCTTGACACCTACGCCAAAAATGCGTATGTAGAGGGCGAAGGAAGGGAGATCGTCATGATCCGGATCGAAGAAACCCGCAAGCGCCTGGAGGCGTGGCGCGCCCACGTTGTGAGCCTGCCGGTCGCGCATCCGACGTGGGGCGAATGCTTCGCCGAGTTGTGCCGCGCCGTGTTCGAGCATGAGCGCGCTGTGAAGGAAGGGGTTGTGTGATGGCAAAACGCAAAAAGTTCAAGCCGACCGCGCCCATGCTGGTGAAAGAGGCTGCCGAGTGGCGCCGCGCGTTCAACAAATGGCATGCGGTCAACGATGGCACCGAGCCGGTCTATCGCGCCGAGGTGTCGCGGCTTGTTGGCAAGCGTGAGCGGGTCAAATACGAGCGCGCCGCCAAGCATACGCGCGCGCTGGTGCTCTACGCCGCGGCGCTCGGACACAAGCGCGGGCTCCTCCCATATGACTTGCGGGAGTGTGGCGCGACGTGGGCCGAGGGTGCCAAGCCCGGTACCGCGTTCGTGACGTTCAAGCCGGAGGCCGGCGCGTCGGTGACGATCCCGCTCAGCTTCCTCGATTGGGAGCCGGACGAGCCGGTTTGTGAAACTGATTTGCTGCTTGCGGCGTAGTTAGGGTGACATCTTGACACTCAGGCGGGAGCCGCCTATGTACGGTGTGAAGGAAAGGAAACAGGAGAAACGAATGAAACTTGGAACGCAAACGGGCAGCATGACGAACCACCTCCTGAGCCGGGCGGTTGTTGGCCAGCCGGAGCCGGCCGAGGGCATGGGCGCGACGATCCTGTGCTACTCGGATCGCCATGCCGCAACGATCACTCACGTGACCCGCGCGCATAAGACGACCGTGGTCTACGTCCGCCAGGACAAGGCGACGCGCACCGACAAGAACGGCATGAGCGAAAGCCAGTCCTGGGCGTTCGAGCCGAACCCGCAGGGTGCGCTCTACACTTTCCGCCAGAGCAAGAACGGCCAATGGGAAGAGGTGCGCGTCAACGAGAAAACCGGCCGCTTCAACAAGATCGAGGGCAACGGTCTCCGGATCGGCGAGCGCGCGGAATATTACGATTTCACCCGGTGAGGAGGCGGGGCGAGGCGAAGGCCTCGCCCTTGTGACATCTTGACACTTACGCCGCAATGGCTATCTAACTGCAACAGAGGAGAGGGGAATCAGTGACTGACACGCTTGCTTATTCCAAGCGTCTGCAAGAGGCCGGGGTGCCGGTGGCGCAAGCGGATGCCCACGCGCGTGCGGCGCATGAATTTTTCAGTGGCGCTGTAGCCACCAAGGCCGATATCACTGAGTTGCGCCAAGCCACCAAGCACGATTTTGCCGATGTACGCCACGAGCTTGCAACGCTGCGCCACGAGATTGCGGCGCTGGAAAACCGTCTGATCATCAAGCTCGGCGCGATCATGATTGCGCTCGCCGGCCTCACTTTGGCAATTGCCCGGATGTTGTGGTGAAAGGAACGAATTGCATGCCCAAGATCATGGAGCCAGAGGAATTCCGCCGCGCGCTCGATCGCCTCGGTATCAACATCAGTGCGGCCGGTGAGGTGCTCGGCGTTTCCAAGCGGCAGGCGTTGCGCTACGGCACCGGCGACACCGAGGTGCCCGAGGCGGTGGCCAAGCTGCTACGCATTGCCCTCCGGCGCAAAATCCCCGCCGACGACATCAGGGACCTGTGACGATGGCCGACGATCCCGTGACGTTTGAATTCATCGGCCGCCAGCTAGCCGCGCTGCAAGCCGACCGGCGGGCCGACCGCGCTGAATTGGCCGATATGCGGCGCGTTACTTTGCAGGTGCTCGATTTGCTCAAGCGCATCGAACGCCGGCTTGATGACTTGCGCGATGACATAGCTGAGCGCGCCAACCAACTCGCAAAGGAACACATGGAATTGTTGGAGCGCGGCGGCTGAATGGGTGTCCTGATCATCACCGAGACGCACCGGCGGCGCATCCGCGAGATGATCACCGCGGCGCGTGCGCGCCCGGTGCCGTGGGAAACGATGAGGCCGGGCGCGGTTCTTGATGACAAGCCTGTGCTCACGCTGGCCGAGCGCGTGGCCGGCATTGAACGGCCACCGAGCCAACACATCATCCTCGGCACTTACCGGGTGGCGTTTTCATTCGAGTATCAGCCGGCCGGGCTGTTGCGCCATCTCTCGGTGTCGAGCGAGCGGCCGGGCAAGGTCCCGACACCGATCGTAGTCGAGCGCATCGCGCGGGAGTTCGGTTTTTATGATTGCGCCGAACAACGCGCGTGGCTGGAGGAGTTCGATCCTGGCCACTATGCGGTGAATATCGTTGAACTCGTTGAGCCGGCCGCGCACCTCGGGACAATGCAATGAGCGCAGTGGTCACACTCGAACTTGCCAATACGCTGCCGCGCAAGTGCGGCGGCTGCACCTTGTGTTGCAAGTTGTTGCCGGTGGCCGAGATAAATAAAAAAGCCGGCGTGCGGTGCCGCCATCAGGCGTATGGCAAAGGGTGCCGGGTCTACCACAACGGCCTGCCGGCGTCGTGCCGGCTGTGGTCGTGCGCGTGGCTTACCAAGTCATTCAACGGGCCGCGGCCGGATCGCGGGCACTACGTCATCGATATCCTCCCGGATTACATCACCGTCGATCCAGGGGAGGGCGGGAAGCAGCAACTCACCATCCCGGTGGTGCAAGTGTGGATCGATCCCGATTATCCCCATGCGCACCGCGATCCGGCGCTGCGTGCCTACCTCGCCGAGCGCAGCAAGGACGGGGTTGCCGCGTTAATCCGGTTCAATGAACGAGAGGCGTTCGTGCTGTTTCCGCCGGCCATGACCGGCGGCGAGTGGGTGGAGGGGCGCTCGAACGTCGCGCCGGTGGCGCAGCATTCCTTCGCCGAGATCGCGCGGGCGCTGGCGAAATGATTGCGCGCTGCGTCAAATCGGCGTATATGTCGCCGTGACGCACGACCTGGAGGGTAGGGAATGAAAGCGAGCGAGTATCGGGCCGCACTGGAGAAATTCGATATCAGCATTGTCGGCGCCTCGGCAGTGTTCGGCGTGTCGCGGCGCTCGGCGCAACGCTACGCGGCCGGCGACCACATTCCGGGGCCGCTGGCGCGGCTGATTCGCATGGCGGTCCGCCACGGCTACACGGCCGAGCAACTCACGGCGCTCGGCGATGCGGCCCGGAAAGCCAAGCGCCTGCCGCGGCGCAAGGCGGCGTGAGAAAGGAAAAGAGCCACAAAATGGCTGAGGTTGACATCACCATGATACAGAAGATGGTCCAGCAGGTGCTCGACCAAAACGACGCAATGCGTGCGGAATTTCGCCGAGAAATAAGCACGCTTCGCTTCGATGTAGAAAACGGCTTTCGTGCACTGGAGCAAAGGCTGGATGGCCAGATGGTTGAAAGGCTGCGGTTCAACGAGCGTCTAGACGGCATCGGGCATCAGATCAGAACGCTCATGCAGCGCCTTGACAGGATGGATCACGAGTAAGCCGCTAGACTGCGCTAGAAATTCCAACACGCACCCGCTCGCGCCAAATTGGCGCTTGCCAGTTACCCTGACTGGTGTCACCATTCTGGCTTGGGTAGGGCGGGCCGATCAACCCAAAAGCAAAAAAACTCTGAGCCACGAAAGGATGACCACCGATGGCAATCATGCCTAAGTTGCTACGGGTGACCGCGATAGTTTCCGACAAACAGATACACGACACGTTGACCTATTTCGCGGAACAGAAAGCCTACAATGTTGAGGTTCACCCGGTCCCGCCACCGGCCGGGTTGATCGCCGGACCCAAGGAAGCCTCGCCCGCGCCCGCGCTCGCGCCCGCGCATGCGAGTGATGCCGAGGCGGTGAAAGCGTTCATCGGCGTTAAGCGCCAACGCGATAGCGCGAGCGCGCAAATCCGCGAGGAGATCGTCAAGTCGCTGATCGAAAGCGGCGAGGCGCGCACAACCGATTTTTTCAAGCGCAAGGGCACCAGCCGGCACGCCGTGAGCAACGCGGTGTTTTTTCTGACGCAACGCAAGCTGATGAAAAAATTCGGGCACCAGCATTACAAAGCAACACCTAAGTTGCTCGCTGCTGCCGGCAATGGAGCGGCATCATGACCACGGTGCTCAGGGCATATCGCTCCTACAATTTCAAAGACAAGGACCCTTGCATTGATGAGTCGCGCACGGCGATCCGAGACTCAGGGATGAGCTATAGCGAGGTGTCGGAGGCAAGCGGCGTGTCGGTGTCGACGCTCTATCATTGGTTTCACGGTACAACGCTGCGGCCGTCGCATGCGGCCCACATGGCCGTGATCCGCGCCTGCGGCTATGATTACAAGCTGGTGAAATTGGCGCGCGTCATCCCGATGGAGCGAGGCCGCAAGCGCGCCTGAAAAGGGCGGGGCGGCCCGCGGCTGAGGGAGGGCCGCCCCTTCGGCGCTCCACCCGAGTGGGCCGGGCGAGTGCCGATCACGTTTCCCTGTTGGGCACGAGAAAGACAATGATCGGCGTGATCGCGGCGATCAGCGACAGTGCCCATTGCTCATTGAGCCACGGCAGTGGTCCGATGGTGACCTCCAGGATTGCCAGCAATCCCATGACGGCCGCGGCAATGGCTTTGTCGAAGCTGGTGAACATTGCGAGCCTCCCTCCCGATCGGGTGAAAGCTATCACCTGATCATAAAACGAATGTGGCTAAGCGGCAACACCGCGCCTTGACGCTGCCGTACTTGGCGGCCTATAAAACGCGCTTCGTGGTTCGCTTGGCTAATGGTCGACTGATAACGGCGACGCACCCTCCCCATTCCCGCGCCCCTACGCGCTCGCGTCGCCCCTTTTTTCATTCAAAGCCCGTCCGGCAATTCCAGCGTGAGTCGCGCCCCGTCCGGGAGCGCGTCGAACCATTGCGCCACCGCCGCGATCTCGCTGGTGGCGAACATCACGGCCGCGCGCGGGAACAGCCGCGCCACCGCGCGCCGCGCCAGCGGCGGCACCTCTTGCGCTTCATCGATCAGCGCCAGCGGACACTCGGCCTCGGCGACAAGCTGGCCGGCGAATACGTCGGCGGCGTCAACAATGCGCTCGCGTGCTTTGAATCCGCGATAGGTCTCGATCGCCTCCAGGACGAACGACAGCGCTGGCAACCGCTGCCCGTCGCCGATCATTTCCGCAAACAACTCGGGCGCTTGCCGCTCCGCGAGCCGCGCCCGTAGATCGAGGTCGAGCGCGGCAATGATATCATCCTTGCGCCCGCGCAAAAACTTGGCCGCCTCCTCTTCGCTCAAGCCGGCGGCGCGGCGGATGAGTGTGAGGTGGTGCTCGATCACGCGGCGCCGATGCCCTGCCTTCACCAGCGGCAATTGCCACGAGTGCGCATGTGCCACCGCCAGCACGGTGCCGGCGAGGTGCGGGAAAAAAGCCTGCCGCGCGGTCGGGTCGACCGCATCACCGATCGCGCATTGGAGCGCGTAGGCCACCGCTTCCTCATGCGCCAGGACAGCGGCGTAGCTGATCGGAATTCCGAATTCGTGCGCTGCCTCGGCCGCCATGGCGGCGAGCGCCGCGGACTTGCCGACGCCGCCGACCAAGCCGACCGCGAACCGGCGCCGGGCGATCAGGAGCGGGCGGATCGCTAACGCGGCGGCTCGACTATCTGCCACCTCACCGGTTATACATGGCTCACCCGAATGGGAGATGCGCATGGCGCAAGTTATCCCATTTAACGATCCGGCCGCCAGCCTGGAGCGCGACCGCAGGGTGTTTCGGCTGCGGCTGGCCGGCGGCTCGGTGCGCGCGATCGCCGAGGAGTTGGGCTGTTCCACCGATGAGGTGGAGTCCGCCCTCGCACGAAGCTTGGGCGCCGTCACGCCGGGGATGCGCCAGCGCGCCATTCAACTCGAACTCGATCGACTCGATGCGCTGCAGAAGGCGCATTACGACAAGGCGTGCGGTGGCGATATCGACGCCACCGCAATCTCGCTCAAGATCATGGAATTGCGCGCGAAGATGCTCGGTCTGATGGCGCCGCAGCGCTCAGATGACGTGCTCGGCCGCGCGCTCGCCGACAAGCACGAAAGCACCACCGATCGCATCCGCCGCGCGCTCGATCTCATCGTGAGCGGCAAAGAGATCGATGGCGAGGTGGTCAAAGAGGACGGATGAGCGACCGTTTTCTACAGGAGGTGTGCCGCATACACGACACGCGTGCCGCGGTGGCGCGGCTGTCAGTGGCGGAGCGCTTGCGGCTCGCCGATCACCTCGGCGACGGCATGGCAGGCGAATGGATGTTTGCCGCGCGCCACGAGCAATTACCGCCGCGGCAATTGGATTGGTGTTGGCTGTTTCTCGCCGGCCGCGGCTCCGGCAAAACGCATTCCATGAGCGCCGCCGCGCACACCGCGGTCCGCGCCGGGTTGAAGCGCCTGCATCTCATCGGCCCGACCGTCGCGGATTTGCATGACGTGAACCTGGAGGGACCGGCCGGACTGCTTGCCACCGCCGGCCGCGACATGCGCCCGCGGTGGGTGCAAACCAAGCGCCGGCTCGAATGGCCTAACGGCGCCATGTGCGTGTTCTTTTCCGGCGAGGAGCCCGATTCGTTGCGCGGTCCGCAGTGCGAACTCGCGATCATCGATGAGATCGCGCGGATGAGATATCAGCAAGAAGTTTGGGACATGATGATGCTGGGGCTTCGCCTCGGCGACATGCCGCGCATATTGCTTGGCACCACGCCGCGGCCCACACCGTTTATGAAAAAGCTGATCAAGATGGATGGGGTGCAGATCACCACCGGCTCCACCTACGACAACGCGCGCAATCTGTCGCCCAAGTTCCTGCAGAAAATCCGCGAACTCTACGAGGGCACACGGCTCGGCCGGCAAGAACTTTATGGCACCATGCTCCTCGATCCGCCTAACGCGCTGTTCAAGGATGAATGGCTCAAGCACGAGCCGATCGGTGAGGATGAGATCGAGCAAGCCACGATCGGCGTTGATCCGTCCGGCGGCGGTGACGAGATCGGCATTGTCGCGTCGGCGTTGTTGACCAATGGTGAATTTGCCGTGCTTGCCGATCGCACCATCGTCGGTTCACCCGCTGCGTGGGGCGATGCCGTGGTCAAGGCGCACGATGATTTTGATGCTGATGATGTGGTGGTGGAGCGGAATTTCGGCGGCGACATGGCCACCGATGTCATCCGCCAAGCCGCTGAGCGCGCGCACCAGGAAGGCCGGCGTGACAACAACATGATCGCGATTCGCGAGGTCAGCGCCTCGCGTGGCAAGGTCATGCGCGCTGAGCCGGTGTCGCTCCTGTATGAGAAAGGTCGGGTAAAGCACCGTCGCGGACTCGACCAGCTTGAGGCCGAAATGCTGTCATTCTCGCGCGAATGGGACCGCGCGGTTGACGGCTCACCCAATCGGCTCGATGCTTTGGTTTGGGGTCTCACCCGATTGGGTCGTATAATCGCGCACGTTCCGATCGCATGAGGTGGGTGCCATGGAGAATTTCAGCATCAGCCAGGCTTGCGTCGAATGCCGGGTTTCGCCGGTGACGCAACTGCCGGACCCGTGGCCGCCGTTTGAGGTGCCCGAACCGACACCACGTGATGCCAGAACAGGAGGCAAGTCATGGCCTGTGCAGGATGCGGGTCAGCGCGCGCGGCGCTAGGGAGCGCGGTGAGGTCGGGCAATATTCGCGGCGCCATGGGCGCGGTGCGAACGGGCATGAACATCATCCGCGACAAGGCGCGCGGTACCTACAACGATGCGCAGTATCGCGCGCAACAGAATCAGCAACAGGCGGGCACGCCGTACCGCCGACCACCGGAGAGAACAAAATGACTGGACGCCAACCGCAACGACGCGACCCGGCCGAGCCGCCACCGCTGCCGCCGGAAGAGGAGCCGCAGCCGGCGCCAAAGCCGGACAACGGCGAAGACGACGGCGACGACGACGGGGAGGACTAACGTGGGGTGTGGCGGTTGCTATCAAGCGCGCTTTCAGTTTGTGCAGGCCGCGCGGAGCTTCGACGTGAGGGGTGCGGCGCAAGCCGTGGCCAAGGGGGTGCAGATCAACGTCGACAAAATGCGGGCGCGGTATGGCCGTCAGGTGATCGTCAAGGCGACGCCGTATCGCCCACCGGCGAAGCAACCCGAGCGCAACACATGACGTGACCATGTGGCCGTTTCGCAAGCAGCAAACACCCACTGAATCGCGCCCGAGCGCGCCGTCCGAGGTCGCGATCGGCGATAGTGTCAACCTCGATAAATTGTCGGCTGATCTCACGCGCGAATATGTGCGCTCGATCTACCTGTGGCGCGCGGTCGATATGATCGGCGCCATGGCGGCCTCGGTGCCGCTCAAGGTGTACAAGGAATCGGATAACAGCCAACTCAGTCGCGCCGAGCTTGAAGTGGAGAACTTGCTGGTGCGGCCGAATCCACAATGGACCGGTCACGCGCTGCAATATTTCGTGGCGGTGTCGCTCGCGGTCGCCAACAAGGCTTTTCTGTTGCGCGTGCGCGGCGCTGGCGACGTGACGCAAGAACTGTGGCCGCTTACGCCGAATGAGGTGACGGTCATCTACAAGCTCGGCTCGCGCATGATCGAGGCGTTTCAGGTCATGCACGAAGGGCAGTCGGTGAAATACGAAGTGGATGACGAAGGCGAATCTGATGTGATCTTTTTGCGCCGGCCGGCGCTCAATCGGCAAACCGACAAGGCGCCGGCCGTGATCGCCGCGCCACCGGCCGAGGTGTTCACGCGCGTGCTGCAGCGCTGCGCCGACATCGTGTCAAACTCCTCGAACATCACCGGCCTGCTGAGCACCGAATCCGAGATGGCTAAAGGTGCGGTGCAGGAGATCAAGGACAAAATCTCAAAATTCAAAACCGGCCAGGAGCAATCCGGTGGAACGCTGGTGACCGCCAATGCGAAATGGAATTTGACGCGACTGTCGGAGGACCCGGCGTCGGCGTTGAGCGTGGAGATCAAGGATTCGCTGGCGCGCGACGTGGTGATGACGTTCGGCGTGCCGACGCAACTCGTGGGTCTGCCGGGAACCGATACGTACAACAATCTGGCGATGGCGCGCGTTGGCTTTCTCACCGACACGGTGCTGCCGGGTTATATCGGCCTCTATGTCGCCGGGCTCAATCACGCACTGATGCGCAATGGCGCGGAGATACGGCCGGACATCGAACACATCCCGGCGATGATCGCTGGCCGCCGCGAGATGATCGAGATGACCGCCAAGGCATCGATGCTGTCGGTCAACGAACAGCGCGCGCTCCTCGGCTATCCGCCGTATGACGAAGACGATACGGCCAATATTCCCGTGAAGCTGGAAGAGTTGCGGATCAGGCGCGCGGCGATCGAGGCACAGATGGGGGGCGTGTCGAACCTACTCGGCAAGGCGCCAACGTGAGGAAGTGCGATGCTGCAGCAACAGTTAGTCCGATACGATGCCGCGTGCCAAGCATTGGCCGAGGCGCATGCGGTTGATGAGGTCAAGGACATCCGCGACATGGCGGTGGCGATCTCTAGTTACGCGCGCCAAGCTCGCAACAAAGAGCTTGAGATCGAGGCGTCGGAAATCCGCTTTCGTGCTGAGCGGCGCATCGGCGAGTTGATGGAACAACAGCGCCGCACGATCGGGTTCAACGAAGGCGGCCGGCCTAGCAAAACCGGGTCCAAAACGGACCCGGTTTTTACCCTGTCCGAGGCGGGAATCGACAAGCATCTGGCCGATCGGGCGCGCAAGTATGCCGCCGTGCCGACCAAACGGTTCGAGCAACTGATGGCGGAGCGGCGCGAGCGGATCGCACAGGAAAACGCCAGAGTCACGATCAACCTCCTCTTGTTCGATGACAAGGCCGAACGGCGAGCCCAACGTGAGGCCGAGCTAGGCGCGAAGCTGTGCGCGGGCAAGCGCTACGGCGTAATCGTCGGAATGATCGCGCTCGATCGGCATGGGGCGCCGTCAAGCACGGACGTGATCGCGACACGCGACGTGGCATCGATCGCCGCCGATGATTGCGTGCTCGGGCTGTGGGCCTCGGTGCCGATGCTGGTGCACGCGCTCGACGTGATGGAGACGTGGGGCTTCGCCTATAAAACGCATTGGGTATGGGCGAAGGATCGCATCGGGCCCGGCCATTGGAATCGCAACAAGCATGAGCTTTTCCTGTTCGGCACGCGCGGTCACGTGCCGTGCCCGGCGCCGGGCCAGCAGTGGGACAGCTTGCTGGAAGCGCCGCGGCGCGGCGATTGGGAGAAGCCGGAGATATTTCTGGAGATGCTTGAGGCGTATTTTCCGCACATCCCGAAGATCGAACTCAACCGGCGCGGACCGCCGCGCCACGGGTGGGCTGCGTGGGGCGTTGCTGAGGAAGCCGAAGCGGTGGCGTGAATGCTGATCAACATCAGCAGCGATCGCGAATTCCAGCGCTACCTTGACCGCACCGAACAGCGCTTGCACGTGGCCATGGTGCCGGTGCTCGCCGGTGCGATGCGGCTGCAATTGACTGACGGCGGTATCGCTGCTGAGGATTTCATTAAACGCCGCGGCGAAAAGATTCTCGTGCGGCATTACAAGCTGATCTTCAATCAGATGTACACGGCGACGTGGCATCAGGTGCAAAAGCAGGCGCGCACCGGTGTGACGGCGTTCATGGAGCGCATGCTGTCGTGGATCGAGCGCGAGGCGGCAACGCGCATCCAATTCATCTCGCAATCGACCGCCGACCTGATCCGCGATTTTATTTTCCAGGGTGTGCAGGACGGTTGGAGTAGCACCCGGATCGCGCGCGAGATCGTGCAGGAAATTCCCAACATCTCGCGCAAGCGTTCGGCGACGATCGCCCGGACCGAGACGCACGGCGCCGCGATGTGGGCGATGGATGAGACGATTGACGAACAACGAATCCAAATACAGACAAAGCAGTGGTTTACGGCAAGCGACACGCGCGTGCGCCCAAGCCATCAAGCGATGCATGGCGTAACCATTGCACGCAACGAGCCGTTCGATACTGATGACGGGCAGATGATGTTTCCCGGCGATGATTCGATGGGCGCCGATGCCGGTGGGCTCATCAACTGCCGGTGCAGTCTACTTTACTTCACGTGATCTTCGCCGCGCCGCATTGGCCGCCGATGTGTATGCGCGGCGCGCCAGCGGTCCGCGTTCTCCGGCGAGGAAGCGATTGCTGTCAAAGTAGGTACGCGGCAACAAACCCAACTCGCGGATGACGCGTCGAACGACCGTGCGATTGACTCGGAAGTGTCGCGCAATGCGCGCCTCCGGAATTCCGGCCCAATAGAGGCGGCGGAAGTCACTGAGGTCGTGAAAGATGATTTTTGCCGGCATGACTCAGAAGAAATTTGCGACACCGACAATTACGCACTGACTTTTCGTTTTACAACTAATTTTCATCGTGCGCATGGTCGCACGGATGAAACAGTATTCCGATCTCAATTGTGCGTTCGAACTGAAATCGGAAGGTGACTCGGTCGCAACATTCACCGGCGTCGCCTCAACATCTGACACTGACTCTCACAACGACATCATCGAAGCCGGCGCGTTCGAGCCGATCGAAACCAAGCTCGCGCCGAATGGCGAATTGATTCCGAACGTGATGATGCTGCGTGATCATGATCGCGCGCAAGTCATCGGCGGCTGGCGATCGTTCGAGCAACAGGGCAAGCACCTGATCGTTCAAGGCGAGCTTGCGTTGGAGGTGCCGAAGGCGCGCGAGACCTATGCGCTGATGAAACGCGGCTACTTGTCGGGCCTGTCGGTCGGCTTCTCGGTGCTCGACCGAAAGCACCTCGCCGTCGATGAGCGCACCGGCCGGCGCACGATCAGGAAGGCGTTGCTGCAGGAATGTTCGATCGTTGGCTTTCCTGCCAATCGCAACGCGCGCATTGTCAACGTCAAATCCGAGATCGATGAGTTGCTCGCTGATGGCGGCTTTGATGAGGTCGAAGGCATCGGCCGGCTGTTGCTCGGCTTGTTGTTGCGCGACGCGCGCAAGCCGTTCGGCGATGTCGAGTATGCCGATCCGGGCTATCAGGAAGATAAACGCAAGCGCTACCCGATCGACACCGAAGGCCGCATTCGCGCGGCGTGGAACTACATCCACAAGCCGTCGAATCAATCGTTCTATTCGCGCGAGCAAGTCGACCGAATCAAAGCGCGTATCGTCGCCGCGTGGAAACGCAAGATCGATCCGGAGGGACCTCCGGCCTACCGCGAGGACAAGGCCGAGGGCGGTTTTGCCGATCCCGGCTATTTGGACGATGGGCGCAAACGCCATCCTATCGATACCGAAGCGCAAATCCGCGCCGCCTGGAAAAACATTCACGACCCGACGAACCGCGCTCTCTATTCGCGCGAGCAAGTCTTGCGGATCGAGGAGCGCATCATTGCCGCGTGGAAGGCAAAGATCGATCCGGAGGGTCCGCCGCGTATCCGCGAAAACAACAAGAGTGACCGTGACCAAAGCCTGATCAAAGCGATCGACGATTTCACCCCGATCGATGAATTCGTGGCCGCTGAGCGTTTGCGCGGCCTGATCGAGCAACTGAAAGGTCGCGGCCATGCCTCCTGAAATCAACCTGTCCGAACTGGTGACGGAAATCAAAGCGATCAGCGGAAGCATC
>Ga0066388_100000684_pt1 | contig 16983 bp, 11 predicted proteins | sample PanSoiMetaGPlot6_FD_64539 | JGI IMG/M metagenome (GOLD analysis project Ga0066388, IMG submission 64539) | Tropical forest soil microbial communities from Panama analyzed to predict greenhouse gas emissions - Panama Soil - Plot 6 (Hybrid Assembly) | ecosystem: Environmental > Terrestrial >... | reverse complement strand
GTCGACTGCAGTTCCTCGTTGGTCGTCTCCAGTTCCTCGTGTGCGGACTGAAGCTCCTCGTTGGCTGTCTCCAGCTCCTGGTTGGAGCGCTCGAGCTCATGTTGAAGTTTCACAAATAGCGTGACGTCAGTGAAGGTAACCGAGACACCGATGGCTTCTTTCCCATTGTTGTAGAGCGGCACCACGACCACATCGAGACTTTGGACGCCACCGCTAGGCGCGGCCCGGTCGACGCGCTGGACCCTGACAGGGTTGCGATCTATGTACGCCCTATCAATTAGAGACCTCAACTCGACAGGGCGATAGGAAATCTCGAGATCTTGCAGGGGGCGCCCGAGATCCTGTCCGGAAATACCGAACAGTACGCGCGCCGAATCGTTGGCAAGCACGAGCGTCCCGCTGGCATCCACGACGATTTGCGCGCCGTCAGAGCGTTCGAAGCTCGCTTCACGAAGGCGCTGAAATCTGTTCAGGTTATTGACCGCGTCGTTGTCACCTGCTAGAGCCATGGTCAACAAGCGATCGCGAAGTGTCGCTCTGGAAGCCTTGACGAATATGCGGTGTTTCACGTCCAACTGTCTGAACAAATCACCGTGCGTAAGCAGCATCTCAGCTTTGCCAAGGAACATATAACCGGAGTCGCTCAGGGCAAAATGCAGCCGGGCGAGTATGCGAGATTGCGTCTCCGCGTTCATATACATGAGGGTGTTTCGGCACACCAAAAGGTCAATGCGCGATATCGGTGGATCCTGCACGAGATCGTGACGGCCGAAAATAACCGACCTGCGAAGATCAGCACGAAAAACTTGTCTGCTTCCTGCGTTGGTGAAGTATTTATCTCGCAGATCTGCAGGTACCCCTTCCAGATCTTTCGATGTGTAACTGGCATGCCGGGCCTGGCTCAGCGCGTCGTCATCAACGTCGGTTGCGTAGATTTTTGCTCGTTCGCGGAAATCGTCAGGCCCCAATGCTTCTGCAAGGCAGATGGCCAGACTATAGGCCTCTTCGCCGGAGGAGCACCCGGCACTCCATGCTCTAATGGGCTCATCGGAAATCTTGTTGGCGATGATTGTCGGAATGACTTCTTGGCGCAGAACATCCCACGCACCTGGATCTCGGAAGAACGAAGTGACATTTATGAGGATGGTATTGAACAACTCGGTGAACTCGTCCGGATGTACTTCGAGATAATCGACGTAGTCGATGAAGCTTTCGATACCGACAGTCTGCATCCGCTTGTGTACGCGACGCATCAGGCTCGGGCGCTTGTAGCCGCCAAAATCGAAACCGCGGGTTCGTCTCAAGTGATCGAGCAGGGCCTCGAATTTAGGGTCGTGTTCGGCTTCAGTCATCAGGCAGTTTCTCCCTTCATCACCAGGGTTACCAGCGCCGGTGCAATTTCGACCAGGGGCAAAACAAAATCCACGTGCCCGGTCTGAATGGCGGCGCTTGGCATGCCGAAAAATTCTGAGGATTTTTCGTCTTGTACGATTACCGTGCCGCCCATCTTCTTGATAGCTTGCACCCCCATCGAGCCATCACTACCGGTGCCGGTCAACACAACGCAAATCGCTCGCTCCTTATAGCAAGCGGCTACTGACTCAAAGAGCAGATCAGCAGACGGCCTGACAAAATGTACCAGCTCAGACTCTGAAAGTGAAATGCTGCCGCCCGGAGTGACCAAGAGATGCCTGTTGGGCGGGGCAACGTAGACAGTACCGAAGGTGATATGTTCGCTGTTTTCCGCTTCCTTCACTTTCAAAGCGGTGCGACGGCTTAAGATGCTGGCCATCAGGCTGCGGTGTCGTGGGTCGAGATGCTGCACTACCAGGACGGAAGCGCTAAAATCGGACGGCAAACTAGTCAGGACCTCGCTTAACGCAGTCAATCCACCCGCAGACGCGGCCAGGGCGACAACATCAAAGTTCGGTTTGCTGGCTCCCTTGGTACTTCGCAGCTTTCGTCCGTCGCTCATGAGAGCACGCGATACGCATTACGTATGCCATGCTTTTATCCTACCAGGCAGGCGGCAGTTCAGTTAGGGTTCCTGTAGATCTGTAGCCGGCTCACAGCCAGATAAATCCAGGTGATGGCTCTTTCGATACCCATAAGCAAGGTAGATTGCCATTCCGGCCGCCATCCAGACAAAGAAGCGAAACCAGGTAATGACCGGCAAACTGAGCATCAAAATGAAGCAGGCGATTATGCCAGCGGCCGGCAGATAGGGCACAGCCGGGCAATGGAAGGGGCGGCGGCGTGATGGGTCCGTTTTGCGCAGAACGATTACTCCGCCGCACACGATCATAAAGGCTGCCAACGTGCCGATGTTTGTGAGCTCGGCGGCCTGTCCGATGTCCAGGAACAACGCGGATACGGCCACGATCAACCCTGTGAGGATCGTGGGCACAAAAGGCGTTCTGTATTTCGGATGGATTATGGAAAAGAAGCGGGGAAGCAGGCCGTCACGAGCCATCGCCATGAAGATTCGCGGTTGACCGAGCTGAAAAACCAAAAGCACCGAAGTCATGCCGGCAAGAGCCCCGAGCGAGACGATTATTTGTGCCCAGGGATTGCCGGAGCTGGCAAGGGCGGTGGCTACGGGTGCAGCATCGTTGAGATAAGTTTTGTATGGCAGAATGCCGGTGAGCACGAGAGAGACCGCCGCATACAAGACTGTGCAAATTAGCAGACTGCCAATCATGCCAATCGGCATGTCTTTCTCGGGGTCCTTGGCTTCCTCGGCAGTCGAGCTGACGGCGTCGAAGCCAATGAAACTGAAAAACACAATCGCTGCACCACCCATGATACCGGCCAATCCACCCGGGGCAAATGGCACCCAGTTCGCCGGCTTGATATGCCCGATCCCGTAAGCTATGAAGAATAGGACGACCGCAACCTTCACACAAACCATGATCGTGTTGAACAGCGCGCTCTCCTGAATACCGACAACGAGAACCCAGGTGACGATGGCAACAATTACGAATGCCGGCACGTTGTACGCAAAGGGATGCCCGAATATCACGGGAAGATCAAAACTCGAGTAAAGCGCGCGCAAGGGATTGTCAGGCGCCATGGCAATGCGCGTCAGTGCTGTTGTCGTATCGGAGGTCAGCCAGAGCGGAAACCGAAAGCCCGTTACGCCGTGCACGAGATGCAGAAAGTAATCAGACCAGCTCACGGCCACGGCCACGTTGCCGACGGCATATTCCAATACCAGATCCCAGCCGATGATCCAGGCCATCAACTGTCCGAGAGCGGCGTAGGCAAACGTGTATGCAGACCCGGAAACAGGGATCATCGATGCCAGCTCGGCATAACACATGGCCGCCAGCCCGCAGGCAATGGCTGCGACCAGAAAGGAGACTGCAACGGCCGGACCGGCAGCCTCACGGCCGAGCGGTGATCCGAGCAGAAAGTTTATGATCGGCGTCGACAGCCAGTGTTCTGTAATGTCCGCTCTGCCGGCAGCAGCAGTGCCGGTCAACGCGAAGATACCTGAACCGATGGTGGCGCCCACTCCGAACGCAACCAGGTCGAAAGCGGTCAGGCTTTTCTTCATGATGCGATCCGGATGGCAAGCCTCATCGACGAGCGTCTGGGCCGCCTTCGTTTTGAAGAGTCGTTTGGTCGACAGCGGAATCGTTCTGGCTCCCCAGATTACTTGACCGTGAATGTCTTGGTCGCTGAATTACCGGCGCTGTCTATCACTTTGATTTCCACTTTCTGAGATCCCGACCCCGCCTTTACCCTGGAAGCTCCGAAGACAGCACTCAGTCCGTCAGGAGCGCCCGACCGGCTGGCAAGAGCGAATGGCTCCTCTTCGCCTATGCGATAGGTGGCATTCGCGATCGGGCTGAGCTTGTCTTCGATGCCAACGCTGAATTGTAGCGTGCCATCCGAATTTCTACTTGAGGTAATGCTACCGATCGCAGGCGGAGTGTTATCGATCGCAATGGCGCGCAAGGCCACGGCCTGCTGATTGTCTTCAGGGTTCGATAGGCGGTCGTCGAGCGTGAACTTTAGAAGGTAATTACCGTCCTTGTACTTCTTGGAGTCAAAAGACCAGGAAAAGCTTTCTCCCGATGTTGCTTCGCCGGATGGCTTCGACGACGCCCGGGCAGCGGTAGCAGATTTTTCCTTCTCTTTCTCCTTAGGTGCGGCCTCTTTCTCTTTGGCTGTTTTGTCCTTGTCGTTTTTTTCCTCGTCCTTCTTCCCGTTCTTCTCGTCCTTGTCGTCCTTCTTGTCGCCTTCCTTGTCTTTCGGACCGGGCGGCGGCACTTGCAGGTAATCCGGACTATCGGCGGCCGGATCAAATGCGGATGACACCCTTGTCGAGCGGGTGCTGCCCGGATCCTTTTCGCCCTTGTCCGATCCGTCGTTATCGCCTTTCTCGGCGTCCTGTTGCACACCGCCCTTGAGCATTTCTTTTCCGGAAGTTTCCGTGCCTTTGTCGGTCTGCTCGTCAGCCTTCGATTTCTTGGCTCCTGCTTTGGAAGGCTCGCCTTCCGCTTCAGCTGGTTTGGCTGTGGCCGATTTGGGTCGCGTGCTTCTCAGGTCGCTGGCCAGCGGTTTCCAGGTATGAGCATCGTCGCTTGATAGCTCTACGGAAAGTAGCAGGTTGTCGCCGTCAGGATCGGAGCCGGAGATGCTGACGCTTTGCCGGCCCGAAAGCAGTGCACCGGCCTTTGTCGAGACACTGCTTACCTTCGGAGCACTATTGCGGGGAAGGTAGGTAACGTCTACGCGCCCGACCGTTACCGGCTGCTCTGCCTGGGAAGCGGATCGCTCGCCGGCCGGCTTCCAACTCAGTTTGTACTGCAAGTAACGGCCGGCGGGGGAGGCAATCGCAAAGCCGTTATCCTTGTAGACCGCCTCTTGCCAGGCAGACCAGGTTTCGTCCGGCTGAGAAGTTTCACCGGTTCGGGCTTCTACCTTGATCTGCTGGGGAATCGACTGGTTCGATTCGTTGAAGGCGCCGTACACCCGCACGTGATACCAGGAGGAAGTGCGGCCGGCGTCCCGGACAACAGAGCTGTAAACGGCTCGATGTGAGGGCGCCATCTCAAAAGCGCGAACCATGGCCAGGTTGGATGTCCCGGCAAAGAGATGCTTGTCGCCGTCCGATGCCAACGCCAGCACGGCTTCCTGCTCGGTGTGACAGACAGGCACGAAGAAGGGCTGGCCCGACAATGGGTCAAGCCTGGCTTGCGTGATGTCGCCTTCGGCGTCGCCGGAGTAGACCGAGTCGGTAACCGGGTCGTAATGCAGCGTGTAAAATGCCTCGCTGGCAGCCAATACCTGTCCGTCCCCTGAGGGCAGCACCCGCACGAGCTGTCCTGATCCTGATGTGGCAACATAGAGATCGCCCCTGGCATTACGGGCGATACCGGTGACTAGATGCTCTGACGATTGATAGACGGCCTCGGCTTTGCCCTGTGCGTCCAATTTGTATACAGAGCCCTTCTCGCCCGTCCCGACGTAGAGCTTGTCTTCTGGCCGAGAATAAAACATGCACAGCACATGTGCCTGCCTTGAGTCGAAAAACAGGGTGGCCTCGCGCGCGGGCGATAGCCTGTAGACTTTCCCGCTGCCTGCCGCTCCTACAAACAGGTTGTCGTGAGCGTCGACGCAGAGGCTGGTTACGATCGGCTCTTTTGCATCGTAAACAAGGCTGGGCTTGTCCTTCTCATTGATAGCCCAGATCTTGCCGCCGGGAATGGAGGCTGCGTAAACGGTGCCTTTGGAGTCGGCTGCCATGGCTGGAATGGCCACGGCGTCCAGACGTGCCACCGCTTCCGGTTGAGAGTCGTCGCCCTTCCATCGCCAGACTTGATCGCTGGTGGCGAACCAGAAGTAGCCTTTGGCCCAGACTCCCGACCAGATCTGCATGGAAGACGGTACGTACTTGGCGGCTAGTTCCTGGAACCCGCGCGTTGTTCGTCCCCAACTGTCGGTGGTAGCGCCGTCGGTTTTGCCGGCCCGGAAATCCTCTTCGGTATCCTGCCGCCAGACTATGGCCTGACGCATGTGTGGGTATTCCTTCGCAGTCTGTGCGGACAGTGGTGTTACGGGCGGTGCCTTCTCGCTCTCCGACTGGCTGGATTCTTGAGAGCTGGAAGATTGAGCTTGGTTCTTCCGGAATGCCTCTATGGCTTTGCGCGCTTGCTCCGTTGTCACGATGCCTTCGTCCGTCCCGGACCCCGATACCATATATGGTTGTTTCTTGGCCAGCACTTTCTCAGGGCTGCGTACCTCCACCGTCAGGATGTGGCTGCCGTCAATCAACCAGTCCGTCGTTTTGGACACGCGAACCTCACCCTTTACCAGGCTCGGTCCTTTGGTATGCCGGTTCGAATAGAAAACGCGATTCCAGTGAGCAGGAGGCCCGATCAGCTTCACTCCCTTGACGATCAGCGACTGCTCCGGCAGGGCGGCTATCATGACCAGCGCATCGCCACGTGGCCGGTCGGCAATTTTTGTGACCACTTGCTTGAGATTCTCGGATACGGGGTCGACGAGTCCAATCCGCTTCTTAACCTGGTTGAGCTCGTCTCCGCCGCAGACCGCCAGGAGCAGATTGCCGTCCGGCACGTCTCGAGGAATTTGCAGGCTGATGTTTTCCACAACACGCTCTTTGTCGTAGGGCTTGAGGATACAGCTCACTTTGACCGTATCGCCCGGTGCTGCGTAAGGCTTGTCCAGGTAGACTTTCTCTATTGTTGCCGTTTCATGTCCGTCCTCAAGCGTGATATTCAACTTCACCGACTTGATGCTCGCCTTCTGAAAGTCGTTGTTGGTTATCTGCGACGTGGTTCGTAAGACATAGGATCCAACCGGATCGGCGACGAAGTGAAACTTCGCGGCCGCATCTGACAGGGACGATGTATTCACGTTTGTGGAGAAGCGATCGACGCGCACAATTGGATCGGTGCCCTCTGCCTCGATCTGGCTCTCCACGCGCGCAACATACGGTCCGGACGATTGGTGCGTGGCGTCGATCGCCGAAATCGCCGATGACGCCAGCAGCTCAGGTGTCAAATCGGGATGATCGACTACCTGGCACCGGAAGGCGCGCTTAACTCCGCGGGTCTCGTCGGTGACATTGAATACGGCCGGTATCATCTTGGTAGTCTTGCCCACCTGCACTCCTACGGACCATGGCCTGTCGGCTACGATCGAACCGGCCAGTGCTATTGGCGATGCCACCTTGAAAGACACGAAGAAGCTCGGCAGCACCTGATGAACGTATGCAGTTGCCATTGGAAAGTCGACGGAACCGGCCTGCAGAAATGGGTGACCGAATGCCACCACTTTGTTTCCGAAGCGCGCCGTGGCTGTCCCGGTTGCGACGCTGTAAAAATCGCCGGTCGTAAGTAACACGCTCAAGGCACTGCCTGGCTCGATGTTGGCATTAGTAGTCGTCGCCAGAGACGAATCCATGGCGCCGGCTGCGCCCGAACTCACCGTCATGCCGAACGACCGAAGGTGTTCTGCGAGAAACTCTTCTGCGCGTGGGGAGAAACCAACCAGAGCTACAGGTGACATCAGTGACACCATGCGTGGTGAGCCCGATGCCGCACTGGATTGGGTAAGAGAATCCTTTATCCACGAATCGGTGTGATAGTTTTTTGCCAGCGGTCCTTTTGGCTGGTTGCCTCCGGCCAGTGCATCCAACATGTCCACGATTGGTGTGATGCCGGCAATCGGCTCCTTCGAGAAGTCGTACCCGAATGAGATGGCGCCGATCAACTTGCCGTCGATGTAAACTGGGCTTCCCGACATCCCTTTGATGACATTGCTTTGTCCGATTCCCGGACCGGACATGCGAACGAGAACTGCATCTCGGCCGCTCAATACTTTTTTGACGACGCCAATGACTTTTACATTGAACTTCTCTACTTTGGTGCCCTGGAACACAGTCAGCCCGTAGCCGACCATGCCCGGTTTGATCTCCGATGTCTTCATGTACTGCCCGGGCTTGAGCCATCGATTTATAAAGGATGGGTCTTGAGGATTCACCGGTGCTTGCGCCGAAGCAGCAGTTTCTGCCGAAGTTGCCGCATCACTCTTTGGTGTGCCTGCGAAAACGCTTATGATGAAAGTAGCGGACAAAAAGGAGATGAGGAACCAAGAGTGCCTTGCCGTGATTCGCATAATCATGAAACCTGGAGCGTTGTGCGCACAACCAATAAGCCATCCTAACACAACCAGTGATAGAATCAGGGCTTCGTAAAGCCCAGCCTGCAGGCATATCGAGGGATAGGTGCGATGTTTGACCGTGTGCATATACATTTGGCCTTTTCTGCTCTGGTTCTCTTGTGTGCTGGTCCGGCGTTTGCGCAAGCGAGCGGCCCGGTTCCCGGTGATCCCTACGTGATGTCTGCTCCAGGAGTCGTGGCGCCGGTGCCTGGGCAATCGCCGGGGGCAATGCCCGCAGCCATACCCGAGGGGCCAGTGCCTGGTGCTCCCATCGCTAACCCTGTCCCCAGCCAACCGCCGGTGGCCGCGCCGCCTCAACCGGTCGTGGTTGAACCGGTGCATGTTCCTTCCGCGTACCAGCAGCTTCCCACCAGCGCCAACGACGCGGAATCGCGCATAGCCGAGCTTCGATGCCTCTTGCCGGTCTCCAGGGCCAAAGAGCTTCAAGATCCGATCTATCAATTGTGTGAATGGCTCGACGACATGGTGGCGGCGCACAACAAGTTGGCCACGTCCTTTGCTAAGCACGAGTCCACAAAGATGCAGCTCGAGGCCGAGCGCCGAGCCGTGGAGAAGTTCAGTCACTTGAAAAACGAAGCCACCCTCCTGAAAGCCGATCTGCTCATCCAGCAACAGCGTTACCCGGAGGCGCTGGCGCCCCTGATCGAGATCGTGTCGTCTGAGCCGCGCACCGCTACCGGACAGGCTGCCTACAGGAGACTCAAAGATATAGGCTTTGCAGAAGAGGTCGGCTCGGCACTCAAGAGCCAGGCAGCACCGGCAGCCACACCCGCGCCAGTGGCAGCGCCGCCTCCGGCTCGCCCAGCGGTCAAGCCGCAAGCGCCGCGGCGGCAGGTGGCGCCGGCTCGTCGTACGACTTCGCCTGCGGTAACGGCAAAGCATACACCTCCGCCCAGACGGTCCGAGCCGATGACCTACAAAGTCTTGTCTGCGCAGTCCGGGCCACTGTGGCTCAGCGGTTCACCAGCCGGTGCCCCGGTCAAAGCTGGCAGCCGAGCCCTTGCTCGCCACTGAAAAGGCGAGCACCATTGCCCGCCAGCTTAGTTTTTTCCAGTGGGCTAGAATCGTCTTAGTGCGTTGAAGTTTCCCGAGGTCGCCAGGAGGCGGAACATGAAAGACCGACAGGCGCAGGTTTTCAGGTTGGTGGCCCTTTCGGGCGTGGTCCTGGGGTTACTGGCCCCGCCGAGCTGGGCGGATGAGCCTTTCAAGCTCGGTGTTCAGGAGAAGGCGTACTTAGAGTCTGCACCCATGTCCGGGTACGCCAACTACCCGTCATATCCGGCGCCGAAGATGATCCAACAACAGCCGCGCATGGGAGCCCCAGCACCGCCGAGACCGCCCATGCAAGGCGGAGTGGGAACAACGGCGCCGCCGCCGCGCCCGCCGATTCAGGCCACAATCGAGAGGGTTGTCCTGCCGCCGGCTTTCCTCGGTGTGTGGAACGTTGCCGGCCAGCGCGTTAAAGTTGAGGCGCTGCCTGCGTTTCAGCAAGGAGCCGAAGCTGCGTTTGCCATGAATAACAATCAAATTTGGGAGATAGCCGGGGATCCAGCCAATGGGTACATGCTTGGCTCGAATACCGGAATTCGTACACCGCTGGTGGTCGACAAGGTGCAAGGCGCTACCGCGTTCATCCGCTACCAGCACCAGGTGAAAAACACAATGGCGCAAGAAGCTATCGTCTTGCAGTTGGCCCCGGGCGGAGCACAGTTCCAGGGGCTGGAGAGGATCATGATCGTGAAACCCAACGAGCCCCCGCGAGCGAAGGTCACCTATCAACTGTCCGGCGTTCGCCAGCGATAGCCGGCATCTGGCGATCGCTCAGCCAGCGGGTCGCCAATCAATAAAGAGACGCCGTGCGATGTGTCCCCATCTTGCATTTGCCAACATTGTCTGCGCCCGCGTGCAAAACCGCGCCCTGGGAACCAGCGCGCACGTTTGCTGATTAGATTCCCTGCCTGGCCGCGCTGCGTTGCCCTTAAAGTCCACCCTCTACAGCTAGCGTTTGCGTCACGGAAGACTTCAGGTCGTGAAAGGCCTCGCGCAGCTCCAGCTCCAGTTGTCCGGCCCGGAGCTGGGCTTGTTTGATGCGATCGGCCGTGCTTTGCAACGGGTGATCGTCGGGGCGTCCCCGGGATCGGGTGTAGGCCTTTTCGACCTGGTCGAGCTGGTTGAGCGATTTCTCGAGGTCTCGAATCATTTCCTTGGTTCGGTTGAGCGAAGTTATCAGGTAAAAGCCAGTGGAATCGTGCCCGCGGGTGAGGTTCATCATCATGAACTGCTCCCGATTAAACTTGGGATTCTCGATTGCCGGTCTCAGTTGGTCCGCATTACCTGGTGCTTGGGGAAGCAGAACAGGCGCTACGGTTGCCAGGGCCAGGAGTACGAGATGTTTGGAAATTAGCTTTAGCATGATAGTGCGCGCCCATCGGGGAAGTTGTGGGAACAATTGTAAGATCATTGTGTGCTCCATCCAACCTGATGCTTAACATGCGTTCCCGGACGTTTCTTGTAAGGTCCGCACACAGTCGTCTCGTACTTTGCGTCCAATGCTTTGCCTGGGCTTGGCTGGTCGGCTTGCCATTTATTCTGGGCTGCCAGGCGCAGAATACCGGTGGACGAACGGCGGTTCCACAAGCAGCTCCGGCCCAGGAAGGCGGTGCAGCAACGCCGGGGCCGGCTGGTGCCGGCAAGCCGCGCCAGGAATCGTGGCAGCTGGTAGACGTCCAGGCAGTGCGCCCGCCGGTAGGCGCGTCCGAGCAATCCGTCCAGTCATCTGGCACTGCCCAGCTCTTGTCTCAAGGACTGGATCTGGCGCGCAAGGGGGACGTGGACAAAGCGATTGAACTTTTCGAGGAGGTCTTGAAGCGCGATCCGCACAATGTGGTGGCTGGAAACAATTTAGCAGTGTGTCTCAAGCGGCGCGGGCAGCTCGATGAAGCGATCGGTGAGTACGAAAAGCTCCTGACCGAGCAGCCCATGCGCGCCGAGTTGCACAATAACCTCGCTGCAGCCTATCTGGCGAAAGGTGACTTCAAGAAAGCACTGGAGGGGTTTTATCAGGCAATTCAATTGAAGTCCGATTACGCGAGTGCCTACTACAACCTCGGGCATCTGCTTTACCTCAAGGCTGATTATCCAGGTGCAGTAAATGCGTATCAGCAGGCATTGAAGCTAAACCCCGAACAAGCAATTGGACACAGAGATCTGGGCGACTCGTTGCGAGCGATGGGCAAGCAAGATCAAGCTCTGATCGAGTATCACGCCGCAGCCCGGCTTGGGGACGCTTCTTCCGCGCTGGCATTGCGTCTTTCTAAGGCACAGCGGGATACAGGTCAGCTGGCTGCGGCCAAACAAACGCTGGACCGGGTCCTGGTCAGAGAGCCGAACAACGCGGAGGCTCTAGATCAGCTAGGTTCGGTGCTCTTTCAACTGGGCAAGCCGGATGAAGCGGCTCGTGTGCTGGAAAAGGCACTGGACGTCGATCCTCGCTATGCTCAGGCCAGGAACGATCTGGGGATTGTGCTCTACCAGCGACGCCGCTATGCCGATGCCATTGCAGTTTGGAAGCAGGCGCTGCTGATCCGCCCCGACTATGCTGAGACGCACTACAATATGGGCAATGCCCTGTTCCAAGCCGGTCTGTTCGAGCAGGCAGCCGATGCCTTTCGCGAGTGCCTGCGCTACAAGCGCGACGATGCCAATGCCCATAACAATCTCGGGTTGGCGCTCATGAACCTCGGCAAGGTCGACGAAGCCATACAGAATTGGCAGCAGGCGATCAAACTCAAGCCTGATCTGGCACAGGCTCGTTTGAATCTGGGACGGGCTCTCAAAAAGAAACAAGCCGCCGGCAAAACAAGCCGCTCGTGAAGGGCGACCCCGTACGTGGCCCTTCGACTCGTCCCCTTTCAGGCGGGTGCGCTATCATATTCAGGCTTCTTTCCAGGCAAGCGGAGGGGCAACTGCTGGATTACGTATGCCGTTTGGACAAGACAACTTCGACCTGCAAGCAACCATGAACGGCGCCGGTCAGGCTTTAGGGGCAATCGTCTGCCACATTGGATTCGAGGCAGCGCTGCACGGGCTGGCGTTCGCGCTTGTGTTGGGGTTGGCCGGGCTGATTTTGGCCCGTCGCGGTCAGAAATTCGGCAGACCGCTCATGGCTGTATGCGGCAAGCTCTCGCTATTTTGCCTGGTCCTCATGTCGCCCGGGGCAATTGCGCTTCTAGTATCCGGCGCGCTTCCCTCTACCGGCACATTCGAGATTACCTCTTTAGGGTTCATCGTATTCTGGAGTCTGATCAGCCTTCATCTTTCTGCCGAAGAGATGAACTTCCAGTGGTTCTGACCGCAATTGCTTTTATGAGTTGGGTATAACCTCTATGGGTGTGCTACAGAAATAGCTTACTCATGTGCTATCCGATGGCATCCTATGACTGATAAAGATCAAACACTCCCCGGCGTCGGAGGCGATCCGCACGGGCTGAAGCCGGGGGAAATATTCTGGAACCACTACAGGGTTGTAGGGCTCATTGGCAAAGGCGGCGTTAGCACTGTCTACAAAGCCGAGCACGTCCAAAATCAACAGCTGGTTGCCATCAAACTCCTGCACGCGCAGAAGAGCCGTGATGAAGAGCTGGTACGCCGTTTCGTTAGGGAGGCGCAGACGACCAGCAAGCTCGATCACCCGCATGCCATTCACATCTATGAGTGGGGAATCGACCAGCATGGGCGCCCCTTCATGATTATTGAGTATCTAAGCGGCGAGACTCTGGCGCGCCGCATTCATCGAACCGGTGGCATGCATTTTCAGAAAGCCGTGGAGATTATGGAGCAGATTTGCGCTGCCGTCGGTGAGGCGCACTCCATGGGGATCATCCACCGCGATCTCAAGCCTGAGAACATCATGTTGACCACCCATAACGGTCTCGAGGACTTCGTCAAGGTTGTCGATTTCGGCATAGCCAAGCTCGAGAATCCCGAAGGTGATGACGTGATGCAGCAGGCGTCGCTGACCAAGACTGGTGCGATCCTGGGCACTCCTATGTACATGTCGCCCGAGCAGCTGCGCGGACGCAAGGCCGACGCCCGCTCGGATATTTACAGTCTGGGTGTGATTCTGTACGAAATGCTCACGGGCAAGCCACCGTTTTGCTCGAAGAACACGGCCGAAATTGTGGTTGGACATCTGAACGTCGTGCCCGAGGCACCGCCGAGGGTGCGTATGGATCTGAGCATACCCGACAGCGTCAGCGATGCCGCCATGCGGGCACTGTCCAAGAATCCCTGGGAACGTCCGACTACCGTGCAAGAGTTTTTGTCCGGACTGCACAAAGCGCTGGACCGCGCCGGCAAGAAGAAAAAAGAGACCACCGACTCGGGCAAGGACTCCACGGCCGCCGCGGCACAGCCAGCACCGGTTAAGACGCCGACGCCGCAGGGCATGGTAATTGACCCTGTGCGAAGGGTTTGCCCGCAGTGCAAGACTGTCTCGTCAGGTTCCAACTTTCGCTTCTGCTTGAAGTGCGGTCAGGATAATACAAACCAGTGGTTGCCCTATCATCACCAGGATTCGCAAAAGCTTGGTGTGATAAACATCAACGAGAGCGAAGTTCGCAAGTTCATCTTGTCGGTGACCCTCGCAGTCGTTCTTGCATGGGCGGCACATTCCTACCTGACCAAGCCGATTGAGCTCACAGGCAAATTCATCGGCACTCTGGATCACGAGCTGTTTAGCGACAATCCGGAAATGGCTCAGGAACTGGGGCTCACTACGGTGAAGATGCTTGTGGCCCAGCACGGCGAATTGGTTGATGGCCTGTTGATGACCAAATATGGGCAGACCCCGCTGCAGGGCAAAGTGATACACGTCAACCCGATGATTGTGTCGTATGAGCTCGAGAGCTCGATAAACAGACCAATCGGCAGGTTGGACATTGAGTTGGCTGGAACATTCGACAAGATATTCAGGCAGCAACAGTGGAATCTCAAGGCGTTTTTCCATGGCTCGAAAGCGTCGGTGGACGATTCGGCAAAAATGACCGTGGCCCACCTGAGGGACAGCTCTGCGCACTGATCTTCCGAAAAGCGGTCGTGGCTGTCTGCCGCCGTAAGGGAAAAGCGAGTTTCGAAGTGCGCTCCGGCGGGAGTTTTGGGAAAAATTCAGTGGAAGGGAACCGGGTCGGGATCGCAGCAGTCTAATCTGCCAGAAGGAACCAGTGAGGTGCAAAGTGAAGCGTTTACTTGTTGGACTGTCGGCAGCACTTTCTCTAACTACGGCTTTACTGCCTCTGGCAACCGAGGCGCAACAGCGGTGGGGCACAGCCACTGGTCAAACCGGTGCGCCGCCGACTGGATACGCCACCGGTCAGGGCATGATGCCTGCGCAGCCTTTCGGTGCTCCCGGTGCGATTTACCCGGGGACGTATTACCTGCGAAATCAGCCCGGATTCTACTATCCCAATCCCAACTTTCCCGTCTACCCCACGTTCGGCGTGCCGCAAGCCATGCCTGGTGGGCTGTTTAGCATGAACTCAGGCGGGCGTCAGTTCATGTTCTGGAAGGCGCCGTCAGGCTACTACTATCCGTGGGCGCGCCGTAACTTCTACGGAGTGGCCGCTCCGATCATTATCTATAATCAGGGCGTCTCCACACCATCCCAGCCGCCCCTGTCCACGGTTTTCGACGACCTGGGCAAGTTCCTCGCCGAGGCCAAAGCGGGTAACAAGCTGAGCACTGCTGATTACGACCATCTGGCGCTCAGGCTCAAGGATCTGGAGGGCAAGGAACGTTCCCTGAGAATCTCAGGCACCCTCGATCCCGATAGTGAAGCCGACCTCCGCAAAGACCTGGACATGCTCGGCGAAGAAATGTCCCGCCGAATCCAGTAAGCTCAGGGAAGTTACCAGGGCGACGCATGGCGTCAACCCTACGATAGCTGCGCTCTGTCGAGCAGTCCGGCCAGAGCGAACTTTTCAAATAGGATTCTCCGCAGGTCCTCCTGCACGACGCTCATCGCCTTGGATGCGTCGAGGATTCTCCAGCGCTCCGGCTCGTCGGCCGACATTTTTAGATAGCCCTCACGCACCTTGTGGTGGAACTCTAGTGCTTCCCGCTCGAGGCGATCGTGGCCGCTTGGATGGAGACGCCCGAGACCTGCGCTGCTGTCGATGTCGAAGAGGATTGTCAGGTCCGGCGTCAGACCACTGGTTGCAATTTGGTTGAGCTGGTTGATGAGCGCGAAGTCCAACTGGCGCCCGTAACCTTGATAGGCGAGCGTAGAATCGGTATATCGATCGCACAGCACCAGAGTCCCATCTTGCAGCGCTGGCATGATCACCTCGGCGATGTGCTGCGCGCGGTCGGCCTCGTAAAGCAGTAGCTCGGTAATCGGGCAAACCGGGGTCTCCGGATTGAGAAGAATGCGCCGGATCTGCTTGCCGAGAGGGGTTCCGCCTGGATCGCGGGTGACGATGTGCTTGTGACCGAGAGCGTCGAGATGCTTGGACAACAACTTCAACTGGGTTGTCTTGCCTGCGCCCTCAGGCCCTTCCAGGGTGACAAAGATTCCGCGAGATCTGGAGTTCATAGCCCAGAGATTCTACCAAGGTTTCTTGTAGATAAGGGCTTCCAGCGTTTCAACCAATGCTCTCTTGTCAAAGGGCGGATGCGACGAAACCGGGCAGGGGCGCAGCCTGGCGGCGCCCCTGCAAAGTGATGTCAAAGCAAAGAGCCATCTGCCTGCAAACTGGAAGCGCGCCAATGCGCTCAACGAGCTGCAGTAAGGGTGCCGCCCAGCTGCGCCCTTACGCGTGCTGCGTGTTATGATCGTGCCACCCACAATTATGCTGGCTCGAGCTGACGAGGGCGCACGCCCTCTGATCTGCGTCCAGTCGCAACAGGTTCAAAGAACAGGGAGGGCTACTCTATCATGGCTAAGACCTTAACGGCACCCAAAGTATCGGTGAACCGTAAGTGGCAACTCTGGATCGACGGCAAGTTTGAAGATGGCGCTTCTGACCGGCAACTGTACAATCCGGCAGATGGCAAGCCGTTGTGCAAGGTCTCCGAGGCCGGTCCGCAACAAGTTGAAAAAGCAATCAAGGCTGCTCGCAAAGCTTTTGATCAGGGCCCCTGGCCGCGTCTGACCGCATTTGAGCGGGCGCAGTTCTTATTCAAGCTGGCCGACAAGATCGATCAAAACGCATCCCAACTGGCTGAGCTCGAAACGCTCAACGGCGGCAAGCCCTTGCGCGAAGCGCAATTCGATATGGCTGATGCCGCCAATTGTTTCCGCTACTATGCCGGACTGATCACGAAGCCGCTCGGGCAGCAAGTGGAAGTGCCGGCTCCCTCATTCACTACGGTTGTGAGAGAACCTGTGGGCGTGTGCGGGCAGATCATTCCCTGGAACTATCCGTTGCTGATGGCAGCATGGAAGCTGGCGCCGGCGCTGGCTGCAGGCAACACCTGTGTGCTCAAGCCCAGCGAATACACGCCGCTGACAGCTATCAAGTTGGCAGAGATTCTCCAGGAGTTGGAGCTTCCGGAAGGCGTGGTCAACATCGTACTCGGCGACGGCAAAGTCGGACAACCGATAGCGGAGAGCAAGCTGGTCGACAAAGTTGCCTTCACCGGCAGCGTCAAGACCGGCAAGATTGTCGCTGAGGCCGCGGCGCGCAGCAACTTGAAGAAAGTGTCGCTCGAGCTTGGTGGCAAGTCGCCGATGGTCGTGTTTGCCGATTTCGATCTCGACACGGC